>ERZ1090861.100-NODE-100-length-56410-cov-17.053607_pt1 | contig 56410 bp, 48 predicted proteins | sample MGYA00478482_ERZ1090861 | MGnify/ENA primary metagenome ERZ1090861 (study PRJEB33644, sample SAMEA5815744) | chicken gut metagenome | biome: Chicken; feature: Gastrointestinal Tract; material: Caecum | place: Ireland | collected 2019-01-01 | study: A study of the... | reverse complement strand
ATTTTAGTTGGTTTTACTTGTTAATAAATGCTTCAACCTCTGCTCTCTCAGGCATTACCCGCAGGGCACCTTTTTTGGTGGTCACGATAGAAGAAGCTCCATTGGCAAACCGGAGCATTTCCTGAAGATTTTCCTCTGTCAGCCCCTGGATCCCATGCTCCAGCACATAGTTCAGGGCACAGGCGCCGAAAGTATCTCCCGCTCCTGTGGTTTCTATGGTTTTTTCCTGGATAAAAGGTGCCTGGAACACTTCCTTTCCCTCATGGAAAGCCATGCTCCCTTCCTTTCCCATAGTCACATTCATCAGCTTCAGGTTCGGATATTTTTCCAGCAGTATATGGGCGCCTTCTTTAATATCTTTTGTACCGGTCATAAATTCCAGCTCTTCTTCAGAAATTTTCAGAAGATCACACTGAGATAATCCATAGCTGATCTGCTCCTTTGCTTCTTCCATGGTCTTCCAAAGAGGAGGACGGAGATTTGGGTCAAAGGAGATGAGAAGCCCTGCCTTTTTTGCAACATCAATGGCTTTTCTGGTGGCATTTCTTACGCCCTCGTGGGTCATAGACAAAGTTCCGTAGTGGAAGGCTCTGGCAGAGGCGATATACTCCTCATCGATCTGATCTTCATTTAACATCATATCGGCTCCAGGGTTTCTGTAGAAAGCGAAATCCCGGTCTCCGTCTTCAAAAGTATGAACAAAGGCCAGGGTAGTATGTACCTCCGGATCCTCATACAGATGGCTGGTATCAATATTCTGTTCTTCCAGAGCTGCTCTTAAAGAAACGCCGAACTGATCTTTTCCCACAACTCCCAGGAAGGAAGTTTTCTTTCCCAATTTATTCAGCATTGCAAGAACATTACAGGGCGCTCCTCCGGGATTGGCCTCAAAAATAGGATTTCCCTGACCGCTGACACCATTTTCCGTAAAATCAATCAGCAATTCTCCAAGTGCGATCACATCAAATTTTTCACTCATAATCTTAGCTCCTTGATTCATATTATTGTCATAAATTATAGTTTTTTTTTCCTGTTTTCGCAAGCTTTATCGGAGATCTTTCTTCATTATAGCAATTATTTCTCTGATTTTTCCATATTGTACTGGCAGACGGAAACTTCCCCTTCTCCTCTGGCCTCAAATGCGATACCTTCTGCTTCCAGTCCTGTGTAGGTCAAAGAGGACATGGCCTTCTCTCCGTCATTGACAAAGATCTCCACAGAATACTTATCTACCAGGATCCGCAGCTTCAGCTTTCCATCTTTTTCCTCTACTGTCATTTCCCTGGTATGTATCCGGTCTCTCCTGTCTCCGGAATACCTTCTGTCAAAAGTAAGGATACCTTCTCTTCTGTCATAGATCACATCTGTATGATGTTTTTCATCCATAGCCAGATAGATTCTGAACTTATCATACGCTTCTCCTCTGATCTCCAGGGCAAGGTCTATCTGCCGTCCTCTGATTCCTTCCAGAGACTGTTTTTCCCGGATTTTCACACCGTCATATTGTATTTTTTCTCTGCGATACTGCTCCAGTTCCCGAATAGGGTTCTGGTACAATCTTCCCCCTTTTATCTGAAGTTCTCTGGGTATGGTCATCATGCCTCCCCAGGCTAAATGCTCCGGAGAAAGATAGTTGTCCCAGGACTGGAGCCAGGCAATCATAACTCTTCTGCCATCTGGAGTAAGAGTGGTCTGAGGGGCATAAAAGTCCAGCCCATAATCAATTGCCTGTACCGCCTCCCGGTGAAGGATAAAATCTTCCCGTCTGCAGTTTCCTATAATACAGAGAGTGCCGTTTCCGCTGTGGAATTCCAGGCCTTCCGCTTCCATATCCTGAGGGGAGGTCAGGAGGACGGCTTTGTCGCCAAGAAAGAAAAAGTCCGGGCACTCCCACATTTTTCCATATCGGTTTTCACATTTATCCAAAATGCTTACCAGGCTCCAGTTTCGCAGATTCCGTGACGTATATACCGGTATCTGGCCGCTGCCGTCACTGCTCCTGCTTCCCATAACCGCATAGAAAGTATCTCCCTCCTGCCAGATCTTGGGATCCCGGAAATCCTCCAGGCTGCTTCCCTGGGGAAGCCCATCAGGATAGATCACCGGATTGTCTTCTGTTTTCTGATAGTCCACTCCGTCTCCTATAGCCAGGCACTGGGTCTGGCGGATCTCTTTACCATTTTCTGTCTCTTTTTCTTCCACGCCCGTATATAACAATACATGCTGACCCTGGTATTCCAGAGCACTGCCGGAAAAGCAGCCTGCATGATCATAATCTTTATCAGGGGCCAGAGCCGCCGGAAGGTCTTTCCAGCTGACCAGATCTTTCGACACACTATGTCCCCAGTGCATAGGCCCCCAGGCCTTCGCATAAGGATAATACTGATAAAAAAGATGATATTCTCCTTTATATACAGAGAATCCGTTGGGATCATTGATCCACCCTATGGGGGCGCATAAATGGAAAGAAGGCTTCTGCCGGTTTATTTCTTCTGTTATATTTTTCTGCGCATATGCTCTTGCCCTTTTTAAGGCTTCGCTGACTTCTGTTCTGCTTTCCATACTCATATTCTGCTTTTCCTCCTATATGGCACTAGATTCTTTTCAGGACTGAGTATCCTGGGTGGCTGCTGTATTTTCCTGGGTCAGAGACTCCTGATACTGGTCAAAATACTTCTGTTTGATAGCCAGGTAATCTGAAAGACCATAGTCTTCCATCTTTTCCAGATAGCTGTCCCATTCTTCCTCAATGCCGCCGTTCAGGATCCAGTCGGCTTTTTTCTGTTCTGCATATTTCTTAATATCTGTATCATACTGAGATACTTTATTCGTGTCGTCAATACTCATAAATACATTTGGATACACATACTGGCTGTGCATGTCTTCCAGATAGGTTTCATGCATATTATCAAGACGCCATTTTGCATCGTCCGGCTGAGTCACATACACATCATAATAATCGTTCAGTACTGCCAGAGGGCCGTTTACAGACTGGGATTCCCGGACTTCTACCGGAGAGTTGTCTCCCAGATCTTCATGTTTTAACATTTCTCCGCCCTCAGAATTTATGCTCATTTCAAAGATATTGGGTTTCCCCTCTTCACCGTAGGTTCCCCAGTTGTTCTGCACAGACTGGAGAGGCGCATACATCTGATCGATCCAGGCTGCCGCCAGTGCGGTATCTCTGCAGCTGGTAGTCAGTACACACCGGCCTCTCTCAAAACCGCTGGTCTCACTGTTATTCTGTCTGGTAATGTTCACCAGTCCGTCAGGGCCTGCAAGCGCCGGAAGCATTACATAATCGTCATAGTTATCAATGTTTGCGATATCCCAGGTAAAGCAAAGGCCGTATCTGTGATTTTTACCTTTTGCAACGTAGGTAGACCATTCCTGAGTAAAGGCTTCCGGATCCACCAGATCTTCCTCTACCAGTTTATGAAGCCATGCAATTCCTTCTTTATAGCCTTCCTGCACGGCTGTATAGATCACTTCGCCTTCGTCTGTCACTGCAAAATGGTCTGCAGTATCTCCATATCCTTCTCCAAAGCCGTTGATCAGGATGGCCGGATCCTGGTCGCCGTTATTAATGATAAAGGACATAGGGATCACATCGCCCTCTACTCCGCATTCTTCCTGGATCTTATCTGCGTTATCTCTGAAAGCGATAAGCACCTGTTCCAGTTCATCTACGGTAGTAGGGATATCCAGCCCCAGACAGTCCAGCCATTTCTTGTTGATATATGGGATATCTCCGATAGCCTGAATGGCTTCCTTTCCTTCCCCCAGCTGTTCGATCCAGGGGAAGGAATAGATATGTCCGTCGGGAGCGGTACACATAGTCCGGTATTCCGGGTATTTTTCAAAAACCGCCTGGAGGTTCGGCATATATTTATCGATAAGATTTTCCAGAGGAATGATGATTCCCTGTTTCGCATAGCGAAGCAGATCATAATCACTCATGCCGGCATTAAAAAGTCCGTCAGGAAGATTTCCGAACTGGGCCAGTGCCAGGTTCTTTTTATCTGCAAACTGATCTGCCACAAAGCAGGTCCAGTCTATATGCACATTGGTCTGTTCTTCCAGCCTTTTAAAGATCATTCTCTCATTGGGATCCTGGGTGCTGGTAGCCGGCGCACTGGTAATAAAGGAAAGCTCAGCCTGTTCTTCCAGGGGAAAAGCTACCTGGCTTACCGGCGTATCTGGATCCACATCAGCGGCCTGATGGCCGCCGCCTCCGCAGCCTGCCAGAGAAAGTACAGAAACTGCGGAAACACATAATGCCGCTAATTTTCTTATTTTCTTATTCATCATATCCTATCCCTCCATCAACCTTTTACAGAGCCAACCATAATGCCGCTGTCGAAATACTTCTGGAAGAAGGGATACATAACCAGCAGCGGAAGGCTGGATACTACAATAGTAGCATATTTCAAAAGTTCTGCAACCTTTGCCATTTCTGCGGTACTCTGGATATCTGCGATCATACCCGGCTGAGGTGTGTTCTGTACCAGGATAGAACGGAGTACCAGCTGAAGAGGCTGAAGGTTTGCATCATTTAAGTAGATCATCGCATCAAAGTAACTGTTCCACATTCCTACAAAGGAATACAGGGCCAGTACAGCGATGATCGGTTTGCACACCGGCATTAATATTTTAAAGAAATGCTGGATCTCATTGGCGCCGTCAATAGCGGATGCCTCTCTCAGCTCCTTCGGCGTGGACTGATAATAAGTCCTGGCCAGGATCAGGTTCCATACGTTTACTGCTCCCGGGAGAAGGATTGCCCATATGGTATTTACCATGTGCAGCTGATTGATCAGGATAAAGGTAGGGATCATACCGCCGTTAAAGAACATGGTGATAACAAAGATCACATTGAAAAATCCTCTTCCTACGAATTCCTTCTTTGACATGGGATAAGCAGCCAGCAGAGTAATAAATACAGAGATCAGAGTAAATGCCGCTGAGTAAAAAAGAGAATTGGCAAAGCCTCTCCAGATCATGTCATTTTCCAGAACACGGCGGTAAGCGTCTATTGTCCAGTCTTTAAAGTTAAAACTGATCCCCTGGTTATTCAGTACATTGGGATCCATAAAGGAAGCAATGACTACATATACAAGAGGAATCGCAATTGCCAGAACAAACACTCCCAGCAAAGTATAGCCTATACCCAGGATTGCCTTATCCGAGGTTCCCAGTTTAATTTTAATACGGTTTTCCATTTTCTCCCCTCCTACAGTCCTTCGCCTTCATTAAGCCTGGACACAACAAAGTTTACAATAATCAGCAGAATTACGTTGATCACTGAGTTAAAAAGTCCCACAGCGGTTGAATATCCGTAATCTCCGTTTATCAGACCGATACGATATACATAGGTAGAAAGAATCTCAGAAGCAGGAAGGTTCATATCTGTCTGCAGTGCATAGGCCTTTTCAAATCCGATGCTCATAATGTTTCCGGCCTGAAGTATAAACTGGATCACGATAATATTTTTGATTGCCGGCAGTTCCACATACCAGATCTGCTGAAGGATATTGGCACCGTCTACAATGGCTGCCTCTTCCAGATCCTTGCTGGCATTGGATAACGCTGCTGTATACATAATAGAAGACCATCCTGCTGCCTGCCAGATACCACTGGCAATGTAAATAGTTCTAAAAGCGGATGGCATTGTCATCCAGTTGGTGTCAATTCCCAGCACCTGGTTAATAGGCCCCACCGGAGAAAGGAACATTCTTACCATACCGCAAAGAACGATAACAGAAATAAAATTCGGTGCGTAGATCAAAAGCTGGATCTTCTTCTGTATCCCCTTTCTCCGGATCCTGTTCAGAAGAAGCGCCAGGATGATCGGTACGGGGAATCCCCACAAGAGCCCATATACACTCAGCTTCAGGGTGTTCATCAGATAGCTCATAAAATCCGGGGAAGATAAGAATCTCCGGAAATATTCCAGTCCTACCCAGGGGCTGCCTAAAACGCCGTCGATAACATTGTAATCTTCAAATGCGATCAATACTCCGCCCATAGGCAGGTATTTAAAAATAATCGTAAGCAGCAGCGCCGGTAATAAGAAGATCAGATATAACTGCCAGTTTTTCTTTACATATTTCAGTTTTCCTGATATCTTTTCCCAAAATGTCTGCTGCGGCTTTCTATAAATCTGTGCCTTCATAAAAAGCTCTCCTTTCTTTTCCTGCTCCTTTGTTTTTTGCAACTTGAAACGTTTCATTTTTGTGATTTAACTATATTCTTTCTCCCTTTTTAAGTCAATACTTTTTCGTCATTTTTTAGATATTCGGTACATATTTACAGTTTTTATGCTTATTTTTTGTCTGTTTTTCACATTGTAACGTTTCATATAATAGCGTATACTAAAATCAGCTTATTATAATACATTTATTATAGAAAAGGAGGAGATGAATCTTGACCCCTTCTCACACACCTACTATGAAAGATGTTGCCGCCCGGGCCGGCGTATCCCTGGGAACAGTTTCTAAAGTGATCAACCATATAACCGTAGGAGAAAAAAATAGAGAAAAAGTAGAAAAGGCTATTAAAGAACTGGGATATGAGGTAAATACTTATGCCAGAGGACTGAAAACCCAGGAGACGAAGCTGATTACCCTCATTGTTCCGGACACTATAAATCCTTTTTTTGCAGCATTTACCCAATATGTAGAAAAAAACCTTTATGAGCATGGCTATAAATTGATCCTCTGCTGTGCCAACGGCATACCGGAAAAAGAAATCGGCTATCTGAATCTGGCCTCTCAAAGTAAAACGGACGGAATCATCGCTCTGACTTATACCGACGTGAGCAACGCCATACCCGCCAGGATCCCTCTTGTCTCCTTTGACCGCTACTTTGAAAACCATGATGTGCCCATGATCGCCTCCGATAACTTCCAGGGCGGCTATGCCGGCACAAAGAAGCTGTTGGAACTGGGCTGTCATCACCCGGTATTTATTCGTTTTCGCTCGAAATTTCCAGGTGAAGCAGATAAAAGAATGGAGGGATATCTCAGCGCCTGCCAGGAACTGGGGATCCAGCCCGATTATCTGGATCAGATAGATGCCATAGAGGAAAGAAGGGCCCTGGAGAACTTCATTCAGGAACATACCGACTCCCATGGCGCCTTAACCTTTGACGGTGTCTTTGCAAATACGGACCGTCATGCATATCTGGTCATGAAGATCTTAAAGGAACGGGGATTCCGGATTCCGGAAGACGTGCAGATTCTGGGCTTTGACGGAATACGTAAATACGGCATTGACGAAAGCTCCCTTTTCGTCTCCTCCATGTGTCAGCCTATAGAGGAACTGGCCAGGCTTTGTGTGGAGACACTGCTGAAGAAAAGACAGGGAACGGTAGTTCCTACTCTTTCTCTTCTTCCTGTCACTTATTGTTATGGAGGTACCACCCGGAGAGAATCTTAAAGATCTGTTCCTGACTTTTCAAGAACCGGAAGCTGAAAAATTTCAGTTTCCGGTTCTTTTTATGCAAAAATTAAGAATTTCTTTCGGATTCCATGGAAGAATCTTTAATGTATCCATGTTTAAATAGCTACAATTAGAAACTTACTAAGAGGGGGACTATATTTTGTATCTGATCCAATATCTGCCTTATGCCATTACACTTATTTTTATACTGCTGCCGGCAGTGCTTCTGGGCTTTCAGCAGAGAAGCCTGAATTTTTACGGGCTTTCCGGCTCTTTTCTGATCCTGCTCATCGTCTTCGGCTCCAGGCCCCTGCAGCTTTTTTATCTTCTTGGTTCCTTTCTCTGGTCCATACTGCTGATTAAAACCGCTATATTGTGGAGGGAAAAGCAGTTTTTCAGCACCTGGGGCTTTCCCCTCTTTCTTCTGCTCTCCCTTTTTCCCATGATCCTGAAAAATTTTGTTCTTATCCAGGGAAAACATCTTCCCCTATATGCAGCAACGGCCTGTTTTTCCCTGAAGACCATCCAGGTCCTTGCACATATATATAAAGGCCGGATACAGGAATATCCTGCAGGGGAATGTGCCGGATATCTTCTTTTCTTTCCCAGTCTTTTCCTGGGGCCTTTAAACAGCAGCAGACAGTTTCACCAAACCTGGGGCCATGTACCATCTGTCTCAGCATACCGCCGCCTTCTTGTCAGAGGGCTGAAAGAACTTTTCTGGGGGATCCTTTATCTTCTTTTTATCGCCCATATTCTTTCGCTGCCCCTTCAAAGCCTGGAATCCCGGATGCCGGAATCCCCTGTATTCTGTCGGATTCTCCTTTACGCCTGCCTTTACGGAGCCCGTCTTTTTTTCTATCTGGCTGGTTTTTCAAGGATCGCTGCCGGGTGTTCCTGTCTTCTGGGCACAGAATTAAAAAACAACTTTCAGAAACCCTTTCTCAGCGTCACTATCCGGCAGTTCTGGGACAGATGGCAGATCACTTTTACTGACTGGCTGAAGGAATTTATCTTCTGTCCCCTTTTGAAAAGGTTCAAAAAAAGCAGGCAGTTTTCCTGCCCGCTTCTGCAAAAATGTCTGGGGTATTTTCTGACTATGGGGGTATTAGGCGTATTCTATGGCCTCACTCCTTCCAGTCTGCTTTTCGCCCTTTACCATGGAGTTGTGCTCTGCCTGTGGGAAGTCTGGGAGACGAAGAGCCACCTTCATGAGAAATGGAAACACCAGCCTGTATACACTTTTTTTACCTGGATCTTTACTATGCTCCTGCTTTTATTCGGGTTCTTTATTCTGTCCGGAATGTTCCTGAAAATCTTATTTCTATGAGGGCTTATCACTATACATCCATTGAAACAAGTCTCTCCCTGCCTCTTTCAGGCCATTGAGCACACCATCAAAGGTCCCTGCCTTGTAGAAATTCAGGACAATGGCCCCTACAGGCACAGCCAGGATCATTCCGATAACGCCGCCGATCCGGTATCCGATATACATAAAGATCAAAGTGACCAGAGGGTTCATGCCGATGGAATCTCCTACCAGCTTTGGCTCTATGATACGGCGCACCAGCTGGGTAGTCAGATATAGGATCACCAGCCCCAGAGCATAACGGATATCTCCGGACACCAGCTTAAACACTGCCCATGGAATCAGAACTGTTCCTGTTCCCAGGAAAGGAAGCATATCCAGAAAAGCTACCAGGATAGCCACCAGAATAGCAAATCTTACTCTCAGTATAAGCATTCCTATAAAGAGAATCACTCCGATAACGGCCATGATCTTAAACTGTGCCTTAAAATATCCGCCAAATACAGTTTTAAAACTTTCTGCCATCATCCGCCATTTTTCCTGGATGATCTGAGGGGTATGGGCCCGTCCGAATTCCAGGATCCTGTCTCTGTCTGCGATGAAAAAATAAGCAGACAAAATACTGAAAATAATGGATATGAGTATGCTTGGGATATTTCGGGCGAAAGACCCCGCCTTATCTACCGTCAGCTGACTGAGTCTTCCTACAGCCTGTCCGGTAATATCCCCTATATCCTGCTGCACTTCTTTCAGACTTTCCTGTATATTTTCCGGCAGTTCGCTGATGATGCTCTCCAGGTTCCTTCCGGCGCTCTGAAAGTCTTCCCTGAAATCGGCATACATTTCCGGTGCCTGATCCAGAAAGGCTCTGGTCTCTTGTCCAATCCTTACTCCCAGGAAATAGATCGCTGCTATCACCAAGGCCAGAACCCCTATGATGATCAGCATAGAAGTATGCTTTCTGGCCACTTTCAGCCGCCGTTCCAGAATCCTGACAAGAGGATTTGCGATCATGGAGATGATCCATCCGATAACAAAAGGCATAAAGAACTGGAGGAATCGGATTCCCAGAAAAACGCCCAGGATGATCCCTATCAGTGTTATAAAAAATACCAGAATGCTCTTCACATATTTTTTTAATTTCATGAAACCTGTTGTTCGCTCCCTTTTCGCCTGATTGAAAAAGAGGCTGTTGCCGTTTCAGACATAGCCTCTTTGCTTCCGGCTTTTCCTAAGTATACCATAAAGTGACGAGCCAGGCGAGTATTTATACTCATTTGGCCGCCGCCGATACCGGACAGTCGGATTCTTCTGTTTTTTATAATTCTTTCAGGAAGTCAAAGGGTTTCTCATCATGAAGGAAATGCATCAGCATGTAGGAGCACATAATGGCAATATTTTCTTCTTTTAAAATTCTCCTGACTTCCTCTCTGTCTGCCAGAACGACTTCAATCTCTTCGGTGTCTTCCTGAAATTCTCTGGATATCCTGCCCTCCGCCATTCCAAACACAATGGCGCAGGACTCATCGGTAAGACCGATGGTGGTAAAGGCAGGCTTCTCATAGGCAGGATCCACTTCAATGGGAGTAAAGGTAAGCCCGGTCTCCTCTTTCATCTCACGGATCCCGGCTTCTTTGAAATTTTCCTCCGGCTCTACCAGGCCTGCCGGAAATTCATAAATATAGTCGTCAATACTGTATCGATACTGGCGCACCAGCACTACCCGGTCCTGCTTCTCCCCATAAAGGCTGTAAATGATCACTCCGTCAGGGGTGTTTTTTCTTGTCCGAAGCTTCAGCGCTTCCTGATCTTTTGCCCTGGAAGCCACATAATACTTTCCTTTTTTTCCTGTTTTTGACTCTCTGTCCAGCTCGTAGAGATTCACAAAAGGATTCCGGGTCTTCTGGGTAATGCCGTTGATCTTTGCCATACTTATTCTCCTTTTAACAGTACCCGCAGTCTCTTATAGAGAAGCAGGGTAATAAATGAAATCACGATACCTTTTAACAGATTAAAAGGTACCATACAAAGTATAACAAATGAGACCATATTGTCAATGGCCGGATGGATTGCTGTTCCCATGGCAATAAAGCTGTCCATGGGAATCCCCATAAGAGTGCTGTATAACGGGAACATAATAAAAGCATTAGTCAGACAGCCCATAGCCGCCATCAGCAAAGTACCTGCTGCCATTCCTTTCAATGCATTGACTCTTGTCTTTTTCTTTCTGTAAAACAGGCCTGCCGGAACTACAAAGGCACAGCCGATAATAAAGTTAGACAGTTCTCCCACGCCCATAGTGGTGGTTCCATGGATCACCAGATTCAGCAGGTTCTTAAGGAGCTCGATAAGCACACCTGCTAAAGGTCCCATTGCAAAAGTTCCCACCAGCACCGGAATCTCAGAGAAATCCATTTTGATAAAAGGCGGTGCAATAAAAGGAATCGGAAATTCAAAAAACATCAGGACTAAGGCGATTGCTCCAAGCATGCCGATCTGCACAGTGGTCCTCAGTTTTGACCGGTTCTGTGTACTTATTTTTCTGTTTACTGCTGCTTCATTGTTCATTTTCATTATCTCCTTTACATGATCTTCATAAAAGGAAATTCTTCTTCATATGGCTTTGCACGGCAATCGCTTGCCGGGCATATCCCAATCGGATAGGGGAAGATTCCTTCCCCTACCCGATCATCGCAATACCTCGCTCATCTCGTGGCATTGCCACTCGATGACCGTTGCCGGTCGGATGCCCGCTCGTGCAAGCACGGCGGTCGCCCGACCGGCGTATCGCGCAAAAAAGAGGACACCCTGCTTCGGGGTATCCTCCATGAAAGCCACAATGAAATATTATCATTTCTTCTCTCATCCAGACTATACTGTCGGTACCGGAATCTCACCGGTTCAGCCGTAAAATACGGGTCGCGGACTGTTACCGCCGGTAGGGAATCGCACCCTGCCCCGAAGAATTTCTTTTTATTCTGTAGTATATTATATGCCTTTATATGTCCTATTTCAAGGGATTTTTCATATAAATCGCAGATTCAACTTTTTCACCAATTTCATCCCGGGGGGATACTATAATGTATATAAAGTTTTTCCATCACAAGGAGTCTCCCATGAATCATTATTTTCCTTTTGTAAACACGCCCCTCCCCTACGATTATGCTGCCCTTGAACCCTTTATCGATGAAAAAACCATGTTTTTCCACCATAACCGACATCTCCAGACCTATATTGACAATCTGAATTCCTTAATGAAAGAAAATCCCCCTTATCAAAACTGGTCTCTGGAAAAAATCCTGTACTGCTGGTCCGGGCTTCCCTCTGATATCCGGGTTTCCTTTAAGAATAACAGCGGCGGCATTTACAACCATCGGTTCTTTTTTGAAGGAATGACGGATAAGGCCGGCCTTTTACCCAGCGTTTATTTCTCCAGGCTTATCAATAAAAATTTTGGCTGTTTTGAAAATTTCAAAAAATGTTTCAAAAAATCCGCCCTGTCAGTCTTTGGATCCGGCTATGTCTGGCTGGTACATTGCCGGGGGAAACTGATAATCACACAGACTGCAAATCAGGATACGCCTCTGGACCAAGGAGAATGTCCTCTTTTGAATCTTGATGTATGGGAACATGCTTATTATCTGAAACACTATAATGTTCGTGCCGCTTATATTGACGACTGGTTTCACGTGATCAACTGGGATATGGCAGAGCAGCGTCTGCAGAATCTGTTCTGACAGGTTTCCAAGGGCTTCTGGTATATTTTCTACTATGCTTCCCGACTGCATGGCTTTTGTTCTGCAAGGCAGTCCAAAAGGCTTATAGTAATAAAAATACTGTATCCGGTCTCTATAGATCAGATACAGTATTTTTTAAAATAATTTTTCTATTGATAGTATTCTTTTATGAACTTCAGGCTGTCCAGATATTCCTGATCGCTTCCAAGATGTTCCAGGATTACCGGCATATCAGGGTTCACGCTATCGATCAATTCTTTATACTTTTTCAGATTGATCCCGCCTTTTCCACAGGCAGTTTCCTGAAGCTGCAGGGTAAACTCCTGACGCAGCAGTACATCTTTCAGATGGCAGCTCTTGATATATTTTCCCAGCTTTTCAAAGCATTCTTCCATAAATTCTTCATGATAGAAATACCTTTCAGGGGAAATAATCCAGTTAAACACATCCATATGTACTGCAAAATGTTTTCTGTCTACATCCTCTATAAGCTTTACATATTCATCTGGTCCCATAGGATACATCCAGGGCATTGGTTCTATAGTATAAAAAGTATTCTGAGGATCTGCTTCATCTATGATGTTCTGGATACTCTTTACCATATCCTTCCAGGTTTCTTTAGTCAGATTTTCTTTGTATGGTCCATCCCATCTAGCACCTTTTGAGCCGGAAACATTAACACAGCAACAGGCCCCCAACCTGTCTGCTAATCTAAGCTGCCCCCTGCACCTTATCCGTGCGTTTTCTCTTGTCTCCGGATCCGGTGAGATCGGGTTACACCAGGCTCCCACTTCTGCAATCACAAGTCCCTGGTCTTTTGCTGCCTGTTCATAGGCTTGGATTACCTCTTTAGGAGCAGTGTAATCCACAGGAAAATTCACTGCCTGGCAACCGATTTTTTGCATATTTTCCGCCCATTCTTCCGGTGTTTTATGTTCCAGAGGACTGGATAGTCCAAGTTTCATATCATCTACCGCCTTTTCTTATTTGTCACTTTCCAGAAGTTCAATAATACATTTCAGATCCTTATACGCATTCATATAAACATATCTTCCAGACGCATCTCCATACTCGCCCTTCTGTTCTAAGGTCATACCAAATTCTTCACATCTCTTTACAGCCTCCGGCATTTTCATGCCCTGAATGTTAAAGGCCACATGATGGATTCCCTCTCCATGCTCATTAAGATAATTCCGCCAAGTGGAAGAAGCCTCATTTGGCTGGATAAGTTCTAACTGCAGCCCTGGTCCTACGTCGAAGAATGCCAGAAGGCTGTTGGCCTCCGGTGCCGGCGCTCCCATATACTCAGTCTGCATGATCTCATATTCGCCGCAAAGATTTGCTTCCGGCTCTTCTACTCCTAAAAACTCTGCCCATTTCTTTTTTGTAGCGTAAATATCCTTTACAATAAACCCTACCTGGCAAACTAAATTTGATCCTACTACACTCATAATCTTTCTCCTTTTTCTTTTTATATTTCTCCCATATGGTACTTCTTACATACTGCCCCATCCTGTCAGCAAAGCATAGGGCGTCCCTTATAATCAATAAACGATATTTCCATAGGCAGAATTTCTTTCCGTCCGCTCAAAATAGCATAGATTCCTTCTGCCGCCTCTTTCGGATGTATCTGGGCATTTTCTTTCCCCATGGCAGTATCCATACGTCCGGGATGTATCATATAGATGCGCATATGCAATTCTTTTCTCTCTTCTTCCAAAAAGTTCCTTAATTTTTGGGTATACATATTCGCCGCATATTTGGACACAGAATAGGCCGGATAATTATATCCCTTTGGGCTTAAATGCGCAGCTTCTGAAGTAATATTCATGATACAGGGACATACCGACCGATATAGCTGTTCTATAAAGTATTTACACACCAAAGCTGTTCCTACTACATTTACTTCCAAATTTCTTCTCAGCATATCAATATCCAGATCTCTGATACAGTCTCCCGGCATCTTCATTTTTTCAAAAAGCACGCCGGCATTATTAATCAGAAAATCTATATGTCCATATTTTTTCCGTACCTTATCTGCCGCCTCTTTCACTTCCTCTTCTTTTGTCACATCCATCTGCAGGATTTCCAAAAATTCCGGATAGTCTGTCTTCAAAGTCAGAAGTTCTGTCATCTGTTCTCCGTCAGTATTCCTGCATGCAGCGAGTATAGAATCTCCCTGTGCCAGCCCAAGCCGGACCAGTTCCAGTCCAAGCCCCCGATTTGCGCCTGTAATAAGTCCCAGCATAGTGTTTTCTCCTTTCTCAGGCAAGCCCTGTATTTATAAAAAGCGCCGGCTTTACCCCATTACCATTTCCTGATAATTTTCCTTTGGCGTCCTTTTCAGCGAAATTTCTTTGTTTTCTCCCAGACAGGAGATTTCATACTCTCCTGCAAATCCGGTAAATTCCAAATTTCCCCGGGGGTCTGTGACCAGACTCAGGGAAGTCATCCACTCCTCCTTGATCTTTTTCTTTAATTCCACATAGGCAGGTTTCTGGGAATTGTCCTTGCGGATCAGCCCGCAGGGAGCGCCCAGCCATTTATTATCATCATCAAAATCCCAGGTAGTGATCGCCTGGACATAGGGGCTCTCAAAAAGCGCCGTATACATTTCCACCACTTCTCTGGCCTGGCGTTCTTCTCCCTCAGGGGTAGTCGCCCAGTCCGGAATCTGGTAGTCATTGAGATCCTCAATTTCCGGAGGCATAAGGTGTCCGGAAATCAGAGTATTTTCTGTAAAATGCAGAGGCAGGCCGAAATGGGAAAATCTCTCCAAAACCTCCCGGAGCTTCTCCAGGCCCCAGTATCCCTGATGCTGGTGGGACTGGATACCGATGGCAGAGATAGGTACTCCTGCTTCCAGGCAGCCCTCGATCAGAATCTCATAAGCCTGGCTGGTATTAAAATCATTAATAAGCAGCATTGCTCCAGGATCCGCCTTTTTTGCCTCCTCAAAAACCTTCTTCACCAGTTTGATCCGTCCCAGATCCCTGCAGATCCTGGTAATCCCATTGTCGTATTTATCAAATACCGGCATGATCACTACTTCATTTATTACATCCCAGGCATCAATCGTTCCCTTAAATGTGCTGACCTCCCGGCGGATCCGCATAAGCTGCCGCTCCAGGATTTCTTCATTGCTAAGATTCAGAAGCCAGGAGGCTGTCTGGGTATGCCAGCAAAGCGGATGGCCTTTGATAGTGATGCCCTTCTTTTTCAAAAACTGTGCCGCCGCCATTAAATTCTGCTGATTGGTTTTTCCCTCTTCTGGCTCATACTGTCCCCAGTAAAAAGGGAGAGTAGCAAAATTAAAAAGATCCAGCCACAATTCCATTCTTTCCTGCAAGATTTCCCTTCTTTGGCCGTCCAGGTTTTCTCTGCACAATTCTAACGTATCAAAGGCGTTGCAGCCAAATAAAAATTCCTGTTTTTTCTGTCTGACCTCCACAGCTTTTCCTGCAAGAGGTCTTCCTTCCCTGTCCCGAAAATGCAGGACTGCTTTTCCTTTCCTGTGTGCAAATTTATCCATAATCTCCTCCCCGTACTTTTCAATTATGATTATTTCAGATAGGGTTTTTTGTTATTTTCAATATAGCATTTCTCTATATTTTCTTCTATTGGTTTTTTGCTCTTTCTCAATGTTTTTTTGCGTACTTTTCCTCTTATATCCTCTGATTTTCTGTATTCATACAAAAAATTTCCTGTTATCAAAAGATTTCTCTGTATTTTTTCAGCAATTTTTGTTATATTAAATTTGTTCTTTTATTGTTTAACTGCTATAAATGAAAAAGGAGCGTTCCGCTATGATAAATTCTGATCTGTCCGAACCCTGGGCTTTCGGTCATAATATGACCATTAACGTTTCTTACGGCGACTTCTTCAGCTCTTTTCCTACCCACTGGCATAACTTTATTGAGATCATCGCCCCACTCTCAGATTCTTACTCTGTCCAGATAGGCAATGAAACTTATGCCCTGGATGAAAACTCCATCGCACTGATTCCTCCCCGGACACTCCATGCCATTACAAGATCTCCAGGACATCCTCATCTGATCATCCAGTTTCCAAACACTGTGCTTCAGCAGTTCCACGATTTTGTCCAATACCGCCGGATCCTGTATGGTTCTTGTATATTTCAGGCCCAAGATCCCGGTTTTGAAGAAAATCCCCTTTCTATTCTTTTAAAAATACTGGAATACAGCGAGAAAGACCTCCCCTTTAAAGAACTGCATATGTATGAGCTTTTACTGCATTTTTTTATCATAGTAGGCAATCGCAATCTATGTATAAAAAATCAGCTTTCTGACCGGAAAACTCCCCGTCAGAAAGCCGAAGATCAAAAGTTTGATTCTGTTACCAACTATATATATGAGCACTGCACAGAAAAGATCACCCTGGAAAAAACAGCGGCATTTGCCGGATTCAGCAAATATTATTTTTCCAGGATTTTCAAGGAACACTATCAGATGTCCTTCCCGGAATATATTGCATCCCTGCGTGTTGCAAAGGCTGCGGAACTGCTGGAAAACTCCTCTCTTTCCATACTGGAGATTGCTATGCGGTCAGGTTTTTCCAATCTTTCCTCCTTTAACCGCGCATTTAAAGAGGTTAACCACTGTACTCCCTCCCAGTTCCGGAAAATGGCGGACTTTTCTCTGGATTTCTAAAATGGGCCGGGGAGTTTTATCTGCCAATAGCGCAAAGCCATGAAAAGTCCGCCCATGAACTGCTTTCTTTTCCATAAGTGGACGCATATGGCCCAATGGTACAGCCCACAAACCCGCCAGAGGATTCTGTCGTATAATATTTCAAAGAAATCCCTTCTGCTACCGGCACTCTTCCTTTTCCCTGGTCCAGAAAGATTCCTGCTTTCTGATTTTCTGTTTTCAGATGTATTTCCAGCTCTTTCTTCTGTATCTGTTTTTCTGCCAGGATTTCTTCTTGTCCCTGAACCACCTGCGTTACACGAAAAACAAATTTTTCTTCTGTTTTTATCACTTCCATTTTCAGATGATTTTTCTGGTTTTGAAATAGCAAAAGCCCTACGGCATCCCCCTCTTGATCCAGCTCGAACTCCAGTCTCGTAGATATATGCATAGAGTAGGAGTTCTGACGAACACCCAGATACGAAAAAGCTGTATTTTCCTTTGCCTGCGCCTTTCTGGCATAAAGACGCAGATATCCTTTTCTGGCTTCTAAAGAATAGTTTTCTTCCGGTATTCGGCATACCCCCAATAAACGGGGGTCCAATTTCTCCTCCCCAAAATGAAGCAGCAGTTCTTCCTGAGCTTCTTTTGCAAAGCGGTGTTCCTTCAGGGGAATCTCCAGAAAGTTCTCCAAAAGGCCGCTTCCCGGACTGACAACCGGCCAGGCGTCTTCCCAATCTACTTTTGCCAGAAATGTCTCTCTTCCCAGGCTGCTCCCGCCGTGAAGTGTCCGACAGGCCAGCACAGCCATATACCATTCTCCATTTTCATCATCAAACAAGTCACCATGTCCTACACAGGTCACCGGAAAATTTTTTCCTAAATGCCGGTGTGTCAGTATCGGATTCCTTGGACATGCTTCAAAAGGCTCCTGAAGGCTGGAGCTTCTTGCGGCCATCACCGAATGTTCATATCCTGTTCCTCCTTCTGCATAGATCAGATAATAATATCCATCTTTTTTATACAGATGAGGGCCCTCCGGCCAGATCACAGAACGGGCAAAACCTTTCCAGATACGCCGACTCTCTCCTATCAGCTTCATCTCCTTCAGATCCAGTTCCTGCAGCCAGATTTCCCAATCTCCATTGTGTTTTACTCCATCTGAATCCGGCCTGGTCCCAACATAGTAGCAGGTTCCGTCTTCATCAAAGAAAAGGCTGGGATCGATCCCCTGAGCCTGCGGTCCCAGATAATATGGTTCCGACCAGGGCCCTTTGGGATCCTCTGTCCGAACAATAAAATTTCCTCCCTGGTCAATATTTGTAGTGATCAGATAAAAAAATCCCTCATGAAATCGTATGGTAGGAGCAAAAATGCCTCTGGATATTTCATCACCTTCCAGTGGAAGCTGAGAAGACCGATCCAGCACATTTCCAAGCTGTTCCCAGTGCGCCAGATCCCTGCTGTGAAATATAGGGACGCCAGGAAAATAGGCAAAGCTGGAATTTACTAAATAAAAATCTTTTCCTACTCTGCATATGGAAGGATCTGGATAAAATCCCCTCAGCACAGGATTTTCTACTTTTGTCATCGTGTTCCTCCTTTTATAATACATAGCCAAATCCCAGGATTGTAAATTTTTTCTTCTCTTCCCCCGGCGCCGGAAGGATTTCCACTATATGCTCCCTGCTCTCTGCCTCGGAGAATAAGATTGCCGTGTTGCAGTGCAACCAGCCATTTATCCTGGGATCTGCCGTCATTTTATAATGACCATCTACAAAAACATTTACTTTACCTGTATCGTTTTCTCCTTCATCTTTAAATATCAAAAGCAAAGCCCGGCATAAGATGTTCAGAGTGAAAGGCTCTGTCTCTTCTGTCTGGCCGGTATACTGCCAGTTATAGGGAAATTGGGGAGTTCCATGTATATCCATATCAATCTCAACCTCCTGCAGTTTCTGATCCGTACCGCAAAAGCTCCCTTCTGAGATCCTGGCTTTTGAACAGAGTTCCTTTTTGTCCAAGAGCCTTACTCTTTCAAAGTCCTTTCCATAAACCGGATCTCTCTCCAGCAGACTTCCATCTGTATCATCCTGTCCGGCGTCCCCTTCATTCACCTTATCAAAGAGATATCCCAGACATTTTGCCATGATCGTATGTCCCAGGTTTGTAGGGTGGAACATATCATAAAAATACTGGTTTTTTGAAATCACCCGGCCTTCTTCTCTTTTAAGAGAAAATTGTGGCGATACCGCATCTAATACGCTGACCATCGGCAGCCCGTAACGTTCCCCCACTGGCGCAAGCCGGGTCTGAAGGTTCCAGTCATTGGCAAATACAGAAAATAAAAGTACTACTGCCGGATTCCACGGCAGCCCTATAATCTTTCTTACCAGACTTTCGAAACAGATACCTTTTGTCTCATCTCCTTCGTCATTAACTGCAAATTCTACCACTATCAGATCCGGCCGTTCTCCCTGTCTTAAAATATCTCGCTCAAACCGTATCATACCAAGCTCCGAGGGCGTTCCTCCAACCCCGGCTTTTATGTATCGTACATTGTCCCCTGTTCCAAATTTCTCCACAAATGCCTCGCAGGATTTCCTGGCGTAACATTCTGTGTGAACAGGTACAGCTCCTGCTCCCTGAGTGATCGATCCTCCCAGATAAGCCAGGGTAACACACTCTCCCCGCTTTGTTTTTTCTATGACACGTTTCAAACGATAAGGATTTCCCAAAGATAACAGCGAATGAGCAATCATAGTTTCCGCCGCTTTTCCAGTAAGATCCACTGCTTCCTCTTCTCCCTGATCTGGTATCTCCCATTCCTCTCCCACATAAAGTTTAACACTGACAACAGCCGTCTGTTCCGGTACAGCAAAATAAAACTGAATCTGTCCCGGCTCCTTGTCATCTTCGCTCCAGGAAATACCAGATAGGGAAATACTATGTTCCACTCCGTCTGCCGGTATCATTCCTGTTATAAGTGTTCCGCCGCCATAGATATCCTTTTTCCCATACATCTGGAAAACGAATTCCAATTCCTGGCAGGAGTCCCCTGCTTCTATGCAGATACCGATACTCTTTACCAGGCTGCGGAAGCCTTCTGCTGTCTTCAGTGCTTCCAGTATCCTCACATCTGTAATATTTCCTGAGATCTGGGCACTGTTAATTAGTCTTCCATCATTTTCATATAAAAAATGTCCTCCTCTTTTATCCGGCTGCTCTGTGCCAAAAATCTCCTTCTCTCGTACAATATAAAATCCCGGCAGTTTTTTCTCTGGATCTTTCGGCGCTTTTGGACCTTCCATTTCTCATTATCCCGTCCTTTCCTCTTTATCCTTAACAACTATTGTCTGATCTGAACTTTATTTCCAGATTCTGTAATTCCCGCTTAATGCCAGCCATGCAAATATATATAGGAAATTATCATAATAACGCCGGCTCCCTTTTCTAAGCGGGGTATTCCAAAATTTTTTTATACACTCACCTGCATAAGGGCCGTCCGCTGCCAGAGAGGCCTGTGCATTTGTCGCAATAACAGCTACCGGATGTAGTGCCTTTTCCTTAAGTTTTGTCCCGTCTATAAGAAAAACTCCGTCCCAACTGTCTTTTTCTCTCACACAGTAAAATTCCTGCAGCCTTTCTGCAATTTCTTTCTGCCACGGATCCCGATGGAACCAAAGTGCATCCAGGCCGATATTTGCCATAGTCCGGTATGCGTCGCTGTAATACCAGTCATGACGTCCAAACTGAGCTTCCGTACCTGTGTGGGGGATGCCGTCGTATTCCGCATATTCCGGTGAGAGTCCTGTGTCCGGATTGCAGGCCAAATGCAGGAATACCCGGCTGTTTCCCGCTGCTTCCCTCCAAAACATTCTATCTTCTTCATCTGCCCACAAAGCAAACAATTCATAGAAATGCGGCAAATGATAAGAAGGGTCCGTAAATTCCACACCGGGAATAAACTTGATCAACTTGTTGTCCCGGTTCCACATAGGCTCTCCGGAATGTCCCGGTTCTCCCTTATGGATACACTCCCGAAGGATTTTTCTGGCCTCTCCACTGTAATCAAAAATCCCTTCTCTGTCGCCCCACCGATTAGCGGCGAAGAAAAGAGCCATTGCAAAAAATTCTTCCCCATCTGGCGCCGGACCATCAGCATTAGGCGTTCCATCTGTACCGCAAGACCATATAAAATAATTTTTTCCTGGTCCTTCCTGTATCCGCATATAAGTGCATACCCATTTCCATAACCTGTCAAACTCTTTCTGTTTATTCATCTGAACACAGACCATCATGCCATAAGACATTCCTTCCGTACGCACATCATGATTTCCTGTGTCCTCCAGGTATCCCATATCAGATCCTGATTCATGATAGAACCTTTCGTCATCTGGCCCATAAAATATTGTTTGGAAGATTTTCTCAAGGCGGCTGTCGATCTCCTGCCTGTCATATCCCTGTTCTTCAAAAAAATTCCGATATTTTCCTGTATAAAATGATCCTTCCATTTCTCTTTATCTCCTTTCTGTTTTTCCGGATACTCCTCCTGATCCAGAGTAATATAAAACTGCCGCATTAAGCATGACAAAGAATCTGTCTGTTCTCAATATCAGCTTAACGCAGCAGTTTATTATAGACTTACTGCTTATTCTTTTACCCCGCCAATAGTCAGGCCTGTCACAAAATATCTCTGAAGGAATGGATACAGACAGATAATTGGCAGCATAGTCAGAATCGTTGCTGCCGCACGGACTGATGTAGGCGTAACACTTCCAATAGCATTTTTCATTGCCTCAGCAGAACTTCCCTGGTTTGTCACAGAAGACAGCAGTTTCATCAGTTCATACTGAAGGGTTGTAAATTCAGGACTCATACGGTTGTACAGCATAGCATCGAACCAGGAGTTCCACTGTCCTACCGCTACAAACAAGGCTACTGTAGCATATACCGGTTTACACAGCGGAGATATAATCTTCCAAAAAATTGTCATGTAGCCTGCACCATCCAGCTGAGCAGATTCTTCCAGACTGTCCGGGATTCCTGCCATATAAGTGCGGATAACCAGCATATTAAAGGCACTTACCATTCCTGGAATCACATAAACCCAGAAACTATTGGTAAGTCCCAGGTTCTTATACAGCAAGAATACCGGAATCATACCACCGTTCACATACATGGTAATAACCCAGAATAGCGATAAGGATCGTTTAAATAAGAAGCGCTTTCTGCTGACAATAAAAGCCAGGATTGCATTAGCAAACAATGCTGTAACCGTTCCGAATATGGTTCGCAGTACCGTTATATAAGCTCCGGTAAGCAGATTATTTTTCTGAAGAACTGTAGTATAGTTCTTCAGTGTAAATTTTCTCGGCAGCAGATAGATGCCTCCCCGGAGAGCATCTGTACCATCATTCAGGGAAATCGCCAATGTATTCAGCACTGGATATAAGGTAATGACCACAAATGCGATCATAAACAGCGTATTTAATACAACAAAAATCTTATCTGGCACAGATTTCTGAGCTTTCGTTTTTTTCTGTTTTACTTCTTTCATTTTCGGCACCTCCTAAAACAGCCTCTCTTCGCCATTACGCTTCGCAATCTGATTAGCAATGACGATCAGAACAATACTTACAAAGCTCTTGAAAATACCTGCGGCAGTACCGATCGCATAATCTCCCTGACTGATGCCCCATTTCAGCACATAAATGTCAATCGTCTGGGATACGCTCTGTACCAAACCATTTCCAAGCAGATACTGGATCTCAAAGCCTGCATTTAATACATTTCCCACATTCATAAGAAGCAGAATAATGATCGTAGGTTTAATACCCGGTAAAGTTACATGTTTAATCTTAGCCCAGCGGCCGGCACCGTCCATACTGGCCGCTTCATAGAGAGATGGATCAATAGATGTGATAGCCGCCAGATAAATAATCGCATTCCAGCCAGTCTCTTTCCACACATTGGCAAACGCTACGATAGGCCAGAAATACTTTGTATGAGCAAAGAAATTTATAGGTTCATCAATCAGATGCAATCCTACCAAAAGTTCATTAATAATACCAGATCCCGACAGGGCATCATGCAGAATACCTGTTACAATGATCCAGGAAAGGAAATGGGGTAAGTAGGAAATTGTCTGAACGACTTTCTTACCTCCTTTTGACTGTACCTCATTTAAAAGAATAGCAAACACAATCGCCATGATAAAGGTTGCCGCCAGGTTGATCACACCCATTGCCAGAGTATTTCGTATAACTCGGACAAAGGTCACATCAGAAAACAGCTGTTCAAAATTAGCAAGTCCCACAAAAGCGGAATGAAATAATCCATCTTTAGGTTTGTAATCCTCAAAGGCCATCACCCAGCCGCCCAGCGGGAGGTAATAGAAAATAATCCCATAGATCACGATGATCAATGACCAGAAGATCAGAACCTTCTGCCTTTTGATCTCCTTCCACGTAATCTTCGGTGTTGGTTCCGCTACATTTTCTTTTCTTCTCCTTTTCGCCATAGAAGCCATAATCTCACTCCTTTTCTATAAAACAGGCAGATGCCCTGTTTTTCTTTCTCTGACATCTGCCCATTTCTTTCAGAATTTTACACTTTACTGATACTTCGCAGCCTCTTCCATTCTTCTGTCTAATTCCTCCTGCATCTCATCTAAGAATGCCTGGGGATCACAGCTTTCATATGCCTCCATATATTCATCCCAGGCTGCATCAAAATCTTCTGCCATAACAACTTTTGGAAGATATTCATGCTTGATTTCTCCCATTTTTGTCAGCGCCATACCTCCAGGAGTACTGGTAGTCATATTGTTGGAATAAGAATACATCGGATACCATGGACCTGGAGCTTCGCTGGTTCCCAGCATATCCACATAGGTTTCTGCGCCATAGGCTTCAAAGCATTTTTTTACATCATCGCTTAATCCATCGAAAAATTCTGTAGGCTGATACTGTGGCTGCATAGCGTTAATACCGTCCCTGCTGGTTCCTGCATACTGTGGAAAATAGGAATATGTACACAGGTGCGATGCCTTATAAGCAGTATCAGATGCCTCAAGTCTCTGTTCTTCTGTCCGGTAGAAAAGTCCGTTTTCATCTACCTCGTAATCTTCTCCTTCTACACCCCAGTAACGCAGATCATGAACCTCCTGGCTCAGAAGGTCGTCAATAAACTGAAGGGCACCCTCCACATCCTCACAGCTTGTTGTGATTGCAAGACCGCTGGCCTCATTCAACACACTGCCGGAGCAGTGCCACCGATTCTGGATCCCTTCCTCAATAGTGATTGGAAGAGGAACATAATCGCAGCCCTGCTCGTCCAGTCCCTGCTGCTTTAAGGAATCATTTACATTATAGGCAAAGTTCCACCACTGGTCGATCATGCCCAGTACACGTCCTGTGGAAAGTTTTGCGATATACTCATCATAGGTCTGTGTAAAGGATTCCGGATCTACAATGCCTTTATGATATTCTTCATTCAGCTTCTGGAAGTATTTCACTGCCGTAGGTGTCGTATTATAATCGATCACCTTTAATTCCTCAGGATCTACGATAACTGATCCGTCATTTGGATAACCGTCCAGGAACTGAGGTGCATTCTCCAGACAGAAATATCTCCAGTCCTCACAAAGTATGGTATATGGAATATTCTCAGTACCATCTTCCATGGTCGGATTTGCTTCCTGATAGGCTTCGATCAGATCAAAATACTGATCCATAGTCTTTACTTCCGGATAACCGGCCCATTCCAAAACTCTGGTCTGAATCCAAAATGCCTCATCATTATGGATCGTTGCCTTTTCTTCCCCGTAAATGTTCTGGAACTGCTGGATCCAATAGATATGTCCGTCCTCCTGACGAAGCTTATCCCATTCCTGATCAGTCAAGTATTCCTTGATATTCGGATAATCGTCAATATAATCATCTAAAGCTACCAATGCGCCTGCATCATATAGCTGTGCCATACCGTCTCCACCGTCAATAAAATCCGGATATTCTCCCCCGGCGATCATAGTTCCCACAGCCTCTTCTGCCGTCTGTCCGGTCAGCCATGTTTCCTTGCACTTTGCACCAGTAATTTCTGCAATTTTCTGTTGAATCTCATTGTCATCATTTATCTCCGTTCCGGGAACTGCAAAAAAGGCTGTAAATTCTTTTACTCCTCCCTCCTCAGAACTGCCCTCTTTGTCCCCGCCGCCACAGCCAGCTAAAAGCGTGGAGAGCATTGCAGCTCCCATAAGAGCTGCCAGCATCTGCTTTTTCTTCATTTTTCTTCCTCCTTCAATTTTGATAGCATTATTCTATCTTTTTCTTCTTTTTGTTACAACCTGACAAAAATAAGAAAAAGGCAGGACAAAGTTTAGTTCTTTTTCCAAACCATATCCTGTCTTTTATCTCTTGTTGATTATGCATGATTCCGATTTTTTTTCCTATAACTTGTAGGTGTACAGCCTTTTATAGAAATAAAACGGTTAATAAAATAATCCAGATCCCGGTATCCCACCTGTTCTGCTACTGCATAAATCTTGTTATCCGTCCGCAGAAGATATTCTGCCGCTTTTTCAATCCGGTAATTGTTCAGATATTCTTTAAATGGAATCCCGTATTGCTTTCGAAACATCTGGCCTAGATAGGCGCTATTTACATAATATTTTTTACTCAATTCTTTTAAGGTAATATTCTCGTGATAATTCTCCCGGATTTCTTTCTCAACTTTCGCCAGCACACTTCCAGGTGTATTTTTTCGGAGTTCACAAAGATAGTCCGCATATTCCAGCATAAAGGTTTCAAAATTTTCCCGGCTTCCCCGAACCATTCTGGTATCAAAAGCATTCTCCCTAATATAAGAAATAATCTCGTTTTGGTCTACACTGTCATCCTGGGCCAGTCCCAAATGGGTCAGCCGTACAAGGAGATAATTCATATTGATACGTATCATTCCCGGTTCCATATCTGCACCGTTTATTTCATAGAAGACCTGCTCTACAATACTCTTTATTTTATCCCGGTGGTTTTCTTCTACTGCTTTCAGCAATTCTTCTATGATCTCTTCACTTATGATCTTGCCGCTTTCCTCTGTTTTTCTTTCTGAATAATACCGGATACGCTCAGATGCATCAAAATTCTGAAAGCTGAGAGCCATGATCGCTGTATGAAAAGAACGGTAAATGTCTTCTACTTTTTCTACCTTATCACCTACATAAGCTGTGACCGATATCTCAATACCATCTCTCACATTATCCAGAAGTGTTCTCAGGAATCTCTCTTCTGTCATATTTGCTTTTTCGGCTAAATGTACATCATAGAGTATCCCAATATCAAACCACTCTTCTCTTCCTGCCAGATCCATAAAAACAAAATAGCCGTCTGCATCTCCCAGGTATTGTCTGCATCTGGCATAAACACCTTTCTGCGCACACCTGATGGTCTGCGGTTCCATAATCTTTTCTCCGCTTTCCAATGCCAGGCAGACATAGCGAAGCCCTTCAGGCGCTTCTACTTTCTGGGATATGTACTCTACAGCTTCCCTGTCTCCCCTTCCCAATAAAATGGACTGCATATACCGTGCAAAATATGCCTGTTTCATTTTTTCTTCCTGAGATCTCTCATTCTCTCTTTTGTTATACAGCTGGTTCACCCTCTCCAGAAGTTCCGAAAGCTGTTCTTTCTGCACCGGCTTTAAAATATAATCTGTACATTTATATTTGATCGCCTGCTGAGCATAGGAAAACTCTCCATAGCCGCTGACGATCACAAAAAATGCCTCCGACACACTCTCTTCTCTGATTTTTTTCAAAAGAGTGATACCATCCATCACCGGCATCTTAACATCTGCCAGGATCAGATCTACTTCATTGGTTTTCAGAAAATCCAGAGCTTCTTTTCCATTATAAACCATTCCTGCAATTTCATATCCCCACTTTTCCCAGTCTATCAGCACAGAAAGCCCCTGTGCGATAAAAGGCTCATCATCTACTAACAGTACCTTCAGCATCTTTATCCCCCTCCCTAAAATATTTCACAGGCGCTGATATTGTCACAATGGTTCCCACCATTTTCTCGCTTTCCAGTGAAAAATGAATATTCCCCTCTGTCTGCATCTTCAGCCTCAGGCATGCGTTGATCACACCTACTCTTCCTTTTTCCCGGAGCATCTCAATATTTGCATTTTCCATTCTCTCACGCAGATAATAGAGATAGGACTCCGGCATACCGCTTCCTGTATCTTCCACTTCCAAGTAAAGCTTTTCTTCCTGCCGATATGCTTTCACAAAAATCCAGCATTTCGCCGCCTTATCTTCAATCCCGTGTACACAGGAATTTTCTGCGAAAGTCACAAGAGAAAGTTTCGGAATTTTATATCCTGCACATTCCTCCTGGATTTCTATGGAATAGGAAAGGCGGTCTCCAAAACGATATTTCTGCAATCTCAGATAAGCTTCTACAAATTTCTTTTCTTCTCCTATAGTTACCATATCCGTTCCCCACTCTACATACTGTCGTTCCATAACAGCAAGCTGCTCGATCATGTCTGCAGTCTCATACTCTTGTTTCAATACGCTGCGCATCCGGATATTCTCCAGTACATTAAAAAGGAAATGAGGATTTATCTGTCCATGGAGGGCCAGCAGTTCCGCTTTCTGTCTTGCAATATTCATCTCCTGCTGTTTCAGCCTGCTCTTATAAACTGTTTCGATCAGGGAATTGGTCTTTTGGGCCATAATATTGTAATTACGCATAAGAGAGGCAATTTCATCCGTTCCATGGATACTTTTAATTTCTTCCAGACGTCCTTCCACGCTGTAGTTGAAAATCCGGCTCAGAAAGCCGATGCGTTCCACAAAATTTCTCCGAAGCGCATTCATAAAAATCCATGGAAACAATACATTTATCAGAAGCATCAGTACCAGAATCGGAAAGCTTTTAATCATAACCTCTCCCACACCGCTGCTGTAAGGCAGCACATAGATAGTCAGTTCCTGTCCGTAAAACGCCATTCTTTCCGTATATTCCCCGCTTCTATACCCCACACTGCTGATATAAGAATAATTCTGACTGCTGTTGCCCAATCCGGTATTGGATAGCAGAATCTGTCCCGTTTCGGAGCAGACGTACACATCACCTCCATAATTCGCCATTGTCATTCCCTGGTTGATGGCATTATAATCCAGATCTATTCTCAGGAGCTTATTGTACTTATCCCGCTTATATCGGTCCAGTTTCCGTACAAAAGACAGCTTTTTCACCGGACTTGGGTTGGTCGGCCCTGCATCCTCATAGTAAAAATACATCTGCATGTTCTGTCCGGAATCCATAAAATCCCGGTACCATTTTTCCTCTTCCACAGATTCCATACGCCAGAAGCGTCCGCCGTTGACGATGGTGCCGTTATCTGCATACATCCGGATAATGGAATTGCTGGTTCCCAGCGAGCTGTCAAAAAGAGAGTCTTTCAGCAGTTCCTGATACTGATTATAATAATCCAGCGTCGATTGAAATTCTGTATTCAGAAACTCATTGATATACTTGTTAAAGTAAATATTCTTGGAAAGCATGACCGTCTCCTCCGCAGCGCTGTTTAAACTATATTTCACAGCGCTGACGATGCCTCTGCTTGTTTCCTGTTTCGTATCATATTCTCTTTTGACGATCAATCCGATAATCACTGCATCCGTCAATACCAATGGAAGTATCATACAGTAAAAATACAGCAAAAACAATTTTTTTTTGATCTTTAGATTGTTAAGGCGATCATCCAGCCAGTTTCGAAATCTTCCCGTCATGGTAGTTCTCCTCATCTGTCTTTTCCGTTTCATCCTTCTCTTTTCAGGCAGATCACATTCCAAGGCATTTTTCCAACTCTGCTTTTATACTGCCGTTTCCTTTCCATCTCGAAGACCCGTTTCCATTTAAAACTGCAAAGCTGTTCCTCTGTATTTACGACCTTCGGGGCCTCCCCAGCAGTATAAGCATTTTCCAGAAGCTCCTTGATCAACAACGTCTTATCTACATAATAATATCCCTGTTCTCTGATCTTTTCAAAATCATCTACGCCAATAGGCAATGGTTTAAACCTCATGCACTCACCTCTTTCCCCTAAGTATATCCTATCACCCCTCCCAATTCCAGCAGAATTTCCTCAAGCCAGCCCAGACTCCACCTCACATTTTCTATACACGCAGAAAGCCCCCTGTGTTTTCTGCGAATTTGTCGAGCATGGTTTGAGACCTCAGAATCAAACCAGCGCAGACTGAGCAAGAAAACACAGGGGGCTTCCATCCCGTCTATAAATAACTATGACAGTTCCAGTTTTCCAGTATACAACTGATAGTAGGTTCCCTTCATAGCCAGCAGCTCTTTATGGGTACCTCTCTCGATGATCCGTCCGTGTTCCAGAACCATGATGGCATCACTATTCCGGATAGTGGACAGTCTGTGTGCAATAACGAATACGGTACGTCCCTTCATCAGGTTATCCATACCCTGCTGCACAATACGCTCTGTACGGGTATCGATACTGGAAGTTGCCTCGTCCAGAATCAATACCGGCGGGTCTGCGATGGCAGCTCTGGCAATAGCCAGCAGCTGACGCTGTCCCTGAGACAGTTCTTCACCGTCACCGGTAAGTACTGTATCATATCCCTTTGGAAGCATATTGATGAACTGATCCGCATGGGCCAGTCTGGCTGCAGCATAGACTTCTTCGTCCGTGGCATCCAGCTTTCCGTACCGGATGTTTTCCATAATGGTTCCGGTAAACAAGTGGGTATCCTGAAGTACGATTCCCAGAGAATGACGGAGATCTGCCTTCTTGATCTTGTTGATGTTGATTCCGTCGTAGCGGATCTTACCATCCTGCACATCATAGAAACGATTGATCAGGTTTGTAATCGTGGTTTTACCTGCACCGGTAGAACCTACGAAGGCAACCTTCTGCCCCGGCTTTGCGTAAAGGGTCAGATCATGGAGTACCATATGATCATCGGTATATCCGAAAGACATATCAAAGAATCTAACGTCACCTTTTAATTCTGTATAAGTTACGCTGCCGTCAGCCTGATGAGGATGCTTCCAGGCCCATACTCCTGTACGCTCCTTACATTCAGTAAGGCTTCCGTCGGCATTCTTTCTGGCATTTACAAGAGTTACATATCCGTCGTCTACCTCCGGCTCCTCATCGATCATATGGAAGATACGTTCTGCACCTGCCAGAGCCATGATGATAGAGTTAAACTGCTGGGCAATCTGCATAAACGGCTGTGTAAAACTTCTGGTAAACTGAAGATAAGAAGCCATAACTCCCAGTGTGATGCCGCCGACTCCTGCTACGGAAAGAACGCCGCCGAAGATGGCTGTGAGCACGAACTGCAGGTTTCCCATATTACCGATGATAGGTCCCATCATACTTGCAAAAGTATGAGCAGAAGAAGCGCTTTCATAAAGGCGCTCATTTAATTTATCAAATTCTTCTTCTGTCTTTCTTTCATGGTTGAAGACCTTGATAACCCTCTGACCGTTCATATGCTCTTCTACATATCCGGTCACATCTGCCAGGTCAATCTGCTGGCGGATAAAATACTTGCCGCTGTTGCCTCCTACAAATCTGGCTACCAGGATCATCAGCAGGATCACCAGCACAGCCAGCACAGTAAGAATGGGGCTTAACGCCACCATAGAAATAAAAGTTACTACGATGGTAAAACTGGACATCAGCACCTGAGGAATGGACTGGTTGATCATCTGTCTCAGGGTATCTGTATCGTTGGTGTACAGACTCATGATTGATCCGTTAGTATTCTGGTCAAAATACCGGATGGGAAGGGTCTGCATATGTTCAAACATCTCGTCTCTTACTTTTTTCAGGACGCCCTGTCCGATAATAACCATCATCCGGTTGTAGACAAAACTTGCAATAACGCCCAGGATAAAAATACATGCCAGTACAGCCATTGCCTTATACAGCTCGCTGAAATTCGGATCCTGCTGTCCTACCAGCGGGAGGATAAAATCGTCCAGCAGGAATCTCAGTGACAGGGATACTGCTATCGTGGAAACAGAAGTCATAAGTATACAGATCAACACAATGATAAACTGTACTTTATAAGGACCTGTCACGTATTTCATCAGCCTGCCTGCTGTTTTAATGGTCCCTGCGCTTACCTTTGGTTTATCGTTTGTCTTACTCATTCTCTTCACCTCCCTTAACCTGTGACTGATAGATTTCCTGATAAATAGCATTTGTCTTCAGAAGCTCTTCAGATGTTCCCATGCCATTGATCTTTCCGTCATCCATTACAATGATCAGATCTGCGTCTTCCACCGAAGAAATTCTCTGGGCAATGATGATCTTTGTTGTATCCGGAATTTCTTCCCGGAAAGCTTTCCGGATCATAGCATCTGTCTTGGTATCTACCGCACTGGTAGAGTCATCCAGGATCAGGACTTTAGGTTTTTTCAGTAACGCCCTGGCAATACACAATCTTTGCTTCTGGCCTCCGGAAACGTTATTTCCGCCTTCTACGATCATCGTATCATATTTGTCCGGAAATTCCTGAACAAAACTGTCTGCCTGAGCCAGGCGACAGACTCTCTGTACTTCCTCATCTGTGGCATTCTCATCACCCCAGCGGATATTATCATAGATAGAACCTGTAAAGAGCACATTTTTCTGCAGTACCACAGATACCTGATCACGAAGAGACTCCAGCTTGTAATCTCTTACGTCTATGCCCCCTACTTTTACCGCACCTTTGGTAACATCATAAAGTCTGGGGATCATCTGTACAAGTGTTGACTTGGCACTTCCGGTACCTCCGATGATTCCTACCATCTGTCCGGATTTAATATGGAGATTGATATTCTTAAGAGAAAGATTACCTCCTTCTCCTGCATAGCTGAAATCTACATTTTCAAAATCAATATCTCCGTTTGAAACCTCAGTTTTGGCGTCTGCCTTATCTGCCATTTCCGGCACTTCGTTAAGTACCTCTGTGATACGGTCTGTAGAAGCTTCTGCGATCATGATCAGTACAAAAACGAAAGACACGATCATAAGAGAACTTAAGATCTGAATAGCATAAACGATAACGCTGGTAAGCTCTCCGGTTTCCATGGTTCCGAAGACAATGCTGCGTCCGCCGATATAAACCATGCAAAGAACTACCAGATACATGGTAAACATCATCACCGGGTTGTTCCAGGCTACGATCTTCTCTGCAGCAGTAAACAGTTTATAGACAATCCCGGATATTTTATGGAACTTTTCGTCCTCATGTTCTGCTCTTACATAAGCCTTTACTACTCTGGCCGCATTAACATTTTCCTGAACCGTATTATTCAGAACATCATATTCGTCAAATACCTGGATAAAATGAGGATGGGCTTTCTTTGCAATAAAGATCAGGGCCCCGCCCAGGATCGGCACAGTGATCAGCAGCATAAGAGCAATATCTGCATTGATCGTCAGCGTCATGACCAGAGATAAGATGATCATGATAGGCGCTCTGACCAGCATTCGGATGGTCATCATATACGCCATCTGGATGTTGGTAATATCCGTTGTCAGCCTGGTAACCAGACTGGAAGTTGAAAAGTGGTCAATGTTTTTAAATGAAAATTCCTGTATTTTATAGAAAATATCATGCCGCAGGTTCTTGGCATATCCTGAGGAAGCGATCGCTCCTGTCCTTCCTGCCATTGCGCCGAAAAACAGGGATACCATAGCCATAATAACCAGAACCACACCGATACTCAGTATGTATCCCATATCTCCGTTGGCAATACCTACATCAATGATCCTGGCCATGAGAAGCGGAATCAGCACTTCCATAAAAACTTCAAAGATTACGAGAATCGGCGTCATAATAGATTCCTTCTTGTATTCCCGTACAGATTGAAGCAGTTTCCTATTCATACATTTCTTCCCTTCCTTTCATATTGTTCTCTTCTTTTGATAGATTTTCGGACATCTTCTTCAAAACCTTGAGACAGGTCCTGTAGTCCTCCTCCCGGATCCCCGCTTTCAGCTTATTCTCCACAGTGCGGATATTTTCCATAACTTCCTGACGGATCGTCAGGGCCTTCTGAGTGGGGAGCAGCCGCTTCATCCTGCCGTCTTTTTTGGAAGACTCTCTGGTAATGAAGCCGTTCTTTTCCATAAGCTGGAGGACCTCTGTGACTGTGGACTTACTGATCCGGAACTCCTTCTCTATATCTTTCTGATATACCGGCCGTTCCAAAGACTTCATAAGGATATAATGCAATATACGGTTCTGCATGGTAGTCAGCCCACAATCCTTCCAGGTGTAGAAAAAAATCGTCCTTTTCAGCTGATGGGAAACGATGTTAATGATCCTTCCCGCATCTTCTGTATCCTTGGGGCTTTTCTGCTTTGACTCCTTTTTTTCCATTTACTCACCTCACTGAATTAGTTCGTGTCCCCAACAGTTCGTGTCCGAACTAATTACATTATAAGGCTCTTTTTCCACCTATGTCAATGCATGAATCTGTGAAAAAAACATCTCTATTCCAAGGAGTTTTAGGCAAAAAAACAGAACCTGCAAAGTCCTGTTTTTTATAGGTGATATTTTTATTTTCAGACAAGTCATTATGCAAAATATGCGTTAGTTAAGAGGAGCCGCAGCTTCTTTCAGCCAGGCCTTTTCTTCCTCGTTCAGCATAGGTCCGATCGTTTCATAGACCTTTTTATGGTAAGCATTGAGCCAGTCCAATTCTTTTTGGGTAAGCATTTCCGTAAGAATGGCCTCTCTTTCATAGGGTACCAGAGTAACCGTTTCAAATTCCATAAACTGTCCGTAGGAGTTTTTCTCTGCCTTCTTGCACAGCAGGAGATTTTCTGTACGGATTCCGTATTCCCCTTCCAGATACAGTCCCGGTTCGTCAGAGGTAAGCATCCCTTCTTCCAGAGGTGTGGCATTCCCTCTCCTGCCCCCGGAACGGATCTTCCAGTTAATATTCTGGGGACCTTCATGAACATTCAGGAGATATCCCACGCCATGTCCCGTACCGTGATTGAAGTCCAGGCCATGCTCCCACAAAGGTCCTCGTACCAGTATATCCAGATTGGCTCCGCTGCAGCCGTACTGGAATCTGGCCATAGCCATACGGATATGGCCCTGAAGTACCAAAGTAAAGTGCTCTTTCTGCTCCTGTGTCAGCTCGCCCACTGCGATGGTCCTGGTTATATCCGTGGTTCCCTGCCAGTACTGGCCGCCGGAGTCAATAAGGAAGAATCCTTTGGGTTCTACTTTTGCACAGTTATTTTCTGTAGGCGCATAATGGCACATAGCTGCATTTGGCCCGTAGGCGCAGATAGTCTCAAAGCTCAGATCCAGACAATCCGGATCTTCCATCCGGAATTCCCGGCTCTTCATAGAAGCACTGTATTCTGTAACCTCTCCGCCCGGCACATTTTTCTTCAGCCAATAAATAAACCGGCACATTGCTCTGGCGTCTTTGATATGGGCAATCTTCAGATTTTCCATTTCCACGGCATTCTTATTTCCCTTGAAAATGGCTGCAGGATTGGCCCGGAAAACAAATTCTGTCCCCTGGGGAATATTTTTATAAAGAGTATAGTTTGTACAGGTCTCTTCCAGCATAACCTTCCTGGCAGGATCTATTTTTTTCACATCTTCGTATACCTGGAAATAGGGGTGAAGGGCTACTCCCGCCTCTTCCAGCTCCTTCCTGACCTCCGAAGGCACCGCCTCTTCCTGAACGTAAAAATGCACCTGATCCATGGTCAGGATCATATAGGAGAGCACTACCGGATTATATTCGATATCATTTCCCCGGATATTCAGCAGCCATACAATGTCATCCAGGCTGGAGAGCACATGGATATCCGCTCCGGCTTTCTCCATTTCTTCTCTGACCTGAGCGATCTTTTCCTCCCGGGACTTTCCGGCGTACTTCACATCAAGGACATACACCGGCTCTCTGGACATTTCCGGACGGTCTGTCCAGATTTTTCCTGCAAGGTCAACGCCGCATTTCAGCACTGCTTCTTTGCCGTCAAGAAGTTTCTCATACTCCTTTCCTTCGGAAACGCTGATGGTCCTTCCATCGCAGCCAAGACAACCTTTCTCGGGCAGATTTTCCCGGATAAACGCATCCACTGTGGGAACTCCTTCCTCCCCCATTTTCATCAGGGAAACTCCGGTATCTTCCAGCTGTTTCGCCGCCTGGATGAAATATCTTCCATCTGTCCACAGGCAGGCCTGATCCTGTGTCACCACAAGGGTACCTGCTGAACCGGTAAAGCCGGAAAGCCAGGCTCTTGCCTTAAAATAATCTCCCACATACTCAGACTGATGAAAGTCTGCAGTAGGCACTAAATACATGTCCATTCCTTCAGCCTTCATTTCCTGCTGAAGTTTTGCAATTCTTTCCCGATTTGCATTCATGTTAAGCCCTTCTTTCTTCTTTAAAGTAATTTATACCCGCTGATGGGGAAATCTCTCCATGGAAGGATCTCCTTTAATGGATACCTTTCATGGTAAGAGAAATTCTCTTTTTCTTCATATCTACCGATAATACCTTAACCTCAACAATGTCCCCTACACTTACCGCTTCCAGAGGGTGTTTGATATACCGGTCTGTCATCTGGGAAATGTGCACCAGACCGTCCTGATGAACGCCGATATCCACAAAAGCACCAAAGTCGATAACATTCCGGACCGTCCCTTTCAGGATCATGCCCTCTTTCAGATCCTTCATCTCCAGCACGTCTGTGCGGAGGATCGGTCTTGGCATTTCCTCTCTTGGGTCACGGCCGGGTTTTGTCAGTTCTTTTACGATATCCCGGAGGGTCATCTCTCCCACTCCCAGTTTTTTGGCCATCTGGCCGTAGTCCTTCACATAATATACCGCCGGGCCGCTGAAGATATCCTCTGGCTTCATTCCCATCTGAGCCAGGAACTTTTCTGCTGCCTCATAGCTTTCCGGATGAACGCTGGTGCCGTCCAGAGGATTTTTTCCGCCCCGGATTTTCAGAAAACCTGCACACTGCTCGAAAGCCTTTGGTCCCAGTTTTGCCACTTTTAAGAGGTCTTTTCTGTCTTCAAAACGTCCGTTTTCTTCCCGGTAGGCCACAATATTTTTAGCAATAGCCTTACTGATCCCGGATACATACTCCAGGAGAGAAACAGAGGCTGTGTTCAGATCCACTCCTACCCGGTTTACACAGTCCTCCACCACTCCGGAAAGGGCCTCTCCCAGTTTTTTCTGGTTCATATCGTGCTGGTACTGACCAACACCTATGGATTTCGGATCGATCTTTACCAGCTCTGCCAGCGGATCCTGAAGTCTTCTGGCAATAGAAGCCGCACTTCTCTGGCCCACATCAAAGTTGGGAAATTCCTCTGTAGCCAGCTTGCTGGCAGAATATACAGAAGCTCCAGCCTCGTTGGTGATCACATACTGGACTTTCTCCGAAATTTCCTTTAAAAGCTCCACAATAACCTGTTCAGACTCTCTGCTGGCAGTTCCATTTCCCACAGAGAACAGGGTAATGTGATACTTTTTGATCAGTTTTTTCAGAGTTTCCTTTGCTGCGGCAATTTTTGCCGGTGTAGTAGGAGCCGTAGGATAGATCACCGTTGTATCCAGAACTTTTCCTGTAGGGTCTACCACCGCCAGCTTACAGCCGGTACGGAAAGCCGGGTCCCAGCCCAGGACCACCTGTCCCTCGATGGGAGGCTGCATAAGAAGCTGTTCCAGATTTTTCTTAAACACTTTGATGGCTCCGTCCTCGGCCTTTTCTGTAAGATCGCTGCGGATCTCCCTTTCGATAGCAGGAGCGATAAGGCGGCGGTAACTGTCTTCCACTACAGCCTTCAGGGTTTCCGTAGTGTTGGGATTATCCCTTGTGATCACCTGCTTTTCCAGATACCGGAGGATATCTTCTTCCGGGGCCTGGATTTTTACCGTAAGGATCTTTTCCTTTTCTCCCCGGTTGATGGCCAGGACTCTATGGCCTGCCACCTTAGAAACCGGTTCCTCATATTCATAATACATATCATAGACTGTAGATTCCTCAGGCTTTTTCGCTGAAGATACCAGAAGTCCGGATTTCATGGTCATCTTCCGGATACGGATCCGGTAGTCTGCCTCATCGGAAATACTCTCCGCCACAATATCCATAGCTCCTGTCAGGGCTTCCTGAGCATTCTTTACTTCTTTTTCTTCTGAAATAAAAGCCTGTGCCTCTTCCTCCAGATTCTTATCTGTAGTCTGAAGCCGGAGGATATTGGCCAAAGGTTCCAGACCTTTCTCTTTGGCAATGGTTGCCCTTGTCCGTCTTTTGGGGCGGTACGGACGGTAAAGATCCTCTACTACTACCAGTGTCTCTGCTTCCAGGATCTGTTTTTTCAGCTCCTCTGTCAGTTTTCCCTGCTCTTCAATACTGGACAGAACCTGGTTCTTCTTATCTTCCAGATTTCTCAGATAGTTCAGCCGCTCAGAAAGATTTCTCAACTGTTCGTCGTTTAATGCGCCGGTTACTTCTTTTCTGTATCTGGAAATAAAGGGAATGGTATTTCCCTCATCTATTAATTTAACGGCAGCTTCCACCTGCCACTTTTCTACCTTTAATTCCTGGGTAATCTTTTGAATAATATCCATATAGTTATTTTCCCTTTCTTTTTTGATTCCTTAACCCATAAAACTCTATCACGTATTTTTCTAAAAATCAAGGAGGTCTTGCCCCCTTTATCTTTACATGCTAAAATAGGTAAAAACATTACAGAAATGAGGTTCTACACTTATGGACAATCAAACCGAAGGCAATTACTATCAGCCTTACCGGCCTGAGGATCCGGCCCCTGCCCCGCCTCCCCGGTATTATGACGGGAACCAGAATTTTGCCACCCTTTCTCTGGTCATGGGAATCCTGGCGCTGGTTTCTCTTTGCTGTTTTCCTTTTATATCTATTCCTTTCGCCGGACTGGGGATCTTATTTTCCTGCCTTTCCAAAGGCAGATTTTCCCGTCCCGGGCCAGCCAAGGCAGGCCTGGCAATTTCCAGCGCCCTGCTGGCGATCCTGACAGCACTGATCCTTGTTCTTTGCGCCCTGGCAGTCTCCTCTCCTTTAGGAAGAAGCTTTCTCCAGGACTACATGGATCTGCTTACATCCGACAATATCACCCAGCAGGATCTTTATAACTTTATCGAGAAATATACCAGTGAGTTTTCCGGATCCGGTTCAGATTCCTATTCCCAGCCGGACACTCCTTACTATGACAACGGCGGGGATGCTTACGAAGATTTCTTTAACGACTACTATGATTATTTTAATGGAGGAGATGGGTATCCGGGATATTCCTATCCTGACGGAGGAGATTACCCGGAATACCAACAGCCCCCTGCCGGAACAGGAGACAACTATATTTAAAGGATTCCTGTTCCCCACAGAATCTTCACCAGATTTTTTACAAAACACTGGAGTATGATCACCGCCGCTTCCAGATAGAGAAATTTATCTGTGTAAGGGAGACCGATCTTCAGGCGGCCTTTTGACAAGGAGTCTATGGTATGGGAAACCATGAACCATACATAAAGGGCGGCGGCAACCACTACTCCTGGATGATACCAAAAAGACTGAAAGATATGACCGGAAAGCAGCAGACGGCAGGCCCTTGTTCCTCCGCAGCCCGGGCAGTACAGTCCGGTAAGGCTGTGGAACACACAGGGAGGAAGAGAAAACTCCAGGCCCAGGAAATGCTCTGCTGCCAGCCAGAAGACCAGCAGCCCCAGCAGGATCAGGCCGCAGATATAAATTTCTCTTTCCTGCTGCCGGTTTCTGTTCTGACTCATAGAGACTTCCCGCCTTTCCTGTAAAAATTATGATAGAAGATTATACTACAAGATCCGCAGTCAAGCAAACCTTATTCAGATTGGAGATAATTATATGAGACGTTCATCATCAGACCTAAAAGCCTTAGCCAGACAGGCCCTGAGCGGACAATGGGGGCTTCCTGTTGCTGCCTGCCTGCTTATATTTATTTGTTCTTTTATTCTGACTCTGGTGATCACTGCCCTGTTGAATCCATACAGTGTGCTGAGTATCATCACTTGTCAGATCATGATCTACATTGTCAGTCTTTTTATTTCACTTTTTCAGGCAGGCTATATGAAGCTGCTCCTGAACATGAACCGGAAAGAGCCTTTCAGCCTGAAAGACCTGATCAGCCCTTTCACCCTGCAGCCGGACAGATTCCTGACTGTAAATCTGATCCTGCTTCTGGCAGAAGTGCTTCTTTCCCTTCCTTTATATGTATTAAGCTACCGCACCAGCGGCATGACCTCTTTGTCTTTCTCTCTGGGCGGTTCTCTGATAACGGCTCTGGTTGGACTTATCCTCTCCCTGTTCTTCGGACTGTCCAACTATCTGCTTCTGGATAATCCCCAGATGGGCGCCATAGAATCCATGAAAGCAAGCTGCCGGCTGATGAAGGGGAACAAGGGCAGATATTTCTATATCAGCCTGAGTTTTATTCCTCTTTCTATTGCCTGTATCTTCACCTGTTATATCGGATTACTCTGGCTGGAGCCTTATATTGCAAACACCAGGGCCCATTTCTATATGGACATCACCGGAGAGCTGGATAATCCCAGACCTAAGGAAGATCCCCCTGTTCAGGAACAGCCCTTTAACAGCTATATGTAAAAGAAGCCCCCTATCACATTTCCGCAAAAGTGTGATAGGGGGTATTTTTCTTAATATTATTCTTCCAACAAGTACCGGATGAGCTCATGTCCCTTTTCCAGCAGTTTTCCTGTTTTTCCGGCTTCTGCCTCACTGTAGCAGACTCCTTCCTTCTCTTCTTTGTTTCTGCTGTCATAGAGCACATAGGGAACAGGATCGGAGGTGTGCGTCTTCACACAGATGGGGGTCGGATGATCCGGCAGCACCAGCATCCGGTAATCCTCTCCCGAAGCATCCATACCTTCTTTGATCCTGGCCACCACTCTTTGATCCAGATATTCGATGGCCTTGATCTTCTTTTCTATACTTCCCTGATGGCCCATCTCGTCAGGAGCTTCCACATGAACATATACAAAGTCGCAGCCGTCCTCCAGCAAGGCTTTCAAAGCCGCATCTGCTTTTCCCTCATAATTGGTATCCAGGCCGCCGTTGGCTCCTTCCACATAAATATTTTTCATGCTGGTCCCTACGGCAATTCCCTTTAAAAGATCCACTGCAGAGATCATCGCTCCCTTTTTATGGAATTTCTCTTCAAAAGGATCCAGAGAAGGCTTTGTGCCTGCCCCCCAGAACCACAGACTGTTTCCCGGATTCAGTCCTTTTTCCATTCTGGCCCGGTTTACAGGATGATCCTTCAGGATCTCATAGCTCTTTTTCTGCATTTCCAGAAGAGCCGGCTCATCGGGAAGGTATTCCCCGATTTCCTTTCCCCGGATATCGTGAGGAGGAGTAAGAGGCACTGTCATCCCTTCTTTCCAGATCAGGCAGTGGCGGTAGCTGGTGCCGGTATAAAACTGAAAAATCTCATTTTCCAGCTCCTTTTTTACTGCTTCCAGAAGGATTTTCGCCTCCTCTGTAGTGATCTCATCTGCACTGTGGTCCAGGATTCGCTTATCCTCGTAATTCTCCTCCTGAGTCAGGGTCACCAGGTTGGCACGTATCGCCACATCTCCCTCCTGCATATCCACGCCGATATTCAGGGCCTCCAGAGGAGATCTGCCGGAATAGTAGATCTTTGGATCATATCCAAGTACGGAAAGATTTGCCGTATCGCTTCCCGGCGCCATTCCCCGGGGAACATTCTTTACCATTCCCATTTCTCCCCATCTGGCCAGATTATCCATCCCGGGGGTGTCTGCGTATTCCAGAGGAGTTTTTCCTCCCAGTTCCTCCAGAGGCTGGTCTGCCATACCGTCTCCTAAAACCACAATATACTTCATGTTCTTCTACCTCTTATGCTCTGATACGGATCCTGCCCAGGATTTCCGGACAAGCAGCCGCTTTCTCGTCAAACGTTCCTTCACTCATCATTTCTGTAACAAACCCGAATTCATCGTCCAGTCCCGGAACAGAAATAAATTCTGCTTTTCCAAAGAGCACTTCGATTTTCTCTTTGTCTTCCTGAAGGTTTCCTTTCACCCTTACAAAGAATTTATGTTCTACGTCTTTTATGTCAACCTGATCCAGAACCTTGCTGCTCCAGTAAGTCACTACCGTCTTGCCCTGATGTTTTGCACAGTCCACAACATCTCCCACCACAGCGCTGGCGGTAGGCAGTTTTCCTGCTCCGCTGCCGTAGAACATAGCGTCTCCTAATACGTTTCCATGTACAAAAATAGCATTAAACACACCGTTTACACTATACAGAGGACTATTCTTTCCTACCAGTTCCGGGCATACCATTGCATAAAATTTCTCGCCCTTTCTCTTGCTGGTAGCCAGCAGCTTCACCTTCATGCCAAGAAGGCTGGCATATTTCATATCTTCAGCGGTGATCTTCGTGATTCCCTCGGTATAAATACTCTCATAATTTACATGAGCTCCATAGGCCAGAGAAGAAAGGATGGCGATCTTCCTGCAGGCGTCATAGCCTTCCACGTCTGCCTCCGGGTTTCTCTCCGCATATCCCTTTTCCTGGGCTTCCTTCAATACAGCATCAAAATCTGCATACCGGTCTCCCATTTCCGTCAGGATATAGTTTGTGGTTCCGTTTAAGATCCCTGTGATCTCGTCGATCTCATCTGCTGTAAGAGAAGAGTTCAGCGGACGGATAATGGGAATGCCGCCCCCGCAGCTGGCCTCAAACATGTAATTTACTTTATGAGCCTTGGCAATCTCGATCAATTCCAGGCCATGTCTGGCAACCAGTTCCTTATTGGAGGTACATACGGACTTTCCTGCCTCCAGGGCTCTTTTTGAAAAAGTATAGGCCGGCTCCACTCCTCCCATAACTTCTACTACGATCTTCACTTCCGGGTCACTTATGATCGTTTCAAAATCATGGACCAGAACGTTCTCAATGGGACTTCCCGGAAAATCCCTGAGATCCAGCACATACTTTATATGGATTTCCTCTCCCGCTCTTTTTTTGATACTCTCTTTGTTCGTATCCAATACTTCCACTACACCGGAACCTACCGTTCCATAGCCTAACACTGCAATTTGAATCATAATCTTCTCCTCTGCCTATTCTCTGCCTAATATTTTCAGATAATGCACACCTTTAATATGCTCAATATTATCCACCATCGCCGCCGCATCCCCTTCTGTGGGAAGGATCGCCACACTTAAAGTAAGACCGGCTACGCCGTTCATAGGGATACTCTGATGAATGGTCAGGATATTTCCGTGAAACTGGGCGATAGCCGCCAGTACCGCTGAAAGCAGTCCCGGTTCATCATCCATCTGAAGAATAAAGGTAATGTTCTCCCCCTTGGTTTTCTCCTTAAAGGGAAAAATATCATCTTTATATTTATAAAAGGAGCTTCTGCTTATCCCCACCGCATCCACTGCCTCCTGTACGGTATCCAGCTTTTGGGTGTCCAAAAGTTTCTTTGCTTCCACTACTTTCAGAAGGACATCTGGCACCGCCTTTTCCGTTACTACGTAATACTTGTTGTGATCTGCCATAGGTTTCACCTTTGTTCTTTCCAAAAATACATTTGTGCGTCCACAAAAGATAGTACCATACTTTATCTCTTTAGGCAACTATTTTTCCTTTTTTCCCAAAGCGGACCATTTCAGATAAGCGTTAATAAAGTTATCAATATTTCCGTTCATCACTGCATCTACGTTTCCTGTTTCTTCATTGGTCCTGTGGTCTTTCACCATGGTATATGGCTGCATGACATAAGATCGAATCTGATTGCCCCAGCCGATTTCCGTCAGTTCACCCTGAATACCGGAAAGCTTCTTCTCATTCTCCTGCTGTTTCAGCATATACAGTTTCGCCTTTAACATCTGCATAGCCTTATCTTTATTCTGGAACTGAGAACGTTCATTCTGGCACTGTACCACGATTCCGGTGGGAATATGGGTAATACGCACTGCCGAAGAGGTCTTATTGATATGCTGGCCGCCGGCACCGCTGGAACGGTAGGTATCGATCTTCAGATCATCGGGATTGATCTCCACGTCCAGATCCTCTTCAATGTCCGGCATCACGTCACAGGAAACAAAGGAAGTCTGTCTTTTTCCTGCGGCATTGAAGGGAGAGATCCTGACCAGACGGTGAACTCCCTTTTCCGATTTCAGATATCCATAGGCATTTTCCCCGTTTACCTGGAAAGTCACGGATTTGATTCCCGCTTCTTCTCCATCCAGGTAGTCCAGAACCTCTGTAGAAAATCCATGCCGGTCTGCCCACCTCAGATACATACGGTAAAGCATGCTGGCCCAATCACAGGATTCCGTTCCTCCGGCTCCCGCGTGAAGGGTTACAATGGCGCTGCATTTGTCATATTCTCCTGAGAGCAGAGTCTTGATCCGGATATTTTCAAACTCCTCTTCAAATTCTTTCATCATTTCCTCAATATCAGGAATTACTGAAGGATCGTTTTCTTCATAGCCCATGTCTATCATCAGTTCGATCTCTTCTTTCTGGTCCTGGAGCTTATGATAGACCTCCATATCGCCCTTTAAGGCACTTAATTCTTTCATCATCTTCTGGGACCGTTCTGCATTGTCCCAGAATCCCGGAGCCTCCATCTCTCTTTCCAGCTCCTCCATCCGCTGCTCTTTGTTCTCCAGGTCAAGGGATTCCCGCACTTCGTTAAGGGGCTGGGTATACCCGTTCAGCCTGGTCTTAAAGCCGTCTAATTCAACCACTCTTGTTTTCCTCCTTCTTACTCATCGATCTCTACCGTTACCATGTAGATACTCACCTGAGGTTCTACCTTTCGCACTGTACCTGTAAGCTTGGTCAAAGGCTTCTTCAGGTTACTGGACATGGCCACTGCCGGTTTGATCGTATAGTAGTACATGACTCCAGACATAGTGATCGCCTGATCTTCCTTCAACTCCACCCGGTCTCCCGGTATGACCAGGCCTTCTCTCTCCATGGTAAAATCCACCATCTGTCCCATAGCCATTCCTCCTTATCACGCAGACTGGAAGTCTTCATCCTTTTTTCATAAAACTTTAACTGACAAACTGCTGCAGTTACAGTCACCTATACCTACAGCAGTTTTCTGCCATTTTCCACCAGCAGTCCGGCCATAAGGACCAAACGGCTGCGTTCCTCTATATTTCTCCCCGACGATCAGCTGATCTTCTTCCTGCCGCAGCACTGTTTATACTTCTTTCCGCTTCCACAGGGGCAGGGATCGTTAGGGTATATCTTCTTTTCTGCCTTCTGTACAGGTTTCTTCGGACCGGAATCGTCTTTATTGGTTCCTGTCACCTGAGCCACCTGTTCTCTCTCTACCTTCTGCTCCAGGCGCACATGATACAGAAGCCGCAGAGTGGTCTCCTGAATAGCAGCGATCATACTGTCAAACATTTCATAGGCCTGAAGTTTATACTCCACCTTCGGATCTCTCTGTCCATAAGCCTGAAGACCGATTCCCTGACGGAGCTGATCCATATCGTCAATGTGATCCATCCACTTCTGGTCGATAACCTTCAGAAGGATCACTCGCTCCAGCTCACGAAGCTGCTCTGCTTCCGGAAATTCTGCTTCCTTCTCCTCGTAAAGTTTTACAGCCTCTTCTTTCAGCTTCTGTTTCACCTGGTTTTTCTTCATACCCTTGATATCTTCACGGGTAATGGGCTGTAACGGGATGATAGGACGTAGAACAGCATTCATTTCATTCATATCCCATTCTTCCTGATCCACATCATCAGAAAATACCATATCTACCGCATGCTCTACTGTATCTGTGATCATCTTGTAGATTGCATCCCGCATGTTTTCGCCATCCAGGACTCTCCGACGCTCTTTATAGATGATCTCTCTCTGCTCATTGTTTACCTGGTCATATTCCAGCAGATTTTTACGGATCCCGTAGTTGTTGCTCTCGATCTTCTTCTGGGCCTTTTCAATGGCGCTGGAAAGCATTTTATGCTCAATCTGCTCATTTTCAGCCACGCCCAGAGATTTAAACATATTCATTAATTTTTCAGAGCCGAAAAGACGCATAAGATCGTCTTCCAGGGACAGGTAGAATCTGGATTCACCCGGATCTCCCTGACGTCCGGAACGTCCTCTTAACTGGTTATCAATACGTCTGGACTCATGGCGTTCCGTACCGATGATCTTCAAGCCTCCGGCTGTTCTGGCCACCTCGTCCAGCTTAATATCCGTACCACGGCCGGCCATGTTGGTGGCAATGGTTACATTGCCTGCTTCACCGGCATGGGCCACGATTTCCGCCTCTTTTTCATGGAACTTGGCATTCAGTACCTGATGAGGAATCCCCTCTCTTTTCAACATACGGCTTAAAAGTTCAGATGTCTCAATGGTGATAGTACCTACCAGAACCGGCTGCTGTTTTGCATGGGCTTCCTTAACCGCTTCCACTACAGCCCGGAATTTTTCCTTTTTGGTCATGTAAACCGCATCTTCCAGATCCACACGGGCAATAGGTTTATTAGTAGGAATCTCGATAACATCCATTCCGTAAATATCCCTAAATTCCTTCTCTTCCGTAAGAGCGGTACCGGTCATACCGGCTTTCTTTTTATATTTATTAAAGAAATTCTGGAAAGTAATGGTTGCCAGAGTCTTGCTTTCCCGGCGTACCTTCACATGCTCTTTTGCCTCGATAGCCTGATGAAGACCATCGGAATACCGGCGGCCCGGCATGATACGTCCTGTAAATTCATCTACAATCAGGACCTCGTCATCTTTTACCACATAGTCCTGATCCCGGAACATCAGATTATGCGCCCTGAGAGCCAGATTAATATTGTGCTGGATCTCCAGGTTTTCCGGATCTGCCAGGTTCTCAATATGGAAAAATTCCTCTACCTTATGAACGCCCTGCTCTGTCAGGTTTACGATCTTGTCCTTTTCATTAACGATAAAATCCCCGGTCTCGGTGATCTCCTCACCCATGATGGCGGTCATCTTGGTAACCTCGCCGCTGGCCTCGCCTCGCTCCAGCTGTCTGGCCAGAATGTCGCAGACTTCGTAAAGTCTGGTAGACTTGCCGCTCTGTCCGGAAATGATCAGAGGGGTACGGGCCTCATCAATAAGCACAGAGTCCACCTCATCGATAATGGCATAGTGAAGATCTCTCTGTACCAGCTGTTCTTTATAGATCACCATGTTGTCACGCAGGTAATCAAATCCCAATTCATTGTTGGTCACATAGGTAATATCGCAGGCATACTGGGCTCTTCTCTCATCATTTTTCATAGAGTTCAGCACTACACCTACGGTAAGTCCCAGAAATTCATGAACCTTTCCCATCCACTGGGCGTCACGGTTTGCCAGGTAATCATTGACGGTTACAATGTGTACGCCCTCTCCTTCCAGTGCATTCAGGTAGGCAGGAAGGGTGGACACCAGTGTCTTTCCTTCACCGGTCTTCATCTCTGCGATACGGCCCTGGTGAAGTATGATGCCGCCGATGAGCTGCACCCGGTAATGCTCCATGCCCAGAACACGCTTTGCAGCTTCCCGGACAGTGGCGAATGCCTCCGGCAGAAGGTCATCCAGGGTTTCTCCTTCCTGAAGACGGTTTTTATATTCTCTGGTCTTTCCTCTCAGTTCCTCATCTGTCAAAGCCTGCATCTGGGGCCGGAGAGACTCGATTTTATCCACAGTAGCTTTAATCCTTTTTAATTCCCGCTCACTGTGGGTTCCAAACACTTTTTCGATTACATTCATGCATTGCACTCCTATAACTATCCAATTTTTAAACTGTCAACGTTTATTGTAACACTTTCCCTGTATGAACACAAGAACAAAGAATTCCCTCCCCTGACAAAAAAATCAGGAATATCCCAACTTCTTATAGAAATAATGTTGAGATATTCCTGAAAATCATCCAGATCTGAACTGGCGCATGAATCATATGTCAGGAATATTCTGGATTTTGTTTCATGCGGCAGTTCCATCTGCCGTGATTTAGTTCTTTTTGATCTTGATCAGCTGGGCATTGATGCTTTCCATAAATCCTTCAGGCACAAGGGAACCTGCCATCTCTCCCACCTTTTCCAGAGTCATGGCTTTCATCATATCCCACATGCCTTCTCCCGGTTTTACAGTCATATTCATAGTCAGCTTAAAAGCTTTTGCAGCGATTTCCATGGCTTCCGGGTTAGCTGCCAGTTCTTCCATAGTATCTTTGATACTGTACATTCCCTCCGGGAATTCCATAGGTGCCTTTAAGTCCATGTCTCCAATGGTCTTAAACCAGTTGGCAACGCCTTCTGCTCTCTCGTTAACTTCCGGCAGCACATAGATAGAAGGCTCTTTCTCTACTTTTTCCAGAGTCATGGTATCTTTGATATCTCCTGCCTCTGCCACAATGGTATTAAATCCGTCAGCCAGAGCTACGTCAAATACGAATACCTTTTCCCCAGTCTGCTCTGCCACTTTTTCTCCGTTGAGGTACAGAGTAACGGCCGGAAGATTGGAGTAAACACGGATCTGAGTAGTCTCCCCGGCTCTCTGTGCATAACGTTTACCGCAGAGATGAACCATAGGCTCTTTGTTCCAGTAGGCTTTATAAATATAATAGCTGTCTTTCTTAGTCTTTCTGTCAATGGTCATCAGGCCTTTGTTGTTACGTCCTGCCACGCCGCCTTCATTTCTGGCTGCACAGCCGAAGTCAAACATATTCCATACATGGCTGGACCAGATCCATGGACGCTCGTCCAGAACCTTAGCCATATGCTCATGGTACAGGGCCTGATACTCTTCACTGTAATCCTTGCAGGCAGGATTTGGTCCGTGATAAGTAATAATACCTTCACAGCCGTATTCGGAAAGTCCCACGCAAATGTCCGGATGTACTTTGTGGAAGTTGTCCATCCAGGGACCATTGTCTTCCATCTTTCCGCCGTACCAGCCAAAGTAATGGTTGTAGCTCTCTACATCGGTAATACCATGCATCGGGCTTTCCACAGGTGTCATAGACACATGGGCGATAGTTGTAAGACGGGTTGGATCCAGTTCCTTTGCCAGAGCATTCAGCTCTTTGTGGTTTTCTACCAGTTTCTCGGAAATACCGCCGATAAGGATCTCGTTGGAAATTCCCCAGAAGCAGATAGACGGATGGTTATAATTCTGGATGATCAGCTCTTTTAACTGGCTGATGCAGTTCTGATGAGCTTCCGGATCTTTGTTAAATACACTGATAAAGGGAATCTCCGCCCATACAATAAAGCCCATCTCGTCACAGGCATCATAGAAGTCCTGTGAATGCTGATAGTGAGCCAGACGGATAGTATTGGCACCCAGCTCTTTGATCAGTGCCGCATCTGCGTAATGGTCTTCTTTTGTCAATGCATTGCCTTTGTAAAGCATATCCTGATGACGGCTCACGCCGCGCAGAGGTGTCTCTTTGCCATTGATGATAAACCCTTTGTCGGGATCGCAGGAGAAGCTGCGGACACCTACCCTTGCAGAAATCTCATCGTATGCTTCGTTTCTTCTCTGAAGAGTTGCCTTTACGGTATACAGATATGGGCTGTCAATCTCCCATTTCTGTGCCTCCGGCACATAAAGGGTAATACCGGTGCTGTCAGCAGGCCGGCAGCCGCTGGCTACTTCTTTACCCTCTGCATCCAAAACAGAGTACAGTACGGTAAAGTTTTCATCTACATTCTTAACATAGGAAACAATTTCGAAAGCCGCACCTTTGCAGCCACATGGCTTTGGTGTTACCTGAATACCCGGACCTCCATAATATTCCAGATCAAAATGTGCCTCCGGCACACTGATCAGGTTCACGCCTCTGTAAAGTCCGCCGTAGAAAGTAAAGTCTGCTGACTGAGGATATACACTGTCTTTATACTCGTTGCTGCAGGCAATGACCAGAAGATTTTCTCCCTCTTCCTTACACAGAGATGTGATATCTGCACGGAAAGTAGAATATCCTCCCTCATGATAGGTCACCTCTGTACCGTTTACATATACGGTTGCCTGCTGGCCTGCTGCCAGGATCTCCACATATACTTTTCCTCCGGCAAGAGGCTGCTTTGGAGTTTCAAAAGTCTTTGCATACCAGTATCTTCCTCTGTCGTAGGATCCATTTCCATCCTGTCCGTCAATAGCGTTCCAGGAATGAGGCAGCTGTACAGTGTTCCAGTCTGCCGGCAGGCTTTCCGGAAGTCCTGCGTCCTGTTGGATAAACTTCCAATTCTGATTCAGGTTAATCACGTTCCGCATAAATTTTCCTCCTTTTTTCCAACGTGTTTTCACTAATTGATATTCTACCCTTCCTTTTACAGAAAAAAAAGAAGAATTTTTAGAGCTTTTTGAAGAATTTTTACATATGGCTTCTTCTCTGTACCCTGCCGGAACAAGCGGATAGGGAAAAGCCCATTCACGCAAAACAGGAAGTCCCTCTTGGGCAATGCTGCCTCAAAGAAGGACTTCCTGCTTTTTTCATAAAGCCTTATAACTTGCCTGTCCTGCCGGACAGACCATGGTTCAGCCGAAATCCGGTTCGATCAGTCCGTAGGTATTTCCCTTTCTCTTATAAACCACATTGACTTCCTCGGTCTCTGCATTTAAGAATACGAAAAAGTTATGTCCCAGCAGTTCCATCTGTACGCAGGCATCTTCCGGATACATGGGTTTGAATCCGAATTTCTTGGTACGGATGATCTTGATCTCATTGCCGTCGTCTTCATAATCCTGCTCTACAAATTCAGGCTGGAAGCCTGTACCGCTCTGTTTTTTATCGATAATCTTATTCTTGTACTTTCTCAGCTGTCTTTCAATAATCTCTTCTACCAGATCAATGGAGACATACATATCGCTGCTGACCTGCTCTGATCTTATAATATTTCCTTTTACAGGAATGGTCACTTCGATCTTCTGCCGCTCCTTCTCCACACTCAGTGTGACAATAACCTCTGTGTCAGACGTGAAGTATCTTTCCAGCTTTCCCAGTTTATCCTCGACTGCTTTTCTCAGGCCCTCTGTAACATCAATATTCTTTCCGCTAATTACAAACTTCATTATGTCCAACCCCTTTACGTGTATTTTACAAGAGCTTTTCTTGTAATGTACCATTATTATACCAATATCATATTTCCAGTTCAACCGTTTTTAGAAAATTTTAAGGGATTTCTATGTATAGAAACACAGTTGTAAAATTGTATGGAGAATACAGACAGTTTTTACCATTTTCTCTGATTTCATATCACTGTCCGTATCCTCCATTTCTCAAAAAAGTCTTTTCCAGTACATCATTCACCAATTAACTGCGCCAATAGCGTAGAATGTTTTTTGGTCAGTTAATTATGAAATGACGTACCAGCTTATCGGTTCTCTGTAGCGTTCTCAGCGTTATCTCTTATGGAATCTCCTGCACCTTCCACACCGTCTCTGACATCCTCGCCCAGGTCCTCTACGCCGTCTTTCAGCGCCTCGCCGGTATCGCCCACCACGCCGTCGTCATGTACAGATTTCTCAGAGGCGGTTCCATTGTCATTGTTCATGTTCTTGTCGTTTCCGCATGCCGCACCTCCGGTCAGAATAAGCGCCGCCAGCAGACAAAGGGCAAATTTTTTTATATCTTTTGCTTTCATATCTGTTTCTCCTTTTCTTTTTAGTCTGCTGTTAATATGCACATTCTTATCTTTTTTTATACAAAAAGAAGGAGCAACCGCATTAAATATTCTCGGATCTGATTAATGCGACTGCCCCTTCTTATTTTTCCTGATTTTATTTTCCAGCGTTGATCACATGGCTCATATTATACAGACCTGCGCCTTTTCCCTTCAGGAACTTGGCCGCTTCTACTGCGCCTTTGGCAAAAACAGTCTTGGAATACGCCGTATGCTTAAATTCAATGACCTCATCCGGACCGGCAAAGATCACTTCATGATCTCCCACGATCGTTCCGCCTCTTACTGCAGAAATGCCAATCTCCCTGGGGTCTCGCTTTTCTCTCTTCTGGCTTCTGTCATAAACATAATGGTACTGGTTGTCCATAGCCTCGTTCAGGCTGTCTGCCAGAGCCAGAGCTGTTCCGCTGGGAGCGTCTACCTTCAGATTATGATGGCGCTCTACGATCTCCATGTCAAATCCTGCTGCAGCCAGGACTTTTGCGGCATCCTGGATCAGCTTCAGCAGGGTATTGATCCCCAGAGACATATTGGCAGAACGAAGGATGGCTGTCTGCTTTGCCGTTTCTTCCACCTTCCGGATCTGCTCCTGTGACAGACCTGTAGTGCACAGCACCAGAGGCAGCTTTCTGCTTCCACAGTACTCCAGGACCTTGTCCGTAGCTTTTGCTGATGAAAAATCAATCATAACATCTGCCGGCACATCACATTTCTCAATGTCAGTAAATACCGGACATGCGTATAACCCTTTGTCTTCCAGATCGATCCCGGCTGCCATTTCCACTTCAGGGTCCTGGGCCGCCAGTCCGGCGATCACCTGGCCCATATGGCCGTTGCAGCCGTTCATAATTATTCTGACCATTTTCTTCCTCTTTTCTTCTGTGTCTTTCTCTGTTTATACTTATGCAAGTTCCAATCCGAAATCAATCATTGCCTTCTTTAAGGTCTCTTTGTGCGCTTCTTCCATCTCTGTAAGCGGCATACGAAGAGGACCCACTTCCTTACCCATGAGATTCATGGCTGCCTTTACCGGAATAGGATTCACTTCACAGAACAAAGCCCGCACCAGAGGCAGCGCCTTTAACTGCATTTCGCAGCTCTTCTGCACGTCTCCCTCCAGATAGCTCATGGCAAGGTCATGGGTATATTTCGGAGCAATATTGGACAACACAGAGATTACTCCAATGCCGCCAAGAGCCATGATCGGTGTGATCTGGTCATCATTTCCGGAGTAAATATCCAGCTTTCCTTTGCACATAGCCGCAATATCTGCAATCTGGGAAATATTTCCGGATGCTTCTTTTACAGCTACGATGTTCTCTACATTTTCTGCCAGATACAGAAGTGTCTTAGGCTCAATATTGATCCCTGTGCGTCCTGCGATATTATACAGGATAATAGGAAGCTTTACAGAATTTGCAATAGCGGTATAATGAGCAATCAGTCCTTTCTGTGTAGCTTTATTGTAATAAGGACTGACAAGCAGAAGACCGTCTGCTCCCATACGCTCTGCTTCCTGGGACATCATAATGGCAGTTTCTGTGCAGTTGGAGCCTGTACCTGCCACCACCGGAATCCTTTTATTTACCTTGTCGATGGTATACCGGATAGCCTCCATATGTTCCTCATGAGAGAGAGTAGAAGATTCTCCGGTAGTTCCGCAGATGATCACCGCATCTGTTCCTGCTGCGATCTGCTCTTCCAGGATTTCCCCCAGCTTTTCAAAATTCACGTCTCCGTTTTCCTTCATTGGTGTGACAATCGCTACACCTGCACCTTTAAAAATAGCCATATCTCTTCCTCCTTCTGCTGTTCTCTTATGTTTTTTCTAACCTGGCTTCCAAAGCTATTTGATGATTTCCAGAGAGACCACCCTGTCTGCTGCATCCTTTAACGCATCTGTGATCATCGTCCCGGTAAGGATCAGTTCTGTCTCATCATCCTTTGCTTCGATTAATCCCTTTACTTCATCTTCTGAAACGATCCCCAGCTCTAAAGCGCTTAGGATCTCATCCAAAATCAGCATCTCACATTCCTCTGTAATCAGCACTTTTCTGGCAAAATTCAATCCATTCCGGATATTCAGATTCTCTTCCTGCTTCTCCTCTTCTGTCAGATCCTCATAATATTTGTCTTTCTTCTCGAATCTGAACAGACGAATATCCGGTTCCAGGACAGAGAGATAATCCAGTTGTGTAGTTGCCTTTCCTTTCAAAAACTGGATCACAATGGCTCGTTTTCCATAGCCGACAGCTCTTACCGCCTGCCCGATGGCCACGCTTGTCTTTCCCTTCCCGGGGCCGCAGTAAATCTGTGTCAATCCTCTTTCTTCCATAATAATACACCTCTTACAGACTGGCTTTTTCGGTTTAATTTCATTAAGAGTTGTGTATATATTACTACACCTGTAAAAATATTGCAATAAAACAACGGCAAAAACTACTGCTTCCCGGGGTATGCGGGGCTAATCCGCATACTCCAGTTTGCTCACTGACACCTCATAGGCCGTCCGTTTCTCCGTTTCATTTTCCCCCAGCTTCTTAATATATTCCCGGCTCTGGATCCTGCCCCACAAGAGCACATGGCCGCCTACCTCAAAGGCGGAAGCGTACCGGGCATTCCTTCCCCAGCATATACAGGGTATGTAATCGGATTTCCCATAAGGCCGGTTCACTGCCAGAAGCAGATCAGCAATCTCTCTTCCCAAAGGCGTTTTCCGGTAGACCGGCGGTTTACAGATATAACCGTCCAGAAAAATCTGGTTGGTCTTTATGGAATCGTCTGCCTCCTCCACAAAAGAAAGTTCTCTTACAAACACTGAGAGAACCAGCCGGTTTTTCTTTTCTTCATGACGGTTGTAGGAACGGAACTGTCCCTGTACCATGATATATTCTCCTTCATAATCCTGGCTTACGTCTACCAGACGCTCAGAAACCATCAGAGGGATCCTGTCCTCTGAGTCGCTGAGCCTTTTAACGAGAACATCCACCAGGTAAAAGCCTTCTCCGAATACCTGATGACTGAAGGTAAAGCTGGACGCTACCTTCCCTATTATAGACACCTGATTATTTTCAATGATTTTATCTGCCATGATTTCTTCCCCTTCCTCTTTCTGGTATCTTGTCTATATCATGTTTATTCATGGAACCGGAGTTTTAGAACAAGTTTTTTTATTTTTTCTTTTGCCCCCTCTCCTCTCTGGAAAAAATTCCGGATATCATGCCGTCCAATCCTTTGATTTTCAGAAGATTCCTCTATTGATACTTATATTTAAGTATGATAGAATAATCTCCGGATTTTAAGGAAAAAACTCCTATAGATAAAGAAAAGAGGTTATCGTTATATATGAAAACATCAAGAGAAGATATTCGCAACGTGGCTATCATCGCTCACGTTGACCACGGCAAGACCACTCTGGTAGACCAGCTTCTCCGTCAAAGCGGTGTCTTCCGTGAGAATCAGGAGGTCCGGGAAAGAGTCATGGACTCCAATGATATCGAGCGGGAAAGAGGAATCACCATTCTCTCCAAAAACACAGCCGTACATTACAAAGGCACCAAGATCAATATTATTGATACTCCGGGACATGCGGATTTTGGCGGCGAGGTAGAACGTGTCCTGAAAATGGTAGACGGCGTGATCCTTCTGGTAGACGCTTTTGAAGGAGCCATGCCTCAGACAAAATTCGTTCTGAAAAAGGCTCTGGACCTGGATCTTCATGTAATCGTATGTATCAACAAGATCGACCGTCCCGAAGCCCGTCCAAATGAAGTCATTGATGAAGTTCTGGAGCTTCTGATGGATCTGGACGCTTCTGATGAACAGCTGGATTGTCCTTTCCTGTATGCTTCCGCAAAAACCGGCCATGCAGTACTGGATCTGGCAGACACTCCTGAAAGCATGGAGCCCCTTTTTGAGACTATCCTGAAATATATCCCTGCTCCAACAGGAGATCCGGAAGCGCCTACCCAGGTTCTGATCAGCACCATTGACTATAATGAATATGTAGGCCGTATCGGCGTAGGTAAAGTAGAAAACGGGACCATCCGGGTAAATCAGGAGGTAGTTCTGTGTAATCATCACGATCCTGACAAAATGAAAAAAGTAAAGATCAGCAAGCTTTATGAGTTTGATGGTCTGAATAAAGTAGAAGTTAAGGAAGCCGGCATCGGTTCTATCGTAGCCCTCTCCGGTATTGCAGATATCCACATCGGGGATACTCTCTGCTCCCCGGAAAATCCGGAGCCCATTCCTTTCCAGAAAATTTCTGAGCCTACCATTTCCATGAATTTCCTGGTAAATGACAGCCCCTTTGCAGGACAGGAAGGAAAATTCGTCACTTCCCGTCATTTAAGAGAGCGTCTCATGCGGGAGCTGAACACCGATGTGAGCCTTCGTGTGGAAGATACAGACAGCACTGACTGCTTTAAGGTCTCCGGAAGAGGGGAACTTCATCTTTCCGTACTTATCGAGAACATGCGCAGGGAAGGCTATGAATTTGCTGTAAGTAAGGCTGAAGTTATCTACAAAGAAGATGAGCGGGGCCGGAAGCTGGAACCTATGGAGATCGCCTATGTAGATGTTCCGGAAGAATTCTCCGGTACTGTCATCCAGAAGCTCAGCGAAAGAAAAGGAGAACTTCAGGGTATGAGTCCTGCCAGCGACGGCACTACCCGTCTGGAATTTCATATTCCTTCCAGAGGACTGATCGGTTTCCGGGGAGATTTTCTGACCTCCACCAAGGGAGCCGGAATTCTGAACACCGCCTTTGACGGATATGCTCCTTATAAAGGGGATATCCAATACCGGAAACAGGGATCTCTCATCGCTTTTGAAACAGGGGAAGCTGTAACCTATGGTCTGTTCTCCGCTCAGGACAGAGGAACCCTATTCATCGGTCCGGGAGAGAAAGTATACAGTGGTATGGTCATCGGACAAAGTGGAAAGCCGGAAGACATTGAACTGAACGTATGTAAGACAAAACACCTTACCAATACCCGCTCCTCTTCTGCCGATGAAGCCTTAAAGCTGACACCGCCTAAAATCCTCAGCCTGGAACAGGCTCTGGAGTTTATCGATACAGACGAGCTCCTGGAGGTAACGCCGGAATCTCTTCGTATCCGCAAGAAGATCCTGGATTCCCGGCTGCGTAAAAGAGAAAACATGAAAAAATAGTTCTTGTCGCTGCAGATAAAAAGGACGGCATGGTGCTGTCGTATTAAAACATATATCGGGAATATTTATACATTTTATGCGAATTTGTCGAACATAGCTTTGAGACCATAGTCTCGAAGCGGCACAGACTGAGCAGTAAAATGTATAGATATTCCCGTTTTTGATTAATACGACAGCACCATGCCGTCTGTTTTTCTGTACACTTTTCACAATTTTCTTTCGTTAAATCTTTGTCAAATTTTCTCTTGGTTTCAAACAGCAACTTCTATATATTGTACTTAATTTTCTTAATTTCATTATTTTCAGATAATTATATA
>ERZ1090861.99-NODE-99-length-56917-cov-7.983697_pt1 | contig 56917 bp, 40 predicted proteins | sample MGYA00478482_ERZ1090861 | MGnify/ENA primary metagenome ERZ1090861 (study PRJEB33644, sample SAMEA5815744) | chicken gut metagenome | biome: Chicken; feature: Gastrointestinal Tract; material: Caecum | place: Ireland | collected 2019-01-01 | study: A study of the... | reverse complement strand
AAAAAAATTTGGCCGCCCTTTCGCCTGCGCCGCGGTTTCCCCCGCCGCAAAAACAACACCGCGCCCCAAACCCCGGCGCGTCCGTCACGGATATCGCTCAAAGCGTCTGTCCGTAGTTTATCGTTATGTTCGTCGCGTCGAAAGCCCATCCTTCGGGCAAAGCCCCGTCGGCAGGCTGCGCGAGATCGGTATTTATCGTGCCAACCGACGAGAAGGCGTTGGATCCTATCGAGGTAACTGTGGAAGGTATCCCGAGCGTATCTATCGACCACCCCGAGAACGCGCTGTCGTCGATCGCGGTGACCGTGTAGGTCACGTCGTTGTAAGTCACGGACGACGGTATCGTAAAGCTGTCCAGTTTGGCAAACACGCCGCTTTGCGAGACCTTGATGAGTCTGGCATTGCCGTCGTTCTGCACTACGAATTCGAGCACCGCTCTCGCGGCGATGATACCGTTCCAACCGCTGAGTTCGATCTCAGTCTTTCCGACGGCGTTCCAATACGTCGGGAGAGTCGTGCCGCTGCCCACAAGGCTGCTCACCATACTTCCGATCGACGAAATATCCAGTCCCGTAAGATCTATAGTAGTGTTCCATCCCAACTTGTAGCCGATAAGACCGGATCCGGTCGGCGCGCTCGATCTGCCCATGAACAGTTCGGCGTTGTTCGCTCCCGCGAACGCGAAGTAGCCTATCGTGGAGCAGCTTGCGGGGATATAGACGTAGGTCAGGCTGGTGTTCATCGCAAACGCGAGGTTCCCTATCTCTTCCAAGCCGTCCGACAGAGTAAGAGTGCTGAGGTTGGTCCCGTAGAACGCCTGTTCTCCTATCCTCTTTATGGTTCCGGGGATCGTGACCTGCGTGAGCAGTATCTCGTCCTTGAACAGCTGATCTCCTATCTCGGTGACGGTATAGACTTTATCGTTCACGGTCACGCTCTCGGGTATCGTGAGATGGGTAAGATTTCCGAAGAACGTGTAATCCTGCGATATCGCGATCGCTTCGCCGTTGCTGCGCAGCAGATAAGTCACGCTGTCGGAGCCGGTGTAAAGACCGTCGCAGTTCCATTCGAGCGTAAGTTCGCCCGAATCTCCGCTCGCCTGGCTCGCCCACATCACGTTCCAGGAAGCCCACTTCGTGACCACCTGAGCGCCCTCGATGCCTCCCCATGCGATCGCGGGAACGTTGCCGACCTTTCCGGAATCGGACACCGCGATATATATCGTAGCCGTCAGTCCCGAGAATACGGTCCTGCCTATTTTGAGATCTTTCCAACCGTTGGAGATAAACACCGTTTCCACGTTGCTCATTCCGCGGAAAGCGGAGCCTGCAAGTTCGGTTATCGTATATGTGCCCGCGTTGTCGCCTCCCGATACGGTCACGGAGCCGATAGGCAATTCCACATATTTCTTCGTACCGTTGACGAAACGCTGTATTATCGCCGTATTATCGGCAAGCAGTACGTAATTGTAATCTCCCACGGTCTCTATGCCCTTGACCGCGAAATATTTGCGGTCGCCGTCTATGCCGCTGTCCCAGTTGGTATCGAACTGATCCCATGCCGCGTCCAATCCGCCGTCGTCCTCCGCCTCGCAATATACGACGATCGTCGAAGCGACGTCTCCGTCCGGTATCGTGACGATCCAGTTGCTGTTCTCTATCGAACGGAAAGCTCTGCCGCTGAGCTGTACTCCGAGAGGAACGTAGACGGCTTCGATCTCCTCCTGCGTTCTTCCGAGGAACATATAGCTGTTGACCGCTCCGACCTTCTGTCTGTTGGCGTAAGTCGGTATCACGACGAAGCTGTTCGACCCCGTATAGCCGTTGATGTTGTTGCTGCTGTCGAAGGTGATGCCCTCCATCACGAGGTTGCCGTAAAGCGTCATATCGCCGTTGACGTGTCCTTCTCCTCCGCTCTGTTCCACCTCTTCCCTTGTCGGCAGCGCGGTATAACCGTCGCCGTCGGCGAGATACCAGGAATCGAATACGTATCCGCCCGCGCTCATCGTGCGTTCGATCCACGATCCGTACGGCATTACGTTCTCTCCTTCGAGCGCGCCCGTCGTCAGATTGTAGAAAGTCACGGTATAATTGCGGATAGAAGCAACGTAATTCGCGGTGACCGTCATATCTCCGCTGACCGCAAGCAATCCGTCCCAACCGCCGAAAGTATAGTCGTACTTTGCGGTAGACGGGCGGGCGGTATCTATCTCGTCGGGCACCGACGGCACCGTTCCGTAAGGCACCCGTACCGTCAGAGTGCGGTAGTCTGCGCTCGACGGGTCGTCGACGTTTCCGTAGACGAACGTAACGTCGTATTCACGCAGTTTCTGCGTATAAGTCGCATATACGACGGTATCTCCGCCTATCTCCGTCCACGCGTCGGACGACCAGCCTCCGAACGTATAGACCCATTGTACGGTCATGTCCTTGACGGGCGTTTCGGGTTCGGCGGCGGAAGCGCCGTAATCCACGACCTGTTCGGACAACACGGTCGTGCGATCGTCGTCATAGAAGATAACGGTATATTTACGCAGCGTTTCGGCGAAGTGCGCCGTCAACACGTAATCCCTGTCTATCATGCGGTTTTGCGCGAGAGACGCAAACTCGTCGTGCGGAACGAACACCTACGTCCCGTCGCCTCTGTCATAGGTCCAGCCGTCGAACGCAAACGTATGAGATACCGTCTGCTGTTTGACTATATTCGCGGTATCGGGAAGATTCGCGCTGTCCCTGCCGTAACGGACGTACTGCGGAGCGCGTAGCAACGAACCGTCCTCCGACATGAAAGACACCTCGAAATACTTGTCGTACGCGATATATTGCGCGGTCACTGTGATGTCTTCGGTGACGTTGAGATAATTGGCGTCGCTCCAACCTACGAACTGATACGTCGCATAAACGTCGTCGGGACGGACAGCCTCTTCCGCAGAGGGCTGTACGGCGGAGCCTCCGTATTCGACCGACTGTACGTCCGTCTTGTAGTCTTCGCTTTCGGGGTCGTCAACGTTGCCGTAAACGAACGTGACGGTGTAGTTGCGTACGGACCGTGTATAGACGGCATAGACGGTAACGTCGCCCGTAACGTTCTGCCACTCGTCGCCGCTCCACCCCGCAAAAGTATATTCGTACTGCGCGGTAGGAGCCTTTACCGGATCCTCGGGCGCGGAAGCGGACGAACCGTACCGCACCGTCTCGCGCGAGAGCTCCGTTCCGTCGTCGCCCAGGAAGCGCACTGTATAACTGCGCACGTTCGATCCGTACACAGGTCTCACCTCGACGTCTTCTTTCACGTTGCGCCACGCGTTGGTATCCCAACCCGAGAAAACGTACTCGTATTGCGCGTCCGCGGTCTTTACGGGCGCTTGCGGCTCGGCGGCTCTTCCGCCGTATTCCACCATCTGCACGTCGCCTATTTGCGCGCCGTAGGCGTCGAAAAATTCCACCTTGAACGTCTTGGGATATGTCTTGTAGATCGCTGTGACGGTCATATCCTCTTTTACGGACGACCAATCGCCGTCCCAACCGTCGAACACGTGTATAGCGCCCTCGTCTTCCGTCGTTACGTCCTCTATCTCGGGGGCTTCTGCGGCGGTACCGTAAGTCGCTCTGTCCACCGACGAATTTTCGCCCGCAAGTCCCCAGACGAACGTGACGTCGAAAACCCTCGCCTCTCTGTCGATCTCGGCGTTGACGACGGTATCGGCGGTAATGCTGTTAAAGCTCTTGTCCCATCCCGCGAAAGTCTTTATCACGCCGTCCTCTTCCTTGACCGCGGCTTTCGCCTCCTCGTCGGACGGAGCCTCTGCCGACGACCCGTACGTCGCGTACTTTTCGGCGATAAGAGTCCCTTCCACGTAAAACGACACCTTATACCTGCGCGCCGTGCCTTCGTAATCGGCATACACTTTCGTATCGGCGGAGATGTCGTCGGTCTTGCCCTGCCAGCCCGCGAAGGAATAGTCGAAATTGGCGTCGGACGCCCTGACGGGATCTTTCTCGGGCAGCGCCGCCGAACCTCCGAGAGGTACGTAGCGGCGGCAGTACAGCACGTCGCCGTCGTAAAAATCGACGGTATAGTAGCGCACTCTGTTGTCGTAAACGGCGTTGATCACCCTGTCTTCGGTGACGTAAAAATAATTGCCGTCCCAGCCCGCAAACACGTAATCGGTGTCGGGATCGGACGGCTTGTCGAAATTCGAAGTCGGAGGGAGCGCGTTCTCTCCGTATCCGACGGTCTGAACGTAAGTAAGTCCGTTGCCGTAGTTGAACGTGACCGTAAACCGCAGATCGGAAGTGTTGTAAAGCGCCGTGACCGTGACGTCGCCGGTTATATACGAAAGTTCGTCGGCGCTTTTGCTCCAATGCGAAAATTCTACTTTCTTGCCCTCGATATACGGAAGATACTTCCGGATGTCGCTCTCGGACGGAGCTTGGGCGCTCCCTCCGTAAGGCACGCTCTCGGTTTTGACCGCTACGCCGTTCACCGCGAACGTCACGTTGTAAGTGCGCAAGGTCGTGTCGTAAACGGGATAAACGTCGGTATCCTCCGCGATCGAAGAGAGATCCTTATCCCAACCCTTGAACGTATAACGATACCGTTCGTCCTCGGCTTTGTAAGAAGGAGTTATGCCGAGCCCGCTGAGATCCGTACCTTTCTCGACGTACGCTCGGTAGAGCACGGCGTTCTCCGTATGGTCGTAAAAAGTGACCGTGACGAGATCGTCGCTTTGGATCCACTTTGCGTAAATATACGTGCCCTGCGGCGCGGAAACTATATTCTCCGCCGTAACGGGCCGCAGCCACGTTCCGTGATCGTAAAACCAGCCTCCGAACGCGAACCCTTCTCTCGAAGGCATGGAAGCCATCAGCGCGACGGCCTCTTCCGTAGTCGCGGTATAACCGTTCCCCTCCCAGAGCGAAACGTAAACGTCGCCGTCCCCCTGCGTGACCTCATCGTCCACGGTACAGCCGGCGAATACCGCCAATGCTGCCAACGCGACCAGTAAAGCCGCGACAAACACTCTTCCCTTTCTCTTCATTCCCATACCCGTTTCCTGTTCCCGAGTCGGGGCTCGCCTCGCATACGCGCGCGGCGCGCCCACCGCACGCTATATTTTATTATAACGGCGACAAAAAATCAACCGTTTTAATCGCGATACGCGTTTTGCCTCGATATTGCATATTTTATCCCGTATTTTACGCAAAAACCGCCGTTTCGCGGCGGATCTCAAAACGGCGTTTTAACGCTCAGACAAAGAAAAAAGCGCACCTGTATGCGCTTTTTCGTATTTTTATTTCGCCTTTTTCACCGAGAATTTTCGACCCAGCTTTTCCCACAGCAGGAACGCTTTGTAATGCAATCTGAGGAAAAACTTCTTTATTTCGGTGAATTTCGGTTTCTCGGGCTGTCTTCCGTCGCTCGCATAGACGGAAAATTCTTCGATATACGGCTTGTCGCGGCATTGCTCTATCTCGAAAACGAGCCCGTCGCACTCCGTCGGATCGAACAACGGCACCGCCTTGTGCCCCACGGTGGTCCCCGAATAAACTTTCGTTTCCTTGCCGTCTGCCACGGCGTACAGAGAGAACTTCTCTATCCTCTGCGAATAACGTATGTCCTCGGCTATGACCGCCTTGTCGATCGCCTCGCGCGCTCCGAACACGACTTCCAGCCTGTAAACGTCGGCTTTCGCTGCGGGAGTATAGGTCGGCGCGACGGTCGTATCCGCCTCGGGATAATTCCTCTTGACTATATCGATCTTACGGGCGAACGCGCTGTCGAGTCTTTCGCCCAGTTCCTTCATGCTCCGAGCGTCTTTCTCGTGGATAAGCCCCCTCTTGTCGGGCGGCAGATTGAGCAGAAGCATACAGTTGCCGCCGACCGTGGAATACCACAGCGACAGCAGTCTGTCAGCGCTCTTGACCTTGCGGTCTTCGTACGAGTGATAGAACCAACCCGGGCGTATCGACACGTCCGCTTCGGCGGGATACCAGATGAGTTTGTCGTACCGCGACAGGACTTCGCGGCTGCCGAGATCCTCGTCTTCCGCCCCGAGCGGCTTGACGAAAGGCCCCTCTTCCTTCTGAGATCCCAGAGCAACCCGCGCAGTATCAGCAAGCCCCGCGGGAACGACGTTCCACTCGCTCTTGCGGGTAACGCCCGCTTCGTTTCCGACCCAGCGCACGTCGGGTCCGCAGTTGGATATCGCGCAGTTCGGCTGCAAGCGGCGGATCAGAGCGTAATAGCGTTCGAAATCGTATTTTTGCGCGGGCTTGCCGTCGAGATGCGATCCGCACGCCCCGTCCAGCCATACGGTGAACATATCTCCGTAACGCGTGAGCAGTTCGGTCAGCTGCGCGCAGTAAAGGTCGTCGTAGCCGTCCGTACCGTACGCGGGACTGTTGCGGTCCCACGGAGAGAGATATACTCCCATTTTCAGCCCGTATTTGCGGCAGCTGTCCGCCAACATCGCCACGACGTCGCCTTTGCCGTCCATCCACGGGCTGTTCTTTACGCAATATTCCGTCGTATCCGTCTGCCAAAGACAAAATCCGTCATGATGCTTGGCGGTAAGTATGACCGCCTTGGCTCCTGCGGAAGCTACGACCTCGCACCATTGGTCCGTATTCAGTTCGGTAGGCGCGAAAACGGACGGCGGCGTCTTGCCGTCCCCCCATTCCTTGCCCGTGAACGTATTCAACCCGAAATGGACGAAACAGTAAAAACCGAGCTTTTCGATCATTATCTGGTTCTCGGTAGGTACGACGGATATGTACCTGTCGATCTCGCTCATTTTCCCTCCGAAGACGCAACCGCCGTCCCGCAAGAATGCGGGGCGGCGGCTTAGCGTCATATCATCAACATCTTGTCGCTCTGTATTTTGAACTTGTCCAATAGTTCCGCGACCGTGAGTTTTTGTTTTTCCTCGCCTTTGACGTCGTAGATTATCTTTCCTTCATGCATCATGATGAGGCGGTTGCCGTAACGGATCGCGTCTCTCATATTGTGGGTGATCATCAGCGTGGTAAGATTCTCTCTCGAGGCGATCTCCTCGGTGACTTCCAGCACGCGCGCCGCAGTCTTGGGGTCGAGCGCAGCCGTATGCTCGTCGAGGAGCAGAAGCTCGGGCTTTTTGAGCGTTGCCATCAACAGCGTGAGCGCCTGTCGCTGTCCGCCCGAAAGCAAGCCCACCTTGGCGGTCATGCGGTCTTCGAGTCCCAGTCCGAGAAACGCGAGCTGCTGCTTGAAGAACGCCTTTTCCTTTTTCGGAACGCCCCAACGCAGTCCGCGCAGTTTCCCCCGGCGGTACGCGAGCGCGAGGTTTTCCTGTATCTCCATGCTCGCGGCGGTGCCCGTCATGGGATCCTGGAACACTCTTCCGAGATATTTCGCTCTCTTGTGCTCGGGCAGGCGCGTGATGTCTTTGCCCGCAAGAACGATACTGCCCGATTCGGGGGTATATACGCCCGCTATCACGTTGAGCAATGTGGACTTTCCCGCGCCGTTGCCGCCGATGACCGTAATGAAATCTCCGTCCTCTATCGTGAAATCGATATCGACGAGAGCCTTCTTCTCATTGACGGTGCCCATGTTGAAGGTCTTGGATACGCCTTTCAGTTCAAGCATTCTCCGCCTCCTCTACGTTTCCCGATTCGAGCGCGGCAAGAGCCTTGCTGCCGTATTTCTCAACGTATTTTTCCTTTTTGCGCAGATATTTGTCCTGCAACATCTTGTACTGCCATTTCCCCATATAGACGAATCCGTCGCCCTGTCCGCTCTCGGCGGCGCGGGCGTTCATCGCCTTGGGGTCGTCCGCTATCTTAGCCCTTTCGAACGCGTCGGCAAGGCTTGCGAGTTCCGCGCCCCGTTTCTCGCGCAGCGCGAGTTTTTTAGCCTCCGCTTTGGCGTCGCGCGCGGCGGCATAAGCCGCATATTTGGGATTTTTCGCACGCAGACGGGCGTCGGTGATTTTCCACAGCTTGGCAAAATTCGCCTTGATCATGGGCAGACACAGCGCGATGACCACTATCACGGCGGTGATGAGTTTGACGTACTCCGTTCCCAGTCCCGCGTAAATGACCACCACGTAGATTATGCGGTATATCACGCTGCCCACGACAACGCCGAACAGCGCGAGCGCAAAATTGCGCCTGGACGGGACGAGCGTCTCGCCTATGATAACGGACGCAAGACCTATGACGATCGCGCCCTGTCCCATGGTGAGCGTCGCGGAACCGTCTCTTTGCGCTACCAGCGCTCCCGAAAGAGCTATCAGAGCGTTGGAGAGCATAAGTCCCACGATCTTCATGGCGGAGGTGTTGATACCCTGAGCGCGGCTCATGCGCTCGTTCATACCCGTGGCGCGAATGGAACTGCCCATCTCCGTACCGAAAAACCAGTATATCAGCGCTATCAGTATCGCGAGGATCATAAGACCCGACACGAGCTGAGCGTAATTGGCGGACATTCCCAGCCACCGGTAGAACAGATCGAAGCCCAAAAAACCTATCGACGCCTTGGCGCCCGATATGAGCAGGTTGACCGACGTCAGCGCCGTCAGCGTAAGTATTCCCGCAAGTATCGGAGGTATCCTGAACAACGTATTGAGCGCTCCCGTCACTAATCCCGCCGCGGCACCGGCAAGCACGGCTATGACGCACGCTACGATGGGATCGTAACCGCTCTGCGTGACCAATACGGCGGAGATCATGCCTCCCATGGCAAAACTGCCCTCGCAGGTCAGATCCGCAAAGTCGAGCAGTCTAAACGATATGTATACGCCTATCGCCAGTACCGCCCAGAACAGGCCTTGATTCAGCCCGGTAAGGAGAGTTGCGCCCATATCAATCCGCCTGTGTCACGAGAGCTTTTACCTCGTCGGGAATGGTGAATCCGATATCGGAAGCGACCTTCTCGTTGACGGAATAAGCGAGATCCTCAGTCTGGGTGAGCACCGCTATTTCGGACGGATCCTTGCCGCCTACGAGTATGTCGTAAGCAATACCTGCGGCAAGACGTCCCAGATAGTTGTAATCCACGCTCAGAGTAGCGACTCCGCAAGCGTCGTTCATGCCGCCTTCGCCGCAGACTATCGGAAGGTTGATACCGTCCTGCACGTTGGTGCTGTGGACGTTGCTCGCGATGCTCGCAAGCAGGTTGTCGGTAGGCAGATAGAGGATATCCGCGCCCTGGTTTTTGAGAGAAGCGAGCGCCGCGGGAAGTTCGTTGGCGTCGGGGATACCTCTGGATATGCATTCGATGCCCATGCTTTGGCATATGGAAGCTATCGTATCTCTCTGGGTCACGGAGTTCTGCTCGCTGTTGGTGTAAAGCACTCCTACGGTAAAATCGGTGCCGCCGCCCATCAGCATCTGCATGAGTTCGACCTGTCTGTCCATCGGATTCATATCCGACACGCCCGTAACGTTGCCGCCGGGCGCGGTCATCGAGGAAACGATGTTGGACAAAACGGGATCGGTGACCGCATTGAATATAACGTCTATATCGGTGCCGAGCGTCTTCTGCGCCGCCTGCTGAGCCGCGTCGGTCGCTATCGCATAGATGATATCGGGCTGTCTGCCGACGAAGTTGTCGAGAATGGAACCGAGGTCGGAGATATTGCCGAGAGCGTTCTGATAATCGAAATAGACGGTCTTGCCGTCGGCCTCGATCCTGGCGGTGAGTTCTTCGATGAACGCCGTTCTCGCCTGCGAAAGAGCGACGTGCTCCATCGGCTGTGCGATCGCTACGGCGTAATCGTATCCTTCGTACGGATCGCCGCACGCCGCGAAACCGAATGCGCAGGTCACTGCGACGACGAGTACGAGCGCAAGAATTGCGAATTTTTTCATAATACTCCTCCTTAAAAGGAACTGTTTCAAATATTATAGCATATACGTGCACGGAAAAAAAGCATTTTTTTCCCTTTTACCGTAATATGGAACGCGTTTGCCCCGATACGGGGCGGAAATCGGACTTTTCCTTATCGTAAACTCCGTAAAACGAAACGGGCGCCCCGAAAACGGGACGCCCGTCGTTCTTATTCGTCAGTCGAACGCGCGTATCTCCACCGTATTGCCGCCGCCGGTAACGTAAGTCAGAGCCAGATAGACCAATCCGTCGTCGTCTATCAATGCTTCGACGTCGCAGCTTGTCGCGTCAACACCCAGGAACGCCGCAGGATCCGCAAGAGTCCCCGTGACCACGTGTCCGTCGTCCGTATCCCCGATCTCGTACCCGGAGAAAGAATCTTCGGTAAAATCGAACCCGCTTGCCGCCTGTCCGAGCCCGAAAGAGCCCTCGTCCAGTCCGAACGGATCGTGTACTTCGCCGTCTTCATAGGAGTACAGCAGGGTCTCGCCGTTGCTCACCGTTATCCTCAGATGATCGGGTCTGTCATCTTCTCCCGCGTAGGACATCTCGTCCAAAAGCGAGCCGAAACTCACCGTGCAAGCCGAAAACACACAAGCGATCGCACATATCAGCGCCGCCGTGATCGCAAATATAACGGATCTCTTCATAATATCGTCTCCTCGTCAGATCGTTCTGCGTTTGGCGACCGCAACCGCCGCCATTACCGCCGCGACAGCCGCAGCCGCTCCCGCGACCGCTCTGCCCGCGGTCTTTGCCGCTACCTGCTGCGCGCCCTCTATATCGGAAGTCGCACCTGCCCGCAAAGCCTCGTACTGCGCTTGCAGCTGCGCAAACTTCTCCGCCACTTCGGTCGGGATCTCGTCATCGGATATATCTTCGTATTCCGCGGCGATGCCGACGAAACTTTCCGCATTCTCCCAAGTCACGCTCTGCATGGCGGTTATTTTCCCGAAAAGCTCGGAATGGTCGTCCCCCGGTTCGGGCAACGCTTCGGCGATACTCCACGCAAAGGTCTTCGCTTCGCTCGTACCGTCCGCCCATTCGGTGTTGACCGTATCTTTGAGCGTTACCGTTGCGGTGTAGTCGCCCGCGTCGGTCGCGGTATTGCCGCCGACGGTGTAATCATCGCTTGCCGCTATCACGAAAGTCTGTTCCTCGCCGTTGTAGGTGAAGCTCTGTTCCGCAGGCTCGGGCACGGCTATCTTCGCTTTGCTTACCGTTATCGACACGGAGGTTTCCTCGGTCGCGCCGTTCTCGGCGTAGCTTACCGTCACATACGCGTCTGCCACGACAAGTCCCTCGCCGCCCGTGACGAGAGCGCTCTTTGTGACGTCTTTCTCTGAACCGTCGTTATAGACGGCGGTCACGATCATGCCGGTCTTGTCGAAGTCCTCGAACGCAGTATATTCCGTCCTGTACTCGCCGCTTACGGTTATGCGCTCGAGCGTGACCTGCTCGACTTCGAGGATCTCGCTTCCCGTCGCGGTTTCGTAGTTGTCCTCATCGGTCGGCACGAACGTCCACGTATATTCGTTATTGCCCGCGGTCAGCAGCTGATCCGCGTCCCAGCTTATCGTACCCGCGGTGTCGCCGTCGCCGAGCGATATCGTCACGTCGTACAGGCTGTCGGACGTATAAAGAGTTCCGTCGAACGATACCGTAGGATCGACATTCGGTTCGGCTTTGGAAACCGTGATCGGCACGGACGCGGTCTCGGTCATTTCTCCGTCGGTAAATTCGACGGTAACGTAAGTTTTATCTGCCGTAAGCGCGCTTCCGCCCTCGACGGTATAGTTGTGCACTACCTTGCTCGCTCCGTCCGAATAATATGCGGTCACGGTCATGCCCGTCCTGTCGAAGTCCTCGAAAGCGGTGTATTCCGTCCTGTACTCGCCGCTCACTTCGATGCGGTCGAGCTCCGCCTGAATTGCCGTAAGCGAGTATTTTCCCGAATACGTTTCGTAATTGTCGTCGTCGGGCGTAAACGTCCAGTTGTAGGGACGCACCCCCGCGACAAGCGCCTGCCCGACGTCCCAGGATACGGATCCCGTAAGCTGCGGATCGACGGAAAGCACGGTTATTTCGGGCATATCATGCGAAGTGAACAGCCCTCCTTCGGGAACGGTGACGTTCACGGTCACGGAAGTTACCGCAGCCTTTGCGATGCTCCACTCCACCGTCTTATCCTCGGTATCCTCGGTGTCGCTCCATACGGTGTTTTCCTTATCGGTCAGCGATGCCGTTGCATGATGTATGCCCGCTTCGGTAGCGACGTTGCCGCTGACGGTATAATCCGCCGTCGCGGTCACGCCCGTCTTCTCGGTGCCGTCGTAGGTAAGATCCTCTGCCGCCGTCGGGACGTCTATCTTCTTTGCGGATACCGTCACGCTCGCTTGAGCCGTCACCGATACTCCGCCCTCCGCATAGCTTACCGTCACATACGCGTCGGCTACGACAAGTCCCTCGCCGTCCGTGACAAGAGCGCTCTCCGTGACGTCTTTCTCGGATCCGTCGTTGTAGACGGCGGTCACGATCATGCCCGTCTTGTCGAAGTCTTCGAACGCGGTGTATTCCGTCCTATACTCGCCGCTTACTTCGATGCGGTCGAGCGCGACCTGCTCGACTTCGAGGATCGAACTCCCCGTCGTCCCGTTGTAATTGGTCGCGTCGTCGGGAGTGAACGTCCACGTATATTCGTTATGCCCCGCGGTCAGAATCTGATCCGCGTCCCATGCAACAGTTCCCGACGTATCGCCTTCGGACACGGTTATCGCCACGTCGTACAGGCTGTCGGAAGTATAAAGCGTTCCGTCGAACGAGGTCACCGCGTTCACGGTCGGATCGGCTTTGTTCACGGTGTAAGTTGCGGTCGTCTCTCCGATCAGTTCGTAATTGGAATTGCCCGCCTCGACAGAGATCTCATACGAGCCGGCGTTGATTATCTGCGCGCTGTCGTACGGCGCTCCGTTGACGCTGACGAGCAATCCTCCGCAATCTTCCGCCGGCGTAAACATCGCTGCAAGCGCCTGTTCGGACACCTTTTCGCCGTTATATGCCGACTGCGCGTCCTCGGCGGATACTTCTATCTGTCCGGGCACCACGGTAACGGTGACGGAAGGGCTCACTACGCTTTCATCGAGCTCCATTTCAATGCTGTCGCTTATCCCAGGATCATCGATTATCTCTCCGTTCGCCGTTTTAAGAGCAGAGTACATTTTGGCATGATAAACCGTACCTGCGTCTGCAAAAGCTATACCGGAAAGATCGTCGGCGCCGTCCTCGCCTATCTCATCGCCGTAAAACAACATGACGACTTCCGCTTCGTCCGAATTGAACATCTCCGCTTCGAAAAAGTCCGAAGCCGTCCATTGATAACTGTCGCCGTATTGTACGTTTTTGTTTGTCGCGACCTGTACCAATCTGCCGCGAAGAACTTCTATGCTCCACGGATACTGCTTGTCTGCGGAATCGGAAGTATCGCTCCACTGCATATTCGCGGGATCGTCGAGCGCCGCGACTGCCGTGTAGTTGCCTGCATACGTCTGAGTATTGCCGCTTACGGTGTAATCGGCTCCCGCCGCGACGACAAACGTCTGCTCTATGCCGTTGAATACGAAATTCTGCGTATCGGGCTGAGCGGGCGCGGTAACAACCTTCTTATCGATAACGTACTCTATCCTCAGCTCCTGAGCGGTATAGTTGGGCTGTCCGTCCGCAAGCGCCGCTATGACCACATAGTCGTCGGCGTTGAGTATCGTCTTTCCTCCCTCTACGGTCGCCGTTATTCCTAGCGGCATACCGTCTATGCCGACGGGCGCAACGACCAGCGAAGACGGATCGACCGTCTGTCCGTCGTATATCTTTCCGTTGTTTTCGGACGCAGTCATCACGACCGTCTTCGGGACTATACGTATCGTCCCTTCTGCCGTCGCGGTATCGGCAAACGCGTAATTGCCGTCGGGCAGGACCGCAGTCGCCGTGACGTCGGAGTCGGTCACATTGACCCTGTCGCCGTCGGAATAGGATATATCTATACGATCTCCCTCCGCAAGACTTCCCGAAGTCATGTTGAACGTCGCGGTCTTTTCGCCGCCGTCATACGTCATGTCGGGCAGCACGATCGCGCCGTCTATCGTCATCTTTGCCACTTCGAATACGCTTGCTTCTTCGAATGTAATATCATAATTGCCGTTGCCGGAAGATACCGTCGCAGCCGTCAACGCGACCGTCACCTGCGTGCCCGCGGGGACCGAAGCGGAATAATCTCCGTCCGCAGTAGTTACCGACAGTTCGAATCCCGTGATACTGCCGTAGATCTGTTGGGGAGATACCGTGACCGACGTATTGTCCCTTACCGTGTCGGCGCCGTCGAGGTAGGTTATCCCCGCAAGGTCGATGCCCAGAGTTATCGGCAGTTTTGTTATTTCGACGACGATATCGTTGTCTACGGCGAGGGTCTGCCGACTGTCGCCGACCGTTATCTGCCCGGGCTGATACACGACGCCGTTTTTGACGAAATATTTCGTCCCCTCGTAATCGATCGCGGCGAAACCCGCCGAAGTCACCGCGCTTTCCGAATACGTCAGCGTATGCGTTCCGACGTCCGCGGCGGCGCCCTTTTCCGTCCATGCTCCCGATATCCTCTCGCTGCCGATAGTCAGCTGCGGAGCCTGCGCCGTTATACCGTTGTAAGTCCTCGTCGCGTAATATGCGTCGCCGTCCGCCGAAGCGAGGGTCTCCCCTCCGGAAATGCCGTAATTTGCATTGGAAGAATACGTAAAACTTATATTCTGATGAGCGGACGCGTTTACTTCATTCAAAACTATCCATGCGGGCTGTCCGACTTCGGAAGCGCTGCGCGCGATCAGCGACGCTACGGTCACAGTCTCCGCAGCCGCGGTTCCCTGCTGTATCGTGCGGACTATATTCGCCGCGTCGCCGGGGGCTCTCTTATCGACCGCAAAAGCCACGGTGCCGTCGGACGCAAACCTCGCGTCCGTCAGTACGTCTTTGTCGTAATAGGTCGCGGCTCCTCTGTTCTGATCGTTACCGTCGAGCCACTCCCTTCCGTTGTTGTCGGAACTGTATATGCCCGACCATGAACCCGCGTTGCCGCTGTCTGCCTGTCCGAGGATATATCCCACGTGGCTGCTGCCCGAAGTGCCGATCGTGGTCGCGTTGCCTCCGCTTCCCATCGACATATCGTATTTGAGTATAAGTCCGTCGATATTGAACGGCCCGTCGTCGTTGTATCCCACGATACCTCCGACGAGCGCAAGATTGGAAGACGTACCTATCGCCGTGATCCTTGCGTCGGAATCGCCGTCAAGGACGATATCGGAAGCGTTTACCGTTCCGCTGTTGAACACGGCGCCTACGAAGCCGCCTACAAAAAGACTCCCTCCTGAGTATGCGGAGAATCCGTATGTGCCTGCCGCGGAGTTGTACACGGTAGTATCGGAGATCTGCGTGGCGCCGGACTCCGCCTTGCCGAACAGCGCTCCCAGTCTTGTGATCGCGGATCCCGTCGAATACGCGTATACGTCGGAAGTCGAACTTTTGTCCGCGTCGAGTCTGATATACACGTTGTCCACGACGGAACCTCCGGTCGCGTATCCGGCGATCACGCCCGCATTGATACCGCTGCTGCCGGAAGCAGAACTGCCGAAACGGAAATTACGTACCACGACGGTCAGGTTTTTAACGGTCCCGCCCGCAAGTCCGATGAACAGACCTCCCGCGTCGCTTGAAGAAGTATCGGTACTCTCGGCATCTATGTAGACGGTATGTCCGTTGCCGTCGAGCGTACCGGAAAAAGCGTGAGAATAGTTGGTGACGTCAAGGCTCGTAACGGTAATATCCTGCGTGAGATAATAATTTCCGCTCGGAGCGTTGCGCGCCGTGGCGATATCCGAGATCTCCGTACCGCTCGGCTGATATCCTGCGGCGACCTGTCCGTCCTCGAGAGGTTCCGTCTCGCTGACGGTCGCCTGCGCCGCCTCGGACGCGTCGTCCAGCGACGGCACGGTCGGCGCCGTATACGGTACCGTAAGTAAGAATGCGGCGACTATGACCGCTATGATTACCGCGGCGACCAAAGCCGCGGCGAAAGTCTGCGTCAGCGTTTTCTTTCCCATACCTTTCTCCTTTATTCATAGCTGCGGGCACCCGTTCGGTTGCGACCGCCGCTCAACACTCAATTATATTATCACAGACCTTTTTACAAGGCAACCGATTTCGCACGCGATCGCGTTTTTCGATACAGAAAGCCGCTTTTTATCCGAAAATACGCCGTTTTAAACAAATATCCGACATCTTGCGCAAAAAAGCGGAGATCGTTCCGGCTCTCCGCGGAAGCGTCTTCGCGCAGTTCATTCGATTATGAACACTTTGCTCTCGTCGGGACCGAGCTTGCAGGACAGTCTGCTTCCCTCCCCCGTTTCGCCCGAGAACACCTCGCGGTATCTGCACGCGCCCTTTTTACCTAAAGCCACGTATTCGTCTTTTGCCAAAGCGCTTATATCGAGCGACGCTTTTGCGGAGAAAACCCCGTTGCGGTTGAAGAAACATACCGCTACCCTGCCGCCTTCGAGCGGACGGGCGAGAACGTCTACCGCAAGACCGCGCCTCAGCCTCTTCGCCTGTTTTCCGAGTCTGTCCTGATCTATGGCGATCAAGTCTTTGTCCGTGACGAGCGCCAGCACTTCGTCCGTTATGTTGCGGATGTCGTTGCCGAGCACGAGCGGAGCAGCCATCATGCACCAGAGAGCGAAGTGCGACTTGTTGCGCTCGCGGGACAGTCCGCCGTTGCCGACCTCGAGCATATCGGGATCGTTCCAATGTCCGGGAGACGCGTATTTATACAGTTTGACGTTGTGTTCGTAGATCAGTTTGATCCATCTCCACGAAGGATTGATATCGGGAGTGGTACGCCACAGGTTGCCCGCGCTCGCGCCCCATTTATACGGCTGGTTCCATCCCCACTCGCATATCGAGAACGTGATCGGCTTCACCTCTTCTCCGCGTTCCGCGGCGACTTTTTCCGCCGCCGCTCTCACCGCTGCGCCCATCTTGCGGTATTGCAGCATTGCGCTGTCCGCGCGCGATCCGATAGGATTGAACATTTTGACGGTATTTACGCCTTTCTTCAGATCGACGACCGTCTGGAAACGTGCGGTCACGTTCCAGAACTTCTGCTTGGGGATATCGAGCATATAGTCGCGCTCTCCGTTGACCTGCACCATGAGCGCCTTTTCGTAAAGTCCTTTCTTGCGCACGCAGACGGTAAGCGCGTACTTCCCGTCCTCTTCGGCGTAGACGTTGTTATATTCCAACGCGCCGCGACAGGCGTCCATCCCGCTGACTTTGTACCCGCACGGCAACTTCTTGTCGGGCATGAACTTGGCGAGTCCCGACACCTTGCCGTCGGTGCAAGGATAGAATTTGCCTTCCTTTTCGCCGAGTTTTGCGATCTCTATACCGTAGACGATCGGCGCGTAACGGGATATCGGCTCGTTGTGACAGAAGTCGTATTTGAGGTATTCGAACCCCCACCTCGCAAACGTGAGCGCGTCTTTGTATTCGTTTCCCAGACTTGCGGGCAGATCCTCGCAGGTCAGAGTGCCGTTGGAAGAATAAATGCCCGCTTTCAGACCGAGCGCGTTTATCTTTTCGACCAACGCGGACATACCGTGGGCAAACCTCGTGAGGTCGTGACTTATCTCGCCGTTTTCGTCGCGCAGGGACGAATGCCAGCAGTCGTCGATGTTGATGTTGCGGTAGCCTGCGTCCGCAAGCCCTTTCTCCTTCATCGCGACGGCGGTCTCGTAGATGAGATCTTCGTCAATGTTGTTTTTGAACGTGTTCCAACTCGACCAGCCCATGGGCGGAGTCTGAGCGGCGCCGTTGTCGTACTCGACGTTGGAATACAGATCGGTCACCCGCGACGGACGCGTGAACAGTTTTTTGAGATAGCAGATCGGGCACATACCGTTTCTTTTCATAAGTCGCAAACTCCATTGAAGTATTTTTTTTATATTCTATAACAATAATACTGGCGCGGTCAAGCCCCTTCTTTCGCGTTCGGACGCATTTCGCAAACGCCGTCAGATCACCGCTATCTCGTATATGGCGTCGGCAAGCGCTTCGCACAGCTCGGAGCGGAACTTCTTGCTCTGCAACAGAGCTTTGTCCTCGGCGTTGCTCAAAAAGCCGCACTCCACTATCGCCGACGGCAGCGAAGAACATTTCGTGATGAAAAAGTCGCCCGCCTGCGGCGCGAGATCCGTCCTGCCGCAGTACCTTGCGTTTATCCGAGCGTTAAGTATCGCCTGCAACGCCGCCGCGAGCGAACCTCCCTTTCCCGTATCGTCGTAAAACACCTGTACGCCTCTGCGCGACTTCTGCGCGGGGAAGCTGTTCAGATGCAGACTTATCACGCACGCCGCGTTGCTCGCCGCGATTATCTCCGCTCTCTTTTCCATATCGGCGCGCTTGCCGTCCGCCAAAGCGTTGTCGTCCTCTCTGGTCAGAACGACGGCGACACCTCTCCTTTCGAGTTTGTCCGCAAGTTCGAGAGCGAGTTCGAGATTGATCTCGCTCTCCTTTGTCCCGTCGGATGCGGTCACCCCTCCGTCCCACCCGCCGTGCCCCGCGTCGACGACCACGGATACTCCCGTGCTTTCCGCGGGCATGAATACCGCCGCCGCTCCCGCCGCGACGGCTCCGAAAACCAACAGCATGACAAGAGCCGCCGCCATGGTTTTTTTGCCTATAAAAAACATCTTTTCCTCCGCAAAACGAATTTTGTCGTCAAATCGCGTTTTTTACACTTTTGTATGCCGAAAGGCGCACTTATCCACAGAGTTTTCCACAAAAACATTCGTTTGTGTGGAAAACTCCGCGCATTTTATGCATCCGCGATATTATGTATATGTGTCGCTAAATCGCCGTATTCGATACTTTTATTCATTCCTCCGTGCATAAGAAAAAACGCGCCCGAATAACCGTCCCGTACCGATTTTTTCCCGTTTCGTCCCGATCCCGCCTGTCACGGAAACGAACGCCTGCGGCATAGTATGCAAGAGAGTTTTCGGGAGGTAAATATGAACGAACACGCCGCCGGCGCAAAAACGCCTTATCCTTTTTTTGCCGTCGCCCGCCGAGATATGCACGACGCGAGACTGCTTCAGGACGCTTACGGAGGAAGAGAGAGCGAAACGACCGCGATATTGCAGTACGCCTATCAGAGTTATGTTCTGGAACGCTCGGATCCCGAGCTGTCGGGACTGCTCAAACGTATCGCGATCGCCGAAATGAAACATCACGAACTGCTCGGAGAGGCGATCTGGCTGAACGGAAAATCCCCGCTCATCGCCTCGAATACCTGCTTCTGGTCGGGCAGCGCGGTGGATTATTCGGAAGATCCCGTAAATATGCTCGAAAAAGACATCGCCGACGAAAAACAGGCGATCAAAAACTACGAAAGGATAGCGGCAATGCTGCACAACCCGTCTTGTTCGGCGCTCGTACTGCGCATAGTCGAAGACGAAAAAGTGCACGTAAAACTGCTGACCGAAGCGCTGGAAAAACTTACGGCACGCTGACCCCCGAAAGAGAAAAACAGCCGACGCAAATGCGTCGGCTGTGCCTTGTCTTTTATGCGTTATGCTATTTTAACGCACACCTATCCCAGAATTTTCTTTTTCAGATCTTCGGTAAAAGCCGTGTTGCGGCGCTTTGCCTCTTCTACGGTTTTCGCGTTTACCGAAACGTACAGTTTGAGTTTGGGCTCCGTGCCGCTGGGGCGTATGCACACCCATTCGTCGTCGCCGAGATCGTACTTGATCACGTTGGTCTTAGGCAGTCCCGACGGAGCCTCGGAGCCGTCCGCATAAACCGTAACGCCCTTTTCGAAATCAGTCTCGGACACGGGCTTCTTGCCGCAGACGTCCGCGATCGGATTCTCTCTCGCGGAGTCCATGATCGCTTTCATCTTAGCCATGCCGTCCAACCCCTTGAACGCGAACGACGTGCTGCTCTCGCAGAAGCATCCGAACATCCCGAAGAGTTCGTTGAGCCTGTCGCAGACGCGCTTGCCTTTGTATTGGTAATAGCAAACCATTTCCGCAAACAGCATGCTTGCGACGACGGCGTCCTTGTCGCGGGCGTGCGTTCCCGACAGATAACCGTAGCTCTCTTCGTAGCCGAACAGGAAAGTATATTCGCCGCTGCTCTCCCACTCCTTTATCTTTTCGCCTATGAACTTGAACCCCGTGAGAACGTCGAAAGACTTCACTCCGTAATGCGCGGCTATCTTGTCCGCCAATCTTGTCGTGACTATCGTCTTGACTACCGCTCCGTTTGCGGGCAGATCGCCTCTTTCGGCGCGGCGCATGAGTATGTAGTCCATGAGCAGCGCTCCCGTCTGGTTTCCCGAAAGGAGCATGAATCTGCCTTCGGAATCGCGGACCGCGACCCCCATTCTGTCGCAATCGGGATCGGTGCCTATCACCGCGTCCGCGCCCGTCTTCTCCGCAAGCTTTATCCCGAGAGCCAGCGCGTCGGGCTGTTCGGGATTGGGCATCCCCACGGTCGGGAAATCGCCGTCGGGCAATCTCTGTTCCTCGACTACGTCCACGTTGATGCCCATACGGGAGAGCATCGTCGTCACGGGCACGTAGCCGCTGCCGTGCAGAGGACTGTAAACGAGTTTCATGCCCGGTCCTTCCGCGGCGACCGCCTCGGGCGACAGCGTAAGCTTAGCGACCTCGGCGTAATATCTCTCGTCCACGTCTTTGCCTATGACGGTGATATGCTCGGATATCTTCTTGCCGTTGCCGCCCTTTACGTCCTCTCTGTCTTGGGTGATTTCTTCGGTCGGTATGCCGAAATAGTCCGCTTTGTCTATGTATGAAACGACCTGCGCCGTGGCCTCGGGCGACATCTGAGCGCCGTCCTCGCCGTAAACTTTATATCCGTTATACTCTTTGGGATTGTGGCTTGCGGTGATCATGACTCCCGCTATCGCTTTGAGGTCGCGCACCGCAAAACTGCATACGGGGACGGGACGCACGTTCTCGAACAGATAGACCCTGACGCCCTGCGCGCCCAAAACGCGCGCCGTCGTCACGGCGAATTCGTAAGAAAAGTTGCGGGTATCGTAGGATATCACCACTCCTCTGTCGGCGGCGTTGCACGCGTTGATATAATCCGCAAGCCCTTTCGTCGCACGCGCGACCGTATAGACGTTCATATTGGCGATGCCGTAAGCTATCGTACCGCGCATACCCGCCGTGCCGAACGCCAACGGAAGGGTAAATCTCTCTTTTATCTCTTTCTCGTCGCCCGAAATGCTTTCGAGTTCTCTTTTGCCTCTCTCGTCGCACAGATCCAGCCATCTGCGATAATTTTCAACGTAACCCATGATCGCCTCCGCATGCAGGTCAAGTGACCGCTACGATATTATATATCACAAAACCCGTATAAAGCGCAAGCAATATCGCTCCCTGCACGCGGAACGTCTTTTTGAATATCAGCGACGGAACGACAAGGACCGCCGTGATGACCAGCATCGCGGGGACCGCCGCCTGAGCGGTGAAGGCGTCTATCGGAAGCCCGCTGCCCGTGACCGCCGCCGAAACGCCGAGCAACAGAGTGCCGTTTATCACGTTGGCTCCGATGATGTTGCCCACTCCTATATCCGTCCGCCCCTTTACGAGAGAGGTCATACAGGTGACCAGTTCGGGCAGCGACGTGCCTATCGCCACGACCGTGATACCCACTATCTGCTGAGATATGCCCAGCGAGATACACAGCGCCTGCGCATTGTCGCAGAGCAGTTTCGCTCCCCCTGCGATGGCGACCGCGGACACCGCGAACACGGCAAACTTAGCCGCCCACGTCTTTGCGGAGTACCTCTCGCGCAGGGCCGGACCCGAAACGGAGACCCTTACGTCCCTTTTTCCTTCGGCGATGTTGAGCGCCACGAACGCGCCGAATACCGCCAGAAGCGCGATACCTTCCGCAAGACTTATCCCCGAGCCCGTCATGCAGAACGCCGCGGATACTGCCGCAGCACAGCACAGGAACACCGCCTTCGGCGCAAAACCTCTGCCGATCGACGGCGGTCTGACGGCTATCGCGAGTCCGAGTATCAACCCTATGTTGCAGAGCATCGAACCTATCGAATTGCCCACGGCGATCATGTTGAATCCTTCCGCCGCTTCGCCTCCGACCGCCATGCCCTGAATGACCGCGGTAAGGGACGTGAACAATTCCGGCAAAGTCGTACCGACCGATACGACGGTAGCTCCTATAATAAGTTCGGGCACGCCGAGAGCCTTCGCGATCCATGAAGCGCACTCCACGAAAAAGTCCCCGCCCTTGACTATCAGCGCCAGTCCCGCCGCCAGCAACACGACGTTGAGAAATATCTCCATACCGACAGCATATGCCGCCGTTTCCGACGTTATGCCGCGGGCGGTATTCACGGATATCCCGCTCTCCCGCCGTAAAAAACGGAGCCTTGCGGCTCCTTTCTCAATCCGAATTTTCGGCTACCAGTATTTTTGCGGGTACGGCTCGGTAAACGTCGCGCCGCAATATTTTTTTCTCGGCAAGCACTCCGTCCCGGTACGTCAGTCTCAGCAAATGGGAACGGTATCCGTTCTTTGCGGCGCGTACGACCTCGTGATCCTTTCCGTCCAGCGCGGGAACGAATTCTATCAGTTCCTCGGTCGGCGCGATCACCGCCTCTATCTCCGTCCTGAATTCGTAACGGTCGCTCCTCTTCGTGCCGTAGATCCTGAAAGTGAGCGTTCCTCCGTCTATCTCCGCGTCGACGTAGACGGGTCCGTCTCCGTCGTTGACCAGCACCATGTCGATCGCGTCGGATACGGTCGCGTCCTGAGAAAGTTCGCAATACGACGACGGAAGAGAATGCGCCCTTACGCTTTCGGCGGAAAGACCCGCCCTTATCCATGCGTTGTAGAGCGTCGTGGACACCTGGCACACTCCGCCGCCCACGCCTACGACGTATTCGCCGTTTTCTATGACCTTGGCTCGGCGGTATCCTCTCGCTTCCGTGCGCAGACCGACTATTCCGTTGAACGAAAGTTTTTCGCCCTCGTCCACTTCCAGAAAACAGAAATTGCTCGCCGCAAGCGCGAGATTGTAACTCCTGCCGTCCGCGCCTCTGTTGAAAGAGGTGGAAAAACTCGAAACGAGTACGGAGTTTTTATGTACGGAGGACGCGGGCTCTTCTATCGGAAGAGGTCTGCCTCCGCTCTGCGACGGGATCCTGCCGCCCTCCTCGTCGTACGCGCGATCCGCATTATCCGATCCGACGCTCTGCGGCGCGACCGCCTCGATCCTCACGTCTTCGGCAGCGGCGTATCCGAACGTCGGTACTGCCGACGGAAACAATGCCGCGCACGCGGCGATGACCGCAAAAAAGATCTTCTTCATACGGTTATTATGCGCGCGCGGCGGCATGATTTTACATTCCTGTCGGATTTCGCGAAATTTATTTTATCTTTATCCCGAGAACGTCGGCGGTCTTTCGGTCAACGGTCCAGTCCGAGCAGCCTATGTCTCCCGCCTTGCCCTGTCCGTGATAATCGCTGCCTCCGGTCGTTATCATGCCGAAACGGGCTGCGACGCCGCGCAGCGCGGCTATATCCGCCTGCGTGTGGGAAGGATAATAGGTTTCGATCCCTCCCAGACCTTCGGCGGCAAGTCCGCGTATCAGATCTTCCAGCCTGCCTTTTTGCTTGATGAGCATGGGATGGGCAAGCACCGGCACTCCGCCCGCGGCGAGTATCAGTCTGACTCCCTCGACGGGAGTCATGCGCTTGGACGGGACGTATGCGCTGCCGTTTTCACCCAGATAACGGTCGAACGCCTCCGTCATATTTGCGGCGTATCCCTTTGCGATGAGCAGTTTCGCGACGTGCGGTCTGCCCGTACTGCCGTCCTTGCTCTCTATCTGCGCCCTGTCCAGCTTTATCCCCTGCTCCGCAAGCTTGTCCAGAATGGCGTCTATCCTCTCGAGCCTCTTCTCGCGCAGAGCCGCGAGCCTGCCGCGCAACTCGGCGTTGTTCACGTCGATGCGATATCCGAGGATATGCACGTCGGTGACCGAATACGTACTCAGTTCCACGCCGGCTATCACCTGCACGCCTGCCTTTTTGCCCGCCTCGATCGCCTCGTCCGTTCCGTCCACGGCGTCGTGATCGGTCACGGCGATACAGCCCAGACCGTTGCGTTTGGCCTTGACGACTATCTCCGACGGAGAATCCGATCCGTCCGAACAGCGGCTGTGTATATGCAGATCAGCCTTCATCTCCGCCCTCCGGAGCGTCTATCGCGGCGGCGGCTTCCTCTTCGTCCGTCGCTATCGCGTATTTGCCGAGCGTAGACCCTATCCTGTCGTTTCTGTCGATCGCGCTGCCTATATCCTTAGTGACGTCTTCGCTCTTTTTCTTCGCCTTTTCGAGCAGTTCGTTCAGTTTGCCGAAGTCCTTGCGGAATTTGTCGAACGCCTTTCTTATCTCCGCGCTGTTCTTCTGTATCTGCAAAGACCTGAATCCCATCTGCAAACTGTTGAGCAGCGCCGCCATGATCGACGGGCCCCCTACCACCACGTTGAAATCCTGCCTGAGTTTGGTGCTGAGCCCGTCTATCGACATGGCTTCGGCATAAAGGCTTTCGCTGGGCAGATACATGACGGCAAAATCGGTCGTCCTCGGTTGGGATATGTATTTGTCGCGTATGCTGCGCGCTTGGAAAAGCAGATCGTTTTTCAGCGCTTTCCTCGCCTCGTCCGCCTCGGCGAAAGCGCCCGCGTTCTGAGCCGTGACCAGCCTTTCGAAGTTCTCCACCGGGAATTTGCTGTCTATCGGCAGATATACCTCTCCGCCGTCGCGCCCCGGCATCTTTACCGCGAAATCCACCCTGTTTTGCCCCTTGACCCTGAACTGCTCCTCGTACTGGGACTTGTCAAGCAATTCTTCGAGCAGAGCCGCGAGCGCGGTCTCCCCCCATGTCCCGCGGGTCTTGACGCCGCTGAACACCTTGTTGATGTCCTTTACGTTGTCGCCGAGCTTCTGCATCTCCTGCAAGTTTTTATTTACGGTGTCCAGCTCCCCGCGCACGACTTCGAAAGACGTTTTCAGTCTTTCGTCCAACGTCTTGGAAAGTTTTTCGTCCACCGTTTCCCGTATCTTTTCCAACTGCACCGAGTTGTCCTGCCGCACTTTGCCGAGATTGTCGCTCATCTCGCGGCGCATGCCGTCCACGCCGTCTTTCAGTTCCTTGCGCGTTTCGGCGTACTGCATACGCAGATCGCCGCGCATCTCCGTAAGAGCGCGCTTGAGTTCTTCGCGCAGTTTGTCGAAATCTTTTTCCATACCCGTGTCGATCTTATCCATGTTACGGGTCTGCTCTTCGCGGAGCTGCTTCATATTTTCTCTGACGTCGCCGATCAACATATTGATCGATTCGCGGTTGCCTTTCAGATTGCTGTCGATCGCGGCGGCGACTACGTTATTCGCGTCGCTTTGGGTCTTCGAAATAAAATCCTTCGCCGACGTGATCTCTCTCAGTATCGCTTCCTCTCTGTCGTCCGCGCTCTCGTCTATCATCTTGCGCACGTCGTTGAGCGTATCGACGTCCGCTCCGCCCTTCTTCGACGCGTACACCGATACCGCAAGCGCCGCTGCGGACGCCGCCGCCGCGACCGCCGCCAATACCAATACCGCGATCTCCCATCCTGTCATTTTTTATCTCCTTTGCCGCCTCTTTGCGGCTGCTTTTTCGCAAACTTTTTTTCCGCCGCGGCTTTGAGCGCCTGCCCGTCGTTCGGGATCGATCCGAAGAGGCATCTCTCGAAAAGCTCCCTCCCGATCTCGGCGATCTCCTTTCCCTCGAACCCGACGGCGGCGAGCTCTTTCCCGCTTATTTTCAGCTCCGACGGCGAAAACGGCACTCCCGACTCCCGCATGATATCCCTCTCTTTCGCTATCCGTTCGGCGCGCGGATTGCGGGTGTGCAGTCCCGTCGCAACGCTGTCCGCTACCATCAGCGCGCACAGATCGTCCAGGATATCCGCATTGTCCGCTATGAACCGCCGCAGAGTGTTGCGCTTTGCCGTATTGTTTATGTCGAACATATGCAGAGCGATCAGCCTGACCGTCTTTTTGACAAAAGCTTTCGGATACCCCAAAGCGGTCAGCTCCTTCTCCGCGCTCGCGGCGCCGTACTCGGCGTGAAAATGCATATTTCCGTCCCGCCTCATCGCTTCCGCTTTGCCCTCGTCATGCAGCAGAGCCGCCGTTTTCAGCCCGTCGGGCGCCGCTTCGGCGCAGACGAAGGCGTGTTCGAGCGCGTCGTATCTGTGCTGAGATGACGGCTGCTCCAATCCGGCGTTGTCCGCAAGAGCGGGGAACAGTTTCGCAAGGATCCCCGTTTCGAAAGCCGTATCAAGTCCGTTGCGCAGATATCTGCCGCGCATAAGTCCGTCCCACTCCCTGCGCTTGCGCTCGGCGGACAGTCCGTCTATACTGTCGACGTATTTCACGCACGCGGCCTTTGCAGCCGCGTCGGCGGAAAAACCTAATCCCGCCGCAAATCTCGCGAGCCGCAATATCCTTACGGGATCTTCCGCCATAACGATATCGGCGTCGCGCACTGTGCGCAGCACTCCTTCCTCTATATCCCGTATCCCGCCGAGCGGATCGAGCGTTTGTCCGGCGAGAACGTCGAAATAAACGGCGTTGCAGCGGAAATCTCTGCGCAGAGAGTCTTCTTCCGGCGACGCGACGTACTCGAAACCCACGGGAGCGTGACTGCTTCCCGCAAGCTCGTATCTGTCGCGGCGGAACGCCGTATATTCGCATACGGTGCCGCAGTAATCCACGGTCGCGGACGCGACTCCGCCGTGCGGTAAGACTACGCACCCGTCGGGCAGCATTTCCGCCAGCTTTTCGGGCGGCAGATCCGAGCAAACGTCGAAGTCGGGGACTTTTTCCGCCCGCCCGAGCAATGCGTCCCTGACGGAACCTCCCACCGCGTACAGTCTGTGCGGCAGTATCGCCTCCGCAAGCGGAACGAGCGCACGGAATATCTCCGAGCAGTTCATTCGCTCTTCTCCCGCGCGAGTACGCATATGCTGTCCAGACTGCGGTATTTGCCTCCGAGATCCAATCCGTAACCGACGACGAATTCGTCGGGTATCTCGAATCCCGTATAATCGGCGGTAAAGCCGTTGACCCTGCGCGAAGGTTTGTCCAACAGCGCGCATACTCTGACCGACGCGGGCTCTCTCTTTTTCAGCTCCTCGGTAAGCGCCGCCATGGTAAGTCCGCTGTCTATTATGTCCTCTACGAGCAAAACGTGTCTGCCTCTTATATCCGTGCCGACGTCCTTCCCGAACGTCACCGTACCGCATGAACGCGTCCCGTTTCCGTAACTGGAAGCGCAGACGGAATCTACCTCCGCAGGTACGGACATCGCGCGGATAAGATCGGCGAAAAAGATCATGGCTCCGTTGAGCACGCAGACCGCTACGAGGTCTTTGCCCCTGTAATCGACGTCTATCCGCGCGGCAAGCTCCCTCACCTTCGCAGCAATTTCGTCCTTCGTGAACAACACTCTTTCGATAGCGCGGCGCGCGTCCTTTTCGGTCATCTTTCCTCCGATCTTATATAAGTTGCTTCGGAATCGGGCCCGACCGCAACGTCGGACGATATCTCCACCCCGACGACGGCGAGGACCCTGTTCCCGTGCGCAAGTACCGCGAGAGAGTCCCTGCGGCTTTTGGGATACTTTATATCGGTAAGATAATCTCCCAAAGACTTGTCCCCTCCTCCGAACCTGCGGAATCTGTCGCCGACCCTGCGGGTACGGAATACGCTGCCCTCGGGCACTTTCGCCGCGTCCAGCCGCAGTTCTCCGCCCTCCTTATTGACGCAAAACGCGCGTCCGCCTATCTCGAACCTGCCTTCGCCGAACGCCGCCTCGCTCATGTCCTTTTCCGCTTTCTCTGCTCGGAATACCGCAACGCCCCCGTGCCGCCTTTCTGCGACGAAATCGTGCGGTAAACAAACACGGGCGCCGCAATTTTTGAAATACAGAGCCTCTATTGCCTCGATGTGTACGCGTTCGCTGTCAACTCTCGCGCCGACTGCCGAAAGCGCCTTCGCCACGCTTGCGGCTACAGCCGCCGGGTGGCGGACGAACGCCTCGTCCGGTATCAGAGCTTCCCCGTTTTGCGCCCTCGGATCCGCGCTTGCTGTATCGATATACGCCGCCGCGTCGCGGGCCGCGGCGGACAGCCTCCTTACGTTTTCGTCGAGCGACGGATACATCTTCTTTATAGAAGGGATCACCGTGCCGCGCAGATAGTTGCGCGTATAAGACGGGTCTGCGTTGGTGGAGTCTTCGCGGTAGCGCAGTCCGTTTTCCGCGATATACCTCTCCACGAGTTCGCGCGGAGTGGCAAGCAGGGGACGGAATATCACGCCGTCATCCTCTTTCATTCCGCACAGTCCGTCTATACCGCAGCCGCGGAACACGTGCATGAGCACGCTTTCGGTCTGGTCGGAAAGGTGGTGCGCGGTCAGCACTCTGTCCGCTTTCCCCGACGATACGGTCCTTTCGAATATCTCTCTGCGCACGATCCTCGCGCCCTGCTCGATACCGTAACCGCGCTCGGCGCAGAAAGCGGGGACGTCCTCTTCGTATGACAAAGCCGGCAGGCCGTACTCTGCGGCAAGGCTCAACACGAAATCCCTGTCCTCTTCGCTCTCCTCTCCCCTTATACGGTGATTTACGTGCAGGACGGAGAGCTTGCGGCAAAAACCGCCGTGCGCAAGAAAGTGCAGAAGTGCGACGCTGTCCCTTCCGCCGCTGACGGCGACGGCTATGCTGTCGAAGGCATTCAGTTTTTCGCGAATATCGTCGCCGAACAAACGGATCATGTCTATATTATATACCATGCGCGCGTTTTGGGCAAGCGGCAGCGCCCCGCACGTTTCGTCCTTGCGATACGGGCAATAATCTCGAACAAGCGAGGTCGTAAATTATGGAAAAAACTAACGTTTCTTACCGAAAAAAACCTAAAATAACGGTGGCGGAAGCATCGTTTGACGTCTGTTATCTGCTGTCGCTCGCGGCGCTCGGAACGGCGCTCGCCGTATCCGGCAACGCGTTGTGGAGCGCGGCGGCTTTCGTGCTTTTGTGCGGCGACGCTCTGCATCTCGCGCCGAGGATAAGCAGAGCGGCGGGAGGCGCTCCGTCCGTATGGGAAGAGCGCGGCAAACTCGCCGCGTCGGTCACGATGACGGTATTCTATCTGCTTCTGTGGTTTTACGCGGCGAACGGTTTCGCAGACGTTCCGATCGGAGCCACCGCCGCGGTATGCGCGCTCGCGGCGATAAGGATATTGCTGTGTCTGCTCCCGAAATCTTTCGAAAACGGCGCGCCCTTTTCCGTCGCGATAGTGCGCAACGTTCCGTTCGTTGCGCTCGGAGCCGCCGTTGCCGCACTTTACGGCACGTACGCGGGGACAAGCGCGTTTTGTCTGTACGTCTGCATAGCCGTCGCTATCAGCTTCGCCTGCTACGTTCCCGTAGTGCTGTTTGCAAGACGTTGTCCCAAACTAGGGATGCTGATGATCCCGAAAAGCTGCGCATACGTCGCCATAGTCGCTCTGGGGCTTATGCTGTGAGTCGTCCGCAAAACGAAAGGCGCGTCTTAGGACGCGCCTCTGCCGTCATAGTCTGACGGATCACTTTGCGTACAGCTTGACGCTCCTCAGCACGGGTACGGATCTGGACTGCTTGATCACGACCCTTACGGTATCGCTCTCGGGAGCGTCCTCGAACAGAAGGATCCTTCTGTTGCCGATGACCGTGCTGTCGCCTATGAGTTCCCAGCCGTCCTCGGAGAGCACCCATACTTCGAATTCCTCCACTCTCTGCGAAGAGCGGGAATCCTCGCGCAGATCGATCCTGCCCAGCTGCATCTTGCCCGAGAGTTTGAATTCTATGATGTACTCGTTGTCCTCGAAAGTATAGCCGTCGTACGTGCTCTCGTCGAGGAGATTATACAGCTCGGGCTTTTCGGTCAGTCCCTCGTTGTCGCCCACCGATATCGAAGTGACGTTGGCGAGTTTCGCGGTCGTCCTTGCGATCTCTTCGCCGAACTCCGCGAGCACCTCCACGTCCTTTTCGTCGATAAGTCCGTCCTTGTTGGGCGGCACGTTGAGCAGCAGACTGCTGTTGCCGCCTACGGCTTTATAATAAATGTTCAGAAGCTGATCGAGCGACTTGGGTTTTTCGTAGGAGTGCCAGAACCACCCTTTGCGTATGCTGACGTCCACCTCGGAGGGATACCAGACGAGATCCTGATATTTCGCGAGAAGTTCGCGGCTGCCGACGTCTTCGGCGGACGCGTCCACCGCTTGAAGATCGTCCGCTTCGTCGACGCTACCCTGCCAGTTGGTGTTGGCGGCGTTGCCCTTGCTGACGACGTTCCATTCGCTCTCGCGGCTGCTGCCGGCTTCGTTGCCGACCCAACGCACGTCGCTGCCCTGGTTCGCCACTACGCAGCCGGGCTGCAATTCTCTGATGAGAGCTTCCCACGCTTCGAGATCGTAGGCGAAGTCTTTGTCCATCTCGACGTCCTCGCCGCGCGCTCCGTCCATCCACACGCAGAATATCTCTCCCTTGCCGTCGCCGTCGAAGTCGGGGCCGTATTCGCCTCCGAGCAACTCGCGCAGCTGATCCATATAGAATTCGTTATAAGCGTTGGTACCGTAAGTTTCGGCGTTCATATCCCACGGAGAGAGGTATATCCCGAGTTTGAGACCGTACTTTTCGCAACTCTCCGAAAGCTCTTTGACCACGTCGCCGTTGCCGTTCTTGTAGGGGCTGTTCTTGATGCTTTGTTCGGTCGTTTCGGTCTGCCACAGGCAGAAACCGTCGTGGTGTTTCGCCGTAATGATGATACCCTTGCTGCCCGACGCTTTGAGCGCCTCGCACCATTGGTCGGTATCCAGCGAAGAGGGATTGAACAGAGCGGGATCTTCGTCGCCCGTGCCCCATTCCGCACCCGTCATGGTATTCATGCCGAAGTGTATGAAGTTGTAATACTCCAGCTCCATGAAGTCGAGCTGTACCTGCGAAGGTACGACGGAGATAAGACGGTCGACTTCCTCGCTCTCCTTGTCGTAGCCGTTGTTGTAGTTGCCGCAGCCCTCGTCGAACTCGTGCCCCTTCTCGTAGGTCTTTTCGGGATGTTCGTAATAGTCGTAATTTTCGCATCCCGCGAAGAAGCACAGGCAGCAAATACATATTGCCGCGACTGCCGCGATCACGCTTTTCTTTCTCATTTATCTCTCCTTTTGCGCAACCGTGTTGCGCGGTTTATCTTATCGCTTTATCGGCGCCGCCTGTACCGCGGCGAGCGCGTCCGCCGCTTCGGGGCAGTCGATATATTCGGCTCTGCCCTCGTCGCACATAGAGGCGTATTCGGGTCGGAAAGGGATACGCGCCAGAACGGGCAGAGAATATTTTTCCGCCGTTTCCTCCACTCCGCCTTTGCCGAAAATATAATGCCTGCCGCCGCACGAGGGGCAGTCGAACCAGCTGTAATTCTCCACTATGCCGATTATCGGCACGTTCATCATCCTTGCCATATTGACGGCTTTGCCGACGATCATCGACACCAGCTGCTGCGGCGACGTAACGACGATTATGCCGTCCACCGGCAGGCTCTGGAATACGGTCAAAGCCACGTCGCCCGTGCCGGGAGGCATATCGACGAACATCAGATCGGTATCCCCCCACTCCACTTCGTCCCAGAATTGCTTGACAAGCCCCGATATCACGGGCCCGCGCCACAGTACGGGGTCGTCCTCGTTGCGCAGCATCATGTTGACGGATATGAGTTTTATCCCCTTTTCGGCGGTAACGGCGGGAAGTATCTTTTTCCCGTCGCTCATGGCGGCGGTATGCACGCCGAACATCTTCGGGATCGACGGTCCCGTAACGTCCGCGTCGAGTACCGCGGTCGAAATGCCGCGCGCCGCCGCTGCCGAAGCAAGCAGCGCCGTGACTGACGATTTGCCGACTCCGCCTTTGCCGCTGACTATCCCTATGACTTTTTTGATCTTACCGTGTTCCGCCCTCTTCGGTCCCGCATTCTCTCTCGACGCGCAGTCCGCTCCGCAGGACGAACAGTCGTGATTGCATTCCTCTGCCATTTCCGCCTCCGTTCACGCGTTCGATTATATTCTACAACAGGCTCGATCATTTTGCAACGGTTGAACCGTTTTTCGATCCCGCGAAAAACCGCAAAAAAGGATCTATTCCGTCCGACGACCCGAAAAACAGCCTCAACGTTTCTTTTTTTTGAGGACAAACGCGATCATTCGACATGATTTTCGACAAATTTCGACATAATCCGCAAAAACGTTTGACAGCCGTCCTCCGCCGACTTTATACTCGGTTTTGAGGCTTGCCGCCTTTCGGGAGGAAAATGAAAAACAGGAGATTTCCGCTTTTGCTCGCCGCTTTTGCGGTATTTTTATTCGGTTTTGCAACGGCTTCGTGTTCCGTGCCCTCGGCAACGGTATATTTTTCGGCGGACGGACAGATCGTCGCCGAAGCGGAAGTGACCGAAACGAGCGGACTCGAGCTCTTCGAGCCCGAGACCGACGACGGCCGTTACTTCGTCGGTTGGTATGCGGACGAAGCCTTTACCGAGCCTTTCGATTATCACCGATATATCGTGAACGATTTTCCCGAAGACGTCGTTATCTACGCTCTGTTCGTCGACGGCGATCCCGACGTCTGCGCGCACGAGCTTCGGCACTTCGAGGGCAAAGCTCCCTCTTGCGTGGAAGCGGGCAGCGCGGAATACTGGCACTGCGCGCTGTGCGGCAAGAATTTCGCGACCGAAGATTGCCTGACGGAGATAGATACAGTAATTCTCGCTCCGACGGGGCACGATCTCGTTTTCGTCCCCGAAAAAGACGCCTCCTGCACGGAGGGAGGCAATGCTCAGCACTGGTTTTGTCCGTCCTGCGGAAAATATTTCCTCGACGAAGACGCAACGACCGAGACCGACGACCCGGGCATTCCCGCGCTGTCGCATCTGCCCGTGTACGTCGCCGAAGTATCTCCCGCCTGCGACGAAGAAGGTACCGCGGAGCATTGGAAATGCGCACGGTGCGCTTTGACGTTCTCCGACGCGTCGTGTATGACTCCCGTCAAAGACGGCGATCTCGTAATCCCCGCGCCCGGGCACTCTTTCGGCGAGCGCACGATAAGCTCCGCACCCGACGAAACTTCCGCCGGGAAAGTCGTTTCCGTCTGCTCCGCCTGCGGCGACGCGCGCACGGAGACCGTTCCCGCCCTTTCCGACCGCGACTTCTATTCGGTATCCGAAACTCCCTCTTCATGCTCCGAGCACGGATACAGGATCTATTCGTTCGTATTGGACGGCGAGGCTTTGTATGTGAGAGAGCCTATGCCCCTTGCCGATCACGTGCCCGCCGCGCCGAGCGGAGCTTTCGATAATTCCTGCACGGAAAACGGTTACACGGGCGACGTTTTGTGCGAAGTATGCGGCGCCATGCTGTCGGAAGGCGTGACCGTCCCTGCAAAGGGACATTCTTACGACGACGGCGTCGTCACCGTAAAGCCCTCCTGCGGACATAAGGGCGAATGCGTGTTTACCTGCTCCGAATGCGGCGATACGGACGTGCGCGAGCTTGCGCCGCTGCCGCATTCGCTCGAATACTTTTCCGAGTTGCTCCCGACCTGCACGCAGGACGGACATATAGCCTACAACAGATGCTCGGACTGCGGAAAATATTTCGCCGAAGACGGGCGGAGCGAATTGACCGAAGACGATATCGCCGTGCCGTCTTACGGGCACGATCTCGACGACAACGGCGTTTGTTCGCGCTGCGGCAAGCTCTTTACCGTAGGGATCGTTTACGAACTTCGCGGGAACGGCTATTACGCGGTCGGAGCGGAATTGCCGCAAGGTACGACCGAGATCGTCGTACCCGAAACATACGAAGGTCTGCCCGTCATCGGGATAGCCTCGTATGCGTTTACTAATTACGCCGACGTCGTTTCGATCACGATACCCGACAGCGTGGCAGAGATCGGGGACGACGCTTTCGCAGGCTGCGACGGCGTGACGGCGCTCACCGTACCGTTCGTCGGGAACACCCGCGACGACGAAGAGTTCTCGATCGGAAGCTGGTTCGGCGTCGGATCGAGCAATGCGTCGCTGCCCCTGACGTCCGTAACGCTGACATCCGCGACGAGGATACCCTCGGGAGCTTTTTCGCAATGTATAAACCTGTCTTCCGTCGATCTCAACGCGGGAGTGACGCATATCGGCGATATGGCTTTCTTTGCCTGCATATCTCTGACGTCGGTCACTCTGCCGGACGGCGTGATCGGTATAGGCTCGCAGGCGTTCCGTCAATGCGTCTCGCTGTCGGCGTTAAGGCTGCCGCAGTCCGCCGAGGAGATAGGCTCGGACGCCTTTGCGTCCGTATCCGACTCGTTATCCGTGACCTTTGCGGGAAGCGAAGTGCAATGGGAAGCCCTGGCAGAGCATTTCGGCGACAACGTGACCGTGATATACGAATAACGGAAACGCACCGTGCAAAAAAGCGGAGGACTTGCCCTCCGCTCGTCTTATATGTGGTGTTAACCTACTCCCGCTCGGGATTTTCATCTATACCGAAGTATCTCTCGGCAAGCTCTTTCCCGCCCGTTTCGGCGGCGACTCCGTCCTTGATAAGCACGGCCTTATCGCACAGCGCGGCGGCGCAGCGCAGGTCGTGCGTAACGCATATGAGCGTACCTCCGCTCTCCCTGTGCCACGCGTTTATGTTGGAAACGAGTTTTTTCAGATTGCGGTAATCCTGACCTACGGTCGGTTCGTCGAGAATGAGGACCTCCGGTTGCGTGGCAAGCACCGCCGCCACGGAAACTCTTCTCTTCTGTCCTTCGCTCAGCGATTGCGGATGTCTGTCCATTATATCGGTCAGTTCGAACTTTTCCGCTATCTTTTCCGCTGTCGCCGGGTCTTTCGCGCCGAACGCTATCTCTTTGCGCACCGTCGGCATAAACAGCTGATAGTTCGGATTCTGGTAGACGACGCCCACCTTTCCGAACCACTTTCTGCCCGCCCTTCCCGAGCCGAATCCTTTTCCGAGATACTGATCTATCCTGCCCGACGACGGTCGTATGAGCCGCGCTATAAGCCTCATCAAAGTCGTCTTGCCGCAGCCGTTTTCGCCGAGAAGCAAGACCCTCTCACCTCTGCGGATATCGAAACTTACGCTTTTGAGTATGTCCCTCCTAGACAGACGGCATCCGACCTCGCGCAGGGCAAAAACGACGTCGCCCGAGGTCGCGCCCGCCTCGTGATCGTCGCTTATGCTCGCCGCCTGCGCGCACAGGTAGCTATCCGTATCGGAGATCTCGTTGATCTTGCCGCCGTCTATCGCAAAGACCCTGTCCACATAGTCGAGGACCATATCCAGACGGTGTTCGACCACAAGGACGGCGTAACCGCTTTTCGCAAGCGATCTCAACGCGCCCATAAGCAGACGGGTGCCGGCTTTGTCAAGATTGGCGAGAGGCTCGTCCAATATCATTATTTTCTGTCCCATGGCAAGCGTAGCCGCTGTGATGAGCCTCTGTTTCTGTCCTCCCGAAAGCGTTTTCGTGCTCCACGTCTTGTCGAGTTTCAGCGCGCGGCAGGCGTTGTCGATCGCCGCGGCGGTATCCTCGGGGCTTTTGGCGAGGTTTTCGCATCCGAACGCTATCTCGTCCTCGACTTTGTCCTGTATTATCTGATTTTCCGCATTCTGAAGCACGACTCCGACCTTGCGCGAAAGCACGCTCATCGGCAGCCCCGCTATGTCCTTACCGTCCACCTTGACGACGCCCGAGAGAGTACCCTGCGCGACGTTGGGGATTATGCCGCAAAACAGCGACAATACGGTGGATTTGCCGCTGCCCGAATATCCCGAAAGCAACGTCACTTCGCCGTAATTTACTGCGAGGTCGGCATTGTCGAGCACGGGCACGGGATTGCCGTCGTATGCGAAGGATACGCGTCTGAGTTCCAAAGCCGTTCTGTTCATATCGCCACCGCCAGAGCCGCGAGCGCGATCGAGATCGCTATATATACGGCGTCTTTCCATTGAAATTTTACCGGTTTATAGATCGTATACCGAGCCTTTTTCGTGGTAAAGCCCCTCGTTTCCACGCTCAGCGCGAGCGTATCCGATATATTGACCAATCTCATGACGAACGGCACCATGAACGCGCGGTAGAATATTTTGGGATTCACAGGCGATCCCGCGCCGCGCGTGCGCATCGCCTCCCTCACCTGCCGGACTTCCTTTGCGAGCAAAGGAAAAAACGACAGCGCTATCATCATGCCGAGGGTTATCGCCCGCGGCACGCGAAGCTGCGACAGATTGCGCATGAGCTTTACCGGCGCGAGCCCAAGCCCGGGTATGACCGCGGCGCATACCGACAAGATGCGGCTCACCATTGCCAGCGCGAGATCGGAATTGTCCGAAAAAGCGTATGTAAGCCCCCCGAACAGCGCGGTAAAGACCGCCGCAACGGGAAGCACCGCAAGGCACGCCTTCCAATAACCGAAGCAAAGCAACAACAGCCACGTGGCTCCCGCATAGACGAACGAATTGACCGTCTTGGCGGTGACCATGCCCACGATCAGCACTACCAGAGAGGCGAGAACTCCCGCTACGGGATATATCGGATTTTTGACTTGCAGCCGTTCGCTCACTTTTTCAGCACTCCCGATTTTTTGAGTTCACGCGCGATCTTCAGCCCTATCAACGCTCCTATGAACGCTATCGCGACCGCGGCAAGACTTACGCCGACCGCGACCCACGGATGTTCGATCGCGGCAAGTCTGTAAACCGACTCGGACCCGAAGATCATAATGTGCCCGAGATATACCGGGATACTGACGGGAATGAACAGCGCCGCCCCGAGATAGCATGCGAGGTCTTTCCCGTATCCCCTGAATATCGCAAATATCAGGACCTCGACTATGATGCCGCTTATGAGATTGGTTATGAACATCTCCTGCGCCATAAAGAGCAAAAACACGCCCGTGAAGATCGACATGAGGAACAGAGAGCCCGTCTTGCGCACCTTCATCAGCCCTATCGCGGGGAAAACCGAGAATTGCAGCGCCGTGACCACCTGCGCTATCCCGAATACGGGCAGCTGCGACACGAAGACCATGACCGCGCTTGTCAGCAGCATGGCAGCGGATATCACGGCGAGGAAAACTATATCCTTGACCTTCCAGTCAAAATACTTTTCCCAAAACCTGCCCGCCGCGCTCTTTTTGCGTACGGTGGTATCGATATTTTCGTCTTCGCCGTCGCCGCCGATCCCGGCGTTCTCCGCGTCTTTCGGCGCGTCGGATCTGTCTTTCGCCTCTTCCTCGGTTTTTTCGGCAGACTGCGCCGAGCTCGCCACGGAAGCGAGCAGATCGCTCTCCTCTCCGAAACTTCTATCCTTTTCTTCGTTCATCGGTCATGACTCCTTTTTCTATTTTGTAAACTCTGTCCGCGATCGCCATAGTGGACTCGCGGTGTGATACCAGTATTATCGCTTTGTCGCTGCGGCAGTCCTTGAGAGCTTTGAGGATCATACCCTCGTTGATACTGTCCACGTTGCTTGTGGGCTCGTCGAGAAGTATAAGTCTGCCGTCGTGCAAAAACGCCCGCGCAAGCCCTATCCTCTGCTTCTCTCCCGCGGAAAGATTGTCGCCCAAAGCTCCTACCTTCGTGTCGTAGCCGTCGGGCAGAGATTCTATGAACTCGTGCACGGAAGCCTTGCGGCATGCCTCCTTCAGTTCTTCGTCCGTCGCGTCGTATTTCGCTATGCGCAGGTTGTCGGCGATGCTCTCGTCGAAAAGATAAGTGCTCTGCGACACCATGGCTACGTTGTCGGTAAGACTGTCGCTGTTGATACGGTCCACGTCCGTGCCGTCGTATTCTATCGAGCCGGAATCCTTTTCCCAAAATCTCATCAACAGTTTGAGCAGGGTGGATTTCCCGCAACCGCTCGCGCCTACGATACCCACGATCTCACCCGCTTCGGCGTGCATACATACTTCGTTCAGCACGCGCTTGTCACGTTCATAACCGAAGCACAGATCCTTGGTTTCGACGCGGTGGAAATCCATGTCCGTGCCGTCCGTTACGGGTTCGACGGCAGGCTTTTCGGCAAGAAGTTTGAGCACTCTGTCTCCGCTGGCGAACGTCTGCGTAAGATTGCCCGGCAGAGCGGATATCGCTATGACGGGTCCGAACGATCCGAACACCGCAACGACTCCTATTATCATCTTTCCTATGCTCAAAGCTCCGGCGGAAACCAAAACTATGCCCACGATCAAAGTGAGTATTATGAACACGGATACGAAAATTTCGGTAATACCCGCCGCCGTCGCCGTCTTGCGTTTTATCTTCTTGGTATAGTCTAGAAGCACGTCGCTCCTGCGGTCCACCTCGGCAAGTCTTTCCTTTTCGGCGTTATTGAGGACTATGTCTTTAACGCCCTTTATGCTGTCGAGAAAATAAGCGTTGAACGACGAAAATTCCTTCCTGTATCCCACGCCGCCCGAACGCAGCAGCGACGACGATATCACGGGAAGGACGACTCCTATCGCGAAGTATCCGACAAGCGCCGCCAGCGCCAGATACCATGACGACGCGAATCCCACGAACAGGAACACCGCGGTCGAGACGACCGCCGCGATACATATCGGCGATATGGTATGAGCATAGAACACTTCGAGCGTTTCTATATCGGAGGTGATCATCGCAATGATCGCGCCTTTGCGTTTGGATTCGAGTTTTGCGGGACAGAGCACGCGCAGCGCGCCGAATATCTTGTCGCGCAGCACAGCGAGCAACCTGAACGCTATGTAATGGTTGCAATACTGTTCCGCATACCGCAGCAGGCCTCTGAGCACGCCGCAGCCCACGGCGAGACCGATTATCAGACCGTAAGACATGGCGATCTGTTCGCCGAGAGCCTTCGCTATGCCTATCGCGCCGAAAAGCGTCACTCCCATCGCGCTGATAAAGCCCAGGCTGCCGTTGACGACGGCAAAGACCATGATGTAAGCGAGCGATCCCAACAGCACGATCAGCCGCGCCATTATCTTTGCTCCGCCCGCTCTTTCCGCATTATTCTTTTTCATTGCCTTCGCCCTCCCCGAGATAGCCCTCTTCCAGCGCTTTCTGCGTATTGTACAGCGAAGCGTAATCACCGCCGAGCGCCATCAGCTCGGCGTGCGATCCGCACTCTTTGACCTTGCCTTCCGCCATAAAATATATCTTGTCCGCCCTGACTACGTTGGCGAGCCTGTGGGATATGACTATCACGTTTTTGCTCTTCGAGAGTTTTTCCACGTTGTCCATTATCACAGCCTCGCTGTCGACGTCGATATTGGAAGTCGCCTCGTCGAACACGTATACGTCCTTGTCCGCAACGAGATTTACCGCCAGGGCAAGCCTCTGTTTCTGCCCGCCAGAGATATTGCCTCCGTCCTCCGCGACGATCTTGTCGGGTCCGCCCTCTTCGCGTAAGAACCGCGCAAGATCGACTTTTTCGAGCGCTTCGTATATCTCTTCGTCGGTAACGTCCGGCTTTGCGAGGCGGAAATTGGACCTTACGCTCTCGTTGAATATATAAGTGTTGTACGACACTATCGCGAGTCTGGAATACCAGCTCGCGCGCGACGCTTTTTCTATCGGCATTCCTCCGACCTCCACGCCGCCTTCGCGCGCTCTGTACGCGCCGCCGATGAGATTGACGACGGTCGACTTGCCGCAGCCGCTTTCGCCGACGATGGCGGTAAATCCCGTCCGGGGGAAAGACATCGTCACGTCTTCGAGCACGTCGCGTTTGCCGTCGTACGAGAACGTGACGCCGAGCAATTCTATGCTCGGATCGGAAACTTCCCCGTCGCCCCACTGCGGCTCTTTCGCTTCGAGTATTTCCAATATCTTTCTTCCCGCGCTCGCTCCGTTCATCGCCACGTGGAACGCGCTGCCCAGACTGCGCAGCGGCAGGAAGAATTCCACCGCGACGAGCACGAGGAACAGCGCAGAAAACGGATCGCCGCCCTGCGTTACGCCGTAGACCGCCAGCGCAATGCCCGCGCCCGCGCCGCCGTACGCGACGAGATCCATTATCGTCGTGCTTGCAAGCTGCATCACGAGCACTTTCATCGTTATCTTGCGGAATTCCTCGGCGCTCTCGTTTATCTGTGCATGCTTGCGCGCGTCGGCTTTGAATATTTTCAGCTCTTTCAGTCCTTGCACGCTGTCGAGAAAAATATCGCCCATCGACGTATATTTGCCCCAATATTTCGCAAATATCTTCTTCGCGTATTTCGACACCGCCACGATCGACACGGGAATGAGCGGCACGCATACTATCAGCATGACCGCCGTGCGCCAGTCCAACGGTACGCAGATCGCAAACAGAATGAACGGGGCTATCATCGAATAGAAGAACTGCGGCAGATATGTGGAATAATACAGATCGAGCTGTTCTATCCCCTCTACGCCCACCTGCGTCATGCCCGCCATCGTGGCTTTTTCGGACGACCTTACGCCGAGTCGCAGCATCTTGTCGTAAGCGCGTGCGCGCAGGTCTTTTTTCACGTGCGCCCCGAGCGTGTTCTTGAACTCATTGGTGAGTTTGGTGATACAAAACCTAAGCGCTATGCATACCGACGCTATCGCGGCGGGAGCTATGTACTCCGCCGCGCCCGCGCCGTCGGCGGCGAGCCTGACGGCATAACATATACACGCCGTGATGCCGAGATTCGCGAGCAGTCCGACGATCATCGCCAAAACCGAATACGCTATATATTTACGGTTGCCGCCCAAAAGTCCGAGCAGATCTTTGTCAAGCATCGGTATCCTCTCCTCCCGCGTCTTTTTTCGGTTCTTTCGCTTTCGCTTCGCGCGCTTTGCGCTTTTCTTCTTTCGCGTCCGCACGTTTTGTTTTCAGGGTCTCCGACAAATGCGCGAACGCCGTTATCGGATGAGAAAACATCAGCCTCGGTCCCGAGTAACGCATCACTTCGGATATCCGCGCGCGCATATCGGGCTTGTAACAATGTATCTTGCAGTTGGAACAAAACGGCTTTTCGTCGCCGAACGGACACCTCTCCCTGCGCTGTTCGACGTATGCCGCCAGCTCCGCGCAGTCGGAACACAGCTCTCCCTTTTTCGTCTTGTGCCTGCCTCTGCAATACATCCCGATCATCAGCCGTACGATCTCGAGATCTTTTTGCTTTTCCATCAGTCTGTCACCTCTATGCGGTTAGCGGCTGCTACCTTATGGTTAGCATACGCTAACATTCACGCCTCAATTATATAGTCTTTCAAAGAAAAACGCAAACAAAATAACAGGGTATCTTCGATTTTTTCGCACAAAGCCGGCTTATCGGCACAAAAGCGTCGGAAAATCCCGTCCCGCTTTCTTTGGGGCGGCATACCGTCCCAAAACGGCGTTCCCCCGTTCGACGCGAAGTATCGGCTTTTTCAATGTGCCGGACAGATCGCATATACGGCGGCGCGCACCGCCTTGCCCTTCGCGGCGGTAAACGGAAAAGGGACGGCGTCGCCGTCCCGAAACGTATTTCTGCCGCAGTCTTTTAAGAAAGCGCGATATCGCAGAATATCGGATAGTGATCAGTCATCGCAAGCCCCTTGCTCTCGTCGAAAAACGGCGCGGTGACGATCTCGAATCTCAGAGGCGTCGCGCCGACGCCCTCCATGAATATGTGATCCCACAGATTGTCGCTGTGTTCCTCCACGAATCCTTCGTCGCAGACGACCCGCACTCCGTCGGAATATTTTACGTCTTCGGCGCCCGTGACCGAGAGTATGTCGCCGTAATTCGATCCTTCGCCGTAGTCTTCGTTTTCGAGTACGTTGTAATCTCCCGCGGCGAATACCGGACAGCCGTACTCTTCGACGATCTCGTCCATCTTTGCGGCAAGTTCGCGTATCTGCGATGAACGGTAACGCACCTTGTTTTCTTCCGTGCCGAGATCGAAATGCGTGGAAGTGAGCGCAAATCTTTCACCCTCCGCGGTTTCGAAAACTCCCCATGCGACGGCGCGGCAGCCGCTGTTGTCTTTCTGCGAATATTCGAAATAGCCGCTGTCCACGACGGTCAGCCTGTCTGCGGAGTATATGATATTCGTCTTGGTCTTTCCTTCGTGCAGAAAGGCGTACTCCCCTTCTATCCTGTCGGAAAGATATTTGTACCAATCTCCGCACAGCTCCTGCAAAGCGACCGCGTCGGGAGAGTAATGTGCAAAAAACTCGTCCGCCATTTGAGCGCGGTGCGGTACGGGCGTGCCTCCCCACGACTCCATATGGACCAGCATATTGACGGACATGATCCTCACGTCCGTACCGTCGGCACGGGTCGCGTCCTGCTGCCTGAGAGAATCGAACGCCCATTCGGGATAATCCTCCGTCGAACAGGCGCACAGACAAAGAAGCAGCGCGACAAGCATTACTGCGACAGCGACACCCGCAAATCTCCTCATGTTTTCCTCCCCGTCCCATCCCGTAAGGACGAAAAGACCCGCGGCTTGCGCGGGTCTGTCTTTTTCGTATTATTGCTCTTCTTCGGGAGCGGGATAGGTGTCTATATACGTTTCCTTATCCGTGTCCGTCATGAACTTGGGGATACGTCCGTCCTCGGTCTTGTCCGAGCTTTCGTATCCGCTTGCGATCGCGCTCTCCGCGAGGACTACGTTATTGGGTTCGGCGGAATAGTCGTCGAGATCCACAAAGAACGTGTATCCGAAGGTGTTGTCGATATAGAACACCTTGTCTTCGAGGATCGTGGGCGGCAGCCACGAAGTGCTGATATCCGCTTCGCTGATCAGGTATGCGCTCGGTTTGCTTCCGTCGGAAAGCCCGAGGTGCGCCATATACAGATTATTGCTCGCTACATAATAGAGGGTATCGGTCGCCACGTCGTATTCAATGACCGTCGGAGAGGCCGAGAAGGAATATTCGAGCTCCTCCGTGACCTGTACGCCTTCGTCGTTGATGCTGTAAACCGTGAACAGCGACGACGCTATCACGCCCACGCCCTTGTCGAGCCCGATGTGGATGACGGACGAGAGCGCGCTCTCGGCAAGCTTGACTTCCGCCGCAGGATCGAAAGAAGGCTGCGTGCCGGTAAATTTGTATCCGAAGGTACGCGCTGTGGAATCGACGCCCGCCGCAGCGGCCTTGGTATAGTACAGCACCACTCCGTCGCTGTCCTCGCCCACGCCGAGCAGCGCTATCGTATAACGGTGTTCTCTGTCGGCGATCTCGTTTTCGTCGGCGCTCCACGTATATTCGTCGATGAGCTTTATCGGATCTCCTCCGTCGGTCGCATAAAGCACGTTGGTGCTGACGTTCTCGTTGTCGGACGCTTTGAGGTAGAAGATATAGTCCTTCACCGATCCCTCCGCGCCGACTTCGTAGGTGTCGTTGTGGTTGAACATAACGGCGGTCACTTCGTCATCGATAACGGTCGCGGATCCCGAAACGGACGTCGCGTCATACGTGACCTTGTACAGCGTGTTGCTCGTGTAATAGATCAGTGCGCTGTCGGTAAATACGTATTGGACGCTCGCTCCCTCCACCATCGTGATCATCTGCGTTTCGGTACCGTCTGTCCTTGTACGGTAATATTCGAGAAAATCGACCTGAACGACTCCGTCGCGGTCGGTCCTGGTCGTGGGGGTAACGTAATATATCCAGTCGCCGAAGACATATATGCCGCCGTCGGTATAGGACGTCTTGAACATCTTGGGCACGACCACCGCCGTATCTGTGAGAGATCCGTCTTCCGCGATCCTGCTCTTCATGATGCTGCCCTTGACGGAAGCCTGTCCGAAGTAGTTGTCTTCCGGCGCGGTCAAAGTCGACGTGTCGTCGTTGCCGTTGATGAAATAGAGATACTCTCCCTGTCTTACCGCGAGGGAGCCGTTACCGGTCACCACGGCGTCGGAATCGGTGCCCATGACCGGTCCCCAGGTAAAGTCCTGACAGGCGGCGAATACCGCAACCGCGCAGACGAGCAACGCGACGATCAGAACTCTTTTTAACACTTTCGCCATTTTTTACTCCTGTATATGCCGATATAACGGCGTATATTTTACAAGTATATACATTATAATATACCGCCCGATAATTGGCAAACGATTTTGCGGCAAAAAAATACCTCTCGGGCGCCGAAAGGAGGGAAATATGAAGAAATTCGCTTTGAGCGGAGGTTTTCCGCGCAGAGAACGCGGAGGAGAAAACGCCGACGAAGCCGCGCAAAGCATGCTGTTGTCCGCGCTTCTGTCGTCCGCACGGCAGAATGACGGCGGTACGGAACGACGAGGGGAAACCCCTGCGACGGAGGCGTCCGCAACGGACGTTTCCTCCGCCCCGCCCTATTACGAAGAACTGCTCTCCAAAGCCGAGGAACGGCCGTCATGAACGACCTGTTTCGAGTTTTTCGTACTCCGAAAGCGATCTTGCCGCCCAATTCACGGGGCTTTGCCCGTGTTCTTCCAGGAATGCGTTCGCCTTAGAAAAATGTCTGCATTCCAAAAAGCCCTGGTAGAACGACAGCGGACTGGGATGCACGCTTTCCAGCACCAGGTGGCGGCTCTTGTCTATGACCGCGCCTTTTCTTTTCGCATAACCTCCCCAAAGCATGAACACGAGGGGCTTTTCTCTCGCGGCGAGCAGTTTCACCACTTCGTCGGTGAATCTCTCCCATCCTTTGCCCGCATGGCTTTGAGGTCTTCCTTCTCTCACGGTCAGCACGCTGTTCAACAGCAGCACGCCCTGTTTCGCCCAACCGCGCAGATCGCCGCAGTCGGTGGGCTTTATCCCGAGATCGTATTCCAACGCCTTGTAGATGTTGACGAGCGAAGGCGGACACGCCACTCCCTCTCCGACCGAAAAGCAAAGCCCGTTCGCCTGCCCGTACCCGTGATAAGGATCCTGCCCCAATATCACGACCTTGGCATCCTCGTAAGAAGTGTATTCGAACGCCGCAAGAATTTCCCTTTTCGGGGGATAGACCCTCGCGCTGCGGTACTCCGCGTTGAGAAAGTCGCGCAGCTGCGCCATATATCCGCTCTCCACCTGCGGAGCGAGTATCTCGTCCCAATCGTTTCCGAGATGAGTCATAACGCCTCCTATGCCGAAATTGTAACACCGCAAGGCGGCTTTGTCAACGGAAGCGTCCTTTTCCCCCTCCGCACGTTTGACACGGCGGTCGGTATCGTTGTAAAATGCAGGCATGAAAGAAAAGATAGACTGTCATACTCATTGCGACTTTTCTCACGACAGCTCTTCCCCCGCGGAAGACATGATCGCCGAAGCGGCGCGCCTCGGTCTTTCCTATTACGCGATAACGGACCATTGCGACAAAGACTGCGCGGTACTGCCCGACTTCGGCTGGGTCAGACAGATAGACCTCGAAAAACGGTTCGAAAAACTTCTCCGACTTCGCGACCTCTGGGCGGGAAAGCTCGACATCGCGGTGGGACTGGAATACGGTTATCTCGCCGAAGCGGATCCTCTGTATCTCGACATAGAGAAAAAATACGAGACCGACATCGTGATAAACTCCGTGCATCTGATACAGAACGAAGACTGCTACTTTCAGTCGTTTTTCGACAAGCGTACAAAAACGCAGGCATATTCGCAATATCTCGACGCCGTTTCCGACAGCGTCGACGCGCCTTACCGATACGACGTGATAGGACACATCGGGTACGTGATCCGCAAGGCCCCTTATTCGGACAAAATACTGCGCCGCACCGACTATCCCGACCGCGTGGACGAAATACTGCGCAAGATCATCGCTAAGGGCAAAGCTCTGGAACTCAACAGTCACTCCGAAGGAACGGGGCTGGACTTCCTGCCCGAGACCGATACGGTGAAACGCTACCGCGAACTCGGCGGAGAACTGGTCACGTTCGGTTCGGACGCCCATGCGCCGGTCAATATAGCGCGCAACTACGACGTCGTATGCGACGCCCTTCGCTCTCTCGGGTTCAGGTATATATTCAAATACAAAAGACACGAGCCGATCGCAATAAAACTGTGATAACCGACACGGGTACGAAAAAATGAATGACTCAACCGCCTTTGAAAACAGGATTCGGGCTCTGCTGAAAAGCGGATACGACGACTTTGCGCGATCGCTTCTCTCCCCGTGCCCGCCGTCCCTTAGAGTCAACGCTCTCAAAGTCGGCGCGGACAAACTCTCGCCTTTGCTGCCCGTCGCGCTTACGCCGGTCGCATGGTGCGACGACGGCTTTTATTATCCGGAAAGTTTCGCCGCAGGCAAAACCGTTTTGCACGAGGCGGGCGCGTACTATATACAGGAAGCGAGCGCAATGTTCCCCGTCACGGCGCTCGACCCTCGTCCCGGAGAAACGGTGCTCGATCTGTGCGCCGCGCCCGGCGGCAAGAGCACCCAGACAGCCGCTGCAATGGACGGACGGGGCGTGCTGATCTGCAACGAAGTCGTGCCGTCGCGGGCGGCGATCCTCTCCCGCAACGTCGAACGAATGGGAGTGCGAAACGCCGTCGTGCTGAACGAGAGCGTACGGAAACTGGAAACGCGCTTCCCCGAATACTTCGACAAGATACTGGTGGACGCTCCCTGCTCGGGCGAAGGTATGTTCGCAAAGAATCCCGCCGCGAGAGAAGAATGGACTCCGGAAACTCCCGAAATATGCGCCCGCAGACAGGAAGCGATACTGGACAGCGCCGCCGCGATGCTTAAAGCGGGCGGCACGATCGTATACAGCACCTGCACGTTTTCCGCAGAAGAAAACGAATTGCGGATAGCGGCTTTCTTGCGCGATCATCCCGAATTCGAACTGATAGCGATAAGTTCCCCCGTACCCCGGCCCGACCTCGATAATACGGTCGTCCCCGGGAATATCGCGGAAAAATGCGTGCGGATCATGCCGCATCTTGCGCAAGGCAACGGACATTTCTGCGCATTGCTGCGCAAGAAAGACGGAGGCGCGCGCTCTCAAAGACTTTTCGCGGACAACGTCCCCAAGGCAAAGAAAAAACTTTTCGACGGATTCGCTCGGGATTTTCTCAAAGAGAGCGGTATCTCGCCCGACGCCGCTTTCGGCGACGTGCTGTGCGATCTTCCAGACGGCTGTCCCGATCTTACGGGGCTCAAAGTTCTGCGCGCGGGACTGCGTCTGGGCGAGATCGTCAAAAACCGCTTCGAGCCGTCGCATTCCCTTGCCGCCGCGCTGAGCGGCGACGGCGCTTCGTCCGTGCTTGCTCTGGACGCGGACGACAAACGGGCGACCGATTATCTGTTCGGCGCGTCGATCGAAAGCGACGAAAGGGGCTGGACTCTGATAACCGCGGGCGGATATTCTCTCGGCTGGGGAAAAGGGTCGGACGGCACGGTCAAAAACAAATACCCCAAAGGGCTGAGACCCGTTCGAAGATAAAGCCTTCAGGCGGACGTATCTTCGCTCTCTTTTTCCGCCGCAGACAGCGCGGCGAGTTTGTTCTCTCTCTTTTTCAAGATCCTCGGCAGCATTGCATAGAAAGTCGTCGCCGTGATTATGCCCGCCGTCACGTCGGCGATCCCTTCGCTGTAATAAACTCCCGCAACGCCGAACTCGTACGGCAGAAGAAAACACAGGGGAATGAGCAGTATGACTTTGCGCAGACACGCCAGAAAAATGGATATAGCCGCCTGGTCCAACGCGACGAAAACGTTTTGCAGACACATCTGAGCAAAGTAGAAGATCGTTCCCGCCATGAAATACGGCATATACCGCTCCACTATCGCCGCGACCTCGGGCTCCGCGCTGAAAATATAACAGTACAGCCGCGGAGCGGCGACGGAAACCGCCCAAACCGCCGAGCTGAAACACAGCGCGGCGGCGGAGACTATCTTTACGGTCTTTTTTATCCTCGCGGAATCGCCTCTGCCGTAATTGTAACTGACTATCGGCTGAACGCCGTTGCCGAGTCCGCTGAGAGGCATACTTGCGATCTGGATCGCGCTCAGCATGACCGTGAGCGCGGCGGTATAATCGCTGTCGCCGTTCGACCACTTTGTGATGTTGTTGTTGAAAACTATCTGGATCGCGCTCTCCGTCACGCTCATAATAAACGGAGAAAATCCCAAAAAAGCGATACGTGCCGCGAATTTTCCCGACGGTCTGAACGTTTTGAAACCGAATCTGTAAGACGAAGACTTTCGGAAGAAAAATGCCGTTACCCATACCGCGGACACCGCCTGCGACAGCACCGTCGCCAAAGCCGCGCCCTTTACGCCCATTCCGAACGCGAATATGAAAAGCGGATCGAGCGCGATGTTGAGCACCGCGCCTATCGCCACCGTAGCCATTGCCGTAAAGCCGTATCCCTGCGCGCTGATGAACGGATTAAGCCCCAGAGAAAACATCACGAATACCGTTCCCGCGCCGTAGACGAACAGATAATCGCGCGCATACCCGTATGCGTCGTCGGGCGCGCCGAAAAGCTTTACCAACGGGTCGCACAGCGTGAGCACGACGACGGTGAGCGCCGCTCCGAACACCACAAGCATCACCGTACCCGTGTTGAACACTCTGCCCGCCTCTTCCTTCTTTCCCTCACCCGAAAATATGCTCGCAAGAGGCGCGCCGCCCATACCCACCAGATTGGCGAACGCGCTGACGATGATAGTGATCGGGAACACCACTCCGAGTCCGGCGAGCGCCTGCGTACCTATGCCGTCGATCGCTCCGACGTACATCCTGTCAACGAGATTGTACAGCAGATTTATAAGCTGTGCTACGACCGCGGGGATCGCCAGCCTCGCTACGAGTTTTCCTATACCGTCCTTGCCCAGATCGACACGTCTGCTTTCCAATATTTTCTCCGTTTGTTTTTCTCGGTATGAGCGTTTCGCCGCGTCAAAAAAGGAGCCTCGGCTCCTTTTCGCTTCGCGACGCGTTCTTTATCTGACCGATCTCTTGCCTCGCTTTTTCTTAGGTTCGGCGCCGTCCGCGTTGTTTTCCGACGGAACTTGCTTTTCGGGGATATTTTCTCCGACGTCGGCAGAGGCGTCGACGCGCTCCGTATCGGAAACGGAATCGGGCGTCTGCGAAACTTCGCTTTCGGCATTCGCCTTAGCCTCGTCCTCTTTCAGCTCTTCGTGATAGCGGAGCTCTTTCTTCTGCATGAGCTCGAAATACGCCGTATCGTGATGGAACGTGGGGACCAGCACTTTGAGCTGATCCACGACCGCCTGTTTGTCGTTGGTCTTGCAGATACTGCGCATCCTCTCCAACTCGGCGATGAATTTGTCGGTGTCGAGCTCGATCTGCCTGCCTATGAATATCTTGTTGTTGTCCGTCTTGCGCAGTCCCTCTTCTTTCATCAGAAGCTCTTCGTACAGCTTCTCTCCGGGGCGCAGCCCCGTGAACTTGATCTGAATGTCTTCGTAAGGCGTGTAGCCCATCATCTTGATCATGTTCTCGGCAAGAGTGACTATCTTGACGGGCTCGCCCATATCGAGTATGAATATCTCGCCGCCGTGGGCGTATGCGCCCGCCTGCAACACGAGGCTGACCGCCTCGGGGATCGTCATGAAATATCTGATTATCTCGGGATGCGTGACCGTGACCGGTCCGCCCTTTTTGATCTGTTCCTTGAACAGCGGGATCACCGAACCGTTGGAACCCAGCACGTTGCCGAATCTGACTGCGGCGAACTCCGTGACCGAATTGCCGTGGATCTGATGCATCGTTTCGATTATCTCCTCACAGCAGCGCTTGGTGGCGCCCATCACGTTGGTGGGATTGACCGCCTTATCGGTGGAGATCATGATAAACTTCTTGACCTTGTATTCGTATGCCAGCCTGACTACGTTGAGCGTACCGAACACGTTGTTTTTGACCGCCTCTTCGGGATTTGTTTCCATCAAAGGCACGTGCTTGTGCGCCGCGGCGTGGAATATGATCTGCGGATGGTATTCCTCGAACAGGTCGCGCATCTTGCCCTCGTCCGTTATCGACGCTATCTCCACGTTGAGGTCGTAGTCCGACCCGTAATTGCGCAGTATCTCCTGCTGTATCGCGTACGCGCAGTTCTCGTATACGTCCAGCACTATTATGCGGCGGGGTCCGTACTTGACGATCTGTCTGACCAATTCGCTTCCTATCGAACCGCCTCCGCCGGTGATCAGGCACACCTTGTCATGTATATAATCGCTCACGCCCTTATCGTTGAACGATATCTGATCTCTGCCGAGAAGGTCGCCTATATTGATGTCGCGCGCCTGTCCGACGAGATCGACGTTGCTTATCATCTCGCTCATATAGGGCAGCACTTTGATCTGGCAGCCCGTCTGCATACAGGCGGAGAGTATCGTCTGCCTTATCTGAGGCTTGATGGACGGGATAGCGAAAATTATGGTCGATACGTCGTACTTGCGGACGAGTCTGGCTATCTCCTTGGTCGTACCGACGACTTCGACGTCCCCTATTATCCTGCCCTGCTTATCGGGATCGTCGTCTACCAGACATACGGGCTTGTAGATACTGCTTCCGCGGGAAAGCTCTTCGAGGATCGCGCTGGCGGTAAAGCCCGCGCCTATGATCATCGTGCGCTTTTTCTGCCTGGGCAGCGCCTTGTCGCGCAGCCGCGCGTAGATCATCTCGTAAACAAGACGCGATACTATGATTATACTGGTCGTCGAAAAGAATATATTGAAATAGACGGGATACGCTTTGAGCCTGTCTCCGAGCCCCGTGATATCTTCGAGCGGAGGCAGTTCGCCCGATATCCAGTGCATCACCGCCTGATCGAGTATGGCTATAAGTACGGACGCGACGGCGCACGCCCCCGCTATCCTCAGATAATCTCTGCCTCTGGCATATCTCCAGACCACTTTGTTGACGCGGAATATCCACAGACAAAGGAAATAAACGACGAGCGCTACCGGAAGCGCTTTGAACGCGTTGACGATGATATCGGGGTTGATTATATAGGCCTGTCCGAGAATTATCGAACCCATGAAACAGACGCACACCATGAGCAGGTCCGCGACGAGCATCGTCCATTCGCGGAGCGTGCGTATGTTGTACGCCTCTTTCCTTATCTTGATCTTGACCTTTTTCTTCTTCATCTCCCTTTCCTTCCGTACGATCAACGACTCGTTTTTCTCTTGCCGCGTCTTCCGCCCGCAGGCTTGTCCCTCTTTATCCCGCTTTTTCCCTGCCCCGAGGGCGCCAAAGTTTCACCCGACGCGTCTTTCGGGATCTCATTCCCGTCCGCGATGTCCTGAGCGTTATCCTCCCGAGCCTCGGCGCTCTCTTCCTCCGGGATGGGGCTTTCTTGCGCGCAGTTCCCTTCTTGCGCCGAAACTTCTGCGTATCCGTTGTACGGATCGGCGCTTTCGCTCTCTTCCGCAACAGGCGGCTCCGCGAGCGCGGCTCCGTCCGTTTCCGCGACCGTTTTCTCCGACTCGGTCTGCGCCGCCGCTGCGAGCGCCTTTTCGGAATCCTCTTCCTTGCGCGCGGCGTTGCTTGTTTCGTTGACTGCGGTCGCCACGGCTATGAGCAACAATCCGGGCACGGCGAGGAACGTAAACGTGTTTATCATCGCGTAGCCTTCCACGCCCACGCACGCTATTATCCAGAATACGTTGTACGCCAAGCCTTTCGAAAAAGCGAAGCGCACTCTCTTGTAATACATATATACCGACGCCGCCAGTCCGAACAGTCCCAAACTTGCCACGGTCTGGAAAAGCGTGGAGTGGAAATAGTACATCGGATGCCTGTTCAGATACGCGTTTCTTCCCGAATATCCGAAGCCCGCGCCGAAGAACGGATTCTGCTTGAAGACCTCCCAAGCCTCCGAGTACAGCACGTCTCTGCCCGACGATGACAGCCCCGTCTCGAACGCCTTGTCGAAGAACGTCTTGAACTCTTCGCGGAACACCGCCACACAGACGCCCACGACGACCGCGCCCGCGACGTAAGCCGCTATATAGGTCTTTTTATACGGCGTTTTTACGATCGTCACGACCAACAGGATCACGAACGATATCGCGCCGAATATTATCGCGCCGCGCGAAACGGTGGCGACTACCCCCACGTACTGGACCGCGGACAGAGCCGCGTACAGCAACGAAAGGACTCTGTTTTTCCTCGACACCGCCACATACATCGTTATCGGAGCCGTGACGAGAAGCACGCTCGCCGCGCCGTTGCTTATGCCCCAGCCGAGATGGACCTCTCCTCCCGGAAGCACGCCCGTCCATACCCTGATATAGTAGACAAGCAGCTGCAAAACTATAAGCAGACCGAGAAAAGCGAACGACTTGCCGGCATACTCGACGAACTGTCTTTTCGGCTTTTCGCAGCAGTAATTCCTTATCAGCACATACACCGCAAACGGAAACAATCCCAGAAACGCCGCAAAGCCGAGCGCTTTGAGCTTGTCCGTAGTCGCGTCGGTGAACGCTCCTCCCATGAACATCGACGCCGCGACGCACAGATACGCAAGTCCGAAAGCGCCCGCCGTCGGTTTTTTCACGGGATAATAGACGAAATGAAAGATCAGCGCGCCCGCGACCGGTATCAGGATCGCGAACATATAGACGAAATACGGAGGGAATTCGCTTACGCTGACGATGCAGTATATCGATACTATCACCGGCAGGCACGGCGTGAGATCTCTTTTGAGCACGAGCAGAGCGCTCAAAAGAAGACACATCACGGTAAAGCCGCTTATCATGGCGCCCGTCGCCCAAAAGAGCAGCACTAAGGCGCATACCAAAGCGAGATACCCCTCCGAATAGAGTATTCTATCCAACACCTCCAAAGCTTTTCCGTGCAAAACGGAGCTTCGGAAACAGACTTCTTTCATTTCCTCCCGACAGGTCAGTCGTCGTATCCGTTGGGATTATTGACCTGCCATCTCCAACTGTCTTCGCACATATCTTTGAGATCGTATTTGCAAGTGAACCCGATCTCCTTTTTAGCGAGCGAGCTGTCCGCATAGCACTCCGCGATATCGCCGGCTCTCCTCGGGGCGATGACGTAAGGGATCGCCTTTCCGCTCGCCTTTTCGAACGCTTTTACTATCTGCAACACGCTGTATCCCTTGCCCGTACCGAGATTGTAAGTGACCAGACCGCAGCCCTCGGACAGCTTTTTCAGCGCGAGATAATGACCTCTGGCAAGATCGAGCACGTGTATGTAATCTCTGACGCCCGTGCCGTCCTCGGTGGGATAATCGTTGCCGAAAACGCTGAGCTGTTTGAGTTTGCCTATCGCCACCTGCGTGATATACGGAACGAGGTTGTTGGGTATGCCGTTGGGATCCTCGCCGATAAGTCCGCTCTTGTGCGCGCCGATCGGATTGAAATAGCGCAGGATCGCGATATTCATCGTCTTGTCCGCCTTGTAGACGTCGCGCAGTATGTCCTCGATCATCAGTTTGGTCGTGCCGTAAGGATTGGTCGTGGACAAGGGGAAATCCTCTTTGATGGGCACGCTCTTGGGCTGGCCGTAGACGGTCGCGGAAGACGAGAACACGAAATTTTTACAGCCGTATTCCCTCATCACCGCCAGCAGCGTCAACGTGCTCACGAGATTGTTGGTATAGTATTCGAGCGGCTTCTGCACCGACTCGCCGACGGCTTTCAGCCCCGCGAAGTGGATCACCGCCTCGGGCTTTTCGGCACGGAATATAGCCTCGACCGCCGCCTTGTCGCATACGTCCGCGCGATAGAACGCGAACTCTTTGCCCGTGATCTTCTTCACTCTGTCGATCACGGTCGGTTTACTGTTGCAGAAATTGTCGACCACTACGACTTCACAGTCGTGTTCGAGCAGATCCACCACGGTATGGGAGCCTATATATCCCGCTCCTCCGGTTACCAAAACTTTCATATAAGGACCTCCTTATGCTCTCCGATAACGCGCGGCTATGCCGTTCATCTCGTCGAGAACGTTCTCCATACAGCTTACGAGCTTGAATTGAGTTCTGCTCCTCACGAGATTGTGCGTATCGTATTTTGTCTTGAAATAAACGTCGCCTTCCAGATAATCCGTAAGAAACCGCATACCGCACTCGAACGTCATAAGTATCGATCCGAACGCCAGCATATCGGTCTCTTCGGGCGTTATCCTGTCACCTATGCCATATAAAAAGCCTTTGGTGAAAGCTTCGTACAGCCCGATGTCGAAATTCACTTTGGAAAGATCCTGTTCGTCTTCCATTGCCGTGGAACAGCCGAAACGGACCGCGTCGCCGAAATCGTAAAGCAGGCTGCCCGGCATTATCGTGTCGAGATCTATCACGCAGATAGCCTTCTTGGTATCGGCGTCCACGAGGATATTGTTCAATTTGGTGTCGTTGTGAGTGACGCGCAGAGGAATGCTGCCGTCGGCAAGACGGGAAGTGACTTTGTCGCAATAATCTTTGCGCGCGCGCACGAAAGCTATCTCGTCCGCAACGGACGCCGCCCTCCCCTTTTTATCGGCGGCGACCGCCGCCTCGAATTTTCTGTACCTGTCTTCGGTATTGTGGAATTTCGGGATGACTTCCCCAAGACGCGACGCGTCGAATCCGTCCAGCCCCGCTATGAAAACGCCGAACGCTCTGCCGGTATCCTCGAATACGTCGGCGCTCTCCGCAAGCTGATATACGATGGTGTTCTCTATAAAGACGAACGCTCTCCAGAATTCTCCGTCGGGAGAGGCGTAAAAACTCTTTCCGTCATGCGTGCGTACGAGCGTCAGAGTTTCGCGCAGCGGATCTCCGCCGCGCTTTTTTATCTGTTCCGCCAAATACTCGGTCACGATGCCGATGTTGTGCATCAGCATAGGAATATCGGGGAACACGTGCTTGTTCATCCTCTGCAGGATGTATCTGCGGCGGCTGCCCCCGACGTTATAGACGAGCGCGAACGTATCGTTGATATGTCCGTCGCCGTACGGTCCGCCCTCTACGTATTCCCCCGTAAAGGCGAACTCTTCTTTTGCCTGTTCAAACTCCAAAGCGCACCTCTGTCATACCGTGCGGTATCTTTATAGATTATAATAACCGATATTCCCGTTCTTGTCAACGTTTTGACCGATTGTGTCCGTTCGCCGTCGAGGGCTGACGGCGCAGACTCTCCTGTCGCGTTTTACGGAAACTTTACATTTTTTCGCCAATACGCTTGCGCTCTCGGTTCTTTATGGTATAATGATTAACGTGTGGGCGCAATATCACGCGCATACATATATAAATGATAATAATAAAATGCCAACAAGGAGGACATTATGACCAAAACCAAAAAGATCATCGCTATCACCGTACCCATCGCGGTAATCGTGATCGTACTTGCAGCTGTGCTCATTTATTTCTTCGCCTGCGGCGGAGGTCCGGCAATGGCTGCGCCCGACAACTTCAAACTCGAACTCTACAATTACCGCATAGGATATATCGAAGGCGATTCCGCAAACAATACGGTAGACCTCACGAAAGCTATCCCGGGCGGCAGCGACTTCACCGTGACCGGCGACGCGGTTACTCTCGAAGGCTCCAACCTTACCGCCGTCAAAGCCGGCACCGCTTCTCTCACCTACAATACTCAGGTCCCCGACACGTCCGAAGGCGCCGCCGAAGACGCTACGGTCGCCGCTTCCAAGACCGTGACCGTCACCGTCCTCGAAGGATACAAGAACGTCGATACGTGGGAAGAATTCCGCGACGCCGCGCTCAACAGCGGCTCCGAGCCCAAAATAGTCGTCCAATCCGAAATGGAAGCCACCGGCAACACGATCTCGCTCAACTCCGACAACGGGATCACCTCGATGACTATCTACGGCAACACGCTTGAAATTTACGCGCAGGGCGTTATCGGCAGCGGAGCCACTCTTTTCCAGATCGATTATGTCGATGCCGAACTGACCTGTGAAGATATGTACCTCGTCGGCGCACGTGCCAAGGAAGCCGAAGGCGAAGCCATAGACCTCACGCAGTTCGAGGGCAACGGATGCTTCTTCGTAGCGTACGGTTCCGACGACGTGTTCCCCGTCATCAACCTCAACCACTGCATGACCGAGAACAGCCAGAAACACGCTTACATCCGCTCTGCCGAGATGAACGTCAGCGGCACCGTCATGAAGAACGGCGCGGACGCTCTCATCGGCGCAGAGACCTGGAACGCGAAAGGATCCGTCATCAATATCGAAAATTCCGCTCTCGCGAACTCCGTCGTCTGCGGCATCATCCTCTGCGGCTGGACGGAAGTCACCGGTCCCGAAGATTACTGCACCGTCAACATCAGCGGCTTCCTCGATATCTTCAACTGGAAGAACCGCGAAAACACCCGTCTGATGCCCGGCAACGATCCCTCCGGACTGGCAGGTCCCGTCAACAATATCGTCGGCACCGAAGTGGGCAAGTCCAAGTATGACGAAAACTTCGTCACCGGCAACGACGGCAACGAATATCTGCATATCGGCATCATCAAGCTCGCGACGGGATCGCTGAGCGCAAACAAGTCCACGGTCAACGGCATGGAAGGCATCGATTATTCCGAAAAAGCGTTCCCGCTGCCCTCCGCCGCGTCCGCATTCGCAAAGACCTGCCTGCTTTACGGTTACACTCCCGACAAAGCGGAGAATTCGTCCAACTATGCGGACAACCCCGTAGCGACCCTCGGCAACAACGAGAATCTCAACTATGAACTGGTCAACGGCCGTCAGTAAGCGAAACAAAAAAACCGCACCGCTCGAAAGGGCGGTGCTTTTTTGTACTTTTTAACTTTCGAAACAAACGGGGCTCCGTTGCTCCACGACGTCTGCGGACGAGATAAGGCGGCGCTTTACGCAATACTATACGGAGCCGCTCGGGCGGAAATAA
>ERZ1090861.94-NODE-94-length-58033-cov-12.048018_pt1 | contig 58033 bp, 65 predicted proteins | sample MGYA00478482_ERZ1090861 | MGnify/ENA primary metagenome ERZ1090861 (study PRJEB33644, sample SAMEA5815744) | chicken gut metagenome | biome: Chicken; feature: Gastrointestinal Tract; material: Caecum | place: Ireland | collected 2019-01-01 | study: A study of the... | reverse complement strand
ATCATCGGGTCTTACCTCCAATGTATGCCAGCGTCTCGCCGGGGCTCAGACTGTATCTTACGCACTCCATGGCGGTCGTCAGCTTTTTCAGTTCTTCTTCCTTTAAAAAGAAGTATGTGTTGATTTCGGCCAGAGAGTATGGGTTATGCCGTAAATCAACAGTATAAAGGTGGTGCAGACAGTCGGCGTAGATCTGTTCAATGTTAAAAGTGTCTATCTTCTGCCGGAACTGGTAATGTTTTGCGTATACTGTCCGGTTGACTGCATTCTGCATCTCTTCCAGGCCGGGCGCTTCTACCATTTCCTTGATCTGATCCGTGGAAATTTTGTAATGAATCGGAATTAGCAGAAGATAAATATCCGCCGGCTTCATGTTATAATATTTTTTTGCCCTGTAGATCCACTGCAGATTCAGCAGATCAATTTTCGATCCCCGTTCATGGATGAAAAGTTCCAGATCTTTTTTCTTGAGCAACTTTTTCTGCTCTTTCCATGTGGAGGTATAAAAATAGAGGTCCAGAGTCAGGTTGTAATCATAAAGCGTGACATTCTGGGCGTCTTTAAGTTTTTTCAGCGGGGCGTAATATTCCGTGTCTTTCAGATTCTCCACCAGCTCGTCTGTTGTACGGGAGGTGATCAGCTTTTCGATTGATATCTGAGAATATCTGTCAAAAAAGGGACGCTTATAATTAATATCAAACGGCTGTTTGTACCTGTTGATGACAATACGCAGACAGTAGTTAATCAGATCAATCTCATAGTTCTTAACAAGCAGTTTCATAAAACGCCGCTGCTTCTGCCCGCAGAACCGGTAGATTTTGGTGTAATCGTGATACAGGGACTGAGTCAGCACCTTCTCAATATTTCCGCGGTGGAGCTGATCTTCCTCCAGCATCTCAAGAACGTCCGCATAGGCTGTGTTCTTTTTGAGATAATCCACAATTTCCAGGACACTGCCGAGGCCGGCGATTTCCTCAAATTGTTTCGGTGTAAGAAGTTTCGCCCGCATCGCACGGATCTTTGTCACGATTCCGCTGTATTCCAGTAAATTTCCCATAGGCTACACCTCGGTAATACGTTTCAAAATCTCGCGGGCATATTCTGTGTGCCGCTGATCGTATTCTTTCTGAAGAGCATCAATCGCCGCGTCACTCTGGCCGTTCTGACTGTCAAGTATCTGAGATGTGTTCTGCTCCAGCTCTTCGCGGATGGAACGGATACGGGCCTGAGTCCTGGCTTCCAGATCTGCGTCAAACGCTTTGCGTTTCTCCTCATACTCTCTGTTAAGCTCTTCCTTCTGATCTTCGGCATGCTGCACAATGGCAGATGCGGCATCTTCTATTTCTGTCAGTCTGTTTACAATAGAGTCCATGAAAAGCCTCCTTAATTTATGATTTTTTAATAAATCACAATATACTTAATCATACACCTTTTTACCGAAAATGCAAGCCGGGAAAAGGCAGAATTTGAACAGATTAGACGGATAAAAAATCCCCTGATAAACAGTCTGATACCCTCCGAAAAAGAAGTCTGAATTCTTGCGTGAAAAATGTCAGATGACTTACAACAGGTCAGGTTCTTCATCTTATGCCGCAGGCATGTTATTATAATTAAGAAGAAATGAGGAGAAGTCTGTGACTTAACAGTGAAAAGGACTGCACTTTGCGGAGTGATCTGATATAATGAACTGATGACAGGAGGATGGCAAATGAGACTGAGAAATATACCACGGGCGGAGGGCGTAATCCGGGAGCACCGCTTTGTAATAAAAAGACCGGAAGATCAGAAAGGATGCTGGAGGCAGGTTTTTGGAAATAAGAATCCGATTTATATTGAGATCGGCATGGGGAAAGGCCGGTTTCTGCTTAGTATGGCAAAGGCTCATCCGGATATTAATTTTGTGGGGATTGAACGGTATTCCAGCGTGCTTTTGCGTGCGATAGAAAAATTTGATACAGAGGAATTCTGTGAACTGAAGAATGTCCGCTTTGTCTGTATGGACGCCAGAAATGTGGAGGATGTTTTTGCGCAGGATGAAGTGAACCGGATTTATCTTAATTTTTCAGATCCGTGGCCAAAAGCACGGCATGCCAGAAGGAGGCTGACTTCGGTGGAATTTCTGGCGCGGTATGAGAAGATTCTCTGTGAGGGCGGACTGTTGGAATTTAAGACAGATAATACAGAATTATTCCGTTTTTCTCTGGAACAGCTGGAGGAGGCCGGATGGCCGCTGGAATGTTTTACATTTGATCTGCATCACAATGAAGTTATGAGTCAGGGAAATGTAATGACAGAGTATGAAGAAAAGTTTTCTTCAAAAGGAAACCCGGTAAATAAATTCATAGCGGTAAGAAAATAGCTGAAAATATGATATATGAAAAGGGTATATGAAAGAACCCTTTGCATGCGCCCGGCATATAATACATTATATGTATAATGTGCCGGGTGATTGTTTATGAAAAGGAAAGACTGCTGGAAAAGATGCATCAGAGAACAGATTTACTGCAGACCCAAACTGAACAGAAAACTGCTCTGCATGCGCGCTTCTTTTGACGATGTATGCAAAATTCTCAATTCCACGGGCTGTCATGACCACGATCACAGGAAGAAATAACTCAGCGGCACAACAGAACAAAAAGCCGTAAAACCGGAAAACATGCTGTATACAAAAAAGAAATACGCATAAAGGAGGGGGCTGTGATGATAGTAAAAGTAACAGAAAAAAATTTTCAGAAAGAGGTATATGACTGCCATGGAGCGGTACTGGTAGAATTTTACGCATCATGGTGCCCGAAATGCGCAATGATGGAAGATGTTCTGAAAAAATTTTCCGAAGATCATCCTGAAATCAGAGTATGTCAGGTCAATACCGGGGAAGAAATCCGTCTGTCAGACCAGTACGGAATAGAAAAAGTTCCCTCTTTTATAGCGTTTGACAGTGGAAAACCAATAGGAGCAGTGGTAGGCGTTGTTCCTGCAGAAGTCCTGCTGGAATTGTTTTCATCTGCGAAATGACATGGATACGTGCATTAATTGACGGAAAATGCAAAAAAACAAAAAAACTTCTTGCATTCCTCCGAAAACTGTTATATAATATCTCTTGCGTTACGAAAAGTAATATAAAAACGTAAAATGCGCGATTAGCTCAGCTGGCAGAGCACCTGACTCTTAATCAGGGTGTCCAGGGTTCGAACCCCTGATCGCGCACTTAGAAATCGCTGTTTTTGCGGACATTGCGAGCCGCGGGGACGGCGGTTTTTTTGCGTGAAGCAATGAGCAGCGCGGAGCGCGGAATCGAAGTGCGCGCTGCGAATGGAAGCAGAGAAAGAGCGCAGAGAAGATTTTCCCCGTAAATATCAGGAATGTCTTACGGAAAAGTCTGGATAGAACCCCCTCAGCGCGTTCATGATGAGCTTAAATGTAAGTTCGGCCATATGCTGGGGACTTACGGAAGATCCATCTGACAGCCAGGCCTTGACCAGGCCAATACAGCCGGAGAGACAGAAGGCGTAGTAGTATGTCAGATCATCCATTTTCTCCGGAAATGTTTCTTTCAGGGCGTTCAGGCTGTGCTCGGAGAGGATATTCTCAATCCGGTGCAGAAAAGAGATATCACCGTTGGGACCCAGGAGAGCGGCGCAGATATCCCGGTTTTCCGCGAGGATGGAAAAAATATCCTCGATGAACGGAAAGCTGTTTTCGTTGAACGGACTTACCGGATGGGTATGGATCAGATCTTCGATGTCTCCGGTCAGTTCGTTTTCAATCTTTTCCATCATGTCATAGATATCCGCATAGTGCAGATAGAAAGTGGAACGGTTGATGTCCACTTTTTCTACGAGTTCTTTGACCGTGATCTCTTTTAAACTCTTTTCTTTCAGAAGTTCGGCCAGTCCCTGACGGAGCTGGGCTCTTGTCTTGCGAACCCGCCGGTCTATATTTTTTGACATGAAATATTTCCTCCTTTAAAAATAATAGACACCACATTGTTTGATTATCCATTAACAGACAGAGCAGTGTTAGATTAATGGTTGTATCTTTTTTATGATTTTACTATAATTCATGATGCTTAAAAAATCAACACGATATCTATTAATAGAATTAATGTTTCAAAAAGAAAGGGGACAGTAGACAATGATGAGACAGGAATGGCACAGGCTGTTCAAAAATAAGATTTTACTGATTGTTACAGTAGCGGTCATCGCGATCCCGACAATCTATACCACACTTTTCCTTGGATCCATGTGGGACCCATACGGGAATATCGATAAACTTCCGGTGGCGGTCATCAACCATGACGTGCCGGTCACCTATGAAGATCAGAAACTGGACATCGGCGGAACGTTGATGGAGGAACTGAAAAAGAACGATTCTCTGGACTTTCAGTTTCCGTCAGAGACGGAGGCGCGGAAGGGCCTTGAGGACGGCACGTACTATATGGTTATCACCATACCGGAGGACTTTTCGGCCCATGCCTCAACGTTGACAGACACGCATCCGGAGAAGATGACGCTGGCTTATGAAACGAATCCGGGAACGAACTACATCGCGTCCAAGATGAGCGAGACGGCGATGAAAGAACTGGAGAGCTCGGTACGGGAAGAGGTTACAAAAACGTATACAGAAGTTCTGTTCGGCAAGCTTGCGGAATTGGGTGACGGAATGCAGGAAGCGGCGGATGGTTCGGGTGAACTGAAAACCGGAACGGATCAGCTGGCCGACGGAAATCAGATGATTACCGACAATCTGCAGGCCCTTTCAGACAGCGCCTTAGTATTTGTGGACGGAAGCCGGGAGCTGGAAGTGGGGATTGGCCGGTATACAGACGGAGCCAGTGCGGTTGCAGCAGGGGCAGAAGAGCTGCAAAGGGGCGCAAATGCACTGGACAGTGGTGTAAATGGCGCGCAGAAAGGAGGTTCTGATCTGGCAGCTGGCGCGGTGGATGTAGATGATAACATGACTATGCTCAATGCCGGACTGTCCGAACTGAATGCGGCGGCGACGGCCCTTCCCGATGCGGCGGATGCGCTGAATGACGGCGCGGCTTCATTAGGTGACAGCGCGCAACAGCTCTCGGACGGGATTGCATCTCTGTCTGAAGGGGCGGCCGGCCTGAAGACCGGTGCAGATGCGCTTAGTTCCGGCCTGCAGTCTGTTGCTTCCAGTTCCCAGTCGCTGCGCGACGGGGCGGCCGAGATCAGTCAGGCGCTTTCGGCCCTCGCCGGAGAGGAAGGCGTGCCGGAGGAAGTGCGGGCACAGATCGCGGCAGTTCAGCAGCAGGCGGACACATTTTCCGCAAGCGTTTCCGCCTACACATACGGTGTCGATGAAGCGGCGGACGGGAGCGCGCAGATTGCATCGGAGATCCCGGATCTTCAGAACGGCATTTCCGCGGTACAGAGTGGTGCAGATTCCCTTAAGAACGGGATAGGGCGGCTTCAGACCGGTACTTCCGCATTGGCGGAACAGGCGCCGGCGCTGGCGGGTGGAATTTCCAATGCTGCATCAGGGGCGGATCTGCTTCAGAAGCAGGGAACATCGGCGCTCCGGAAAGGAGCTGCGGATCTGGACATCGGTCTGGGAGAGCTGGCACAGGGAAGCGCGAAGCTGAAAGATGGAACGGATACGCTTGTCTCCGGAACCGGACAGCTTACCTTGAACAGCAAAGCGTTGACGGAAGGCGCGGCGAAACTAACAGATGGAGCCGGCCAGATCAGCAGCGGTGCGGGACAACTCGCTGACGGCAGCGGAGAACTAGGCGATGGGATCAGGCAGGTTTCGGAAGGCGCGGAGACGCTGTCAAAGGAACTGGGAAGCGGAGCGGAGCAGATCCTGGAGACGAACACATCGGATCAGGCGGCGGATATGTTTGCCGCACCGATAGATGCGGAAGAGACACAGATTACGGAGGTGGCCGACAACGGCCATGCTATGGCGCCGTATATGATGTCCGTAGGCTTGTGGGTCGGCTGTATCTCGTTCAGTCTGATGTATCCGCTGACCAGTTATGCCGGGCAGATGAAATCCGGTTTCCGCTGGTGGATCAGCAAGGCGTCCGTGCTCTATCTGACGGCAGTGCTCCAGGCAGCAGTTATGATCGGCGCACTGCATATATTCGATGGTTTTACACCTGTGGAAATGGGAAAGACAGTCCTGGCAGCGTGCGCGGCGTCCCTTGCATTCATGTCGGTGATGTACTTCTTCACCAGCCTGCTGGGGCGCGTTGGAAGCTTCCTGATGCTGATCTTCATGGTGATCCAGCTGGCAGGTTCCGTGGGGACATACCCCTATGAACTGTCCGGCTCCTTTGTGCCGTATCTTCACGACTGGGTACCGTTTACCTATACGGTGAAAGCGTTCCGCAGTGCCATAAGCGGCGGTGGAAGTATCCGGGGCTGCCTCATTTTCCTGCTGATCCTGTTCCTCATATTTACAGGACTTACGATCCTGGAGTTCACTGTGCGGGCACGGAAAATGCAGGAAGGGAAGAACACCTGGATGGTATGGCTGGAAGGGCACGGACTGGCATAATGGATGAAGTGTCTCTTAATCAGGGTGTCCAGAGTCCGAACTCCTGATCGCGCACTTTGAAAGCGCTGTTTTTGCGGACACTGCGCGCTGTGTCCCCGGATATTTATTTCCTGTGTTTCATAGCCTGTATCAGATTTCTGATACAGGTTTTTTCTTCCTCTGTCAATCCCGACAGATCCAGTCCGGCAGGAGTCTCCAGGCCCAGAAGATAATCTGTGCTGACGTGAAAAAGCTTTGCAATCTGAATGAGGACATCATACGAGGGAAGCCGAAGAGCATTTTCGTAGGCGCTGATAACCGATTTTGTCAGATTCAGTTTTTTTGCCAGGTCTGCCTGGGTCATATTGTTTGTGGTTCGTAAACGTTTCAGTTTATTCCCTAATTCCTTCATGTAGTATTCCTCCATAGATATATTACAATGAATATAGTTCACAAAAGATTGATAAAATTTTCGATTAGTTGATATTGCGCGGCGGTTGATATAGAATTAGAAATCATAGAATTATTTGGTGAATGATAAACTGAAAAAATGGAAAAAAGATTGAAATTCTTGACTTTACAAAGGAAAAGAGGTGGGACAGATGTTTTATTACTGTGAGAAATGCGCCGATATCAAAAATGCCGGAGCAAAAGCAGGACAGGATGTGACCTGTGAAGTATGCGGCACAGCCATGAAACCGGTGCCTCAGGAATATCTGATGCCGGGCGGCAGCTTCTTCAAATCACAGGCAGTCAGACAGCAGTTTATTTCTATGATTCAGAGTCAGGAAACATATGATGCGGATATCGGCGGGAAAAAGGAAGAGCTGAAAGAGGAGGCAAAAGCAGAGGAACAGAGGCATATTGCTGAAATGAACCAGAAAATGCAGATTATTGAACTGGAGAAGCGGATGAAACAGAACGCTGTCCTCAGAGACAAGGCAAGAGCAGAAGAGGAGTTCCAGGAGGAGAAGACAAAACTTGACAGAGCTCTCGCAATGGATGTGATTTCTCGGGATGAGTACAACTTCAAGATCAGCATTGCCAGAAAGAAAGTGGACAACTTTGAAGAGATCAGAAAGATTGAACAGCAGTTTGATATGGGGATTATCACAAAGGAAGAGAAAAACGCGAAAATAGCGGCGCTTACACAGTAATAAAATATAAGAAGATTTCTCTGAATGCAGAAGATGCGGCAGCCATGCATCTTCTGCCTTTTTTATTAAGCGAATTATCTGCCTTGACATTCTCTTCCGGCAGCTTATAATATATAGAAGATAATTTGAATCCAAATTATTTCAACTCAAATCATCTTGCGATGATGACAGTCTGAAAGGAGCAGATCTTATGTCGAATTCATTTCATTATCTGGTAATGGCGGAACATTCCATGTTCCAGAAGGACCTGCAGGCCAGGCTGAAAGGGTCAGGCCTGACTATAGGACAACCGAAGGTTCTGGATTATCTGAAGGATCATGACGGCGCGGAGCAGAAAGATATCGCCCGGGGATGTCATATTGAGCCGGGAACGCTTACCACGCTTTTAAACCGTATGGAAGAAAGCGGGCTTGTGGAGCGGCGTATGCTGAATGGAAACCGCCGCAGCTTTTTTATCTTTCTGACGGAAAAAGGGAAGAGACAGCTGAAGCTGGTGACGCAGGCGTTTACAGAGATTGAAGAGAAAGCATTCCGGGGAATTCCGGAAGCAGACAGGGAGAGATTTATGGACATGTTTTCCTGTATTTATGAGAATACAATGTCCTGAAACTCAGATACGGGAGAACAGAAATTATTATTAAGAACAATGAATTGCAGCAGACGGTGCGCGGGGCGTACCGTCTGTCATTTGCAGTGGAGATATGCCGGAGTCCGGGCCTGTACGGGACCCTGGCGACCACTAACAATCCCGGAAATTATATCTCATCTCTGGCCTATCTTCTGGCGGGATGCGTAATTCTGGGCTTTGGCGTGTATACAGAGGTACTTGCGAATGTTGCCATGCTTCCCGGGGAATCCTTTGTCCGGGCAGTATCATCTACCTGGAAGACTGAGTTCGGATCAACGAAGGTTGCGTTTGACGTGTCTCTGACAGTGATTGCAGGTGTGCTTTCTTTCCTGTTCGCGCATCGTCTGGACGGAGTGCGGGAAGGAACGATTATAGCAGCTCTGCTGGTAGGATTTATTGCCCGTCTTTTCGGCCGCCGGCTTTCTTTTCTGGAGCCCCTCCTTTTTTCAAAGAAGCAGCAGGCTGCCGGGGAGAATGCCGGGGAAACTGCGGTGGAAGAAAGCGCTGCGGCAAAACGGCCTGTTATTGTGATCGGCCGCCAGTACGGAAGCGGCGGACATTCGGGGAATTATGATCTTACGATTGACACAGAAATGAGAGCAGAGACAGTTCAGGAAATTATCTGCCGGACGCTGGAATTAAGGCAGAAACAGCAATAAATCCGGGAGTTTATTTCGGTCTTATTATAGAAACAGCCGGTTTTGAAGGATGATTCAAAACCGGCTGTTTCGGATTATTTCAGCTGATTGCCGTCAGAAAATGCTGTTCCGCATTTCTAATCAGACATGCACCCAGCGGCCTTCTTCCGCGGCGCTTTCCCGGACTGCACTGCAGATGCGGACGATTTCCGCGCCTTCACGGAAAGAGGGGCAGGCGGGAAGCGAATCCTCCGGAGTCTCTGAATAAAAACTCTGGATCAGCCGGCGGAAGGAATCGTTGAAGCCGTTTCCGAATCCGTCGCTTTCTACCGTTTTCTGTCCGTCTCCGGTGCTGAAATACACAGAGTTATTTTCCTGGGAGTTCCATCCGGCGGTCATCCGGTCCCCGGTGATCTCATAGGCCAGATAGTTGGAGTATCCATGGGAGACTTCCGAAAGAACAACAGAGCCTATGGCGCCGTTTCCCAGGCGGAACATGATCAGCGCCGCGTCCTCGGACGTTACAGTGACGGCATTGCCTTCTTCAGAAGAACCGGCGGGATACATAATACCGTCCCGTACAATTCTTTCCGGCTGAAAATTTCCGAACAGAGCGGATACATCTGTGATTTTTTCTCCTGTTACATACTGAATAATGTCGAACCAGTGGGTGCCGATCTCGGTTACTGCCCTCATGGGGCCGGCAATTTCCGGAATATACCGCCATCCGTAAGGACAGGGCAGCAGATGGAACTGCTGGAGATACTGTCCGTGGACAAGGCGTATGAAACCGAAATTGCTGCCCTGAACAAGATTTTTCATCCGGTCGGACATTTGGTGGAAACGGACATTTAGGTTTATGCCGCATTTTACATTAAGTGAGGCTGACAGGTTTTCCAGATCGGCGGCTTCCTTCAGATCAAGGCAGAGAGGCTTTTCGCACAGTACGTTTTTCCCGGCCTTTAAAAGCTTTCTGACAATCCTGTAATGCGTGTGGGGCGGCGTACAGATATGAACGGAAGTGATCTCTTTAGAAAATAGCAGATCTTCCGAAGTACCGTATTTTTCAATACCCCATTTTTCGGCAAACGCTGCGGCGCTTTTTTCTGAGCTGTCCACAACAGCACAGATTCTGATTCCGCAGTATCTGAGGGCTTCCGCATGTGAGTGGGAGATAAAACCGGCTCCCAGGATAGCGGCGCCCTGATTCATATTATTCTGCATGAAATACCTCCTGATATTGTTAAATACAAAAACATTTCCATAAAAATAAAGAACCGGACAAAACCGGTTTACCGCCTGTTCAGCGGTAAACCAGCCGGCCGGTCACTTTTTTAATCTCCTCTTCATGGTCCGGAAAACGGCGAATCAGAGCCTCCCGGTCTGCCTGGATGAAATCTTCTTTCAGATAGGAGGGGGACATGGTAGTTCCCATAAGGGCAAAACCGAATTTCCCCCCGGGAAGCAGCCGGGCACCCTGCCAGGAATTCTTCTCGACAAGAATCTGAGGACGCTCTCCGTTTCGGATATTTGTCCCCAGAACAGAGACGTTTTTCCGGCCGTCCCGGTCCCGGATCTGGATCAGTTCTACCGGATCTCCGTAATAAAAATGCCAGATTTCATCTGCTGAGAGCATGTGAAGATGAGAAAAGGCATCTCTGGTCAGCAGATAATAAATGGCGGAACCGCACCGGCGGTTTTCATAGATTTCTTCGCTTGTATAAGTTTCGGCCACCATACCGCCCTCTCCGGTGAGAGGAGACAGATGAAGGGCCTGTATGATTTCTTCCGGAGACAGATTTTCTGTCTCCGGAAGAGCGTTCTTTCTGACTGTCATATTATCGTTTTCCTTTATCATAAATTTCACCCAGCGCTTTCGGCGAATGGTTGTATTTGGAGAAGAAGATCAGAAGCAGCAGGGTCAGAAGGTAAGGAAGAATCATTACCAGGTCTGAATAACTGCTGGGCTTCTCCAGGATCTGAACCAGCTGGTAGCCTGCGGAACGGGCAAACCCGAAGATAAGGCAGGCTCCCAGTGTGGGGAGTATTTTCCAGTTTCCGAAGATCAGAGCCGCAATTGCCAGATAGCCGTATCCGACGTAAATGTTGTCGGAAAAGTTGGCAGAAATGGAGTAGGCAAAACACATGCCGCCGATTCCTGAGAATGCGCCGGAGAACATAACTGCTACGGTACGGATTTGTCCTACGCTGCGGCCTGCCGCATCTACCGCGTGAGGATTATCTCCGCAGGCGCGGAGGTGGAGTCCGAAGCGTGTTTTATACAGCAGAAACCATGCGATTACAGCGACAACAATGATAATAATTTCAAAGGGATACAGATTGGTAAAAAATGCACCCAGTACAGGAATGTCCGACAGTCCGGGGATGGAGAATCTTGTGGATACTCCAAGCTGAAACTTGTCCGAAGGAGCGCCGAATACACTTTTATTAATCTGTTTGGTTAAAAAGGCGGTCAGAGCCATCGCGAGAATATTTACAACGACACCGCTGATCACCTGGTTTGCCTTAAATTTTACACAGAGAAGGGCGTGCAGCAGAGCGTATGCCATACCGCCCAGGGTTGCGAACAGAAACGACAGATAAAAGATCGTCTGAGAGTCAGTGCCCTGCGTTCCGGATGTAAGTACAACGAACAGAGCGCCCACAAAAGCTCCGAAGCCCTGCAGGCCTTCGATTGCCAGGTTGGTAACGCCGCTTCTTTCACTGTAGATTCCGCCGATTGCCATGATAAACAGAGGCAGGGCAAAAGACATACCGTCAATAATAATTGTATTCATCAGCGCGCCTCCTTTCCGGCTTTTTCTTCTGTTTCTTCCAGTTCGGCTTTCCATTTCTTTACTTCGTAGCGGACAAATGCTCCGCAGGCGCTGAACAGGAGGATCAGGCCCGTAATAACCGAGCCGATTTCTGTTTCAATACCGGATGCTGAATTCATGTAGCTGCTTCCCTTTGTTACTCCTGTGATCAGGAAGGACGAGAAGATGATGCCTACCGGATTGCTGTTTCCCAGAAGGGCAACGGCAATCGCGTCAAATCCGGTGGATGCCAGCACCTTCGGCTGGATGGACTGAAGATACCCAAGATAATAGGTTACGCCTGCCAGTCCTGCCAGAGCGCCGGAGATCATCATAGAGAGGATCATCGTTTTGCCTACATTGATTCCCGCATAGCGGGCCGCGTTCCGGCTGGCTCCCACGGCCTTGATTTCAAATCCCAGACGTGTCCGGTCCAGAAGAAATTTCATAACCACAGCCACAAGTACAGCAAGGATAATACACAGCGGGATGTCCACTCTCAGTCCGCCGATGGGGACTTCCATAATCGTCAGCCTGGAATTGTCGCTGATGGCCAGTGACTGACGGGAGATTTCGTCCATATACCGGGTGTTGATGAAAAAGCTTGTCAGATACTGGACAATGTAGTTAATCATAATCGAAGACACTACTTCGTTAATATTAAACTTATATTTGAGGAAACCGATCAGGCCGCCCACTGCCATGCCTGCAGCTATACCGATCAGCAGCACAAGGGGCTTCGCAATGGGAGCCGCCAGAGTGGAGTATCCTACGGTGATAGTTGCGATAAAACCTGCCGCCAGCATCTGACCGGATACGCCGATATTGAACAGTCCGGCTTTAAGAGCCACTGCTACGGCCAGAGCTGCGAACAGCATGGGAGTCATCATGTTCAGAAAGCTGGTAAAGTCCGTAAGCATGCCCTGATAGGCTGAATACTGAGGCTTCGGAAGCAGACCGCTTCCCTGAAGCAGATTTGCGTATGCCGTCAGAGGATATTTCCCCAGAGCGGCGATGACAATCATGCCGACAATGAGGCTTAAAAGGATAGAAAACAGAGGAATGGCGATATTCTGGGTTCTCTCATTTCCGAGGATTTTTACAAAGAATTTTTTCATTTCTGCTTCACCCCCATCATAAATTCGCCAACCTGATTGGTTGTCAGCGTGTCTGCCGGAGCAATTTTATCTATGGCGCCGTTGTAAATAACTCCTATAGTGTCTGCACAGTTCATAATTTCGTCCAGTTCCAGGGAAATCAGAAGGATGGCTTTCCCTTTGTCGCGCTCGGCAATAATCTGCCGGTGGATATTTTCAATCGCTCCGATATCCAGGCCGCGGGTGGGCTGTACGAAGATCATAAGATCGGACTGCAGTTCGATCTCGCGGCCCACGATAGCTTTCTGCTGATTGCCGCCGCTCATGGAACGGACCTGGGTTACGCTGCCCTGGCCGCTTCTGATATCATATTCCTGGATAAGTTTTTTCGCGTATGTTTCAAATTCTTCCGTTTTGAGCACACCGTTTTTCCCGGAAAACGGCTCTTTGTAATAGGATTTCAGAGCAAGGTTGTCCCGGAGGGAAAAGTCCAGGATCAGGCCGTATTCCTGGCGGTCCTCGGGAATATAGGAAATCCCGGCTTCCGTACGTTTGCGGATGGATTCATTGGTAATATCCTTTCCGTTAAGGAATATCTTTCCGGAAGATATCTTCATCAGACCGGCAATGGCGTCCGCCAATTCTACCTGTCCGTTTCCGGATACGCCGGCGATCGCGAAAATTTCGCCCTGATGTACTTCAAAGGAGACATTTTTTACGACTTCAAAATGATCCTGATTGTGTACACTTACATTTTCCACTTTCAGCACTGTTCTGCCAAAACGGGGAGCGCTTTTTTCTACATTAAAGGAAACATCGCGCCCTACCATCAGATTTGCCATCTTTTTCGTGGACGTTGTGGCTACATCCAGTACGTCTACGATTTTTCCGCGGTTTAATATAGCGCAGCGGTCGGCCACCTGCTTGATCTCCTCCAGTTTGTGGGTGATCAGGATAATAGTCTTTCCGCTGTCCCGGAGATTGCGGATGATCTGCAGAAGAAATTCAATCTCCTGGGGAGTGAGTACTGCGGTGGGTTCGTCAAAGATCAGAATTTCTGCCTCGCGGTAAAGCATTTTCAGAATTTCCACTCTCTGACGTATGGAGACGTTTACTTTTTCAATAACCTGTTCCGGGTCAACTTCCAGTCCGTAATCCTCAGACAGTTTGCGGATGTCCCGGTTTGCTTTTTTAATATCAACCTGGGGGAACAGACCGAGAAATTTTTTCACAGGTTCCACTCCCATGATAATATTTTCCGCCACCGTATAGTTGGACACCAGTTTGAAATGCTGGTGAACCATTCCGATATTCAGTTTTGTCGCGTAATTGGGTGATGTGATACGGACCTTTTTCCCTTTCACAAAGATCTCGCCTTCATCTGGTTCGTACATTCCGAACAGCATGCTCATCAAAGTGGATTTCCCGGCGCCGTTTTCTCCCAGAAGAGCATAGATCTCGCCCTTCCTGATCTGGATGCTTACGTCGTCATTAGCCACAATGCCCGGGAATTTCTTTGTGATATGCCGCATTTCAATAATATATTCTTCCGACATTGGTAACTCCTGTTCTTGTTGAAAAAAAGAAAGGGAATGGACAGCATCACCTGTCAGTGAACCGTCCATCCCTCTTAAAAATCAGCGGTTAGTCGTTCAGCCCCGGAAAATCTTCAGGAGTGCTGTCCCCTGCACTTGAAGGAGGAACGATTGTTCCGTCTTTAACCAGTGCAAATGCCTCGTCAAGTTTTGTGATTGTGTCGTCAGAAAGCTGCTGTCTGCCTTCTTCCTTTACATATCCTGTGGAATCTGTGTCGGCCATCAGCGTGATGTTCTGGCCAGTGAAAGATCCGTCCGCAATTGCGTTAAGCTGTCTTTCCACATTGATGCTCATGCATTTTAATACAGAAGTAAGCATAATGTTTGAATCGCCGTTTGCGCCGTCGTCGTACTGGTCAACGTCACATCCGATTACTTTTACATTTCCGGCTTCTTTTGCTGCTGTGAATACACCGTTTCCGGAAGCGCCCGCTGCAACAAAGATAATGTCGCAACCTTCCTTAATCAGCGCCTCGCCGATTACCTTTCCGGTTGCTTCGTCAGAGAAGTTTCCGGTATAGTTTCCGCCAATATTTTCATCATTGTATACGCCTGCATAGGAGCTGAGCTCAACGCACTCTGCTGTTGTGCCGTATTTTGCATTCGCGTAATTTACGCCGGCCTCAAAACCATACTGATAATTTACATTAGACGGGAAAGGCTGTCCGTTTACAACTGCAACTTTGCCGCTCTGGGTCTCAAGCGCTGCAGCCATACCTGCAAAGAATCCGCTTTCCTGCTCTGCGAAAAGCATTGCATATACGTTGTCCAGCTCTACTGTATTGCCCTCAGCGTCTGTGGGATAACTGTCCACCAGGATAAAATCTACATCCGGGTTATCCTGTGCAACCTGTCCGATGCCTGCGCACTGATATCCCAGACATACAACTACATCATAGCTTCCTGCGATTTCGGTAATCCGTTCAACAACAGTGGAAGGAACACCTGTCTCCTCGCGGATTGGCGTAACTTTTGCATCCGGATGCTCTTCGATATAAGCAAGAACACCATTGTAGTTATCCTCGTTAAATGATCCGTCGTCCACTCCGTTCGGGCTCGATACGATCGCGATGTTCAGAGCGTCCGAAGATTCTTCAGTGGATGCTCCGCCGCCGGAAGTCTCTTCATTGCTTCCGCAGCCCATAAAAAGTGAGGCGGTCATTGTGGCGCAAAGAACTGCGGCCAGAAGTTTCTTTTTCATAAGTATCACTCCTCCTTTTTGATAAATAATAAGCAAAGCTTATATGATTTGCCTGACTTATTAAGGTGTATTATAACATTTCCCCGCTAATCAGGCAACGCGCCCGTCTCCTTTTTTTGGAAAATCTCTTTCAGACTTTTTTCATAGGGCGCCCTGGCAATTCCGTATTCTGTTATGATGGCTGTGATCAGTCCGGCCGGCGTGACGTCGAAAGCCGGATTATAACAGGGAATTTCCTTCAGAGCCATGGACTCTGTGTAAAACTTTGACCGGATTTCTTCCGGGTCTCTGAGCTCGATTCTGATATCTTCGCCGGCAGGGCAGTTCATATCAATGGTGGATGTGGGGCCAAGTACATAAAATGGGATCTTGTAATAGTTCGCCAGAACAGCAACTACACTGGTGCCGATTTTATTGGCTGTATCTCCGTTTGCGGCGATCCGGTCACATCCTACAAGGCAGGCCTGTATCCAGCCGTTTTTCATAACGATTCCTGCCATGTTGTCGCAGATCAGAGTTACATCGATTCCTCCTTTGTAAAGCTCATAGGAGGTAAGACGGGCTCCCTGAAGGAGCGGCCGTGTCTCATCTGCAAAGACATGAAATTCCATCCCCCGTTCTTTCCCCAGGAAAAGGGGCCCAAGAGCCGTGCCGTATCTGGATGTGGCCAGCGGTCCGGCGTTGCAGTGGGTCAGAATGCCGTCTCCGTCTTTGAGCAGGCTCAGGCCGTATTCGGAAATGGCCCGGCACATCTGCATGTCCTCTTCCTGAATACTGCGGCTTTCAGCCAGAAGTGCTGCCTTGATCTGTTCTACGGATTCTTTCTGATGTTTCAGAACAGTCTGCTCCATCCGGTTTAAAGCCCAGCTCAAATTTACTGCGGTGGGTCGGGAAGAGTTCAGATATTCTTTATATTTCCGAAAGTTCTCTAAGAATATACTGTAGTCTTCCGTTTCGATCTGAGAAGCCAGAACACAGATGCCGTATGCGGCACATATACCGATAGCCGGCGCTCCTCTTACCTTCAGTTCAAAAATTGCGTCGTAGAAATCCTCTGCTGTTCTGAGTGTAAGATATTCTGCTGCATTTGGAAGTTTTGTCTGATCAATGATTACCACGCTTTTTTCGTCCCCGCCAAGCCGTACATTGTCTATGTGTGTTACTGCTTTCAGGTCTGCCGCCCGGTTGTTCATTTCGATCCTCCTTTCCTTTTTGTAAAATCATGTGATATGATAATTATACCCTGTTTAAGGGTGTTTGTACACAGGAGATAAGGAGGGTTTTTATGTTTGATTTTCTTGTGAATGCAGAGGGCGGCCTTACGGCTGCCGGATATGGGGTGTGTATTGCTGCCGGAATTGTGCTGTTTATTACAGCACTGATTTTCGCAGGCAGAGTGTCGGAGAAAAAGCGGATGGGTACAAAACAGCTGGTATTCTGCGCTATGGCTCTGGCGCTTGCTTTTATTACTTCCTATATCAAATTGTTTAATATGCCCTGGGGCGGAAGCGTAACGCTGTGCAGTATGCTTTTTATCGTGCTTACGGCAAACTGGTACGGGCCGAAGACAGGTATTCTTGTGGGTCTGGTATACGGAATCCTGCAGTTTATTCAGGAACCGTACGTGCTGTCTTTCTTCCAGGTATGCTGCGACTATATTCTTGCTTTTGCAGCGCTGGGAGCGGCAGGATTTTTTTCGAAGAAAAAGCGCGGGCTGATTACAGGATATATTGTGGCGGTAATTGCAAGAGGAGCGTTTCACGCTCTGGGCGGTTATCTCTACTGGATGGACTACATGCCGGACAATTTCCCCCAGTCTCTGAGAAGTCTGTATCCGATTCTGTATAATTACAGTTATCTTCTGGCTGAGGGTGTTATTACAGCAATTATTCTCTGCATACCGGCAGTGATAAAGGGACTGAACCGGGTAAAGCGGATTGCGCTGGATTAGTTCCCGGTCAGATTTACAACAGCTGCGCGCCGTGATAGAATACAGGGAAAGAATGCGGAAGATAATCTGCTGTTGAAAGGGCAATTGCAATGAAGAAAAGTCTGAGTCTGAAAGAGACGGTTTTTGTAGCCAGTATGCTGTTCGGTATGTTTTTTGGCGCTGGCAATCTGATTTTCCCTGTTTCCATGGGGCAGCTTGCAGGGAGAAATATGTGGCCGGCGGCGGCCGGTTTTCTGATTACAGGAGTAGGGCTGCCTCTTCTGGGAGTCGCGGCTCTGGGGATCAGCCGGAAGGCGGGGCTGCTGGAACTGAGCAGTATGGCAGGCAGAAAGTACGGCATGGTTTTTACCTGTGCTCTCTATCTGACGATCGGACCGTTTTTCGCAATTCCCAGATGCGCTACGGTTTCTTTTACCGTTGGACTTGAACGTCTGCTTCCGGGCGGAGAACATGCTCCGGCCCTGCCGGTCTTTTCTTTTATCTTTTTTGCGGCTGTTCTTTTCTTCTCTCTGCGCCCGGGACAGATTCTTACCTGGATCGGAAAGGTGCTCAATCCTCTGTTCTTATGTTTTCTGGGAATTCTGGTTATCCGTGCACTGCTCTCTCCGATGGGAGAAATCGGAGGCGGGGTTCCGGAGGGTGCTTATGCCGCGCAGCCTTTTGTTACAGGATTTTTGGAAGGATACAATACAATGGATGCCCTGGCGGGACTGGCGTTCGGCATTGTGATTGTAAATGTGATCCGCGGACTGGGAGTGGAACAGGAAAGCGCGGTGGCGGGAAATACGGTGCGGGCAGGGATATTCAGTTCGATTCTTATGGCAGGGATTTATCTTCTCGTTACCGTGGTGGGCGCGCAGAGCAGAGGCGTTTTTCCCGCGGGAAGCAACGGAGGAGAAGCGCTGGCTCAGATCGCGGAGCACTATTTCGGATCTGCAGGAGCTGTGATTCTGGCTGTGATTGTTACCATTGCATGCCTGAAAACGGCAGTGGGACTGATTACAAGCTGCGGAGCTACATTTGAGAGAATGTTTCCGGGCAGCCTGTCTTACCGGATCTGGGCTGTGGTATTCTGCCTGGTGTCGTTTATCCTTGCTAATCTGGGGCTGGATGCGATTATCCGTTATTCCCAGCCTGTGCTGATGCTTCTGTATCCTCTGGCAGTCACACTGATTCTGCTCACTTTGTCCGGCAGATTTTTTGAATATGATAAAGTTGTATATCAATGGGTGACAGCATTTACAGCTGTGGCCGCTGCGGTGGATTTCTTCAATGCTCTTCCTGACGGGGCGGCATCCGCTCTGCATGTGGATCGGGCCGCACAGGCTGCGGCGCGGTTTCTGCCGTTCTCCGGCCAGGGGTTCGGATGGGTCTGCCCGGCGGCGCTGGGACTGATTGCGGGCCTGGTGGTAAGAGCTGTGAAAAAACGGGGCCGGCAGCATCCGGACACAGTGTAATGCAGAAAAGAAAGGATTGACACAGGCCGCAAACCGGATTATTGTATTAATAGAATAATACAAAAGGAGGCTGCGCCTATGTATGAACAGATCTTTTCTATTGCGGCCATTTGTCTGATTGCTGCGGCAGGCGCCTGTTGGTCTGCCGTCAGAAAGAGGAGCCTGAAGAGACAGAGACTTCATGAAAAATACGGAAAAATACCGGAAACAGGCGACTGGGACAAAGAGGAGCAGGTAAAAAATTATTATGAATGGATGAAGAAGAAAGAGTCCGGAGACTGGGTGGACGACATTACATGGAGTGATCTGTCTATGAATCTGATCTTCCAGAGAATCAATGTCTGCGATACGTCGGCCGGCGAGGAGATTTTATACTGGCGGCTGAGGAAAAACAGTGTGGCGCCCGGCGAGGGGCAGGAGCTGGAACAGCGGATCCGCACTTTTTCAGACAATGAACAGGAAAGAGAAGATGTGGAAAAGCTGCTGTGCAGAATCGGGAAAAGCGCTTCTTCCTATTATATACCTGCCTATATGGAGACGGTGGAAGAGTATAAAATCGGTTTTCAGTGGCTGTTCCGGGGACTGCAGATACTATTGGCCGCGTGTGCGGTCCTTGCGCTGGTTCTGACCGACAGCCGGTTCGGATTTGCCATGCTTGGCGTGGCGGCGGTAAATCTGCTGGTCTATACGTATTTTAAACTGAAGTTCGAGATTGAGATCGGTATGTCCGGCACTGCGGTGAGCATGCTGGAGTGGGGCCGGGAGATCGCGGGCCGGAAGGAGATACAGGCGCTGTATCCGGATCTGAAAAAGGAGATAAGTTATTTCAGAGACGTTCTGCGGGGATCCCGTTTCCTTCAGGCGAACAGGATATCTATGGCTACAGGCGATATGACAGGGGTGATTCTTGATTATCTGCTTGGAACTACTTTGTGCAGACTTACTTCATACAACAAAATGATTGACAGAATGAGCCGGAAATCCGGCAGGTATATGGAAATCTACCGGCAGATCGGAGAGCTGGACGCGGCCGTCAGCATCGCGTCCTTCCGGGCAAGTCTTCCGGTATACTGTGTGCCTGAGTTCGGGGAGGGGAAGCATATCTATATGGAGGAAGTCTGCCATCCGCTGATCGGGAGTCCGGTGGGAAATACGCTGGATCTGAAGAGGAGCTGTCTGATCACAGGCTCCAATGCTTCCGGCAAATCTACATTTATCAAAGCGGTGGCGGTGAATGCCATTCTGGCTCAGAGTATTTATACCTGTGAGGCGCGCAGGTTTGTTATGCCTCAGTCCCGGGTAATTACGTCCATGGCTGTGAAGGACGATCTTGTGGCGGGAGAAAGTTATTTCATCCGGGAAATCCGGTATCTGCGCAGAATCCTGGACAGCCTGGATGAAGAAAAAATGACGCTGTGCGCCATTGATGAGATCCTCAGAGGAACGAATACCGGAGAGCGGATCCGGGCTTCCCGAGCGATTCTTGAGTATCTGAAAGACAGAAACTGTCTTGCTCTTGTAGCAACTCACGACAGGGAGCTGACAGAACTGCTGGAAAAGGATTATGATAATTATCATTTCAGCGAGGAGATGGGTGAGGACGATATCTGTTTCACCTATCAGATTCTGCCCGGACCGGCGACTTCACATAATGCCATAAAGCTGCTGGAATTTGCAGGGTTCCCGGAGGAGATTATCGACGCGGCGAAAGAAGACAGCGAGTGAAGAAAACCGTGAATAAAGAAACAGTGAATAAAAAAACGCGAATAAAGAAAACCGACAGGGAGTGACAGAGATTATGCGGACAGAAATTGAGAAAAAAATGAAGGAGACTGCAGATTTTATTTTCCGGCATCCGGAGCTGTCTCTGCATGAAAAGGAATCCTCGGCCGGACTGGCGGAATTTCTGGAGAGCGAAGGATTTGCAGTGAGCTGGAATCTGGCCGGATTTGAGACGGCCTTTGTGGCGGAGTGGGGCGGCGGGAAGCCTGCAATCGGTTTCCTCGCGGAATATGACGCGCTTCCCGGACTGGGACAGAAGCCGGAATGTACCTGTGCGCCCACAGGAGGACCGGGACACGGATGCGGACACAACCTGCTTGGAACAGCCTGCGCCGGAGCCGCCTGCGCACTGAAAGACCGAATGGAAGAGGAGGGGCTGGCCGGAACAATCCGGGTATACGGCTGCCCGGCAGAAGAGATTGTAATCGGAAAGATCCGGATGAATCAGGAAGGAATTTTTGACGATCTGTCTGCGGCGGTTACCTGGCATCCCTTTGACCGGAACCGGGTCAGCTATGATATCTGGCAGGCTCAGGATATTAAGAACTACAAGTTCTACGGAACCGCGGCCCACGCCTCCAAACATCCGGAAGCCGGGCGGAGCGCGCTGGACGCGGCGGAACTGATGAATGTGGGCGTAAATTATCTGCGGGAACATGTGGCTGACGATGTGCGGATGCACTATACGTATACCAATACAGACGGTCCGGCCAATATTGTGCCTGCCTACGCTTCCACCAATTATTTTATCCGTTCAAATAAATGGGAGCGGACAGAGGACGCTTCTGAGAGGGTGGATAACTGCGCCCGGGGAGCGGCGCTTATGACCGGCACCCGTGTGGAGATTGAGCGGGTAACCTGCAATAAGGAGATGAAAGTCAACCGGACCCTGTCAGAAACGTTTTATGAAGAAATGCAGAAGATTCCCGTCCCTGTTTACACAGACGACGAGATGAAATTTGCAGAAAAGATATCCGAAGAGGCAGGGCTGGAAAACAACGGGGAATATTTCACCGGGCTGGAGCCTCTGGAGGACGCACCTGTTCCTCTTGCAATTGGTACGGACGTGTCGGATGTAAGCCATACGGTTCCTACTGTTATGCTGAGCGCGGCGGCCATGTGCAGGGGAACGCCGCTTCACCACTGGGCTGCCACAGCCCAGGCCGGCATGAGTATCGGACAGAAAGGCATGTTCTATGCGGCTGAGTGTATGGCGGCGGGAGCGCTCCGGCTTGTAAAAGAACCGGAAATTCTGGAAAAAGCATGGAAGGAAATGAAATGAAGAAGAAAATAATACTGGGATCCGCATCTCCCCGGCGGAGGGAACTGCTTTCTCAGATTGGCGTGGAATTTGAAGTCCGGGTCAGCGGGAAAGAAGAAATCTATCACAGCAGCGTCCCGGAGGAAATCGTAAAAGAACTGGCGCTTATGAAAGCGGAAAATGTCGCTTCGGAATTAACAGAAGCAGAGAAAAAGGATCTGGCCGTACTGGGAGCAGATACCATTGTCGTGTACGGCGGCAGAATTCTGGGAAAGCCTGCCGACCCGGAAGAGGCCCGGCAGATGCTTACAGCTCTTCAGGGAAATACCCATCAGGTCTACACCGGCACGGCTCTTCTGATCTATGACAGTGAGGGGAAACGAAGCGTGATCAATCACGCGGTGGAGACAAAAGTAATAGTACACAGGATGTCTCCGGAGGAAATCCGCGCATACATTGCCACCGGAGAACCTATGGACAAGGCAGGCGCCTACGGAATACAGGGCAGATTCGCCGCGTATATCGACGGGATAGAAGGAGATTACTACAACGTAGTGGGGCTGCCGGTGGCCTATATCTATCAGGAGCTGAAGAATTTCGGATTTGTATGATTGAGAAGGGACGCCGGAAGAGACTGGTGTTGTGCCGGAGGACACACTTGCGTTCGGATCGCAGACGCAGCGGTGCTAAGAGCGCAAAAGACGCGCTCTAAGAACCGGCGCTGCTTTACGGCCCTCCATCACAACACCAGTCTCTTCCGGCTGGCTTTTCTCCACACAATTCCGAATTCAGGCAGAGCGAAGCAAGAACTTCCCCGACTGAGTTCAGCCATGTTCAATTCGTCAGTTTTTCATAGCAGAAATATAAAAACATCTCCATACCGTATGAGTGGCTGACCGGATCCAAAGCATCACTACTGCCTGGATCACCTGCCGTCTCCGCCGTTAAAGCCCCCCTTTCTTTTAGTTTATGAGGATTTACGAAGGAAATTTCCGGACTGAGAAACAGAAAAACGGAAATACAAGGAGTTCTTGGATGCGCCTTTCAGAATCCCCTGTCCCCCTCTTCTGAATCCGTCTTATAAAAACTTCTTTGTCCTCTGTTTTCCTTTTTCGCTGCCGGAAGTTCCCTTCGACAAATCCGAATCCGTCTGCCTCAAAGCGTCCCGCCGTTTTCTTTCAGCCACTGTTTCCACTTCCTGTAATCCGGCATTACGGATTCGACGATGGCGTAAAATGCTTTTGAGTGGTTCATTTCTTTCCGGTGGGCCAGTTCGTGCACAACCACGTAATCCAGCACTTCCGGCGGGGCGAAGATGAGTCGCCAGTTAAAGTTCAGATTCCCTTTGCTGCTGCAGCTTCCCCAGCGGGTTTTTTGCTCCCGGATGGAGATACGTCCGTAAGTAACGCCCATAATACGGGCATACCATGCTGCTTTCCGGGTAAAAATATCCCGTGCAAGTTCGATGTACCGTCTGCGCTCTGCGTCAGAAAATTCCCGGCGGGGAGCCGAGGCGGCTTTTCCGGCAGCTTCCAGATGAGTTGTGATCCACTGCTGTTTTTCGGAGAGAAAAGACTCTATGACAGAGCGGGGACAGCCGTAGGGAGCGCGCACCTTTACACAGCCTTCCAGGGTAATCTGGATGGCAATTGACTTGCGGCGGCTGTATATTATATCATAGGAAAAAGGATAAACCATAAAGACACCTCATATGATTACAGTGATTATTCAAAGTATAGCAAAAGGAAGAATGGCATACAAGTGCGGACGGAATGGAGGACAGTATGGAAGAAAACAACAAGAAGAAAAAAAGATGGCTGAAAAATCTGGGTGAAGCTCTTCACATGGAACTGAGGGAGCACAAAAGCTCCTTCATTGTATATTTTACGCTTCGGTTTCTTGTAATTGTAATGATGATTCTTCAGCTTATGAACCGGAATTATGAGAATGTATTTCTCTGTGTACTTACACTGATGCTTCTTGTAATACCAAGTCTGGTGCAGATTACTTTTAAGGTAGAGCTTCCTACGGTTCTGGAAATTGTTATACTCGTTTTTATATTTGCCGCGGAGATTCTGGGAGAAATCAGTGAATTTTATCTGCTGTTTCCATTCTGGGATACGGTGCTGCATACAATTAACGGATTTCTTGCGGCTGCTATCGGGTTTTCTCTTGTGGACCTGCTGAACAGAAGCGAAAAAGCGGTATTCAGTCTGTCACCGCTGTTTATGGCGATTGTGGCCTTCTGTTTTTCCATGACCATTGGAGTGATCTGGGAATTTTTTGAATTCGGCATGGATCAGATTGCAGGCTTTGATATGCAGAAAGACACAGTTATCCATACCATCCGGTCTGTAACTCTGGATCCGGAGGGACGAAACGTGCCCTATGTAATCGACGGCATTACAAGTACGGCAGTAAACGGGACGGAACTGGGACTTGGAGGTTATCTGGATATTGGCCTGATTGATACCATGCAGGATCTGATTGTCAATTTTATCGGAGCGTTCATTTTTTCTGTGATCGGATTCTTCTTTGTGAAAAACAGAGGAAATGGAAAGGTGGCCAGCGGATTTATCCCCCGGAGAAAAGATGAGGACAGGGATTTTCTGCGCATTGCCATGGAGATGGATGAAAAAAGTGAAGACAGGACGGCTCTGAAAGCAGCGGAAGAGGATGCAGAGGTTACGGAAGATTCCGATTCCGTTTTTGACGGGAAGAAATCAGATGAAAAATCCCGTTCCAGATGAGACAGAGGAGAAAGGCACCGAATACAGTGGAGGCTGCGTAGATGAGTATGGAGGGAAGATTGCCGGTACGGGCGGCAATATCCCGGAAGACGATTTGCTGCATGGGATAGTCCGGATTGATATAAAACATGTTGATCGTACCGTATTTATCCAGAGACAGATTAATTCCTACTGCGATCAGGCAGCAGGCCAGGTAAAGGGCTGTTGCGCCTGCAAATGCATGCAGAGAAATGAGCAGCCGGGGATGCCGGGAAAACGGACGGGATGAGGCGGTCCGGGGCTGTTCCCGGAAGAAGACAATGCCTGAAAAGACGGCTGTACCGATCATCACAAAGTGCCACAGATAGGAATGCACTGTCAGGGGCGCATAGCTGTAGTGCAGGCCGCTGGTGTCGGCGAATACGATAGTTCCTCCCAGAAGGGCGTAGCACATAATAAAACAGAGAAGCGCTCTGCGGACTTTTTCCGGGCGCGCGAAGGGAAGGGCAAGAAAAACATACATGGGGATGCTGCAGAGCTGAAACGGAAAGTACCACAGATTATAGACGCCGTGTCCCACAAGAAAGGTAAGCGTCAGCTGTTTCCAGATCTCACTGCACAGCATAAGAAGTCCGAATGTGAAAAAAAGTTTGTCTGCAGGGCGGCTGAAATATTTTTTCCTGTTCGTGGAAATGGCATTCATGGGTCTGCCTCCATTATCTTATAGTCAGTAAAATGATATAATGAATAAAGAAGGGATCGTATCATCCCTTCTTTATATTATAACTCGAAAATCCGGAAATACTAAAGTTCTTCGCACAATTTCCGAAAATCATCACAGTAATCCCGGTCACAGTGATAGACTTTCCCGTCTATTACTATAATATCTGAGGAAAGAGTGAGACGGGATCGCTCTCCATCTGTGAAATATAAGTCAATATTAAGGCCGCCGTCCCCGACATTTGGCAGAGTCCTGATCAAATGTATTTCTCTCAGCAGTGAGAGCACCTTATCTTTGTCTTCCGGCCTGGAAAATACATTTTCGGTGTCGCCGGGGTGATAAATAATGATTTTTTCAATATCATTGCTATTTATGTCGTCAAACGGATGCGCGCCCCTGAGCCAGATGAAAAGAAAAATAAGAACGACAATGATACAAAGCATAATAATTACAATTTTCTTTTTCATGAAAGATATCTCCTTTTCCAATTTGGCTTTAAAAGACTGACAGCAGAGGAACTGCTTTTAACTACTTTGTTACAAAGATTATTTTGGTAAAGTTACTTAATATTTAGAGAGGGAAAAAGTCCATGTATTATCACCACATCTATATACTAACAAATCAAGGAGAATTTTGCAATAATTGCAAATAAAACAATATAATATTCAGAAAATTATAAATGCAATATAAAATCAGGTAAAATGTTGAAAAACAGAGGAAAAAATCTATTGCGGAAATTAGTGGTATCTGCCAGGATTGTTAAAAATTAAACATTTCTGTGCATGGATTCTACAAAAAAATAAAAAAATGGAATGCAAAAATTTAAAGGTTTGAGATGAGAAACAGAGCGGAATCTGTAAATTATAAAAAAAGAATAAAAAAATGCACAAAAATGAAGAAAAACAAAAAAGAAAAGAGGGCAAAATGAAGTAAAAAAACGTGTGGACTCAGTTTAAAAAGTAAAAATTCAAATTGTTGACAAATAAAAAAAACAGGCGTAATATTTAGTCAACTTTTCAGAAAAACAGTGCAAAAAATAATCTGAAAAGGGGTATTATACAGCGGGTTCGAGGGAGAACGGCTCTCTCGCTTTTTTTGTGCAAAAATACAGGAAAACGTCTGGATAATACGTATGAAAAAGGAAGAAAAAAGGAGGGAGCGATACGGGAAATCTTACGGAAACACTGATGGAAGAGCTGAACTGTGAGACGGTTTTTACTCTTCCGGTTCTGGGAGGAATTTCAGAATCTGTGGTTGTGACATGGATTATTATGGCTGTTCTTGTACTTGCGTCCATACTTCTTGTGCGCAACCTGAAGGTTGAAAATCCGGGAAAGGTACAGCTGGCGCTGGAGTCGGCCATAAGCTGGGCAAGTGATTTCTTTGAGGGGATTATCGGAAAAGAAAACAGAAGATATATCCCATATCTGATCACGGTGCTTCTTTTTCTCGGGGTGTCCAACACCATCGCGCTGCTGGGATTTAAACCTCCCACAAAAGATCTGAATGTAACGGCAGCGCTGGCGATCATGAGTATGTGCCTGATTGAGTTCTCAGGGATACGGAAAAACGGACTGAAACACTGGGTAAAACATTTTGCCAGTCCGGTTCCGGTTGTGGCGCCGATCATGATTCTGGAGGTTGTAATCCGGCCTCTGTCGCTGTGTATGCGGCTTTTTGGAAATATGCTTGCGGGGTTTGTGGTTATGGAGCTTCTGAAAACACTTGTACCGCTCCTGATTCCCATCCCGGTCAGCTTTTACTTTGACATTTTTGACGGTCTGCTTCAGGCGTATGTATTTGTATTTCTGACAGCGCTGTTTATGAATGAAGAGATGGAGTAAATGTCAGGGAATTTATGAGAAAACAGATCTGAACAGTCTGTTTTGCAAAAACAACAATTAAGAAAATAAAAGGAGATTAAAATTATGGAAACATTAATCGCAATTGGAGCAGGTATCGCAGTATTGACAGGTATTGGAGCAGGTATCGGTATCGGACTGGCAACAGCTAAGGCAACAGAAGCAATCGCAAGACAGCCTGAGGCAGAGGGCAAGATCAGCAAAACTCTGATTCTCGGATGTGCGCTTGCCGAGGCAACAGCTATCTATGGTTTTATCATCGGCCTTCTGATCATTTTCTTCCTCTAATAAGCGGGACGGTATAAGGAGAGAAGTGTTCCGGAAAAACCGGAACGGGTATGAAAGAGAAAGGCGGGTGTGAAAAGGTGCTGAGATTAGACATGAATCTTGTCTATGAGATGATAAACCTTGTTGTCCTTTATCTTCTGCTCAGACATTTTCTGATCCGTCCTGTGACACAGATCATGGAGAAGAGAAGAAAGGTCATCGAAGAGGGGCTGAAGAATGCGCAGACCGCGCAGGATGATGCCATGAAAATGAAGCAGGAATATCAGGATGCGCTCAAAGGCGCCAGAGAAGAGTCAGCTGCGCTGATCGAGCGGGCCCGGAAGGACGCGAAGGCGGAATATGAGCGTATTGTAGGCGAAGCCGGAGAAAAAGCCGGAAATCTGATCGAATCTGCGAAAGAGACTGTAAAGGCAGAAAGAGAAAAGACCATGAAAGAACTGCAGTCTGAGATCGCGGGGCTGGCGGTTGCTTCTGCAGAAAAGATTGTAAGCGCAGAAGGCGGAAACCAGGGAATTTACGATCAGTTTCTGAAAGAAGTAGGTGAAAACCATGAAGACGCAGATAACTAACAGGCACAGACATCTTTCTGAAGCGGCCCGGAGATATGCTCAGGTGCTCTATGAACTGAAGATTCCGGCGGATGCCGTGAAGGAATCTGAACGGATTTTTTCGGAGACACCGGAACTGGGCGAGGCGCTCTGCAGTCCGGTTGTCAGCCGGGAAAAGAAGTTCAGTCTGATTGACCGGATATTTCCGGCGGAGATCCGGAACTTCCTTAAAACAGCCTGCAGGCATCACAGGATGGACATCGCGGAGGATATTTTCTGTGCATATGAAGAATACTGCCGGGAACAGGAGCAAATTGTAAGCGCGGTACTTTCCTGTACAGAGCCGCCTTCAGAGGAGCAGCTTGAGAAGATGGAAGCATTTTTGTGCGGCAGATACGGCGCTGTGAAGGCAAAGATCCAGGTGTGCCGGGAGGAAAGCCTGCTGGGAGGATTTATCCTCCGCGTGGGAAACGACGAGTATGACTGGAGCATAAAAGGGCGTCTTGACAGACTGAAACAAAAGTTAACCTGGAGGTGAGCAAGGTGAGTTCAATCAATTCAGATGAGATAATCTCCATACTGAAAGAAGAAATAGAAAATTTTGACGATATGAGCAAGGACAGTGAAGTTGGCACTGTCATCTCCGTAGGAGACGGAATCGCTACCATATATGGGATTGATCACGCAATGTACGGAGAAATCGTGACTTTTGAAACAGGACTGAAGGGAATGGTTCAGGATATCCGGAAAAATGAGATCGGATGTATCCTGTTCGGAAGTGACACACAGATCCGTGAGGGCACAAAAGTAACCCGCACGGGAAAAAGAGCCGGCGTGCCGGTGGGCAGCGGTTTTGTGGGCAGAGTTGTCAATGCCCTGGGAGAGCCCATTGACGGACGCGGTGAGATTAAAGAAGAAGATTATTATCCGGTTGAGAGAGAGGCTCCGGGTATTATCGACAGAAAATCTGTCGGTGTGCCGATGGAGACAGGAATTCTTTCAATTGACGCTATGTTCCCCATCGGACGCGGTCAGAGAGAGCTGATTATCGGCGACAGACAGACCGGAAAGACATCCATTGCTCTGGATACGATTATGAACCAGAAGGGCAAGGATGTGATCTGTGTCTATGTTGCCATCGGACAGAAGGCCTCTACTGTAGCGAAAGTGGTAAATTCTCTGAAAAACTACGGAGCGCTGGATTATACAATTATAATGTCCTCTACAGCAAGCGACTGTGCTCCGCTTCAGTATATCGCGCCTTATGCGGGAACTGCTATGGCAGAATATTTTATGTATCAGGGAAAAGATGTGCTGATCGTATATGACGATCTGTCAAAACATGCGGTGGCATACCGTGCCCTGTCACTTCTGCTTGGACGTTCCCCGGGACGTGAAGCATATCCGGGAGATGTATTTTATCTTCACTCAAGACTTCTGGAGAGATCCAGCCGCTTAAGCGAAGAGAAGGGCGGCGGTTCCATTACAGCCCTTCCGATTATCGAGACACAGGCCGGAGATGTATCCGCTTATATTCCGACCAATGTAATTTCCATTACTGACGGACAGATTTTCCTTGAGAGCGGTCTGTTCGCGTCCGGTATGCGTCCGGCTGTAAACGTGGGACTTTCTGTTTCCCGTGTGGGCGGCGCGGCACAGACTAAGGCGATGAAGAAAGCGTCCGGAAGTATCCGTATCGATCTGGCACAGTACAGAGAGATGGAAGTATTTACCCAGTTCAGTTCTGATCTGGACGCTGCGACCAAGGAACAGCTGGAATATGGAAGCGGCCTGATGGAGCTGTTAAAGCAGCCTCTGGGACAGCCTCTGAGCCTTCATGAAAAAGTAATTACGCTGTGCGCGGCTACCCACAAAGTTCTGCTGGGAGTTGAGAAAACACAGATTAAGAAATTCCAGGGAGATATGCTTCGCTTCTTTGATCTGAACTATCCGGAAATCGGACAGGAGATCGAGCAGCAGAAAGTACTGTCCGATGAGATGATCGACAGGATTGTGGAAAAAGCCCGTGAATTTAAGGAAGGATTTTAAAAAGAGCAGGTGATACTATGGCAAATATCAGAGAGATACAGAGCAGAATCAACAGTGTCAAAGACACAATGAAGATTACCAATGCCATGTATATGATTTCCTCTTCCAAGATGACGCACGCAAGAAAAAAGCTGGCTGATACAGAGCCGTATTTCTATGCGCTGCAGGGGGAGATATCAAGAATTCTGAGGCACGTGCCGGATCTGGAGCATCCTTTCTTTGACATGCGGGAAAAGATTCCGGCAGAAGAAAGAAAGATCGGTACAATTGTTGTAACCGCAGATAAGGGACTGGCCGGAGCATACAATCACAATGTAGTGAAACTGGCGGAGGAGATTCTGGCAAGGCCGGGGCAGCACAAACTGTATATCGTGGGAGAACTGGGACGCCATTATTTTAAGAAGCATGGAGTCGAAATAGAGAACAGTTTTCAGTACACGGTGCAGAAACCGACCATGCACAGAGCCAGGGATATCTCAGGAGTACTGATTGACGAATTCCGGCATGGCAGGCTGGACGAGATTCATATTGTTTATACACGGATGGAGAGTTCCGTGCAGGCAGACGCTGAGACACTGAGACTTCTTCCTCTCGAGAAAAGTTCTTTCAATGAGATGAAAATGCCTCTCAATGTGCACCGTGAAGCCATTGCTCTTTATCCGTCGGTGGAAGCCGTAATGAAGGCAATCGTGCCGAATTATATTACCGGTATGATCTACGGCTGCCTTGTGGAAGCATACGCCAGCGAGCACAATGCCCGTATGATGGCTATGAAATCGGCCACAGACAGTGCCGAGAGTCTGATCAGCGAGCTGTCCATCGTATACAACAGAGCGAGACAGGCTGCGATTACGCAGGAGATTACAGAGGTCTGCGGCGGTGCAAGAGCGCAGCAGAAAAAGAGCTGAAGAAAGTGAGAGATAAGTATGAATAAAGGACGAATCACACAGGTCATGGGGCCTGTTGTTGACGTAGTATTTGAAGACGGCGATCTCCCTTTTATCAAAGATGCACTGGAAGTTGTGAATAACGGGAAAACGTGCATTATGGAGGTTGCCCAGCACCTCGGAAATAATGAGGTGCGCTGCCTGATGCTGTCTGCCAGTGAAGGCCTGTGCAAGGATATGGAAGTGACAGCTACAGGAGCAGGGATTCAGGTTCCTGTAGGTGAGCAGACGCTGGGCAGACTGTTTAACGTGCTCGGCGAAACTATTGATGACGGAAACCCTATTGATGATGATACAGAAAAATGGGTTATCCACAGAACTCCGCCTACATTTGAGGATCAGAGTCCGGTAGTAGAGATTCTGGAAACAGGAATCAAGGTTATCGATCTTCTGGCTCCCTACGCAAAGGGCGGAAAGATCGGTCTTTTCGGCGGCGCCGGCGTGGGGAAAACCGTTCTGATTCAGGAGCTGATCCGCAACATTGCCACAGAGCACGGCGGATATTCCATTTTTACCGGAGTCGGTGAACGTTCCCGTGAAGGAAATGACCTTTGGACGGAAATGAAAGAATCCGGAGTTCTGGAGAAAACAGCCCTGGTGTTCGGACAGATGAATGAGCCCCCCGGAGCGCGTATGCGTGTGGCTGAGACAGGACTTACCATGGCAGAATATTTCCGTGATGAACAGCATCAGAATGTCCTGCTGTTTATTGATAATATTTTCCGTTTTACTCAGGCAGGTTCTGAGGTGTCCGCTCTGCTGGGACGTATGCCGTCAGCAGTCGGATACCAGCCCACTCTGGCAACAGAAATGGGTGAGCTGCAGGAGAGAATCGCATCTACAAGGAACGGTTCTGTTACCAGTGTGCAGGCCGTATACGTTCCGGCAGACGACCTGACAGACCCGGCTCCCGCGACAACATTTGCTCATCTGGATGCCACCACGGTACTTTCCAGAAAGATCGTAGAGCAGGGTATTTACCCGGCGGTAGATCCGCTGGAGTCCAGTTCCCGTATCCTGGAGGCGGATGTAGTCGGCGAGGAACACTATGAGGTCGCGAACAAAGTAATCGCAATTCTCCAGAAATATAAAGAGCTGCAGGATATTATCGCGATTCTGGGTATGGAAGAGCTTTCCGACGAGGATAAGGCTACGGTAATGCGTGCAAGAAAGATTCAGCGTTTTCTGTCACAGCCTTTCTTCGTGGCAGAGACATTTACCGGTATTCCGGGAAAATATGTGCCGCTGAAAGAGACCATCCGTGGATTTAAGATGATTATTGACGGAGAGATGGATGAATATCCGGAATCTGCTTTCTTCAATGTGGGTACGATTGATGATGTCATTGCAAAGGCGAAGGCAGAGCAGGCAGAAGCATAGCGGGAGTTGGTGTAAATGGATACATTTGGTCTGAAAATAATTGCAAGCGATAAGGTTTTTTATGAAGGAAGATGCCGCAATCTGATTATTCCGGCGCCGGATGGAGAGGTAGGACTTCTTCCACATCATGAAAATATGGTGATCGCCATTGAAGTCGGAATAGCCCGTATGGAAGTGGAAGCAGGCAAATGGAATGAGATCGCTGTAGGAACAGGATTCGCGGAGATTGTGAACAATCGTGTGACGCTTCTGGTAGATACGGCCGAAAAACCCGAGGATATCGACGTCCGTCGGGCTCAGGAACAGAAAGAGCGGGCGGAAGAGCAGATGCGACAGAAACGAAGCATACAACAGTATTATCACACACAGGCTTCCCTGGCCAGAGCCATGAACCGTCTGCGTCTCGCCCAGGACAAGAAGTGGAATCTGTGATAAGAGAAGGAAACCGGAGATTTCTCGAAGACGTATTTGGAGCCGGACTTCCCCGCCGGCCGTCTCCAAAAGCCGCATCCAGAAAACTGCAGTTACCTGACCGATTTTTTCCGGCCGGGATGTGTCGGAAACGGAGGGGAGAAACTGCAGAAAAGAGATGGGCAGAAGTTTAGGCGAAAGTGTAAGAGATGAGCGGTATGGGAAGAAGGCGACTTTGAAGAAAGCTTAGAAAAAGTTAAGTCTCCGGAATCTGATGCTAAGACTGAAAATGATTCTGTCTGAGCCAAAGGCGAGTTAATCATTTTCAGTCTTGTCTTGCGTCAGATTCCGGAGGCTTTAATTTTTCTTAGCTTTCGGAACGGAGTCTGCTTCCCATACCGCTCATCTCGACCCCCTTCGCGAGAAACTCTGAATATTCTTTTTCAGATAGTTCTCCCCTCCGTTCCCTACACATCCGCCTTACTTAAGGAGAAGATGAACTCTGTGCCTACTCCTTCTGTACTTACTACATTGATATGTTCATCATGCGCCTGGATAATCTCTTTTACAATGGCAAGTCCCAGTCCGGTGCCCTTTTTATCTTTGCCCCTGGACAGATCTGATTTATAGAAACGTTCCCATATTTTGTTCAGCTCTTTTTTGGGAATTCCCATTCCCCGGTCTTTTACGGAGACAAATACTTTTTCATTCTTTTCAGCCACTTCGACTGTGATCGTAGATTCGTTTCCGCTGAATTTAACCGCATTATCAATCAGGTTATAAAGAACCTGCTGAATTTTCCGCATATCAGCATTTACCGCAACAGAGCCCGGAAGAAGCAGCAGCTGGATAGAAATATGCTTTGGAGTACATACGCCTTCGAAAGAGGCGGCCGTGCTTTTTATGACATCCTGGATGTCGAAACGGGTCTTATCCAGCAGAAGTTCTTTTGTATCAAACTCGTTGAGCGTGAGGAGATCTTTTGTCAGATCGGTCAGGCGCTCTGTTTCAAAGAGAATGATGTTCAGATATTTCTGATACATTTCCGGCGGAATGGTGCCGTCTGCCATGGCGGTCAGATATCCTTTGATGGAGGTCAGAGGAGAACGGAAGTCATGAGAGACATTTGCCACAATTTTCTTCTGATAATCATCCATATCTTTAAGCTGAACTGCCATGTAATTCAGAGATGCGGACAGATACCCCATCTCATCATGGGTGTACACAGGAATCTCATAGTCCAGATTGCCTGAGGCATACTGTTTTGCCGCTTCAGATATCTGCTTAAGAGGATTATATACAAAAAACTGAAATCCCAGCAGAAAGATGAAGGACAATAGAAAAATCACGCCCAGACAAATGTATATAGAAACCGTAATTTCAGAACAGCTCTCTTCGATTGATGACAGAGGAGAATGGATCAGAAGATAGCCTTTTGTGGAAAATCCCTGAGTAACCGGGGCCATAACCGTGATCATATCCTCGTCAAAATATCCGTGGTAAGTTCCTGTAATGTACTGACTGCTGCCGATTTCCGCCGGATCGAAGTTTTCAATTGCGTCAGGAGAAGATGTACCCTCCAGATTGGAAGACGTAATCATGGTTCCGTCACTGGAAACAAACCACAGCGAAGAGTCCAGGTACAGTCTCATGGCCGCAAGCTGAGCCTGAACAGACTGGACGGAAGAAGAATCTGTAAAATAAGAAGGCAGATAATCGCTTGCAATCAGCGTGGCCTCCCGGTAAAGAGTCTGGGAGGTATCATCTTCCAGCTGGGTCTGAATCAGTTCTTCAGCCAGCATAGCGGTTGTAAAAACGCACAGAAATCCGAATATAATATAAAGTACAATAAATTTTAAGTGCAGAATGCTTTTCATTAGTTAATACTCCGGTGTTATTTCGTCTCAAATTTATAGCCGATGCCCCATACAGTGCTCAGTTTCCAGCCGGGATGATCTTTGATCTTTTCTCTGAGCCGCTTGATGTGGACGTCTACAGTTCTTGTATCGCCGATATACTCATAGCCCCAGATACGGTCAAGAAGCTGCTCGCGGGTAAAGACCTGATTCGGTGAGGAAGCCAGACAGTAGAGCAGTTCCAGCTCTTTCGGGGGCATTTCAACCTGTCTGCCGTCACACATGACAGAATAGTTGGTCAGATTGATAACCAGCCCGTCATATTCTGCATATTTGGCTTTTTCCGCAGGAGCTTCCGCTGCTTTGGCAGGCTGATAGCGTCGCAGTACGGCCCGGACCCTTGCAACCATTTCCTTGGAGTCGAATGGTTTCATAATATAATCGTCAGCGCCCAGCTCCAGGCCCAGCACCTTGTCAAATACTTCACCTTTCGCAGAAAGCATAATAATCGGAGTGGTGGATTTTGCCCGGATTTCCCGGCATACCTGGTAGCCGTCAATACCGGGAAGCATCAGATCCAGAAGGATCAGATTCGGATTGTATGTTTCGAACGCGGACAGCGCGTCCTCTCCATTGTGTACGATTTTTGTATCAAAACACTCTTTCGTAAGATAGAGTGAAATCAGTTCGGCAATATTTTCATCGTCATCGACAATCAGGATTTTCTGTTTCCCTATCATAGTGGTTTTCCCTCCTTTTATCCCAGTTCTACAATTGTAACGCCGGCATCCCCTTCGCCGAATTCGGCCAGCCGGTAGGATTTTACATGTTTCTGGCGCCGCAGGTATTCATGAATGCCTTTGCGGAGAGCGCCGGTTCCTTTTCCGTGAACGACACGCACGGTATTCAGATGTGAGAGGAGTGCGTCGTCCAGATATTTGTCCAGTTCTGCTACAGCTTCGTCTACTGTTTTGCCGAGGAGATTGATCTCAGGGCTTACAGAGAGGGATTTCCCCATTTTCATACTGCTTTTGGAAGTGCGGCTGAATTTTTTCGCAGCGTACGGCACCGGTTCTTCTATGATTTCCAGATCAGAAATATTTACCTGGGAGCGAAGAATACCCATCTGTACGGTTACGTTTCCTTTTGAGTCGGGGAGAGAATGGATTGTTCCGGTCAGATTCATGCTCAGAACTTTTACAGATTCTCCCAGTTTGAAGTCGCTTGCTTTGTACTTTTTCTTCTGCTTTGCAGCTTTAACCGCAGCGTCAGCCTGCGTGGTTTTTATTTTCTGTCTGAGACGCTCCCGCTCTTTTTCCATTTCGGCGGCTGAAATATTTTCTTTGCCGAATTTGTGGAAGTTGCGGATCGTCTCATCTGCTACTTCTTTGGCTTCCCGCAGGATGGCATTGGCTTTTTCGTTTGCCTCCCGGATAATCCGGTTCCGCTGTTCTTCCAGCTTTTCCTGCCGCTGCTGTGCCTGGGCTTTCAGCGCTTCTGTTTCTTTCCGGTATGCCTGGATTTCCGCACGTTCCTGTTCGATTGTGCGGCGGCTGGTTTCCAGATCAGTAAGCAGGTCTTCAAAGGAAATATCCTGCTCACTCAGCCGCTTCCTGGCGTCTTTGATAATAAACTCAGGAAGCCCCAGCTTTCCGGAAATGGCAAATGCATTACTCTTTCCGGGAATGCCGATGAGCAGACGGTAAGTAGGACGCAGACTTTCTACGTCAAATTCGCAGCAGGCGTTTTCTACGCCTTCTGTGGAGAGTGCGTATACTTTCAGTTCGCTGTAATGGGTGGTTGCCATTGTGCGGATTCCCCTTTTGTGAAGATAGGACAGAATCGCAATGGCGAGAGCGGCTCCCTCCGTCGGGTCTGTTCCCGCGCCCAGCTCGTCGAACAGTACAAGGGACTGTTCATCTACCTTTTTCAGAAAAGAGACAATATTTGTCATATGAGACGAAAAGGTGCTCAGACTCTGTTCAATGCTCTGTTCATCTCCGATATCCGCGTAAACCTGATAAAAAACGGCAAGTTCCGAACGGTCTCCCGCGGGAATGTGCAGTCCGGCCTGCCCCATCAGCGTAAACAGCCCTACAGTCTTCAGGGACACAGTTTTTCCGCCTGTATTGGGGCCTGTAATAATCAGAAGAGTAAAATCTTCTCCCAGAGAAACTGTGATGGGGACTACGGTACGGGGATCCAGAAGCGGATGCCGCCCTTCCCGGATGCGGATGCGGCCTTCCTGATTGAATACCGGCCGGCTGCCCTGCATGGACAGAGCCAGCGCGCCCCGGGCAAATATAAAGTCCAGATCCGTCATGGCCCTGTAGTCCTGCCGGATTTCTTCCACATAAGAGGCGGCCTGGCTGCTCAGATCCGCAAGGATGGCCTGGATCTCTTCCTGCTCTTTTGCATAAAGTTCTTTGAGATCATTATTCAGTTTTACAACAGCCATCGGCTCAATAAATAATGTAGAGCCGGTGGAAGACTGATCATGGATCAGCCCCTGTACCTGTCCTCTGTATTCCGCTTTTACCGGAAGACAGTAACGGTCCCCGCGCATAGTAATAATCGGATCCTGAAGATAAGAGCGCCAGGAGCCGTTTACCAGTCCGCTGAGAGTGGCGTGAACCCGGTCGTTAATCGTACTCATATTCCGCCGGATCCGTTTCAGTTCACTGCTGGCGTCGTCCGCGATCTCCTCCTCGGAGATAATACAGCGGTCGATTTCATTTGACAGCGGACTCAGGGGTTCCAGAAGGTCAAAATAGTCGTCCAGGCAGTCTGCAGCGTCCTCCTGAGTGTCGTGCCTGCCGTAGGATTTGGCCCGGGCGGCGTTTTTCAAGAGCCGGCAGATGCGCAGAAGTTCGGAAATGCTTAAGGCCCCTCCTATTTCCAGTCGTTTCATGGACTCCTCTATGGGTGCGGCGTCGCCGAAGGAAAAACGGCCTTTCCGGATAATTCTTGTAAATGCGGCAGCCGTCTGTTCCTGAAAAGTATTGATTTTATTCAGATCAGTCATGGGCTTAAGCCTCCGGCAGAGCTGGCGCCCGCGGAAGGAAGAGGCTTCCTCTTCCAGAAGCCCGATGATTTTATCATATTCCAGTTTTGTCAGAGTTTTCTGATTCATAAATTCACCTGTCTGTTATTTTCTAAGTTTTTCTGTTTATATATTATGTCCGGTTTTCTCTCCGGCTGTAATCATTTTACCCCATTCCTTTTTCCATGACAAGAGCGCAGCGTCCTTTCCATGGCAGGCATGGCTGAGCTGCCGCAAATTTCAGGCCGCGCCGGACAGTTACGATTGAACAATCCAAATGAATCGGTTATACTATAATCTGAAGGAGAAATTATGCCTATGCTGTACAGGAAGAATCGGAATCCGGATCAGGAGGAGACTCCGGAAACCACCGTTGATAAGCAGAAAGAAAATCCGCAGAAAGAAAGCGCACATTTGGATGCGGCTCAGACAGAAAACTCTTCGGCAGGCAGTACAGCGGAAGAAGAGCAGAAGCCGGAGAAATACTCCTTTCTGCAGGAGACCATAAAACCCGAGCCCTTAAGCAGGGAAAGACTTTTCAGGCAGACTGCCAGAATTGCTCTGTACGGTGTGATTCTGGGAATTTTTGCCTGTATTGGTTTTTTTGCGCTCAAACCCTGGGCAGAGCGGACATTTAAGGGAGAACCTGAGACCGTAACCATTCCGGAAGATGAGGAACCATCGGAAGAAGAGCAGAAAGCGGAGGAGGAAAAGACCAGGGAAACAGAACAGAAGCTGGATTCACTGAGTTATGAAGAAATGCTTGCATCCATGTATAGTCTGGCAGATGAAGCAAAGAAAAGTGTTGCCACTGTGAGTCGGGTATCCGGAGGAACGGACTGGACAGACGAGACAACAGGAATTGAAGATTCGGCGGCCGGAATTGTTACTGCGGACAATGGGCAGGAACTGCTGATATTTGCCCCGGACTCTGTATGCAGCGACGCGGAAAGCTGGATTGTTACATTTGCAGATGGATCCCGGTATGGGGCTTCTTTGAAAATGCGTGACCGCAACCGCTGTCTGGCGGTATTCAGCGTCCGGCGAAGAGAAATTTCCACTTCTACATGGAGTTCTGTAAAAGTTGCCGTTCTGGGAAATTCCAATCTGACGCAGCAGGGGGATCCGGTGATTGCTCTGGGAAATACTTTCAGTTACGCAGACGGAATCAGTTATGGAATTATCAGTTCTACTGATTACAAAGAAACTTTTTACGATGGAGAGTGCGATATCCTTGCAACCGACATTTCCGCTGCTTCGGGCGGGTCCGGGGTATTGTTTAATATGCAGGGCGAGGTTGTGGGTCTGATTATGGCTTCGATCTGGGAAGATGAAGGGACAAATACGGCAAACGCTTATGCCATATCAGATCTGAAGTCTGTGATCGAGCTTATGGCGAACGGGCAGAACGTGCCGTATATCGGTGTATACGCAACAACAGTTACCTCCCGGCTGAAAGAAGATCAGGGAATGCCGGCAGGCATTTATGTAATTGACGTGGATCCTGATTCTCCGGCCATGGCGGCAGGAATACAAAGCGGTGATATTATCTGTGAAATAAACGGGGAAACGGTGACCAATCTGGTGACATTCGAGAAGGCTGTACTGGAGACCCGGACAGATCAGCAGATACAGATCAAAGGCAAACGTCTTGGAGCTGACGGTTATGTGGATGTGGATTACACGGTAACTGTGGGGCAGAAATAAAAATAGAAGAATAGAAAGAGGAATGAAATGAGATATATCAGTGGACTGCATGAAGGAGAGACAATCAGAAACGTATATCTGTGTAAAGGGAAACGTTCCGCGGAAACGCGAAACGGAAAACCGTATGACAACCTGATCCTGCAGGATAAGACAGGGACACTGGACGGAAAAGTCTGGGATCCAAATTCCCAGGGGATTTCTGAATACAGTGAAAAAGATTTTATAGAAGTATTTGGCGACGTAATTAATTATAATGGCAATCTTCAGCTCAATATCCGGCAGATCCGGCGGGCTTATGAGGGAGAGTACAATCCGGCGGATTATATGCCTACAACCGATAAGAGTGTAGACGGAATGTATGAGGAGTTGCTGGCGTATATCCGGCAGATCTCCAACGTCCATCTCCGGCAGCTGCTGGAATATTTCTTTGTGAAAGACGAGGCGTTTATCAGCAGCTTTAAAGGACATTCGGCCGCCAAGACCGTACATCACAGCTTTTCCGGAGGACTTCTGGAACACACGCTGAGCGTGGTGCACCTGTGCGAATATTTTGCAGGTGCGTATTCCATTTTAAACAGGGATCTTCTCATTTCCGCAGCGCTGTGTCATGACATTGGAAAAACAAGAGAACTGTCCGCATTTCCGGATAATGATTATACAGACGAGGGACAGCTCATCGGCCATATTGTAATCGGTGTGGAGATGATTGACGAAGCCCTCAGAGAGCAGCCGGACTTTCCAGTAAAACTGGCCAATGAACTGAAGCATTGTGTAGTGGCTCATCACGGAGAACTGGAATACGGTTCGCCGAAGAAGCCGGCTCTGGCCGAGGCTCTGGCCCTGAATCTGGCGGACAATGCGGATGCAAAACTGCAGACGCTGACAGAAATATTCAAAGGCAAGACGGGAACAGAGTGGCTTGGGTTTAACAGACTTTTTGAGTCCAACTTAAGGAGAACATCGGGGACGTAACAGAAAAAGGGGTTACGTCCCCCGTTTTATGAAAGGATATAAATATGGGGAAAAATGAGAATCAAATGCAGAAAAACCAGACAGTGATTACTGAGATTACAGATATAGGCGTAAACGGAGAGGGTATAGGAAAGGTGGACGGTTATACTCTTTTTATCAAGGACGCGGTGATCGGCGATCAGGTAGAGGCAAAAGTTACAAAGGCCAGGAAAAATTACGGCTACGCAAGACTGATGAAAATTCTGAGCCCTTCTCCGGACCGGGTAAATGCCCGATGTGCCTTTGCAAGACAGTGCGGCGGCTGCCAGATCCAGGAAATGTCCTATGAGAAGCAGCTGGAATTCAAAGCCCGCAAAGTACGGGGAAATCTGGAGCGTATCGGCGGCTTCCCGCCGGAACTGCTGGATCGTGTAATGGAGCCTGCCGTGGGGATGGACCAGCCCTTTGGCTATCGGAACAAGGCCCAGTTTCCCTTCGGCACAGACAAAGAAGGAAGACCGGTGACCGGTTTCTACGCCGGCCGGACACACAGCATTATTGCCAACACAGACTGCGCGCTGGGAGTGCCGGTGAACCGGGAGATTCTGGAAATTATTCTGACCTATATGGAAGAAAATCATGTCCCGTCCTATGACGAGAAAACCGGAACCGGAGTCATCCGTCATGCATTGATCCGTTTTGGCTTTACAACAAAAGAGATCATGGTCTGTCTGGTAATCAATAGCCGGAAGCTGCCTTATGAGGAACGGCTCGTTGAAAAGCTGAGGGCCATAGAAGGGATGACAAGCATCTCTGTCAGCCCGAACATGGAACAGACAAACGTTATCATGGGCAGCACCTTCCGGGTGCTCTGGGGAAAGGAATATATTACTGATTATATCGGCAGCGTAAAATACCAGATCTCTCCTCTGTCCTTCTATCAGGTGAATCCGGTGCAGACGGAAAAACTGTATTCCCTTGCGCTGGAATATGCAGATCTGCAGGGCGGCGAGTCCGTATGGGACCTCTACTGCGGAATCGGAACCATTTCTCTCTTCCTTGCGCAGAAGGCAGGGCAGGTGTACGGCGTGGAAATCGTGCCTCAGGCAATCATAGACGCGCGGAAAAACGCGCAGATCAACGGGATTGAAAATGCAGAGTTTTTCGTGGGAAAGGCGGAGGAAGTCCTGCCGGACTATTATGACAGGTATAAGAAAGAACACGGCGGGGAGCGGGCCCGCGCGGATGTGATTGTGGTGGATCCGCCGAGGAAGGGCTGCGATGAGGCGCTGCTGGAGACGGTTGTGAAGATGGCACCGGAGCGGGTTGTGTATGTAAGCTGTGACTCGGCCACGCTGGCAAGAGATATGAAGTACCTGTGCGGGAACGGGTATGAAGTGAGGAAAGTCAGAGCAGTGGATATGTTTCCGATGACGGTGCATGTTGAGACGGTTGTACTTTTATCCCACAAATCCCCGGACAGTGTTATTAATGTAAAGGTAGAATTTGGAGAAGGCGATGATAAGATATCGTTGGATGCGATTGCAGAACGGGCGAAGAAATATCAGCCGAAACCGAAAATCACATATAAAATGATACAGGAATATGTGGAGCAGAAGTATGGATTTAAGGTACATACAGCTTATATTGCGGAGGTAAAGAGGTCATTAGGTCTGACAGTGTATGATGCTCCTAATGAGACAGAGGAATTGAAGCAACCGCAGAAACGTCCGACGAAAGAAAAGGAAGAAGCGATAACGGAGGCACTTAAATATTTTGAGGTAATCTAATGGGTGAAAATATTTACCAGATTGCAGAGCAGATAGTCCAATTACATCAGAAAGCCTATGAGGTTTATCTGCCATTGGTTGAAGATGTGTGCAATAGAACTGCGTCAGAAGATGAATTGTCACATTTGTTAGATTATTTATTGGACTTTGCGTGTGATGAAAAAATGTAGGATTGTATAAAAAAGTGTGTAGAAGATACTTGTATGTATACCCTGCTTGTATTAAGGATTATATTGCAGCATATCGGGAAATGTGGGAAGATGAAGATAGTTATACAGTAGAATTTTCTTAAAGCGAAAAAGAATTAAGTGTTTCAAAAAGATTATAATGTGATCGCAGGAGGAGTAATGGGGAAAATAATTAAAGATACAATTCATGCAAACGGGATAGATATTGGAATTTATACGCAGGATTTTGAAAATGAATTTATTTCATTGACAGATATTGCCCGGTATAAGAGTGATGCTCCAACAGCAGTTATTCAAAATTGGATGAGAAACCGAGATGTAATAGAATTTCTGGGTTTATGGGAAAGGCTACATAATTCAGATTTTAAACCCCTCGAATTCGAGGGGTTTAAAAAGCAGGCTGGAGCGAATGCTTTTACAATGTCACCAAAGGAGTATATTGACCCGTTTACGGGTGAGCCAGTAAAAAGCAACAGATAAAAAAGAGTCCGTAAGGACTCGGTAGGTGAATGACGTTGCGGCTGGCTAACCAATTCGATGAGTCTTTAGACTCCAGTGCCAGTAATCAGCCCTTATGGGGCGTGAGCATCCTCCCGGCTAAGCCGGTGGTTCTGATTATGCTTCATCAGAAGCAGATGCAGCAAGGCGGATTGAGTACAATGTGAAGTGTAGTCAGAGCATGCTATAGCGTTTCTTCTGTGCAAAGGGACGCTAACGCCGGAAGGTCTGTGACTGTCAATCTGCCGCGGGTAGTGGCCAAAATTCCCCTGCTGCGCAAGTGAGTCAGTTCCCGCGTGATCTGCACACGGCTCATACCGAGAATGTCTGCGATATCTCCCTGTGTCATTTCGACGGTTAACCCGGAGTTGGATGGTTGATTTATAGTCAGCATATAGATCACCTCGCTTTCAGGATAATTCATAATATTATAACATAGAATGATGAACTTTTCTATTTGAGAAAATAAAAGGAGGAAATAGGATGCAGCATAAAGTTAAAGTTACCGTTCTGGATAAAAAGTTATACCCGGAATTGCAGCAGCAGTATTGCGCCGTTCCGGACAGCGGAAAATGTCCGTGCTACTATATTGGAGATGAATTTATTTTTTGCAGGAATGACGAGCAGGATGACTTCTGGCATTGCGGCGAAGGAACGCTTGTAAAATCCGGTCAGCCGGACGAGGGCTGCCTGCAGTCGCCGGGTACTGCGCATTGCGGAACAAAGGGTGTTCCGTTCTGCGCAGAAGCATGGGACGCTGTCGCAAGATATATCTACACAGGCTTACAGGGCGGTTCCATCATGCGAGGCTGGATGAAGGAAGAAAACACAATGATCGCCTGCTGCAATGACGGTACAAGACCGGTTATTTTTAAGATTGAGAGAATTGACTGCGAGTGAGATGCTTACATAAACGAGAACAATTCACTCAGACCCGCTGTAGTTTTCATCCAATGCAGGATGGAAGCTGCAGCGGGTTTTATATTTTCTGAGCTGTGGCATCAAACTTCATTTTATTCTTCTTTTGCTGTGCCATATTTCCAGTCAAAGTAGTTAATCTGAAGCTGGGCAAAATAAGAGACTCGATTCAGCAGAAAAGGTCAATCAGCCATTGTGCGGATTGACCTTTTTTGGCGGGCAAAGGATGGCGTAAAATAAATATAAGAGAGCAGCAGCCGGGAAGAGTTTGATAAGTTCTGAGATTCGTTGAAGTTACAGCCTTTTCTTGTTATACTTGATTCAAAAAGAGGCTGTTGAAACAGGGGGATATAAGCCGGCCGGGACACGGAAAAGATAAGTCGAATACCGGCATCTTTGAGGAGGGACTTTAGTTATGAAAAGGTTTTACAGACCGGTGCTTGCAGGAATGGCAGCAGCCGTAATATCTGTCTGCAGCGCATGCGGGGCAATACCGGAAAAAAATCACGGCGGCAATAATGAAGACCGGAAGGATGCTGCGGATGAAAAGACGGAGGAAATAACCATACCGGCTTCGCTGATTAAGTTTTCCAGTTCGGATCTGCAGGATAATATAGAAGCATTCAGCGACTACTGCACCAGTGTCAGACAGAACGGGGATGATATGATAATCGAAGTAACGCCGGAGCAGAAAGAAACGCTGATACAGATGCATGAAGACAATATCAGGGAAGTAATGGATGATATGGTGGAAGCTGATCCTTCATATTCCTGTGAACTGGACGAAGATTACAGCAGAGTGGTGTACAGGTACGACGAAAACATAGACGGCATCCTGCAGGCAAAAGTTCTGCTGTCGCTTACCACAAGCTATGCTTTGAAAGGCATTATGGAGACAGGAAATCCGGACTGGCATATCCATGCTGAAATTGTAAACTGCCATACCGGCGCAACGGTCGTAGAGGGAACGCTGCCTGATGAGGCGATTAATTTCGGACCGGATGAGTGGGAAAAAAGCTATGTCAGTACAGGAGAGGATGAGCTGCAGAAGGAAATTATGCGGGAAACAGGCCTTCCGGGAGAGTACAGTGCTCTGACCGACACACAGAAGAGTGCAGTTACGTCAATTGAGGATATGCTGACATGGCTGGAAGAAAAATATCAGCAGAAATTCCATTATGTATCTTATGCGCCGGGAGATACGATCGAACAGGAGCATTTGAAGGTATATCCCGAACAGGGGGATGAATCGGATATTGTGACGGTGTACCGTACATATGAAAATGGGCTGTACCGGTATGAAGATGATTACGGAGCAATTCTGATGCGTCCTGTGTATGAAGAGCAGGTACGCGCATTCGCGGAGCAGTATCTGCCTGCCGAAGGAATAAAGATTTACACGGAAATAAAGAATGGCGGCAGCAGTGCGGCAGATGCAGAACCGGTTCTGAACGAGGTTTCCGCTGTGACGTATATTTTTATGGATGACGCCCTGTGCTCAGAACAGTATGAGACATTTCTGGAGGCTGTGCCGGACTGGCTGACAGAGAACTGCCAGGGCGTGCCGGCGGGGCTTTATCTGCGGATGACAGAGTCCGAAGCATGGCTGCAGATCGACAGATCCGATTATGAGGACAAGCTCCGGGAAGATGTCTATACCAAAGAGGCGGAATGCGCGATTTCCGGGAACGGGAAAGTGACGGTGTATTAACTGAGAGGAAGAAATATCATGAGGAAGATTTTATTGCTTACGGTATGCTGTGCCCTTGTATGCAGCCTGAGCGGATGCATAGTTTTACGGAGAGGATCATCCAATGAATATCGCTCCGATGAAGAATTAGCGGATGAAATGATAGAAAACATTATCGATTGCGCAGAAAAGGAAGATGCAAAAGCACTGACCGAATTATTTTCACAATATGCTAAGGACAGTACGTTAAATTTAACTGAACAGGCAGAAGACTTCATAGAGTTTTTTCAAGGCCAATGTAAAAGCTGGAAAGGAAATGCAAGTTCTCATGAAAAAAGTGAACACGGAAAAACAATCTGGCGGGAATTGAGAGGGCACTATTCAGTTATTACAGATGAAGCGCAATATAAAATAGCATATATTTATATTCCTTTTCACAGAGAAGAACCGGATAAAGCAGGGCTTACTGCAATAGAGATCACTACAGAAGAAACTTTTAACAAGGATTGGTTTCTTTGGAGTCTGGATCAGAAACCGGGAATCTATGTGACAGAAGACAAGGAAGAAATGCACTCAGAACAGAGGCTGATCACTCCGGAAGAACTGATCCGGGCGGCAGGACTTACAAAAGAACAGTACCGCGGAGCTGATCTCGAACAGTTTATTGAAGATTTCGCCATCACGGAAGAAGATGTGGATACGCTCAACATACCTTTACTTCTGGAAGAATACGAACCGGACCGCAAAGACGGTCTGGCCGATGTGAGCTATCTTCTTGAAGACGACATAGAAAAACGTACGTCTGATTTTACAGAGAATGTATATGCCATTGCTTTTATGGAAAATAAGAATACAAGTACAGAATGTGTATATTACGATGTACTGGATAGTAAACGGTATCAAACGTCGGATGCGTATCTCTTTGATGATCTCTACCAGACACAGACCGGATATTATGCGGACGGACAGCAAATGGTGGAGGCGCTGGATAAGTATGGAGTCTTTAACTGGAAATCCGGGACAGATGAAGAGGAGATCACAGATCCCCAGTACATGGTGCTGGCAGTGGAATATGAGGACGGGACTGTGTTCCGCGTAAAAGCGTCCGGATTACTGTCGCAGGTGCTGCCGGACGAGTACGATGAAGTGAGAGAAATGCTGTTGTCAGGAGACACAACGGAAGTTAGAGGAAAATGAGTATTGTTTCAAAGGAGGACGCCATGGACAGAGAATTTGAAGATAAATTTATGGATGCGCAGTCACAGATTATTTCATTATGTGTCGAATTTGCGGGTAACAGGGCTGATAAGGTTTATGCCTATGGCTCTATCGAAGAAAGCAGTATTTCTTTCAATGCATTTTTCAAGATTGACAGTCAGATTAAAACAACAAATAATATAGCTGCCGATACAGACGCGATATGGGATTTCCTGGATCTTGGTGAATCGGGTCTGGAGAAGATAAAACAAATATGCATACACTATGGAAAACCTGTCCCCACAGAATTAAAAATGATCTATGACTGTAAAAGTGGTAAAATAGACACGAAATACAAATATGAAAGTATCTGTTCCGCAAAGACAGGGACAGATTCAAGCGAAATTTTTATGAAGTGGTTAGACGAGGTTCTTCATTAAGATAGCATTATTCCGGGAAGTTATGGTCGTGGTAAGGAGGAAGTATGATTGTATTTTGGATTTTGGGTGGAATTTTTATAATTGTTGGTTTCATAATGGGGGTAAGAAAGTTTATCAAAACATATCAATACCGGGGGAAGGCAGAAGGAGTCATACTCGATTATGAAAGTTCAACGGGGACAGGGAAACAATCGATAAGAGTTCGATATCAATATGTGATTTCTGGCGTGAAATATGTTGCAAAATCGGAATGGCTTAATAATGGATCTTTTTATCCCGGGAAAAAATGCGAGGTGAGGTATAATACAGGCAAACCTGAAAAATCATATTTGAAAACGTTTGATCGGGTGCTTCAAAGTGTTATCGCAACAATATTCTTTTTACTCGGGGGAGTGATCATAATTTTGGGGATCATACTATCGGGTATCATGTCAATATAACTTATGTAAAGGATAATCTGGACAATACATATGCGGATGATGAGGATGCTGAGATTGCAGAGAGTGGTTCGGGCAGTGCTTTAGAATATAGTGTTAATGCTTCCGATTATTATTGTGAAGTTATTCAGAAAGAAAATGCCGTTTTATATGTAACCGCATATCCGGATTACAAAGAGGAGGCAGCGGCTATTATTGACAGTTTAGGATATTAGGGAGAGAGTTTTTGATAAAATGTTCAAATTTCAGAAAGAAAAATGTACGCAGGAGACTGAAGGAAAAGTAATAAAGAAAAGATGGAATGGAGATGTATGGTTCCTGACAGTAGAGTATTCTGTTGATGGTGAAAAGTATAAATTAACAGAGCAATTGAAATACCAGGTAATAAAAACGCACAAACTTGGGAAAATTCCTGTGGGAATGAGTTCTAAAGTTTCCTTGGGTAATGTAAGTGAAGGGGATCATATTCGAATAAAATATAATCCGATAAAGCCGAAGAAGGCTTATATGCCCGATAATTCAGGTTTGCCTCTGATGTAGAGGAAATACGCTAGAAGTGCAAGGAAAAATAGATGAAAGAATACATAGCAGATCGCAAATCAGGAAAATGATTATTTCAGCTGTTCTTGCCCGTGCGGCTGTAGTTTCGGGAGGACGTGAAGTACTTATGAGCAGGGTTGCTGAGAGATGTTTCTTTTTGGATTAGAGCTTTGTTCTGGAATATGTACCGAATGTTCATGAAACTACGGTATACGAGTACGTCCGTTTTGATATGAAGTATGAGGGATTCGGAAAAAGGTATGGATTTTTATATAGTATCGGATATGCCGCTTTATGTATATGGATATTATAGAGAATTCTCAGAAGTAAAGAATAGGCTTCATCAGGTAGTACAGAACTGGGAGACGGGAGAATAATAAGATAAGCAGATATAGAGTCAGTCATTGGCGATACAGAGTTGTATAGGAAGGGAGAAGAATGCAGAGAGTATTTAATATAGACAAAAAATTGAAAAATAAATATCTGAAAGAGTGGGCAAAAACACAGGATGGCTATAAAATAAGGCGATTTACAGCTATATTTCTAAAAGTATTAGGTGGGGTTATTTTTCTGGGGCTTTCTCTTTTATTCGGCTGTTTGACATACGGAACAGATGTTTTTGCAACGGCATTACTTTCAGGAATTGGCTTAGGTTTTGGATTTGGATGTATTCCGTTTTTTATAGGACAATCCATAGGGATCAAGGCAGTACTGAAATGTGGAAGACCGTTCTCTATTGAAGAGAAGGAGTCTATACTGATTGCTGATGAGGGGATAGAATTCCGGTATCATGATGTAGAAACTCCGTTTGAGATGTCTGTGAGTGTTTATCAGATACTTCGGGAGGACGTGCGGGTAATAGCGGTTGATGATGCAACTCATGTAGCGACAATTATAGGCAGGGGAAACATGACGGTCTATCATGATATAGCGACTAAGAAGATAGATTGGACAAGAAGTCAGCGAAGATTTTATGAGGATTCTCAGATGAAGATACTTCTGGCATATGGGAATAATGATGAACTTATTCAGAAGTTAAAGAATTATGCGTTGTTAAAATAGTGGAATTATGAAGGTGAAGGAGATAAATTTCTTCGACTTTAATGAAATTAATAAGGAATAAAAATGGAAAATACATATCTTATAAACAGTAAACTATATGTAAAACCGAAACCTGCAAGTTTTATTTTCAGGATTCTGTTGAATATTTTTCTTGCTGTTTATTTACTTGCATCTATTGTCATGATTCTCTTTGAGGGAGTCAGTATCGGCATAGTGGGAGGAATTTGTCTTGTCGTTTTTATTGTGCTAACTTATAATCAGAGACCTTCTGCAAGAGCACACTATGAGATAGTACAGGCGGAGATAGGTATAGAGCCGGATGTGGTAACTATTATATATCGGCAGATCAGCAGCCTGAATGGGGGCAATGCAGTGTATAAAATACCTACAGGACAGTTGAATTCTATAGAATTCAGCGATCAGCTCTGCTGTATTCACTTTATCGGATCGGTGACGGTAACATATACAGGAAGTAACTTAAGATCAGAAAATAAGTCTGGCTGCTATTTTTATGTGGAAAAAGGGTATGAAAAAGAAATTTTGTCTGAACTGACCAGGACATGTGGAAAAGATATTATTTATCGTAATAGATAAAGGTATGATGGGGAAGAGCATATGGAAGAGATAAAACGGCATTGTGAAAAAGTCATACAGATACTCCGTTCCGATTATAATACGCAGTTACAGTATTCGGGAATAATCAAAAAAATATATGACGTTATGTTACAGATTATATCCTGCGATAATGTCAATGAACTTCCTGATATTCACTGGAACAGCATAGCGCGGTGTTTTGCTGACGAAACGACGGATTATCAAAGTCCTATACTCTTTGAGATAGATAAAATTGCGAAGCTGTCAGAGGGAAAATAATGCCGGAGAGAATGGATTGGAAGAATGCTTTATGCGCGACAAATAATTTCCGCTATAAGTTGATAAGGTATAAAGAAAATGTGTACGCTGTTGACTGGCTGCCGCACTGGTATTCGGTCTTTGCAGGTATTTTTATATGCTTTTTCAAAAAGAAAGCATATATTCTGACTGAACAGCAGGCCGCAGTATTACAAAGAAGAGGCGGAATAAATTCGCTTTCTATATTTTGGAGTCCGGTTTTAACAATATTGTTCTGCACTGGGGCAAGATGGATATCACAGCAGGTAAATATAGAAGGAAGAGTGAAAGGCCCGTTTTTTATTCTTACTTTGCTGCTCGTAGTTTTTGCTGTTTATAATATATGGAGAGCTGGAAAAGAATTAAAGTTAAAAAAATGTCTGGGTGCCCGTAATGAAACTTGCACGATAAAAATTCTCTGCAAAAAACCAGATCAGGAACGTAAAGTATATTTTTTGTGTGCTGTTGCTGAATTGATCTTTCAAGGGGGATTGTACGGAATTGCTCTATGGTTTTGCTTTCATCCAGGTGTGATCTTAAATACAAAGATAATAATTCTTGTCGCATGTGCCACTTTTATATATTTTCTTTCGGCGGGATTTTTACCTGACCGCCTGTTTGTAAGTATAGAAGTCATGAAAGAGGAAGAGAAGATATAGTCTGACTTAAAGGGAAAGTAATGAAGCAGTTGAGAAAAACAGAATGGCGGAGAGGATACCCCATTAAGAAAAACCTGGCCCTGTGTGCATGGGGTCTGATGGCGCTCGCAGTCTTCGCCGGAATATTGTCGCACCCGGAGAATATTCCATCGCTGGCGGCGTGTGTTCTTGCATTGGCGGGCGCAGTCCTGACGCTGCCGCGTCTGCTCAAATATTACAGAACAATATACCATAGTCTGCCCGCTCTGAACAGGCGGCTTACAAAAAAGGAGCAGGAGGAGCTGATCGAACACGAAAATTTTGAGACGATCACTGAGTTGGAGACAGAATCACTGCGGTGGACAGATTTTGCTGAAAGTGTGCACTGGCTCCGGATTAATGGAAGATATGTTCCGAAAGAACTTGTGATCTTAGGCGGGGCTGAAGTAACCGGCAATATAATGAACCGGGACACGACACCGGTGATTTTCCTTTACGCGACCGGTGATGTGGTAAAAATTGACCTTGGAGTTCAGGTCAGTGTTCAGAAAATCCGGGAACTTAACGCATATCTCTGGTCCTGTCATCATATTTTTCCGGGACAGGCAGACAGGACAAAGACGAAAGAACTCAGCGGTATATTCGGGGAGGTCTACACAGAGTATCTGAAAGAAAAAGAACCGGAGAAGGAGAGCGGGGTTCTTGCGGATCTTATAGAAGATGCAGGAGAATTGCGGCAGAAATGTATCGAGAGAATGCCGTCATATTTGAAAAAGGTTGACGAAAAAGCATGGTGGAATGAGAAGACAAGAAAGAAGATGGAACAGTGGAAAGCAGACCGGGAGAATACATTATGAGTGAAATAAAGTTTAAAGTCTCTAAAGATGGAAATGAAAAGAAATATATTCCTCTGATCAGAAAAATGCTGAGTCGCTCCCTTTCCGAAATAAGAGAATGCTTAAGTAATAATGGCTATATTGATATATGCAGCCTGGAAAACATAGACGGACTGCAGCATATGAACGAGCTCATTGAGGAGCTGCAGAAAAAAGGGGCGGAAATTGTACTGTATGAGGATGACAGAGTTGTAGAAACTGAATTCCTGAAAAATATCATTGAAGCACACTTTGATGCAGAAAGGTATCTGCAGGAAACGGACGATAAAGTTATTGAGAAAGATTGAATGATTTGAGGAGGGAGATTTATGAGGATTACAGATATTTTTGATGCGGTAAGAGATGGAACTTATTCGGATTTTTTGAAGTTTTATACAGGAGATCCAAATCTGTTCAATAAGTATACAGGATTAAGTTTGTTTCAATTAGTGTTTGTCAATGACCATAATACAGATGAAAAAATAAAGATGATTCGATTTTTAATATCTGAGGGGGCGGATGTTAACTTTAAAAGTCCAAAAGATCAAAGAAATGCGCTGCATATATTTTACTTCTCTGTGTTGAGACCTGATCCACAGTACATGTTAAAAGTAACTCAGCTGCTGGTCGAGGCGGGGGTGGACATAAACGAAAAAGACAAATATGGCGCAATTCCGCTTAAATATGCGATTACCGTTGTAAAGCTGCCGACAGAGACGGCTATGCCGGTATATAAATATTTAATAGATCACGGTTCAAATATCTATGAAAAGGACAGTTTTGGAAAAGCGTGCATTGATTATGCAAAGGAATATTCATGGAGAAATGGTATTATAAGTCTGATGGAAGGACAGGGAGGGACAGGAACTTTATATGAAGTCAGGTAAGTACTTAACAGGATCAGATGCGCTGGCATTCGTAAAAGAGGAGATATTTCATATATTTAAAAGCAGTGTGGTATTGTCTGAGGAAAATTCAGCTCCGGAGCATCATGGCTGGTTTAAACTTGTCTTCCGGTATATACCTGAGTCTTATATGATTTGTTTTGCAAGGGGATTTAACTGCTTTAATATCAGGATCACCAGAGATTACTTTTAAAAAAGTATAACCGGAATATCCGACTGTTTAGATAAAAGTATGCAGGGAAAGGATGATATCATCATGGGCAGATCGGAAAGAAAAATAAAAAAATATGAGATCATTCTCTGTATTCTTGTGCTGGCAGTCATAGCGGCCGGTCTGCTGCTGCCAGAGACAGGGAATCTTGTCCTTCTGGATGAACTCTGCAATGCCGCGGTCATATGGATTGCGTGTATCTTTGTGATCATGAGGATTTTAAGGAACAGAACCGCTCTGTCCTTTTCAGGGAAAGCTGTGGGGGCGGCGGTCGTTATTGTATGTATGGCTGCTGCACTCTGGTTTTCGAAAGACATAGTGTCTGATCTTGCGGCCGGCCTGCAGACAGCTACATTGACAGACATACAGCTGAGCGGGACGCAGGCGCATACCGGCATTTTCTCACATCATTATTATCTGCTGGGCATAAATTCACAGGGGGAAAAGATCCGGGTGGAGATATCGGGGCAGGATTATGAAAGACTGGAGACAGCCGGAAGTGTATTAATTGAATATTACCCGAATACGAAGCGGGCTGTGAAGCTTCTGCCGGTCTGAGGAATTATTCGGAAATACGGCGGAAGCGTTTGGTGATAAAAGAATCTAAGATTACAGAGGAAATGGACAATATGAAGCAGAATAAAGCAGCGGGGCACTTGGCGGCCCTGCTTACAATTTTTATCTGGGGAACTACATTTATATCTACAAAAGTGCTGCTGAGAGATTTTCAGCCGGTGGAAATTCTGTTTTTCCGTTTTGTTATAGGGCTGGCTGCTCTGGCGGCAGCCTGCCCCCGACGGATGAAGGGAACCACGCTCAGGCAGGAACTTGCCTTTGCATCTGCAGGGTTAAGCGGAGTGTGCCTTTATTATCTGCTGGAAAATATTGCCCTGACTTATACAATGGCTTCCAATGTAGGGGTGATTATATCAGTGGCCCCGTTTTTTACCGGGATTTTATCCCATGTGTTTCTGAAACAGGAGGGAAAACTGCGGGCGAATTTTTTTGTCGGGTTTGCAGTTGCCATGGCCGGGATCGGGCTGATCAGTTTTAGCGGAGCGGCTTTACAGCTGAATCCCGCAGGCGATCTGCTGTCTCTTCTAGCTGCGTTTTTATGGGCATGTTATTCAATTCTGACAAGGAAGATCAGCGGTTTTGGCTACAATACCATTCTGACAACCAGACGGATTTTTTTCTATGGAATTCTGTTTATGATACCGGCGCTGTTCCTGTTTGATTTCAGTCCGGATCTGACCCGGCTTGGAAATCCGGTTTATCTGCTGAATTTTCTCTTCCTGGGACTGGGAGCCTGCGCGCTTTGTTTTGTTACGTGGAATTTTTCAGTAAAGCTGCTTGGCGCAGTCCGGACAAGTGTTTATATTTATCTGGTTCCCGTAATTACAGTAGCTGCTTCTGTGCTGATTCTACATGAGCCGTTTACCTGGATGACCGGTGCCGGAACGATTCTTACTCTGTCAGGACTGCTGCTTTCGGAAGGCAGAATGTTTAAGAAGGTCAGGAAAACCGTATGAGATTGTGTAAAATTCAGGGAAAATATTGATAAAACTCTTCAATTTTACAAATTTTTCATCAAAGGTACTGCAGAATCAGTTGACATACGGCCGTGACAGGATATATTATTTTCTGGGTTTTAGATTTAGAAGGACCCATCTGTATGTGCACGGGAGATCCGGATATATACAGAGCTTGTGCCGTCTGTTTCCGCGGAGACAGGCGGCTTCGGGAATACATATTTTCCCCCGGTGGGAACAGAAAGGATTGTTTTGCAATGAGTTTTTCATATTTAAAGAAACTGCCGACGCCGGCCGAGATCCGTGAGCAGTATCCGTTATCGGAGCGCGGCAAAGAGATCAAGCGCCGGAAAGATCAGGCGCTGCGTGATATTTTTACAGGAAAATCAGATAAGTTTCTCGTAGTTATCGGACCCTGCTCGGCGGATAATGAAGATGCTGTCTGCGACTATATCAGCCGTCTGAGCCGTGTGTCAGAGAAGGTTAAGGACCGGATCGAGATCGTGCCCCGTATTTACACTTACAAGCCCCGTACCAATGGAGACGGATACAAGGGAATCGCGTTCCAGCCGAACCCGGAGGAGCGTCCGGACCTGGTGGCGGGACTGATTGCCATCCGCCGTCTGCAGATGCGCTCCATTGAGGAGTTCGGTCTTCCGGCAGCAGATGAAATGCTGTATCCTGAAAACTGGGGGTATGTGGAGGATCTGCTCTCTTATGTGGCTATCGGAGCACGTTCCGTTGAGGATCAGCACCACCGTCAGACAGCCAGCGGTTTTGATGTGCCTACAGGAATGAAGAACCCTACCAGCGGCGACTTCTCCGTTATGCTGAACTCCATCTATGCGGCACAGCATCCCCAGCATTATGCCTATGCAGGCTGCGAGGTGGAGACTTCCGGCAATCCGCTTGCCCATGCGATTCTGCGGGGCGGAGTAAATAAGCGCGGCGTCAGCCAGCCGAACTATCACTATGAAGATATTAAGTGCCTGCTGGAAATGTATGAGAAAATGGGCCTTCAGAATCAGGCGGTTCTCGTTGATTCCAATCACTCCAATTCCAATAAGCAGTATGAGGAACAGGTGCGTATTGTAAAGGAAGTGCTTCATAACCGCAAGCTCTCATCTGAGATCCGCAGTCTGGTTAAGGGAGTGATGATTGAAAGTTATATTGAACCGGGACGCCAGGATGTGTCCGAACATATCTACGGTAAATCCATTACCGATCCGTGTCTTGGATGGGAAGCTTCAGAAAGATTGCTGTATGAGATTGCAGAGATGTGTTAAAAAGTGGGGTAAATAAGCCGGCCGGTATGATATGTCCCCTGTCAGGCAGACAGGAACATATTATACCGGTTTTTTTGCTGGCTGGTTCGAAAATTACCGCATATCGAAAAACAATAAATAAATTATTTACAAATAATAATGTGGCGCATATAATGCAGTCAGATACAGAATTTGGAAGGAGATGGTATTATGAATCAGAACAGGTTAGTCGTATTTACAAAATATCTGTTAAATTTTATGTTTTACAGCGGTATTATTGTTGTAATTTCTCTGCCGTACACGTTGAAACTTATTGGGAGATATTTGTTTAAGGAGGCTGCGGAGTATTATGTTTTTATGCTTGTTATATTGCTGCTGTCCGGTTTGTGCGGCCTGACGATTGTATATCAGCTGAAAAATATGATGCGGACGGTTGCCGGGAAAGACTGTTTTGTTGACAGCAATATAAAAAGTCTTAAAACGATGGGAAAGGCTTCGCTTCTTATTGCGGGGATATTTCTTGTGAAGATGTTCGTACTTCCCACCCCGGCCGCATTTATTATCATTCTTACTTTTTTTATTGCAGGGATATTCAGTCATGTACTGGGACTTGTTTTTGCAGAGGCGGTTCGCTGCAAGAAAGAGAATGATCTGACAATATAGGGGGGAGAAGAGATGGCAATTGTAGTGAATCTGGATGTTATGATGGCAAAGAGGAAAATGAGTGTAACAGAGCTGGCAAATAAAATAGACATTACTATGGCGAACCTGTCTATTTTGAAAAATAATAAGGCGAAGGCTGTAAGATTTACCACGCTGGATGCCATATGCCGTGTGCTGGGCTGCCAGCCGGGAGATATACTCGAATACGTTGAAGATGATGAAAATTGATAGTATTTCAGAATATGCAAAGTGTGGATGCGGATAGAAAAGATAGTTTTAAGACACTGGAAATTTTAAACATTATTTTCGATCAGATAACCAGATTAAACGATTAAGTGCGTGGCTGATATGCTGAAAACAAGGAAAATCAAAATAATATTAACAGAATTTGCTTTTTGTTAATGGATAAGGTATAGTTTGTATTATACAGGAATGATAGAATTCACGGACAGGGAACGAGAAGGAGAATAAACATGGCAACAGCAAAGGATATAGCCAGACTTGCCGGTGTCTCAACGGCTACAGTATCAAATGTACTTAACAGAAAGCCGGGTGCGGCAGGGCCGGCTAAAACCAGAGAAATCCTGGAACTGGCGCAAAGTCTTCATTATCAGCCGAACGCATTTGCGAAAAATCTGAAAAAACAAAAGACGGACAGTATTGGTGTAATTACAGAAGACCTGACGGTTTTTAATACGCCGGAAATTGTGGACGGAATAGAGTCTTTCTGTGAGGAGAATGGATACGAAATCATCCTTTCGAATCTGAGGCTGTATAAAAAGTATAAAAATGATTTTGCGGATACTCCCGAACACAGGGAACTATTTGATAAGGCAGTTCGCGGCATGACGGCAAAACAGGTGGAAGGAATCATTTACATCGGATACCACTGCCGCAGAATTGACTATAAACCGGCGCTTTTGAGCATTCCCTTTGTATACGCCTATTGTTTCTCCAATGATCCGCTGTATGCATCGGTAATGTCAGATGATGAAGATGCCGCGTACCGGATGACCGAATATTTGATTTCAAAAGGACATACCCGGATCGGTGTCGCTGCCGGACCGGAAACCAGCAGAAATACAAGGCTCAGACTTCAGGGCTGCCAGAAAGCGCTGGAGCATCACGGGCTGACGTATGAAAAGGACATTATTCTATATGGCTCATGGGAACAGGAAAGCGGTTATCAGCATGCAGATCGTTTTCTGGAAGCAGGCGTGACCGCTGTATTTGCTTTTAATGATATGATGGCGTCCGGCATTTACCGACGATTCTATGAAAAAGGAGTCATTCCCGGCAGAGATATTGCTCTGACGGGATTTGACAATCTGGAAATGTGCAACGGACTTATGCCCGCTCTGTCCAGCGTGGCTCCTCCGCTGGGGGCTATAGGAAGAAAAAGCGCGGAACTTGTTCTGGGACAGATTAAAACACACCGGGTTCATCCGCAGAATAAGGGCGGAGCTGTTTTGCTGCCTTGCGAACTGGTAATAAGAGACTCGGTAAATCAATGCCCTCAGGCGCAAAAATAGTTTCAGCTGCAGAAATAGAAAATCTCAATGAAGGATCAGCATGATCCTTCATTGAGATTTTTTTATACTTAATCGTTTGAATGACGCTGATAGAAGCGGCTGAGTATTTAAAATGTGACAGAATGCATAAAAAATATATAGATAAAGACCTGTCTCTTATACACATCTCCGAGCCC
>ERZ1090861.93-NODE-93-length-58247-cov-11.713088_pt1 | contig 58247 bp, 64 predicted proteins | sample MGYA00478482_ERZ1090861 | MGnify/ENA primary metagenome ERZ1090861 (study PRJEB33644, sample SAMEA5815744) | chicken gut metagenome | biome: Chicken; feature: Gastrointestinal Tract; material: Caecum | place: Ireland | collected 2019-01-01 | study: A study of the... | reverse complement strand
CGATTGATACCATCTTCCCGCGGCGTTCAGCATATCCAAACAGGGTATTGAAATTGTTTCGTAATTCTACGGATTCTGTTTCCGATAAATCAGCCAAAGACGCATTTAGCGTAGGGATGTCCGGCACTACTGTTAACAGCTTTTTTATTTCTGTAACATTAAGACCGTCCTGATGAATTTCAAATACAGGGCAATCATCTACCAAATCACCTTCCTGCAGATTTCCCTCGGTATAACCCGTTGGTGCCTTAAATTCATCCGGATCAGAAGCGCCTATAAACTTATGCCATTCGCATTCTTCAATTCCGGTTTCCTCATTTCTTGTATACCTGTTTGCAATCAAAATGACTCTTTTCATCCCCTGAGTCCCGTTCGGTATTGTCACCTCATCATACGTTCCGATCTCCACGACAGAAAGATTGCCATGATGGCACATCATTCCGCTCCGAATTTTCAATTTATTGTTTGTAACCAACTCAGGCTCCAGATTTTCAGCGCTGTTCAATATGTAACTTCCCTGCCCGACTGTTCCTTCTATAAACTGCCTGAACTGCTGGCTCGTTACGTGAGGCGTTCCAGTTTTCCCTGTTACTATCTGCATTATTGATTCTCTCCTTCCAATTTATAAGTTTTTGATTCAATGTCACCGGTTAATTCATAAACGATATTTTCAACTGGCTTTGCCATATACATTCCGGTCAGATAGTCTCTTCCGCCGACAATATCTCCTATATTCACGTCAATACCCAGGGCAGCAACGTCCATCTTAAACGTCTTTTTATTCATAAGCTCCTGCAATCGTTTTTCCGATTTGCTCTGAAGTTCATCCGTCTCAGTGGATGTATTCTCATACACTTCAGCAATTTCCTGCAATCCAGTATAATACTGTTGGCTTCCAATCGTTCCATTCTCTTGTACATACAGATGAAGTACATTACGATCCTGCATTTCGCCTTTTCCAGTCACAATCAGATGATTTACACCATCCCGCTTATCATCCATTGTGTAGTTAAGCTGACAGTCTCTTGATAACTCAATCTGATTCGAATAGTCCACAATCGGAACTGCTTCAATGTAGAGATACCCAGGTTCATTCTGTTCTCGCCGGAATGACAGCTGCAGTCTGTACCCTTTGCTTTTCAGCATTTTTGTTAATCCGTCCAGCAGAGTACAGTACCGCTCAAACTGATAGTTGCTGACCGTCACACCTGTGTCTTCCTGAGATACAACAAAGAGCCCGTTGAATTCAGGTTCAATCAGGCTCTTCATCACTGTATGCAATTCTCCGGATACTGTTTTATAATCCGATCCAGCTGGCGGCTGTATAATCTTCTTAGCCAGACGACCACGCCAGGACAATCCTTTCAGCTCCACATAATCCAACGTCGTATCCGTCAAAACTTCTCCGATAATACCGCCATATTCGGTTCCCATAATGTAGATCAGACTCGAAAAAGTCAGTTCTTCATACCAGTTGCTCCGCGCGATCTGCACGGAAAATGTTCGGTCCCCATTCAGATCTACTGTAATATTTGCGTCCTTAATGGCTCCCAGCTCGCGCAGATCTTCATTTGCCAGTATCACCATCTTGCTTCCCTCCGTTTCAGGAATAATGTAAGATCAAAACCAAAAGTCCCTGGCCAGCTGATCCGAAGCAATCCGGACGGTACCGGTTCAAACACTGAATCATCCAACCCACGTTCATGGAACAGATTCTGGATCATGCCATCAGACTGATGTTTCAGCACGGTGCAGTTCTGACTATCTATAATCAGATATTCGTCCTGTTCCAAATCGGTATAGACTGCATAAGAATGACCGTTCAGCATTACATATGGATTCGTACACGGACCATACATAATCATTTGAAACTCGCTTGAACCCACATGGTCAATATCCCAGGCTTTTGATCCTGTATCATCCTCTGCAAATTCAAACGGATGATCATACGGAAAATCAAGTCCTGTATCGGCACTATCATCCTGGGGAAAGAATTGTTTCGTCACTTCTGTTATCCAAGATATTTCCGGAGCTGTAAAAGTCAACTCCACCTCGGCATACACGTATCCCTGCCAACTTGTTTTCCTGGACGTCTGGATGCGACAGCGAAGGAATGTATCATTCACATAAAGACGGCCATATGCACCTTCTTCCGGATCCACAGCTGTCACACTGTACAGTCGTTCCATATTCTGAGCAAAGTCTTCTGCATTATTTCCAAATACGTCCACCTGTACTGTTTTCTGATAATCTCCTCCGACTGTTTCTTCCCACTCCGAATCAAACCAGTCTGCATCCGCCGTGCGGTAAGGATAATTGAGCAGATCCAGGGTTTCACCTTTTGAGTTTTTATAATATGCTGTTATCATATCCGCGGCACTGCTCCTTTCGGTAACTGCTTATCTATCCGGTCTGTACCAAGATAGATAGGTCTGTTGTTCTGTGCTTTTGCAACACTTTTTCCAGCACTTGCGCCGATCTCTTTCGCCATCTTCTTCATGTCGTCATCTGAAAGGCGCATGACAGTTTCATTGATCTGCTTCTTTAAGATTGTACTGCTGGATTCTAACGCAAAAGATTTTGCTATCCTTCCCGTATTAAAAGCCATTGTTTCTCTCATCCGGGAAGAAATATCTGACAGATCCAATGCATCCAGTGCTGCGCCAGCAAGTCCTGCAGTTTCTTTTTCTACCTTTTTTCTGTCTTTTCTTATGCCGATAATAAAGCCCTGGTCGAAGTCACGCCCCAGTTTTATCGTTTTCTTTGCAGGAGATTTCGACTGCAGTTCATCTTTAGCGGCCTGCAATGCTGATGCCGCAATTTGAGCCCCAGCAGCAATTCCTCTTGATATCTTAGATAGAATTCCGTTTGCGAAACCGTCACCGAATGCCGCTCCTGCCTCATGGCCTGTCTTCGACTTGGCACCGGAATCAGCATTATCCGCAAGAATTTTTCCAGCCTCATACGCTCCTTTCGCTCCCGCAGATATAGCATTATTGACTCCTGAAGCATATTTGCTTCCCCCGTCTTTTCCGGTTTCGTTCAGTTCTCCATCCATACTATCCATGGCCTGGATCATAGCTTCCATACCGTTCTGAGCCTCTTGGCTCAGATTCCCAGACAGATCTGCGTTCTTCATAGCTGTAAGCAGACGCTCACAGCCTTCTGACCCGATACCTTCCAGCAATGCCTTCATGTTCTCGGCAGATCCGGACATCGTATTAAGAGCAATTCCCATGGAGTTTGCTGTACTGTCTATAGTAGACTGCTCAATATCGGCAAGGCCGCTTTTTTGTACATCAAGAATACCGAGGAGCGTGTCTCCAACGCTCTGGGCCTGTGTAAGCGCTGCGTCTGATCCGGCGTCAAGAGTCGTATTTATTCCGCTCTGAATCTCAGCAAGTGCTGAGTTGATCTTCTCGGTACTTCCGCTCATTGCCGCCTCAAGAAGCATGTCATAATCAGAAATTTTTTTCTGATTATATTCCATATCGGCATTTGCCGCTTCAAAAGCGGCTTCCTGTTCTTCCAGTTCAGCATTTGCGCCATCCAAAGCATCCTGCAATTCCCGTGTACGCTGTATGGTTTCTTCTGTCTGCACTTGCGACTCTACCGCGGCTATCTGTTCTTCTATTTCCTTTACAGCCGACTGTTTTTCTAAAAGTTTATCGTATTCCGTTGCCAGTTTAGCTGTAATCTCGGCCTGCTCCTGCTTGGCATCATTATAATCAGACTCCATAGTACTCAATGCCGCCTCGGCCTTTTTTGCCGCGATCACATCGTATATGGATCCTTTCAGTTCCTGATAGTTCGTAATCTGACCATCTACCAGACCTATTTCAACCCCCAGGGCATCCGCAAGTTCGCCTGTAATATACTGAGCTCTTTCCTCATATCCAGACTTAATCTTCCCGTTTTCATCAACAATCTTGCTCAGCTCGCCCCAGAGAGCCTCAGCGTTGTCAATCTCTGTTGTAGATGCATCAATATTCTTCTGCCGGGCTGCCGCTTCATCCTCAATCGCTTTTATTGCTTCCTGAGATGCTTCTATATTCTCTCTGTGTTTCTGAGCCAATTCCTCGGTAGAATCTGCGGCATCGTCCGTAGTAAGCGCATAAATGCCAAGACCTGCAGCAAGAGCACCTACTGCAGTAATGACCAACCCGATTGGATTTGCTGCCATAACAGCATTCCATGCCATTTGCGCAGCTGTGGCAAGTTTGATCTTACCAGTGAGCACACCGACGATTACTTCTTTCGCAGTAAGAGCGCCAGAAGCTGCTAATACCTGAAGTGCATTTGCTGCTTCAGCAGCAGACAAAAGTTTTACAGTTGCAGTCAACGCCTTTGCTGCTTTCGCAGCATTTGAAACAACTTTATATCCTTTAAATGCCGTAAATGCCGTTGTAGCCGCCGCTGCAACCAAACTCAGATTTTCACCGACAAAATCCAGAACATCTATCAGCGGAGGAAGCACGGTCTTCGCAAGCTTTCCTACAATGTCAATGACATTATCCAGCGTGTTCACTGCCGTCTTTCCGGCTTTTTTCAAGCCTCCGGAGCCTAACGATTTTGATATTGCATCAATTGCATCTTCAACCGGCCTCTGCAGCTGCACCGGAAGAAGTTCGGCCAGGCCGGATGCCAATGCGCTTGCCATATCTCCTGCAGCGCTGATCAGCTGGCCCCTGTTATTAACAATCCCCTGAACAAATGACTGAATAAAACTGACTGCGGCATCTACCATCTTCGGAGCCTGTGACGCTGCGGCCGTCGCAAGATTCGCGAACTCATTTCCAGCCGCTTCGATCGCTGAATTAAGTCCTCCATTGTTGAAAGCGTCTGTTATATTGTTTACACTTTCAGTGGCTGACTGAGCCGCCTCTTTCAGACTGCCTGCTACGCTGTCATAGAACACGATCCCCAGACTTTCTGCGGAACCTGACAGCTCCTCCACGGCTCCCTTCAGATTGTCCTGCATTGTAGCCGCTGCTGTCTGAGCTGCTCCATCACATTCTTCATATGCTGCCGTAAGACTTTCCAAACTGCCCGGGCCTTCATTAATAAGAGCCAGCATTCCCGACAGAGCTTCCTGCCCGTACAGCGTAACCAGGTAATTGTTTTTCTGTTCATCAGTCATACCTTCCATAGCTGACTGCAACATACCTACCTGATCGGCCAGCGACAACATCTTTCCTTTAGAATCATAGAAAGAAACTCCCAGCTCATCCATTGCCTGCTGCATATCGTCAGTTGGTTTTGACAATCTTGACAGTGCACCTCTCAGAGTCGTACCTGCTTGCGATCCCTGGATACCTGCATTAGCCATTATTCCAATGGCCGCCGCTGTTTCTTCCAGGCTGATACCAGCAGCCCTTGCAAGGGGAGCAATGTATTTCATTGCTTCACCGGTCTCAGTTACTGAAGAGTTGGTCCGGTTCGCATTCTCAGCCAGGACATCTGCCACATGTCCGGCATCTTCTGCAGCTAATCCGAACCCCCGAAGAGTTGATGCGGCAATATCAGAACTGCTGGCCAGATCTTCCCCTGATGCCGCTGCCAAATCCAGCAAGCCGGGCATGGCATCCATGATCTCATTTGTCTCAAAACCGGCAGCCGCCAGGTTTTCCATACCTTGCGCCGCTTCACTCGCTGAGAAAGAGGTATCGGCGCCCAGTTCTACGGCCTGTGACCGCAGTTCTTCCAATTCTTTACCTGTAGCTCCGGATATAGCCTGCACCCGGGACATCTGAGCTTCGAAATCTGATCCAACTTTAACTGCTGCTGCAGCCACGCCACCTAAAGCGGTTGCAGTTCCAGTAACAGCTACAGTCGCCGCTTTCATTCCCTTCGAAGTTATGCTGCCAAGCTTTTTTAGTCCTTTTTCAATCCCTGAAGAATTCAGATCAGTTTCAATTACGACCTTTCCGTCTGCCAAAACAATTCACCTACCTTGTACTTCTGCAAAGTAGGCTTGGACGCTACTCTGAGGTGCGCCTCTGAACTCTTCCCTTTGCCGGATATTCGATCTTATTTATCTTTTTACAGCGTGGGCATTTAATCTCACCCTTTATCACTTCTGCGAACAAAAGAGTGTGCCCACACTTCTCACATTTTATTTTTTCAATATTCCTCATCCTCAAAGTAATTTGCTTACGTCCCCTCCATTCAACAGAGCCTCCTCGATCTGCCTCTCCTTGTCAGTCATAGCCGGAACCCTGACCTTCAGTCCATAATATTGCTGCATTGCCTGATAGAATCCTTTCTGCTCTTTCGAAAGATTCTTATTATTCGTGTCAGTCGTCCGGAACTCCATAATCTTTTGAAGACGGGTTTCCGATCCCAGATTCTCCAAAAGAATCATAAACTTCCACCAGTGCATGTCCTCTTTCTGCAGGTCAACTCCGTACTGCTGTAAAAATCCCGCATAGATCAGATCGGCATCTTCTTCAAAATCAAATGGCTGTTTATCGTTAAGTCCTGCAATCTTCCGTGGAAAACGTTTGCTCTTCTTTTTTCTTCCGCAGGCAAAGAACCATAGCATTCTGTCGATATGTTCCTGCGTATATAGCCGACGTTTTTTTCCATAAAACAGCTGCAGAATCTTAATAAGGGTGTTCCCAGACAGCACATCACTGTCTCCCTGCAGCTCATAGCACCGCAAAACGGTGCGAAAGTCCGAGTTAATCGGGCACTCCGCACCGTCTACGGTCAACTTTGTCGGGAAAGGCTCTGTCAAAACGCTCACGCCTTCACGCGGTCTTTAAGAGCCCGCATTTTCGACAGAGAATTTTTAAATCTGGCATTCTGTGAAACCTGCTCTTCCACAAGCTGATCAAATGCTTCCAGATGCTCCAGGAGATCATTTCCTTCTCCACAGACTGCCTTTCCGGTACCTTCTCCAAATACATTGTCGAATACATCCTTTATTCTGTCGCAGAGATATTTGTTTTTCTCCTGTTCAGTACCGGCCGGCATTTCAGCTTTTACATTCTGCATCCGCTTAAGTTCCTCAAAATACCTCTTTTTGCGTTCTGCCTGATCTTCATCATACAGACGGAAATCCAGTTCTACTCCATTAATCTGCATATCGGTCTCCTTTCTCTGTTTTTTACGCAGACAATTCAGATGAAGGCGTGAATGTTTTTGTCTGTGTGTTAAATTCTCCAACTTCCCAGTCAGATACGCCAAGAAGGTTTCCAGAGCCCTGAATTTCTCCGTCATTATCTGCAAAATCCGCAATTTCCACTGCTACTTTGCGACGCTTCGCCTCAAATGTATTATCTTTTTCCGATACAGGTTTTGTCAGATATACTTTCACATAAAGCGTCTCTGCCTCAGCTCCGGTCTTCTCATTCTCTCCGATATCAGCAATATAGGCAATTGCTGCTTCGGAACGCACCAGATCAAATTCCAGCGGTGCGGAAAACTGATACGATCCTATTTTTTGAGTTGCGGATTTCTGATTGACATACCGCTTTGATGTGGTCTGTGCAGCCGGGGAATTATCCAGCTTTGTCACACCGAATCCAAGAAGCTCATACTGAGCAGTACCGCTTCCTCCCGTAACATCAATATAATCTGCCTGCTGATATCTCTGCTCAACACCGGAATCCGTCCCTGTTTCTGCCAGAGTCTGAACTCCTGCCGACATTGTCATTACAGAGCTGGGCTGCGCTGTTCCTGTGTTTGTATTTTCAGAAACTGTTGCTTTTACTTCACTCATATTCTTTTACCTCCGTTTTTTATAATAAACAAATTGACACTGTATCCGGTACTGGCACTTTGTTCCTTCGCTGTCATACAAATAACCATTCGTCGTTGCCCGTACCGATTTACTTTTCAACTGACCGGATAACACCGGAAGATTTCCCGTTCTTGTACATTCCTCCAGCCAGTCTGCAAACTTTTCATAGAATGCTGTCGTTTTTTCATTCTCCGCCGGTCCATACAACTCCCGGGAACACAGTGAAAAAACATACTGCCTGACAGAGTCTCCATTGGTATAGTTCTTCACAATGGGATCCGCCGGTGTTTCCTCAATGCTGTACATTGTTGCATTCTCTTCCAACACATTCAGATTCACAACAGGAAAGTACGCCTGCTCAAACTCTTCCAGGAAGGGACAGGACTCTATAAACTCTTTTACCTTGCTTGCTACACTCATTTCGCCTTACCTCCACAATATGCTGCAACTGCCCGAGTAATCTCCTTGCCACGATCCGGCCACATGCGCTCAGTCCAATAGCCACCCGCAAGCGGATGAAACCGTCTATTCTTTCCTTGATTCTCATACCATTGTCGTCTGGCATATGGAGAATTATAGATAATTTTGTCGGCATGCTCTGTTACATTCCGAGACAGTGGTCCATTTAAAAACGGAACATACGGATCAGAGAGAGTTCTCACTTGATGAGTAAAAAAACGCTGCCCTTTTCCGTTCTTATCCAGATTTCTTTTCAGAAGAATCCTGTCCACCGGATCAATCTGCAGTCTGATTTTTGTAGCCATTACACACCGCCTCCAATCCGGATATGTTTTGAAGAACCAAAAAAGTTCTCGGAATGGCTGTTTATTCTTCCTACCACTCCCGAGAACTCTTTCTTTATCTCTTCTATGCCGCTGACTTCATAACCGGACCACTCTCCTACAATAAAGAAATCTCCATTCTGCACAGTCCACTTTCCTTCCGGATCCGCCAGATCCACAAAATCATTTTGCGGCAGCCAGTCCTCGCATTCAGAATATGGAATTCTGATCCGGTATACATCCGCACTTTTCAATCCTCCGTCTCCTACACTGACCTTCTGGTCAGTATGAAACCAGACATTTGGAATGTAATGAGGAATATACACAAATTTTCTCGACCGGCCGTCTGGAAAACGATTAAATATGGTCAGAGACGCATTTGTCAGCATAAATCCACCCCCGCATACAGGAGCCCGGTATCACCGAGATAGACCCTCGCCACATCATACAGAGTGTCTGCGAGAGATTTCCCCGTATCATATGATACGGAATATCCATCTGTACTCTCGGATGTCTTTCCATTCCTTTTCTCGTCTGCATACAGGATCTCAGACATCTCACACACCGCGCATTTTGCCCGGTTACACCAGCTTTCACCTTTCCAGTCACCGGAACAGCGCCCGAACGTGTAACTGTCCAGCCGCTGCTCTGCTTTCTGTGAAATTCTCTGCCAGTCATCTTCTGAAATCTCGTCTCCCCCATAGGTATCTGTATAGAAGGAATATTCGACCTTCACGCGATCACCTCCTAAGAGCTCGCCATAATTCCAGCAGCTTTTAAGGCGTCCAGAAGAGCTTTAAATTCCGCTTTCGACACCTGTTCCCCTGTCGCTTCCGGAACAGCAGTTGCCTGCTTCACGATCCCCGCAGTCTGAGTGGTAGCAGCCTCCGGAATCCCGCTATTGGCTGCCTCGACTCCGGTCTCCAGATTGTTCATTTTCTCTTTCGTGATAACATCGTTATCGTTCCAAGTCGTTTTTGAATACGCCATTCTTATAGTCCTCCTAGCCTGCTTTTCCTATTTTTGCCTTGCCGATTTTCCCGCTGCCAATCAAGGCCAAATCGTCAGCGGGTACTATTCCCCCGCTACTGTATGCACATAAATACCGTCTTTCTTGTTATCCTTACACTCAGCAATGCCTACGGTACGGTACCCGAATTTCCATGCGTCAGCATCCTGATTCGCCTCCGGAGTGATGATCTTAGATACCGTGTGCTTCTGGTACTGGATTGCTGAGTTTTTGTCTACGATCAGGAAATTCATATTAAGTCCAGATGCATTTTTTGAAAATCCTCCAGCCCCATTCGCAGCCAGATCGATCTTGCTGTAAAATCTTCCCTGGGGAACCTTTACGATCCCAGCAAATCCTTCGATAGCTTTTTTTGATGCCGTGGTATCCAGATCTTCGATCATACCAAGCACTGTCGGATTGATAAACAGATAGCAGGTTGCAAGGTTTGCCTCCGCATTCTCAATCTTCCCCCGCGCGGTCCTAAGGGCTGAAAGAGCGGCTTTTCCATCTGCCAGATCCGCGTTTACCGTTGTCACGCCAGAAATCTGCGCGTAAGATGCAAGCCTGAAAGCGTCAATCTCCGGTACCACCTTCGTTCTCAGGAACTCTCCGGACAGTCGACCGAATGCGATCCCCGCGGATTCGATATTATCCATAGCATCGATGGTAAACATACGTCCACGGTCATAGGTACATTTCTTTGTTTCGTACTCCAGTGTCACATCGCCTGCAACATAACCTGTCTGTTTGTTGTAATTAGCAAGACCCTGCATGTCCATCTTCGGAATCAGGATCTCATTAGCGTTCGCGCCTTCCCGAACGAGTTCATTCGGTCCATCCAGAACCGCTGTAAGGGATGCCAATTTATACACCTCATCCAACAGTGTTGAATACTGTTTTCTCAGCTCAATTGTGTTCGCCATAGTTAATTATTCTCCTTTCTTTTCCGTCGGAAGTCCCATTGCTGCTCTGATTGACGCCAGGCTCCCCATTCCTCCGTTGTCCCCTCCATTGTTGTTAGTAGGTCCAATAGGATTCAGGAATGGTTCATCAGATCCGAAGAGATAGGCATCAGATTCCTTAACAGCTTCCAACGCTTTTTTGATATCTTCCGTCTGATCCTTTGACCCTCTCAGCGACTCAAGATCAAGCAGGCCACGAATCGCTTTCGGATTGCGTCCTCCAGCTGCCGTGATCGCCTTGTCCAAAGAATCATTAAAAGCACGCTCAGCTTCTTTTGCAGCGTATTCATCATCCTTTTTCTTCAGATCACCTTGAAGAGTTTCAATCCGTCCTTTTAATTCCGCAACGTCGACTCCATCGAACTCCTTCAGCTTCGCATTCACGGTATCAAGAGAAGATTTATACTCATCCCGCTGTCCCGCAACTTTGTCGTAGTCTACTTTAGTCCGATAGTTTTCCTTCCAGGACTTGTCAAAATCCGCTTTCTTGTCCTCTGGAACTTCCAGTCCAAAATCCTTCAAAATGTCATAAATATTTTTCATTGTACATTCCTCCTAAAATTTTTTGTAAACCGCTCTTTCAGCGGTATGGGATATATCCCGATAAACCCCGGGCGCGGTAAATGTCCAGTTTAGAGCCTTATGGCAGGGCATAAAAATAAGACGCATAACCCAGCGTCTCAATGGGAGATATCCGATCACCTCCTGAAAAAGAGTATAAAAATACCGCTCACTCCAAAGAATGAACGGTACTATATAACTGCTTTTAATGTCTTCTCATATTCGATTCTTAATTGCCTCTTGAATTCTTCAATCTCTTCCCGTGTCATCCCGGGCTCTCCAGATGCGCATATATCTGGCGTCTCATCGTTCAGTATTTCTGTAGCCTTCGGCTGCTCGGTATGCATCTCATCATAATACCTCACCAACCTTCCCTCTAAATCGCATGAAAAATCATAGATATCTTCTGGAGTGTTATCTAAAAAATCTTTGATATAATTCATTATTTTCTCAAACATCTTGCCACACCTCCTTAGGGCGCTTACGTCTCACGACAGAAACAATATCCCCAGTATTTTTATTTTTTACCGCTACCAGCTGCCGCTCTGAATCAAAATAAATCAATTTATTTTCGCCTTCAGTATATTTAGGTGCGCCACTGATAAATTTTATCAATTCTTCTTCTGATACTTCCGGCAATCCTGGCTTATTCAATCTCGGCAGGCGGCTCAGTGCATGGACAGACATGTATATTTCATTATCTGCAAAGCGATCGTATGCATCCTTTGACTTCTGTTTGAAATCATCCGACCATGCTTTTTTATTGATATCCGAATAAGCGTCCACCTTTTTCTTTAGAATGTCGAACCCTTCAGGGTCATTGTACTTCATCTGGCGGAAGTCTGCAAGGCTTCCCGCGCTGTCTCCGATAATTCTCTTATACCTGTCATACTGATTTGAGTCTCTTGTGGCATTCCGGATCATCTCCGGAGTATACTTCGCATTCTGCCGCTTTGTATTTGTTGCCACACGCCCACGCAGGTCATAATAGATTCTCTCTCGTTGCTGAGGGATTCCCATTTTTTTGGAAAACACAGAATACTGATCAAGCATCCCCTGATATTTCGCTTTTGCCAGCATCACGTCATCTGGATCAGCGCCACCTTCCTTTAGTAACTGAACTTTTTCCCTTTGCGCCCGCATCTTCGTCTCCATCTGACGCTGCGCCTGTGAAGCCTGATATGGTGTATATGCCTTTCCATTATAGACTTTCGTCTGCTGCTCCTTCGCTTCAAGTTCTCGGAGCCGTTCTGGACTATATGTACGAACAGAATATCCAGGAATAAACGCCAGATAACTGTGCCGACAGTTCGCTCCGCACAGCCCGTCGACATCCCCGAGATGACATACATCTTGAAGCTCCTGTTTTGTATAGACGTTTCCACCCCACCAGTGGGATGGACGATGCCCCGCATGCCAAGTCACTTCATATGTATCTGTCCCCAGGTTCTTTGCCACCATCTCATTGATCTGCGCCGACAACTGTGATACACCGGTCATAATTGCTCGCCGGGAGGCCACTGTCGCCCGGCAAGTATACCCTGAAGCATAATCTATCGTTTTTAGCCCGGATGCAGTCAACTCCTTCACAACTCGACGTAGAACTGTATTGTAATCAAAAGATCCCGTCACTATATCCAAGCAGGCCCGATCAAGATATTTCTGATAATATTGAGCCAATGGGGTAAAAGCCCTCTTGCCATTGCCCATGTCAACCGTCATTCCCAGAGAACGAGTAATATTCTCAATCTCATCATTTGTCTGAGCGATAACAGCCTGGGCCCACTGCTGAACATCCTCATTCTCTTCCAATGGAATAAACGTGCCATTAATCTGCTCATATGCATCTTCATATCGGACATATTCCCAGTTTGACACTTTATCATACAGTTCCCATATCTCCGGATCTGTCTTCCCCGTCAGCCTTTTAATTTCCTGCTCAATAAATTCAGTGCTATTTCCAAGAACTATTAACTTATTGATCTGATAATCTGCTGTACTTGTAATTTCGCCTGTCTTCTGAATCCTGCGTATAATGTCCGTAAAAATCCTGTCCTGCAGTTCATAAAACAGTTTTTCAACTCGAAGCGGAAGACTTCCTTTCTGTTCTGGTGTCATGCGCCATCACTCCTATTCCGGATCCGGGATTTCCTGCACGACGTGTTGCGCCGCTTCCTCTTCCGTCTCTCCATACCACTTCGCACGGTATTCAATAAGCGTCATTGCTCCCATACTTACATCCTGACGATCCTGCTGACGTTCCGTTTCTTCATCAGTAAGAATAGAATCGTTGAAATTGCAACTGAACTCATATCCCGAATTATACAGACCATTATAAAATGCAAGTCCGGCAACAAAGTCCTCAAGGCAATCCTTTAGTTTATTTTGTATAGCTCCAACGCGATTAAACTTCCGCGCTTTTGATGTCTTTACTTCTGCGGCAGTCTTCTCTACCTGCTGGACATCAGACAGGTCCCCATATGCAAGACCTACATTGAACTCAATCTCGCGGAGATACTTTTCGAGCCCACGGTTATATGCATCATCGCGCATTGTCGGAGAGTATTCCTTCAAAAGTTCTTTGTCTTTTCCATCCTCAATGTTTAATCCGCGGTAAAGTCGCCGGTTCAGCTTCGCCATTCCAAAGCGCCCCGTCCTTTTGTCCTGCTTAAGAGCCCTGGCATCGACATGGATTGCCCGCTCGCCTGACTCATATTCCCAGTCAAGTCTTGCCCCCTGGATATCAGCCTTGCGGATCAACTCCCTTGCTGACTCAAATATAGACACACCGCAGACAGATCCATCAATGCGATTTTTGATCGGGTTCCTGTAATAACCAAAATCCATCTGCTGCATTCCTGGATAAGTGACCGGCCCAGGATTGATATCGGCCCATTCGGGAATCTCTTCCAGACTGCACCACTGTCCAATATCGGAAGGATCCTGCGAGTGATAACACTTATTTTCAATCGTTAAGCTTCCATTCTGAAGGTAATGGCGCTCAAACCGTGTGAAATAATCGTTTTCACCAACCCTCTTTACTGTCAGGAAGCCGATGTCCACAGGCTTCCCATCATCACCAAAAGTAATCGGAATAAATTTATCTGCTGTAATGAACTCTGCTTTATCCGGCCCGATCGGCTTTATGACAAGCGATCCAAGTCCAAGCCCTTCCTGGAGATTTTCGTTTAAGTCAGCAATTGTTTTCTGGTATACTCCATCCAATCTTTCTGTACTGACTTTTGATTCCATCTCGATCAGCACAGCGTCTGCAAACTCACGGCAAATCCCCTCCTCAATCTTGAGCGATTTGACATAATCGGTAATCCAGTCCGCCTGTCCATTCATCATATTCTTCCAGTCGTTTATCGCATCGATCATTCTGTCGGAAAGAGTAATGTCTTTGCCGACGATATTCTTTAATGTCGTATAACCAAACATCCTCATTACTCCTCTCCAAAATCTTCTGAATCCATCAAACATCTTCCACCTCCTGGATCAGATATTTCATATCGCGTTCAATCGTATATTCAAAAGCGTCAAGACTATCAATGTCTGTGCTGCCATCATCCAGGCGCTCGTCTTTTTCTTTCTCTTTATCCCACACTGCATCTGTAAACGCTGTCTGAAGCGTTCCGCAGTCTTCTGTCATCCAGAAACGCCCTGCCCCCATAAGCCGTAATGTGCAGCGGATCCGATCATTGATCGGTTGTTTCTTTGCCGGCTTCACCGAGATCCACGGGAAGCGCTTCTCTACTGCATTCCGGATAGAATTACCAAGGACTGTCTCAGCATTATCCCAGAAAGCGGATTCTGCGTTGCAGTACTCAATATAATCTGCATGTTTTACAATCACTGCATATTTGTCTATAACCTCCTGAATAAAATCACAGAAGAATTTATCAAGCATGTTGCTGTCAATGTCCTCTGTTTCATCTTTGGCCACAATTCTTTTGGACGCCAGCACAATCACATTTCTGTAATCGTCTGTATATCCACGCGCACAAAAGGCGTGTCCTGATTTATTTCCGCCAAAATCTATCGAAAACTCTATCGAAGTAATATCTTCCTTCTGGAACTGCTTTATCTCCGATGCAGATTCCAGCTGATCTACGACCTCGCACCGGAACGCTTCTGGATTGTCCGCAAAACGTTTATAAATAGCTCCTTCTGCCCGCTTCCACAATCCAAGAATCAGGCGATCATAATAAATTGTACCCTCATACTCTTTGCACAGCTGTTTCACGAACTCCGGATCCAGATATGGATTGTCGAAAATGGTATACTGCTGCAGGTAGATATCCAAATCAGGATTATCCAAGAAATCTTTCAACCAGTGGGTCGGATGCTCCGGGTTGCAGCTCCCATCAAAACAGCTATACGGTTTGTCCAGTCTGGACTTAAGCATCTGGAATACCTCTTTGTTCCATTTTGCAATTTCATCTCCGTAGCAATATTTGATACTGGATCCCTGGATCTTTGCCACCTGACTGATTTTCTCGGCTCCAAGACAGTAGACCTCTTCCCCGCAAATATGTGCCACATTCCGATTATTGATCGTACCAATCAGCTTGTCAGTGTACAGCTCACGCATTGGCTGCAGCACATTCCGTTCGATCGATTCTTTCGATACTCCAAGGATAACATTTAATCCCGGCTTTCCTGCTACGGCCCGGATCCGGAAGGGAATCATGTACGCTGTATCGACAAAAGACTTTCCCGACCGAACGGCACCTGATTTAATATTCCAGCGATGCGTTGCATTCAGTATGTATTCATTCTGTTTGCTGCTTAACTGCATTATCACGCATCTCCTTCAATATACTGTCCAATTTATCTAATGCTTCGTCTGTCTCATTCTCGCCAGTAACAGCCTGCTTACGTGCCTTTTTCAGCTCTGTATCTGCTTCACGGTTTCGAATATCCTCATCCGACTTTCTGGTCTGCCCGGAATACTTCGCAATCGCCTCATAGGCTTTCACATTGCCAGCCAGCCCTTCCTTGATCATGGCCATATTTAAAGCCGACTCCAGAGTACACTCAACACCGAGTGCCTCCAGAACCGGCTTCCATTCTTCACTATCTATTTCAGCAGTCAGCAGCATGTTCAGCGTCTTCCGAAAGTCCGCTTTTCGGCGTCTGGCCTCCCCGCTTGCTTTACCGCCTCTTCTTCCATATTCTCGAGCTTCGCTCGGGCTTAAACGTATCAGGTTCTTTTCATTCGCCACTTCACCACCTTCAATTCTGGCTTATTTATACAAGAAAAAGCACCTTAAAGGCGCTTTATTCTTTATTTTTCCGCTTTTTATTTTTCTTGTAAAATATCAATGCTAGTTGCACAAAAACAATCATCATGACAAGAATAAGTACTATATCCTTTTCTGTTAAATCAATTCTTTGAATTTCATTATCAACTGAAATTAGAGATGTAATCATGCCAGCTATTCCACTTATCAGCGCTGTCATTTTTACAGTAGTCTTCTTAATCTCTTTTTCTCGGCTGTTATCAACATGCACAATTTTTTCTATTACCACTTCATTTTCGCCATTTTGAACGTCTGTATTATTTTTTTGACATAATTTATCTATAATATTTTTCTTATCGCTATCAGAAATAAGTCTCATGTCTACAAAATTTTTCACTAAAATCGACTTGACACTTTGAACACTATATGTCTCTTCCAAATTAATCTTATTTTCAACGCAGATCCCTTTTATTATGTTTTCAAAAACATCATCTCTATTCTCCTTTACCATTATCACATAATCCTCACATGCATGAATGATTTCCTCGTTACATTTATCAATGCGAGCAAGATACTCTTTCTTACTTGTTCTCTTTGTCAGCCAATTATTTATTGGCCATGTAATTACGAAAGTAATAAGACCAGTAATAATTGAAAGTAATACTGGATTTTCGATGATGTTTTTTCCCCACTCTATCATTATTCTATGTCCCCCTATTCATGCCTCTTCTAAAGCACACCACATTTGTTTAAATCATATACCAAATTTTAACAATATTCAACAAAAGCAATGTACAAAAAACAACGCCCCACACCTTTGTGCAGAGCGTCTTCCATTTATGGTTTGTAAGGGGGAAAACAAGCCGTCCAGCATTCCACCTTTCGGCTTTATAGCATATTAACACATTCTAACCCGACATTACCCGACATTCTCTAAAAATCTTTTATGTCTCCTCCAGCAATTGTCCTCCGTATACTTTATCCGTCGCTTAGGAAAGATCTGGTTCATCCTCAGAGCCACCTGGTACCAGGTCAAATTGTCTACGTAGTACAGCCGGAACATAATCCGCAGCTCACTCTTCTGGATCGTCTGTATGTACTCTTCCACCTGCAGCTGTTTCTCAATCAGGTCCGTCTCCAGCATCTGAAGCTTCGCCTGCCGTTTCTTCATCAGCGCGATACGTCGGTTAATCTCCACCTGCGGAAATCCCTTAATCTTCACCGTGCGGATGGGCTTCTTTCCTTTCTTCCCACAGGTCACCGAATCAGAAACTATTGTCTGCTTCAGCTGATCAATCCGCTTCTGATCTTCGGATATGCGCCGGCGTAAATCTTTGATTTCTTCTTTCATGTCAGCGTATTCACTCAGTATGCTCTTGTCCATCCGCATCACCCCTTATGTTAAATTTCCTGGCTATGTATTCTGCTGGCGTCTCATGGATCTGCTCTGCCTGGGCCCGAATCATCACCTGCACCCCGGCAGGGGCATTCTGATCCGGCGTGCACTCGGCCATCTCACGCCGCTCACGCTTCCGGTCCGCTTTTTCTTTCTTCGTCATTACTCCACTCCTTTCATATAGCATCCCCAGAACGTTTTGCTATTCTTTCCGCTGTGATGTCCGAATAATGGCTTCTGCCCGATCGCTTTCCAGACATCAGCGGCCGGAATGTCATGTTCGCTCCATTTGAATATCAACACTCCATCCGGCTTCAGAACTCTCATACACTCCTGAAATCCATCACGCAGCATCTGTGGCCAGTTTGGATCAACCTTTCCGTACTTTTTGGCCAACCATGCATTAGCTCCTACATGTTTCAGATGTGGCGGATCAAATATCACAAGTGAGAATGATTTGTCCGGAAAGGGAAGATTCGTGAAGTCACACTGTATATCTGGATCTATCATACACTTCCGCTCTGACTGCCCTTTCACGCTTCTCCAGATTCCACTATATTCTTCACGCCTTATATCACAGTAAACTACGGCTGGATTATGCTTATCAAACCAGATGGTCCGTGATCCACACGTTGCATCCAATATTTTCTTCTCCCGCATGTCAGTCCTCCCACTTCAGCCGTTGTCCGCATCCATTGCAAAATTCCATATATTCCCTGGTCATTGCGCCGCATGTCGGGCAATCCCCAACTTTGCATCCTATGGCTCGATTGTACCCTGTGATAATCGCCGCTTTCGCCACACCCCGCTCCTTCAGCTCCCGGATCTGCTCCGGTGTGAGGCCGGTGTCCTCGTATCTGGCAAGCTGAGTCGTACAACGCTCATGCCCGCATCTTCTCAGGTCAACTCTCGGAATTGCCCTGTTTTCATCTATCCACTGTGTTAATCTCTCCATCTCCGCTCTCCTTTCGTTTGTTCTGTTTTTAGGCAATAAAAAACCAACCACCGAATATTGATGGTTGGTCAAATTTATTTTTGGCTTTCTTCTTTTTTAATCCTTTCCCAAAGTTTAATATATTCCTCAATACCAATTCTTCTGTATTTAATAATCAGAGCTATTTGGACTATATAAAACGTAATTGCTAAAACTATTTTCGAACATTCCCATAATGTGTTAATACTTCCCCAATCCGTTTTCATCAAAAATATTATTGTCACAAAAGAACTCACAAATAAAAACGGAAGATTAAACGCACTAATTATCTTGAAAGCTCTAAATTCCGGAAAATCATATAACTTTTTGTTTCTTCTTTCCCAATTAAAATCTGACCCTTCACAAAAAACATATAAGTAACCTCCAATTCTATATGTTCCTATTGCTTTACTCAAAGCAATTGCATATGCAGGAAAAATAATCAAATATGTAAGTAAAACATAAAGAGAGTCTGTTTGATTTATTGCAAATAATAAAACTGCAGAAACAAAAACATAGAAAAAATTTATCGTGGAATTAATTATCGTATTTAACTGCAGTATTTCTTCTCTTAACATCAAATATTCTTCTTTCGGCGTACTCATATATACCTCCTCACGCCTTCCATAATACTCCCTTTTATCTCAACCATCAATATTCAATTGTCAAGGTTCATCTCTTTATAGCCAATTACAGCTATATATTTGATTTATAGCTTTTCCACCTACGATACCCTTGCCCCGGCCGGAGGCTGGCTCCTTTCTTTAATTTTTCTTTAATTTTCCATCAATCAGTATATAATTCCACACAGTTATATGATATAATTATGCTATTAAAAAACGGAAGGGGATGATTAGATTGAGTAAATTGAAAGACCTATTGCCTCTTCCCTGTTCTCATAGCAATATAATTGTGACCAATGCGTAGGGGATTCTGCTGAATCACAACAGCTAAAGTGCGGTCTTGGTTATTGAGATACGAATTATTCATGTAACTTTTTAATTTATGCAGTGTCGTTGCACATGAGGTATATAATGTGAAGATTTACAAATTTGAAAAGATAAATAGTTCTGTCTGAATAATCATTATGAGTATACAAATGTGAAATAACGCTATCGTGACGACACCACGATAGTTTTATTAATTCTGGAAGAAATTTTCTGTTAAGCTTTTCTCCAGTTCATTCATATCATACTGCCGCCTCTCAAAATTGTTATTGTTTCTTGCCTTTCCCTTCCGGGATCCAGATGCCTCTCTCTTCTTCTCTGTCTTATAGAATGATTTCCATCCGCTGGCCGTCGCCTTCTTCACAATAGCGATCCGCTCCTCTTCCTTATCACTCAGATTCAGCAGATCATCCCTCAATGCCTGGATCTGTTCCTCTGGGATCTCCCCGAAATTATTCTTACGGACAAGGAGATACATCTGAAAAGTCCGTTCCAGTTCCGGGGAAAATCCAGTATTATATATACTTTTATTTACTTTACTTTTCTTTAGGGATTTTTCCGGGGAACATCCCTCATTTTTCCCGGAAAAACATTCCGATTTCCCGGAAGAACCCGCAAAAAGGGTGCATTTAATAAAGGGTTCCGTATCTTCTTTTTTCAAAAGCCAGAACCGCCCGACTTCGATCGGATTTTTCCTTGCCCGCTCTTTCACCGCGAGCTGAAACCTCCTCTGTATCCCGGCAGAGGTCAAGACCTTGTCCGACTGAAAAAGTGTGTTATCAAACAGTGACCGTGACAGCAAGAAGTTCAAGACCTGCTTCGCCTTATTCTGATCCATTTTCAGATCATCAGAAATAATATACTCAAAATCATCATCTACCTGTATGTAGTATCCCTGCTTGTAGATCTCACAGAGCAGGTAGATATAAAACACGATACCGTCCCGTCCATACCGGGCTCTCAGTATCTTTATCTTTGGATCTTCGAAGAAATCCACATCCAGAGGGAAGTATGACAGGCCGTTCTTCTTTGGTCTGGCCAATGCTGTCACCTACCTTCCGTCCGTATATTCCTCAACCGTAATATCCAGCCCTTCCACCGCGGAATAGGCTTTCTTTGCTACAGTAAATAGGATCTGTGTATCGTCGTGATATGCTGCGCCATTCAGGGCATCCGCAACCACTTTCACGATATTATCAATATCCGGTTTCTTCAGCGGCGGGATCTCTCCACTGAGCATCTGTTGCTGCCGCTTCTTTGACGCGCTTTTTGGCGGTTCAAACCGGGCTATAATCCGAAGTGCCACTGGCGTTCCCTTTTCAAACCGGATCCCATTCGCAGCCTGCATATACAAAGTCTTGATCAGATTTTCGTAAAGCAGGTCTCCTTCCGGTGTATAGGAAATGCTGTGCTTCAGATGCTGATTATATACCGTCCGTGCACGGGCTTTCCCCTGGGGCTTCCCCGGTACCTGAAATGTGACTGACTGCACGTTTCTCTCCTTTCTCCGCCGCCGGAAGTGAAGAGCCGGCGGCAGGTGAATCATGGTTTTCAAGTTCTGTGTGACATCTATTGAAATTTCTTCCGAAGAGGTGCCGTCAGTTATGCAATAATCGTCAGGTTTTCCTTATATGCATCTGCCAGTTCATGCTCAAAGTAATCCTTGATCTTCAGCATGGCTGCGTGTTTCCAAAGTCCATTGTCTGCCTCCACAAGCTTGAACATGGGAGCCCCGTTCCCGTCATCCTTTACCCGGAATACATACAGGCTGGAAGGCTGCTCGATCTCTGCAAAAGTACGGTACGGGATCAGTTTCACAGGGTTTGGAACCTGCACATTGACACGCTGCACGCCGGTCTTGATTGTTGTCTTCTGAGAAATTCCGTCATCCGAATAGGATGCCGTGGTTCCTGCCTGGATGTTTCCTGCCACCTGCATGACAGTCTTCAGATCGTCGTTCTCTGCGAAGTTCGCCTGCAGCTCAATCAGGAAGCGTTCCTGATCGTAATACTTGTCAAACTGAAATTCATTCACGATAGCATCACATACGAAGAGGGTTTCCCTGTTCCGTTCTTCCAGAAGCCCGGAGTATAATGATACTTCTTTCGGACTTACGATATGTAAGATCATCTTCTCGCGGAGCTCTTCTCTCTTACCGGTGATGTAGTCCACCATCGCAGACAGGGTGTTCACATGGATGGCTTCTGCCAGATCTTCCATGCCATATCTCACAAGATCCTTATTGCAATAGGTCTTGCCTGCAATCTCTGTCACGATCGGCTGCATACTCTCTTCCTTCAGTTTATTCGCATACTGCAGTGCTTCTTTTAATCCTTCAAACATCTTTCTTATCCTCCTTATGCTTCTCTTGCTTTTCTCAGATCTACTACATTACCGCCGGATGCCTGTCCGACAATCTCACCGGTCTTCAGGTTCTTTCCTACTGCCAGAGCGGTCACTGCACCAAGCGTCGGAGCCAGCGTGGACTTCGTGGTAATGCTTGTAGTAATGAAGTCTCTCTGCTCATTCGGTTTCAGGGTAATGGTCACAGTAATCTTACGGGTTGTCTTTGCCTCCGTGTTCGGGTCTGCAATATTTCTTGCGACCGCCTCCATCTCCCGGTTGATCTGCTGTGTCAGCTCCCCATTTGAGAACTGCTCAATGTTAATATGTTTCATAATGCTTGTCTCCTTTCTTTAAGATTTCATATATCTTTCAATTCCACTGACCAGATCGGCCTTCGTCCCTTTCTTCCAGGAATCCCAGAAGTCAATTGTTCTTGACTGCGGCCGTTCTGTAGCAAGTTCTACTTTGATTTTCAACGGAATCGGAACCGCATCCCCTATTATCAGAACTTCTCCAGGACTGAACGTCGTCGTGGAATCTATGATATCTTCGTTGCCATCCGGCAGCATACCTTTAACCATGGATTTGTCGGTCTCATTATTCAGCTTCGAAACAATGAAGTTCGCACACTGCGCCATAATTGTCTTGTTCAGTTCGGAAGGCCGCTGGCTTGCCACAAATAAGGTCATGCCGAATTTACGCCCCTCTTTTGCGATATTCTCAAAAATCTCTACCATACGCCGTTCTGAAGCAGAAAGCTGAAGGTTATTCGGTATATAGACATGCGCTTCATCACATACCAGTGTCACCGGTGCAATCGCTCCGCCTCTAAATGTCTGCTGTACTCCATAAATCAGTTTTGTTACCGCCCCGATCACCGCGATTGCAATATCGTGCGGCATGTTGGAAAGATCAATATTTTTAACCGGCTTATCATTGCCAAGGATCTGAACTATCAGTTCCGCCAGATAGCTCTGATCAGCATCCTGAAAGAGAAACGACAGTCTTGCATCATTTTCTTTTGATTCCAATGTACTGATAATGCTGTGAAGGCGTCCGTTGTATTCGCCTTTTACTTTCTTAGGCAGGCCTGCACTGGCGCCAGTCTTGTAAAATTCTCCGGTCTCCACCTGCTCCTCATTTAATCCTTTGAGATGGGCAAGCAGTTTTTTATAGCTGAAATAAACCGGTTTTCCTTCATTTCCAGCGGGACAGATCTGCTTATAACATTTCCGAAGCGCTGCCATGGCAACCGTGGCTGACTCCTCTTTGATTTTCAGGATATTCGAGACCATATCCGAAAATCTGAACATCCAGATCGGAAACGGCATTGCTGAACTAAATGAAATATTCCGGACGTATGACAGCTCCCTGTATTCCCCATGAATGTCAAACACTATGATATTTGCCCCCGGGAGTTTGCTTGTCTCCTCCAGGATCTTAGCCACTGTCTCCGATTTTCCAGATCCAGTATTTCCTACAATACATGAATGCCGCTGAAAGAACCGGTTTCCATCTACCCAGGCCGGGCACGCATACGCAGCATATGTTCCAATATAAAAACCGTCCTCTGACTGGCCAATCAGCTCCGCAAACTCTTCTGATGTAACTTCCCGGGCCGTAATATCCGTTGTAGGGTACTGATCCAGCGCTTTGCTGAATTTTCCGCCCTGCACACTTCCGATAATAGAGCACTCCACAACCTTCACACTGGATCGTTCAAATATAAAATCATCTTCTCCAATACCGGAATCTGCATCATTATCTGTTACAGATGTCACCATTGTAATCAGCTCAGCAGTTCCATCTGAAATAGCGATCAGGTCATTAATCCGGACATTCCCGAATTCCTGCTGGTCCGTCCGGATCTGCACCTTATCGCTTAAAATCTTAATCAGCTTCATTTCTTTTATCCCTCCAATAATTCGCTGTAGTTTCTGATGCGTGCGCCTTTTATACTTTTACAGTAGTCGCATTTCCCACAATTAACCGGCTTTTCCTGCCCATATTTCACACGGGCATAATGTTCAATGTTTTGTCCTATTTCTCGGAGTGATATATCAAGAACAGGCTGTGTGATCTGAAAAATATCCAGATCAATCATGCGCTCCTTTGTAGCAACCGCCAGATAAAACGGCAGATGTTCACCGGTAACCAGTTCCACTCCCTTCTGGTAAACCGCTCCCTGCAGGTCATACCTCCACAAAGGCAGTGTCCGGAATCTCTGCACCACTTTAAGATCAGTGATGCAGATCCCCGGAAGATAACTGTCCATCTTCATCTTCCAGGGAAAACCAAACAGCTCAAATGTCATAATCCTCTGCTTCTCTCCAGACATAAAGCGCATGAATGTCTCGTCTTCCTGGAGTCTTGCAATAATCTCGTTTGCTTTCCGGAATTCACTGCGCAGTTCCTGCCGCCGGGTAAACACCTCCGGATGCTCTTTTATAAATACATCCAGAGTCCCTTCAAAGTAAGAATCTACAAATGATCCTGTCAGCATAGCCTTGGTCATTTGCGGCTTATACTCTCCGCGGATCTTCGCAAGAGCCATTGCTTCACATTTCATAAAATCCTTGTACTGTGATACCGAAAAATAATAGCGGTCCGCCTCCGTAGAATAGTAGTTGTCTTGATTAAGCTTTATCTTTCTCGGCATCCTTCTTCACATCCTTCTTTGCCGTCTTTTTCTCGCTGTTTTCTGCTTTTCCCGCAAATGGATCCTGAACTTCGCTCTCCGCCGGAACAGCATCCGGCGCCGGAAGCTCAAAATACTGTTCACGGCTTGCCATTCCGTCCCGAAGAGCCCGATACACATTATTAAGCCGCACCATATCGTTTTCACTGAAAGCTTCACTCTTGCAGCCGATATATTTCTCGATCATTTCCTGTGTAACAGAAAATTTTTCTTCAAACAGGCGGATCCCGTCACGGATCCGGTCGATCAACGGTTTTTCATTTCCTGCTGTAAGAGTCTTCTGGCACTCATTAACCGCTGCCTCCACTACATCTCCCGGAATAATTCCAAGAATGCAGGATCTCAAACGGCGTGCGCCCTGGTTTGCCACCATTTCATAAATGTCCCGGGGATCCGTAAGTGGTACGTTCCCTTTCTTTGTACTTCTTACATGGGGCACGCTGAAGATCTTTACCTGTCTGGTGTTGGTCTCCAGATCCCACGCATAAGCCATTACCTGGGATTCTCCGTTCTTATTCTCCAGTTCAGTGATTCCAAAATCCAGGTTTCCCCAGTTCTGCGCCATGGCCTCGGCCAGACGAATCGACGGGCCTGTCACTTTTGTTCCACCACGCGGATACTCATACATTGCACTCTCCGCGAGAGATTTTCTCTTGCAGGACTGCATAATGCGGTTATAACTCTCTACTTCATCCCGGGGAAACCGCTTGGCAATCACCATAGCAGCCTGAACTTCCTGGGCCTGCCGGCTGATCATCATTTCTGTCTGTGTATTACGGCCCATCATCTCTCCGCCCTGTTGCGTCATTATTTCATTCATCCTTTTCTCCTCCTAAAAAATCACATATGTTAATTCTGTTCCAGTAACCCACACTTCTGCCATTTCTACAGCGTCTCTGTAACTCCTGGCACAGCATGCAGTTACACCATCTGAATACCGGATCCACCAGACCCGCTCAAGGTTACCTATAATCCTGTGATCGGGAATCTCCTCTTCCTCCAATGGACCCTCATGGATCCAGTTGCCGGAATAGTACCATTCGATCAGTGCATCCTCTGCCTCTTCGAAGCTCCCGGCATCCCGGAAGATCTGCATTGCGGTTTCCCGTTCTTCCTGAGGTTCTGAAAAAATCCTCTGGCAGGCGTAGGAAAATGCATCTTCCTCGCGAATGCGCTTTCCGTATTCCGGCCCGATTCCTATGTACATTTTCGCCTCCTTATGTTACGATATAGTTGGTTAATTTCCAGGGCGCCCGAGCTTGCCGGCTCATGTGGGCGCTCTTTTTTATATTGGTCCAACCTGCAGTATGTAGATAATCACCGCCTGGACCGCATTCAGCAGCAGCGACGCTGCAGTGACTCCGATTAGACCTTTCTCCGCTTTGTTTCTCTTCTGGCGGATCGGCGCCGGATTGATCCGTTTCGGTACAGTTGCCGGAATCAGGCTTGTCCTTCTGGGATCAATCAGTTTGATCTCTACCGGTTCTAATGTTATTTCCTGCATGTTCTTCCCTCCTTTCGCAATAATTCATTGCATTCTCACATTGCTTCCCTTGCAAGTCGTTCTTTCTCCTCATCCGGGATCTGCAGAGCCTTGTACAGCCCTCTGAGTTCCCGCAGAGTAAACTTAGCCGGATCACGAATCTTTGCGTACAATGTACTTTCCTTCATGCCGGCTTTTCTGGCTACTTCCGGAACGGTTGTCCGTCTGATTTCCATCTGATTCTTGATGCTTCCGCGGAAAATGCAGTTCTGCTCTTCCGGAATATTTCTTACCATTGATCTCGGCATTTCGTACCACCTCCTCTAAAAATCTGGTATAATCTTCCTATCAAATGATGAAAGGACGTATTATGAATAAAGAATCAAGCCTCATTCACGAAATATTTATTGCTTTAATTACCACAATACTGTCTACACTTATTATTTCATGGTTCATAAACCCACTGACCAATTGGCTTTTCCCTAAAATACTGAAAATAATGGAATCTTTTGCCTCGCCATTTGTTGATTTAACATATCAAAAAGCTGCAACTCTTACTTTTGAACGAACAGGTCTGCTAAATCTTGTTTTATCAATTACCTGCATCTGTTACTTGTTTCTTTTCAGTATTTGTTTATTATCTTTTAAAAAAGACAGGCTTCGGAACGAAATAGATGATATATCTGCAATAGTAAAACCTCGCTCTCATTTTCGTACTGACGAAGAAAGCCTTTCGCAACTTAAAGAAAGTCACAAATACCTTTGTAAGCTGTTGCGCACATACAAAAAAATGTCTGTATTACTTTATATATCAATGATTCTTGTAGTTATATCTATGATATTTTGCGAAATGACACAAATATATGAGGTGTCATTATCTACAAAAGCGCGTACAAATATCGAAATAGTAGCTCCTTATATTTCTGATCAAGAATACAAGCAATTAAAATCAGATTTTTTTACCATAAAAAACAAATCAGATTATGACAATTTGCAAAACACATTAAATATGATTTCTGATGAGCATTCATTGGATTTAAAAGAATAGCCATTTTCCGAGCTCCCAACCTATAATTGCCCATATGCAGTGCCATATTGTTCTGAATGTGTCACTGCATTTTATTTTGTTCCACGTTCTTTTCGTCTTCATACCTCCTCCCATTCAAAGTCCGTATTATTGGACAGCCTTCTCTGTTACGATAATTACCGGTTGATTTCATGTTCCATCCCAGACCGAGTCCGTTTTATGAAACACCTTCCCTGCTACACTACTCAAGGAAGTATTCGATAGATACTCCGAAGTAGTCGGCGAGGATTTTGAGTTTTTCCATCTTTGGTTTACTTCTTCCTGACTTCCAATCGGAAAATGTAGATTTCGTGATTCCGGTATCTTCTGACACACGATAATCTGTCAGTTTTCTTGAATCTCTGATTTCTACATATTTTTCGTACATTAAATAATCACCTCATTTCCGAACTTTTCTATTGATTTTAGTTCGGAAATCAGATACAATATATTTACCAGATACATTGACAAAGAATTAAGTTACAATTCTGTTTTGATTTCCGAACTTTATAGCTTTATTATAGTGCGGATATCAGAACTTGTCAATAACTTTTGTACTGATTTCAAAACTTTTTTTGTGAGGTGTATTATGTATGAAATTTATTGCGAGTTAAGAGATGCTAGAGGCATGAAAGATGCTGACGTTGCAAGGGAGACTGGGATCACCAAGTCTACTTTTTCGGACTGGAAAAACGGAAGAAGCAACCCTAAAGATGCCAAACTGCAAAAAATCGCTGACTTGTTTGGAGTATCAGTAGAGTACATCCGTACCGGAAAAGAAAAGGAAGACGGTGAGAAGTATTATTTAAACGAAGAAACCGCAGAAATGGCGCAGGCTCTTTTTGAAAATAAAAACCTCCGTGTGCTGTTCGATGCGGCAAAAGATGCCTCGCCAGAAGATTTAAAAACAACTTATGATATGCTCATGGCATTAAAGAGGAAAGAACGTGGAGACAATGAGTTTTGATTATCAGGTATTCTTCATAGATGGTATGACTGTCAATGAAGCGATAACTGAAAACGAAGATGGATCTTTTACCATCTTCATCAACAGTAATCTATGTGATAGCAAACGGTTAAAAGCTATCAAACACGCAATCCGACATATTACGGATAGAGATTTTGAAAAAACAGATGTGCAGATAATTGAAGCAACTGCACACTCATAAGGAAATGTGGTGTTTTCTCGGGGAAAGAGAGGAAACTTATGCAATTAATCATAGGAATAATTATTATCATACTGGTATTATCTTTTCTTAGTACGATATGGCCAGTATTCGTGTTCTTTGCGTTGCTATTCGCGGCATGGAAGTTATACGAAACATACTATTACAAAAGCGCTACTTTCGCAGATATGCGAAATCGTATAGCTGATTACATTGATGATTGTAACGAACTTAATGAACATATCGAAGACTTAAAAAACACAAGTCTCATAAGCGACAAGACAGATTATGGGGATTCCAGTTATTATGATTCAAGCAAGTGGAATTATAAAAGGGAATACATGCAGAATCAAAGGTATGCCCCATACATTCATAACTGTTCTCGCGCAGTATGCGATAATGCCAGCAAAAAACCGTTCGAATATATTTGTAAGTATTTCGGTATCAAAGCTACCGAAGAGAATTTAGAAAGCTTTGAAGCTATTTTGAATAATTATGAGGCTGCAGAAGAAGGTAAAATACATTTGCAAGATGAAAAGAAGCAAATTATGGATAGCATACAAAATGACATCCCACTATTGATAAAAAAGTTCAGCAAAAATAAGCTGGATCGGGAACTCGGATTTGAACAAATAGACTTAAGCACAGCATATTTCCCTAAATATGAGTTCAAATATGTTAGCTCTGGGGGAAATGCATCTACCCATTGCGATGTTGTTATGGATATTGACAATTTAAACAAATTTGTCATATTCCTATCTGAAAAAATCAAATTCAACAAAAGTGTTGCCGGACAACGCGCTCTTATGACCAGTAAGCTTCGTCAGCACATAAAAGAGCGCGATGGCTATACATGTAAAATATGCGGAGCATCCGTTAATCAAGAGCCAAATCTTCTATTGGAGATTGACCATATCATTCCTGTTTCCAAAGGAGGATTAACAACCGAGGACAATCTGCAAACATTATGCTGGCGTTGCAATCGTAAAAAAGGTGCAAAAATTTAATAAAAAACCGCCCCGGTGCGCCAACACCAGAGCGGAAGAATCACCCCGAAGGATGATGCATATAATTGCCAAAAATATTGTATCATCTTCGGGGCAGCCATGCAAGCAACTGTTCGGAAATTCCGATAAGTTCGCTGGCTGTTATTTTTATACTCAAAATTCAAAGGAGATGATGTTTATGGCAACCGCAAAGAAGCTCCCATCCGGATCCTGGCGCTGCCAGGTATTCAGCCACTATGAGCCGGTATTTGATGACAATGGTCATCTGGTAATTGATCCAAAAACCAAGAAGCCCAAAAGAAAGCGAATTTATGAATCCTTCACCAGCGATGATCCGACGCGCCGGGGCAAGGTTGAGGCAGAAGCGCTTGCGAATGAATTTTATCTGAACAATCGCAATAAGAAGCACCATCCAGAGCGGCTTACCCTGTATGAAGCGATCGGAAAATATATTACCGCTTCCGATCCCGTCCTGAGTCCTAAAACAATCGAAGAATACTGGAAAATTCGGAAAAACAGCTTCCAGGGTATCATGTCTCTCGAACTTCGCGAACTCACAGACGATAATCTGCAGGAAGCAATTAACTTGGAGACTCAGCGTCCTAATCGAAGGTGCAAGAAGAATCCTCGTCCGGTCTCTCCAAAGACTGTCCGGAATGCCTACGGCCTGATTTCCGCCGTCATATCCCAATACGCCGGATCATATGTGCCAAAAGTCAAGTTGCCGGAAGTCCCACAAAAGATCGTAGATCTTCCTGATCCCGACGTGATATTCAGGATTGTGAAGGGAACGGATCTGGAATTGCCCTGCTTACTCGCCATGTGGCTCAGCTTCTCAATGGAGGAAATCCGCGGGCTGACCAGAGAATCTGTACAAGGCAACTACATTACAATAAATCAGGTTGTGATTGATGTGGCTGGGAAGGAAACATGGAAAGACCTGGCCAAAACTCCGACTCGGATCCGAAGACATCGAATCCCGGGATACATAAAGTCTCTGATCGACGCTCTGCCGGAAGATCAGAACCAACTGGTGCCCGGATCAGCGACCGCTATCAGCAGAAGGTTCTCCCGCCTTATGGCAAAAAATGGAATAACCATGAATTTCCACAAGCTTCGGCACGTAAATGCGTCTGTCATGGCCTTTCTTAAGATCCCGGAGAAATATGCATTAGAGCGCGGAGGATGGAAAAGTGACCGTGTAATGAAGAAAGTATATACTCATACATTTTCTGACAAGCGGGTTGAGACGGATGAAATGATCGACAGATATTTCGAAGATGTCCTAACCCTTGATAAGGAAGGCAGGGAATATTTTGATCCGGCTAAGTATCGGGCGTGGCTGATACTCTTTGATAAAAAGGATAGTAAGAAGGCTCAGAATGAGTTTCGGAAATTCATGCAACACGAAGTACAACACGAAAACTCGAAACCCGCATAAATACTGGCTTTATACGATGTTTTATACGGGTTCGAGCCCCGTTGCTTCCATTTTATTTTCCGGACTTTTCTGTCCGGTTTTTTATTGCCCTGTTTTCATCTGTCCGGGCTTCCGCATCCTTTCCGCTCTCTTACCGGCCATGCGGAAACTTTCTCAGCGCTGTCTCTCTCCGTCCGTAAGTACAGTGGAGTGCAGCAGATCAGTCAGAAGTTCTCTCGCTTCCTGGCGGATCTTTGCCAGAGGGGTATTATCCTTGTGTGACTCATTGACAAAACCCAGCATTCCAAAGCACACAAAACCAGCGATCTTTTTGGGAGAGTACTTCAGCCGGAGCCTTTTTTTCACATGAAGCGTATGCATCTCCACCGTATCGAGAATAATGCTGTACAGCCGGGAAGCCAGATATGGATTCTTCTCCGGATTCGCATGCTGAAAAAAATCAAACCGTTCATAATATAGTTCCAGGATGCTGTCCAGCATATTCACATACCCGGCCGCCAGTCTCCCGGAAGGATTGTTTTCTTTCTGTCTCCGGTAATAGTCCTCTGTCCCGATCCGCAGCATATCGTCAAATATTTCATCCAGAAGCGCATACTTGTCATTATAGTGGGAATAAAATGTAATTCTGCTGATCTCAGCCTGTCTGCACAGTTCTGTAATCGATATATGCTCAAAATCTTCTTTTGCAAGCATCTCGATCATAGCGGCTTTCAGACTGCGTTTTGTCTTTGTAATCCGTTTATCTTCCATTTCCTTACACCTTTGGTTTTTCTGTATAAATAGCTTACATTTTGCAGTTTTTGTTCATTGTTATTCTGGTATCGTTTTGCTATAATTTTAACACCTGTTAAAATAACGATCAAGCAAAGGGGGAGTATTATGTCTGGAATTGCAGTTATGACGGACAGCAACTGCGGTATTATGCCGGAAGAAGGCAGGAAACTGGGAATTCACGTCATTCCCATGCCTGTAATCATCGACGGCCGCACTTACTTTGAAGGAGTGGACATTACCGCAGAAGATTTTTACAAAAAGCAGGCCGCAGGGGCGGAAATCACTACGTCTCAGCCATCCCCCGGCGATGTCACTGCTATGTGGGATAAACTTTTGAAAGATTATGACCAGGTCATTTTTATTCCCATGTCTTCCGGTCTGAGCAATACATGTCAGACTGCTGTTATGCTTTCAGATGACGACACCTACAGCGGAAAGGTATTCGTTGTGGACAACCACCGCATTTCGGTGCCCCAGCTCCAGTCGGTATATGATGCCGGGGCCCTGGCAGAGGAGGGGAAAACAGCAGCAGAAATCAAAGAGATCCTGGAAAAGGAAGCCCTGGACGCCAGCATCTATATTGCCGTAGATACGCTGGAATATCTGAAAAAAGGCGGACGGATCACTCCCGCCGCGGCGGCAATCGGAACCGTACTCCGTCTGAAGCCGGTTCTCACCATACAGGGCGGCAAACTGGATTCCCACGCTAAAACCAGAGGCATGAAATCAGCCTTCCGTACCATGCTTCAGGCGGTAAAAGATGATATTTATTCCCGTTTTTCTCATCTGAAGGAACAGGGTGTGCTGAAAGTGGGAATTGCAAATACTCCAATGGATCCGGATGCCCTGGAGGCGTTCCGTTCTGAGATGAAGAAAAACTTTCCGGATATGGAACTGGTTTACTCTCCGCTGACTATGAGCATTGGAACCCATATCGGGACAGGCGGTCTGGGAATCGGCGTTTTCCGCAGCCATATCTGACCTTTTTCATTATGTCCATATATAAAAAACCGGAGAAATCCTGCGCGTCTGCGCAGAATCTCTCCGGTTTTTCACAGATCTTTTTTCTCTGGTTTTTTCATTAAACTGGCTTTTACCACAGCCCCATTTCCGTACCGGGCATTCAGCTCGTCCAGCGCTTTTTTCAGCTTTCTGTGCTTTTCATCCGGTTCTTCCGGGAGCGCAATATCAAAAATGGTCAGCTGCTCCGGCTCCGATTCATCCGACAGCTTGGACGTTCTTATTCCCAGCAGCCGCACCGGCTCCCCGGTCCATACTTCCAGAAACAGATCACATGCTGTATCATAAAGCACTTCCGGATCATTGGACGGTTTCTCAAGCTGCTTCTGATGAGAAATGGTACGGAAATCATAATACTTGATCTCCATACTGACCATCCCCGCCTTCTGTCCGGCTTTCTTAAGCCGGTTCCCCACACTCGCCGCAAGTTCCCGGAACACTGCTCCGGCCTCTTCTACGGAAACCGCATCTTCCGAAAGAGTTGTTGAATTTCCGATTCCCTTCGCCTGCTCCGGCTCAGACTGTACTTCAGCGGTTCCGATCCCGTTGGCGAATTCCCACAGCATTTTTCCGTGGCTCTTCAGATGAAGGGTAATCAGATTCAGGTCCGCCTGAGCCAGATCACCTATTGTATTGATCTCCAGCTTTTTCAGTGTCTCCACACTGGAACGGCCGGCCATATACAGTTCTCCAATGGGAAGCGGCCACATTTTTTCCCGGATCTCCTCCGGGAACAACGTATGTATCCGGTCCGGCTTTTCGAAATCCGAAGCCATTTTAGCCAGAAGCTTATTTGTCGATATTCCGATATTCACCGTAAATCCGAACCGGTTCTTTATCCCGTCCTTGATCTCAAGAGCGCCGTCCACCGGCGAATGATAGCAGGACGCAATGGATGTGAAATCCATGTAGCACTCATCCACGCTGACCTGCTCAATTTCAGAAGTAAAGGTGCGCAGATACTCCATCAGCATACGGCTCTTCTCCCGGTACATTTTATGATCCGGCGGTTCCATCACAAGATTGGGACATTTACGAAAGGCATTCGCAACAGGTTCCCCTGTGCGGATGCCATATCGTTTTGCAGCGGGAGATTTTGCCAGCACCACCCCGTGGCGGGACTTCTGGTCGCCGCCGATAATGGCCGGTATCCGGCGCAGATCTACTGCTGCTCCGTTCTTCAGTTTTTCTACCGCTGTCCAGCTTAAATAAGCCGAATTTACATCAATGTGAAAGATAATGGGCGTCATGCGGAATGTATTCCTTTCCTTTTCCCGATCATCTCAGCGCAGTCTGTCCGCAGATCCCGTTACTGTTCCGTTTCCACATGGACAATCTGCCCTTTAATGTCTGCCTTCAGTTTTCCGTCAGCTGCGTCGATCAGAATCGTGTCTCCCCGGCCTACATTTCCGGCCAGGATCAGTCTCGCCGCAAGAGTTTCCACATTTTTCTGCAGATACCGCTTCAGCGGCCTTGCGCCGTACATGGGATCATAGCCGCCTTCCACAATCAGATCTTTGGCCTTCTCCGTCAGCTCGATCCGCAGTTCTTTTTCCACAAGACGTCTGTTCACGTCCGCTGCCAACAGATCAATAATGGCACGGATATTCTCTTTCGTCAATGGCCGGAACATAATAATTTCGTCCAGACGGTTCAGAAATTCCGGTCTGAAGTGAGCCCGGAGATCATTCATCGCCATCTCCTGGCATTTACTGTCAATGGTTCCGTCGTCTTTGATGCCTTCCAGCAGATAGCCTGCTCCGATATTGGAGGTCATAATAAGGATCGTATTCTTAAAGTCCACAGTACGGCCCTGAGAGTCCGTGATTCTTCCGTCGTCCAGCACCTGAAGGAGAACATTGAATACATCCGGATGAGCTTTCTCGATCTCATCGAAAAGTACAACCGAATACGGTTTTCTCCTTACCGCCTCGGTAAGCTGTCCGCCTTCATCATACCCTACATATCCCGGAGGCGCTCCGATCAGTCTGGACACAGAGTATTTCTCCATGTACTCACTCATATCGATACGCACCATATTATTTTCATCGTCAAACAGACTGGCTGCAAGGGCCTTGGCAAGCTCGGTTTTTCCTACTCCGGTAGGTCCCAGGAACAGGAAGGAGCCGATCGGTTTGGACGGGTCCTTGATGCCGGCTTTGGAACGGATAATTGCCTCCGTTACAAGCTCTACGCCTTCGTCCTGTCCGACCACACGTTTGTGCAGTTCTTCTGCCAGATGAAGAGTCTTGTTTCTCTCACTCTCGTTCAGTTTTGCTACCGGAATTCCGGTCCACCGGGAAATAATCCGGGCGATTTCCTCGTCTGTCACTGCCTCATGAACAAGAGACAGGTCTTTTTCCTTTACCTTGTCCTCTTCCTCTTCCAACTGTTTCTGAAGCTGAGGCAGGCGTCCGTACTGAAGTTCTGCCGCTTTATTCAGATCATATTCCCGCTGTGCCTTCTGAATATCCCGATTGACCTGCTCGATCTCTTCCCGGATCTTCTGGACACGTTCCACGGAAGTCTTCTCATTCTCCCACTGAACTTTCTTATTCGCGTACTCATCCTTCAGTTCTGCAAGCTCCTGCTGCAGATGTTCCAGACGTTCCCGGCTGAGCCGGTCTTCTTCTTTCTTCAGCGCCTCTTCCTCAATCTCCAGCTGCATGACACGCCGCCGCAGCTCATCCAGCTCTGTAGGCATGGAATCCAGCTCCGTCTTAATCAGCGCGCAGGCCTCATCCACCAGGTCAATGGCCTTGTCAGGAAGGAAACGGTCTGAAATGTAACGGTGGGACAGAGTTGCCGCCGCTACAAGGGCGCTGTCCGTAATCTTAACGCCATGGAAGACCTCATACCGCTCCTTCAGTCCACGAAGAATGGAAATCGTATCCTCCACTGTAGGCTCATCTACCAAAACCGGCTGGAACCGCCGTTCCAGAGCCGCGTCTTTCTCAATATACTGCCGGTACTCATCCAGTGTGGTTGCGCCGATGCAATGCAGCTCGCCTCTGGCAAGCATAGGCTTAAGCATATTACCGGCGTCCATTGCACCGTCTGTTTTACCTGCTCCCACAATTGTGTGCAGCTCATCGATGAACAGAATGATCTTGCCGTCGCTGTTCTTCACTTCTTCAAGCACCGCTTTCAGACGTTCCTCGAACTCTCCGCGGTATTTCGCTCCTGCCACAAGAGCGCCCATGTCAAGAGAAAAGATTGTCTTTTCCTTCAGTCCTTCCGGGACATCCCCGCTGACAATCCGCTGGGCAAGCCCTTCTACAACTGCGGTTTTACCGACGCCCGGTTCTCCGATCAGCACCGGATTATTCTTTGTCTTACGGGACAGAATCCGGATCACATTGCGGATCTCTTCATCTCTTCCGATTACCGGATCCAGCTTCTGCCCTCTTGCTCTCTCCACAAGATCCTGTCCGTATTTGTTCAGCGTATCATAGGTTGCTTCCGGATTATCGCTTGTAACCCGCTGGTTGCCTCTTACAGTGGAAAGCGCGTGTAAAAATCCTTCCCGGCTGATGCCGAACTCCCGGAAAAGCTGTTTCATATCTTTACTTGCATATTTTAACAGGGCAAGAAACAGATGCTCGACAGACACATACTCGTCTCCCATCTGTTTCGCCTCATCCTCTGCATGGATAAGGACATTATTGAGATCCTGTCCTACGTAAGCCTGACCGCCCTGGACTTTCGGCCGCTTACCGATGGCCTGCTCAACTCTGTTGATAAAGAGCCTGCCCTGGATACTCATCTTTTCAAGCAATTTTAAAATCAGGCTGTCATCCTGTGTCAGCAGAGCATACAGCAGATGCTCCTGCGCCAGTTCCTGGTTGCCGTTATCTGCAGCAGCCTTTTCACATTCCTGAACCGCCTGAAGTGATTTCTGCGTAAATTTATTTATATTCATGGCTTCTCCCTCCTTTTCGCCACGTGTAATTCCGTGTTCTATTAGTAATATAGCAACAATTGTTAGCCGAGTCAAGGCTTGAGTGCTAATTTAGCAGAGAAATTTCTAAATAATTTCTAAACCAGATTTCCGGGACACCGTCACAGATTTTTCAATCCTGTTATAATACTTATCTATATTTATTTCTACTTAAAATGCAGATTCCGTGATATAATTATCAGAACGGACGCCTGCCTCTGCCCTGCGCCCAAAAAGAATTCATTTATTTCAGGAGGCTGTTCTATGAATCCAACTGTCAGTATTATCGTACCTGTATATAACGCAGAATCCAGCCTGTCCCGCTGCGTGGACAGCATCCTCGGCCAGGAATATCAGGATTTTGAACTCCTGCTTGCAGATGACGGAAGCACGGATCGCTCCGGCAGCATCTGTGACGCCTACGCGGCTTCTGATTCCCGTGTAAAGGTGATTCACAAATCAAATACAGGAGTCTCAGACACAAGAAACACCGCGATCAGCCAGGCCTGCGGAACATACCTGCAGTTTCTGGACAGTGACGACTGGATTACCCCGGATGCCACGAAACTTTTTGTCCGGGCCGTGGAAAACACACAGTGCGACATGGTAATCGCGGACTTTTACCGGGTTGTCGGCGAACGCGTTTCCCACAAAGGTGATATTGACGACAACAGCGTTCTGACCCGGGAAGAATTCGCGGGACATATGATGAAAAACCCCGCTGATTTTTATTATGGCGTTATCTGGAACAAGTTATACCGGCGGGATATTGTAGAAAAATATAACCTGCGGATGAATACTGAACTGAGCTGGTGCGAAGATTTTCTTTTCAATCTGGAATATATTCTGCATGCGGAAACCTTTTACGCGCTGAAAGCTCCTGTCTATTATTATGTAAAAACAAAGGGCTCTCTTGTATCCCAGAGCGCTACAATTGCAAACTCTGTCCGCATGAAGCTTACTGTTTTTGAATACTATAACCGTTTTTACAAACATGTGCTGGATGAAAAAGAATATGAAAAAAACCGTTTCCAGGTATACCGGTTTCTGATCGGCGCCGCAAAAGACGGCGCTGTACCGCCCTCCATACTCCCCGGAGCCACAAAGCTCGGCAGGGAACGGACGCGCATATGTCCGGAAGCCGTAACAGGAGAAGGGATCCTGGCCTCCTCTTACCGCAGCCGCAAGCTGCTGGACCGGTATCTGGAAATTGCCGCCCTGAAATACGGGCTTTCTCTGGAGGAAATCCGGATGATGATGTTTCTGGATCACGCCCGCCAGATCAATACAAAGAAAGATCTGGCCGACTTCACGGGCATGACCATGCGCGCCCTGACACTTATGCTTCAGAAGCTGGAAGCAAAAAAGCTGATCCGGACCACGGAGCATCCCGCAGAGAAGAAAACAAAACCGGGCGCCCCTGTCCGTTCCTCGAAAAAGCTCCTGGATATTGCTTTCCTTCCGGATTCGGAACCTATTCTTCAGGAACTTCAGACCGTACAGAACGAGTTCGATCAGGTCCGTTTTGCAGGCATGGATGACGAGGAACTGGTACAGTATGCTGTTCTCACTGAAAAAATCCGCCAGAACATTCAGGATACGCTGCTTTAGTTTTTCCTGATATCTATATAATCCGTTGCCACTCCCTCCTGAAAGCGGAGGTCGTGATCAACAGCCAGCATGGTCGGGCGGCAGCGCAGCAGGAGCTGCTCAATCTGCATCCTGGAGAAAATGTCAATATAATTCAGCGGCTCATCCCAGATATACAGATGAGCCGGCGTCAGGAGTCCTGCCGCGATCAGGATTTTCTTCTTCCGCCCTTCCGAATATTCTTCCATGTTTTTGCCGAACTGGTTTCTGTCCACATCAAGTTTCCGAAAGACTGCGCAGAACAGACTTTCATCCAGGTCTTTTTCCCGGCAGAACTCAAAAACACTCCCTTTCAGGAAAGACGTATCCTGGCTCACATAGGAGATCACAAGTCCCGGCGCGGTATACAGACTTCCGCTTTCCACACAGAGCCTGTTTCCCTTCTCATTCCTTCTGTTCTCATATCCGGCCTGGCGAAGTATCATTTTCAGAAGGCTGGACTTTCCGCATCCGTTGGCGCCTCTCAGAAAGAGCCGTTCCCCCTGGCAGAGTTCGAAATTCAGATTTTCAAAGATACATTCCCCTGCCCCTTCATATCTGAGAGCCAGCTGCTCCGCCCGCACCAGTGTCTTTTTATGATGTTCCAGGGGCATAATCTTCAGGTTCTCCACCGACTCGATATCCTGCAGGAGACCTTCCTTTTCCCGGATCTCCCGCTGTATGCGTCCCTGCATCTGGCGGACTCTGCTGTTCATCTTTTTCGTCTTCGCCCCGATGTAAGACCGGGTTGCAATGGACCGGTCATGCTCCCTGACCGGATCGAATCCAATCTTCGCCCCCTCGTTTTTCTCTGCCCATCTTGTTGTCTTCTCCGCCGCTTTTTTCAATTTCCCGATTTCTTTCAGATGTTTTTCATTTTCCTTTCTGGCAAAGTCATCTTTTCTTCTTTTGTTTTCCTCCCAGCTTGAAAAATTGCCGCTCTGTACTTCAATGCTGCGGCGGTTCAGCACCAGCATATGATCCGCGCAGGCGTCCAGCAGATCCCGTTCATGGGATACCAGAATAAAACCTTTCTTGCCCGACAGATAAGCCTTCACGCTTTCCCTGGCGTCCTGATCCAGGTGATTGGTCGGCTCGTCAATCAGCAGAAAATCATTTTCTCCGGAAAAGAGTACTGCCAGCATAATCTTGGTCCGCTCTCCAAAGCTCAGAGTTTCAAAAGGCCGGTACAGTATCTCCGCATCCAGGCCCAGCTGATCCATTTCACACAGAATCCGCCACTGCTCACATCCCGGTTTCCACTGTTCCGCCAGCTCTGCGCCGGACCGCCCCGTCTCTTCCAGCCCAGTCCGATAGGGAAAATAATCAAACCTTGTACTGCAGGCAATGGTGCCGCTGTACGGATACTCCCCCATCAGAAGGCGCAGAAATGTCGTTTTCCCCTTTCCGTTCCTTCCTGCAAATCCCAGTTTCCAGCTGGTGTCCACTGTGAATGATACATTTTCAAAAACTGCGTCCGGACTTCCCTCATAAGAAAAAGTGAGGTTGTTTACACAGATCTGTGACATACACATTCCTCCTCTCATGTGCTGTCAGAGACAGGATATATCCGTAAACTTCCTCACTTTTTGTATTCTCTGTATGATCCTTATGTGTATCCGTTCTGCCGCTGCAGACAGAGAACAATACTTTTCCGGTTTTCCCGCAAAAAAAGAGAGGCTGTGAAGATTTCACCTGTTTCCGGCAGCATAAAACAAATATCCCCTTACGGGTAATACAGCTATAGTTTCACGCTTGCAAAAACAGATTATTTCTTCATCTTTCCACCTCTTCCTTAAAATCTGCATTCATTATATGCCCGGATTATCCGCCTGTCAAACATTTTTCATACATATCTCCTTTTCTTCCGGCAGTGCCGGCTTGTGAATAAAAGGAATATTTTATATAATGGACTAGATTTTTATAGGGAAAAGATTCACTCAGAAGGGTCCTCTGCAAAAGGGCTGAAAATGAACCTGGAGTCCGGTTTTCCCTGTTTTCATGCATCTGCAATCTCCGGTTGCGCATTTGCAACCGTATTTTGGTGGCCTGCAACCGCAGAAAAATGTATTCTGACAGTGAAGGGAGGAAACAGATATGACCTTTGGAGAAAAAATACAGAAATTAAGAAAAGAGGCCGGCTTGTCTCAGGAAGAGCTGGCCTGTCAGCTGGGAGTATCCCGTCAGGCGGTCAGTAAATGGGAGCGGGACAGCGGATACCCGGAAACAGAAAAAATCATACACATGAGCAGACTTTTTAATGTAACCCTGGATTATCTCCTCAATGAAGAAAATTCCCGCAGGGACCAGGACAGCGCCCCGTCCCGGGCAGAGGAAGAAAAAGGCTTCTATGTAAGTCTCGAAACAGCCCGTGGATTCCTTGCCTGCCAGAAAGTACGATACCGGAAAATAAGCCTGGCAGTCTTCCTCTTCATTGCAAGTCTGGCCTTCTGCTTTATGGAGGCTGAAACCGGCATTCTGATCTTCATGATTCTTATAATTGCCGGAGCAGTACTTTTATTTTCGGTAAAACTAAACGACTATCCATACCGCAGATTATGGAGCGAACCGCTTCTGTTTGACAAAAATATTCTGTCAGAACTGACCGTCGAATACACAAATTACAGAAAAAGAGCACACGCAGGAATTCTTACAGGAATCGCTCTGATCGGAATCGGCATCCTGTTTCTCCCGCTTCTGCTTCCGGCAGAGCAGGAGTTCTGGGACAGTGTTGTTCTGGGAGCCGGGATGGTTCTTGCCGGGGCCGGCTCATTTCTGTGCATTTATCAGACCGGCATGGTAAAATCCTACCGGCTGCTTATCAGAAACACAAATCAGTTTTAAGAACAGCCATCGTGCTTCTCTTCAATAGAAAGGAGTGAACTTTTCTATGAAAATAAAGAAAACCGCACTGGTACTCTGCATTTCAGCCACCGTCCTTCTCTGCGGCTGCGGATCCCGTCCGGATACCCCTGCCACGGGCGCGCCGGATATTTTCCAGGGTTCCGGAACATTTTCAAAAGCGCAGAAGATCACCGCTATCCCGTCAGACACAGAAAAGACAGATCGGACCATTTGTGAAAACAAAGAAATCGATGCCTTTATATCGGAAATAACCCCGGAGAACTGGGAAATAGAAGCAGTCCCTGAAAACGCAGAAGAAACCGGCACTTTTCAGTTTACCCAGGAAGAAACCAGAAAACCGGGGCAGTCAGAAAAGAACGTCCGGATGCAGACTATATGTGAAATAACGGTCTATGACATTCCTTATATTACACTTCAGCTTTCCAACCCCTTTCATCTGTCCTTTTCTTTTAAAATCAGCCCGGAAGCGGCGGATTATCTGAATGAATATTTTTAAAGAGCCTGCGTCAGTATACTGGAGAGCACTCATTCTCTGTATACTGACGCTGCCGTCTTTTTATGCTATAATTTCCCTGTACATGTAAAACTTAACTGTTAAAAAAATCATTCAGGAGATCATATTATGAATATAAAAGTAATGAGAGCAACGGAAACATGGCAGCAGGCCGAAGCCTATTATGTCCGCATTCAGGCAATGGCAAAGCAATACCATATCACACTCCGGGAAGAATTTGATGAACATGATACGCCGGATACCAAATATATCGTACTGCTGGACGGGGATTTTCCCGTCGCGACATGCCGTCTGTACGAACTGCCGGAAGATGAGGCAGAGCTTCCCACCATGATGTTTGGCCGCATTGTCGTACTTCCGGAATACCGGAAACACGGCCTCGGCCGTCTCATCGTCACCGAAGCGGAAAAATGGGCCAGGGAACTGGGCTGCAGAAAAGCCGTGCTGGACAGCCGCGATGTGGCTGTCGGTTTTTATGAAAAGCTGGGATATACCGCTTACCCTGACAAAGTTGTAACCGGATGGACATTCACCTGTATCCATATGGAAAAAGTACTGGAATAATTCCATTCTTAAAATCTCTGTACAATCTGCATTGTATTATTTTTCCGGATAAAAAAGGCGAAAAAATACTAAAATTTACGCTCTTGATTTATACTACATTTGTGATATTATTGTACCTATGGCACAAAAGAGTCTTTTATTGGCTGCATATAAAAATGAGGTGACAGAATGCTACACGATACAATGTATATATGGCTGGGTTACTTATCCGGCAGCGTATTATACGCCCGGATATTTTCCAGACTGTTTCAGAAAGAGAATATGCTGGAACAAAGCAAGGATCATAATCCGGGAACGGCAAACGCCTTTATGTACGGCGGGTTCTGGTGCGGTCTTCTGACGCTGCTGTTTGATCTGGGGAAAGGCTTTTTCCCCGTGTACCTTTTCGTACTCTACAGAGCGCCGTCTCACCCTGCGCCTTTTTTAGCTGCGCTCGTTATAGCCGCTCCGGTAATCGGTCATATTTTCCCACTGTTCTATCGTTTCAGGGGCGGTAAAGGGATTGCTGTTACATTCGGCTGCCTGCTCGGATTGTACCCTGTATTGCACCCGTTGTTTATTCTGGCGCTTTGTTTTATTTTCTTTTCCAGCATGTTGAAAATCTCGCCGCATTTTTACCGCACCATTTTTTCTTATGCATTTTCTCTTGTGATTATGATCAGAGAAATCGACACCGACGCCATCGTGCTTGGTTTTCTTCTGATCAGCGCAGCCGTGCTTATAAAAATGATTACAAGCAAAGAAGAGCGAGATAAATTGGAGGTGAAACTTCTTGGACGCACTAATCCTTTCCTGCGGGACAGGCGGCGGACATGACGCTGCCGGAAGCGCTGTCGCCGAGGAACTGATAAACCGGGGCCATCATGCAGTAATGCTGAACCCCTATACTTTACAGAGTGAACAGTTAGCCGAAAAGATTAACCATATCTATATATCAACCGCCCGGAAAGCACCGCTTATGTTCGGCGCGGTTTACAGAGCAGGACAGCTTTACAGACAGATGCCGTTCCGTTCTCCGGTTTATTTTCTCAATCGGCTTATGACTTCCATTATGGAGGAATACCTTACTCAGAACCATTTTGACATCATTATTACACCCCATCTGTTTCCTGCCGAAATCATAACCGCAATGAAACATAAGGGGCTGTGCCCGCCGAAAACAATTTTTATTGCAACAGATTACACCTGTATTCCTTTCACCGAAGAAACAGAATGTGACGCCTATGTTATACCGGCGGCGGAACTTGCAGAATCATTTACCGGCCGGGGACTCCCTGCCGAAAAACTGTATCCTCTCGGCATCCCTGTGCACAAATGCTTTTCTCAGGGGGAATCCCGCAGCGAAGCCCGCGCACGGCTGGGATTAGATCCGGACAGGAAATATATTCTGGCAGCTGGCGGCAGTATGGGCGGCGGGGAAATCAAAAAAGCAATCTACGCGCTCACTGATCTGACAGCCGGCCGTACAGATACAGAACTTATCGTCGTATGCGGCTCCAACAGCCAGCTGTATGACGAATTGAGAGCTCGGGATCTTCCAAATGTGACCGTGATCGGTTTTACTTCCGACATGGCGGGATATATGAAGGCCGCTGATCTGTTTGTCACTAAACCCGGCGGTCTGTCTTCCACAGAAGCGGCTGTATGCGGCGTTCCCCTCATACATGTCGCGGAAATACCGGGATGCGAAACATTTAATGCACAGTATTTCAGCTCCCGGGGCATGGGCAGGCTGTGCACCACATCCGGAAACGGGCTGCAGGCTGTCTTCGAACTTCTGGATGACCCGCAGGCCCGGGACAAAATGCTGAAAAATCAGAAGGCTTTTATTCCGGCAAACGCTGCCGCTCAGATCTGTTCACTCGCAGAAGACATGGCAATGCTTCACGAAAAGGGAAATATTTCCATCCCGGAAATAATACGGCCCGCCACATCATAGAAATTTTTTACAGGAATCCCCTCATGCAGGACATAAAAATACCAGCCTGCATGAGGGGGATTTATTCGTATGATGAATATATGATGATGCGCGAAGTACGGAGCAGCTTCCCTGGGCGCCGTTCTCCTCCGTACCCCGTCTATTTCGCTTCCTGACTGCCAGGACTTCCAAGCATAGCTTTGATATAATCCCCCACTTCATCGAGTGTAGTTGCGTCAGCTATGCTGCCGTATGCATCTCTGGAAAAAACAAGACCGTCTTCTGTCTCAAGAAACGCGAATCGTTCGCCGTCCGCAAATCCATAGTCCGCGATATCTCTTTTATCTAACTTTGCCCCGTTTTGTTCCCAGATGGAATTTTCATCGTCATATATCACCGGCATAAATATTCCGGTGACGCCTGCTTTCATAGATGAAACAGTGCTTGTGTCTGTTGCCCGGAATCCTTTGGCAACGACTGACTATCGTTGCCAATAAAATATGCATAACATATAAAGAGCAGTTTGCGGAAGAGGTAACTTGAAAGCTTGAATGACGTCCGAAAAAGATAAACCTGCGCACAAGCGCAGCAGGTTAAAAAAAGAAAAACCGCAAAGCCCGTATTTCAGACTTTGCGGTATCGCAATAAAAAAATCGGAGTGACAGGATTCGAACCTGCGGCCTCTACGTCCCGAACGTAGCGCTCTACCAAGCTGAGCCACACTCCGATTTGCAATAGAAAATATGCTCCGCATACTTTCTCTCGGGAAAAATAAGGAATCTGCCGTCCGGCAAATTCCCAGCTACGGAAAAGGGACTTGAACCCCTACTAACAGAGTCAGAGTCTGCTGTGCTGCCAATTACACCATTCCGCATCATTTCGCTTGTCTCTCGCAAGCAACATGGTTATTATATCAAACTTTGCGGAAAAATCAAGCACTTTTTTAAATTTCTTTATAATTATTTTTTACACCACTTTTTTCTGAATTTAATTTTCTTTTTCCAGATTTTTAAAATATTTTTACATTTTTAGTCATAGAATATTCACATATTTTCATTAGACTATATCTGGAAACGGTGGATAAAACTACCGCACCTCTATAAATGCGAAAGGAGTGTCTGCTTATGGTAACCGGAATTTTAAATGCAGGATCAGATTCGGATGTTTATATCAGGGATGACAGGAAATTCAATAATATAAGTGTCAGGTCAGGACAGTATCTCTATCTGGCCGTCCATGATTGCTGGATCCCGGTAATCATCAGATTCTCTCCCGAATCAAAAAGCTGGGTTTTTCAGAATCTTGAAAATATAAACGTCAATGGTCAAAAGGTTATGATAAAAAATTAGGATGCGGCAAACTGAAGTTTCCGCATCCGTTTTTTATTCCGGCCATTCTCCGTCAAATACTGTTTCTGCCGGTCCTGTCATATATACGGTATCATTCTCACGATCCCATCTGATATACAGATCGCCGCCCAGCAGATGGACGGTAATCTCATCTTCCGTCAGGCCGTTCAATACACACGCCACCGCCGCAGCGCAGGTTCCTGTGCCGCAGGCCAGGGTTTCTCCCGATCCCCGTTCCCACACACGCATCTCCGCAGTACGCCGGTCAAGTACTCTGACGAACTCTGTATTGATCCGCTGAGGGAACCGTTCATGATTCTCAAAAGAAGGCCCGATCTGTTCAAGAGGAAGCTCCCTGACATCCTGATCCACAAAAATTACAGCATGAGGATTCCCCATAGATACACAGGTCATGCGGTATTCTTTTCCATCTACCATCAGAGCCTCATTTACCACCCGGCTCCCCTCTGCCTGTACCGGAATCTTGTCAGGTTCCAGAACCGGTCTGCCCATGTCGACCTTGACAAGACTGACCTTTCCATTTTCCACAGTAAGATCAAGATACTTAATTCCAGCCAGCGTCTCTACTGAAATATGAGTCTTATCCGTCAGCCCGTAATCATACACATATTTTGCCACGCAGCGGATACCGTTTCCGCACATCTCGGCCCGGGAGCCGTCTGCATTGTACATCTCCATCTCAAAATCCGCTTTATCTGAAGGGTTAATCATAATCAGACCGTCTGATCCCACCCCGAAATGTCTGTCGCTGATTTTCCTTGCCATTTCCGGCGGATCGGCAATCTTTTCCTTCAGACAGTTCACATAAACATAATCGTTTCCGAGTCCCTGCATTTTTGTAAATTTCATATTACTACCAAACCTTTCCTCTCTAAATTATTCATCCAGAATCATCAGCACCATCTGTGCTGTCTCCAGCATATTAGTTCCGCTTTCCATACTGTTTTTCTGCAGATACCGGTGCGCCTCTGATTCAGACATGTGGTTTCTCTCCATCAGGAGAGCCTTTGCATGATCAATCACGGCTTTCTCCTCTGTACTTCGTTTCCGCACAGACTCCCGGCGTTTCCGCCGTCTTCTTTCAAGAGACTGCGTCATCATTTCCAGTGTATTGACCAGATCATGTACCTTGATAGGAGACGGAAGCCCTACTACTCCGGATGGCAGATCATCCATCCATTTATCCGGCGCAGCGGTAAGCAGCATTTCAAACGGTTCCGGAAGCAGTTCTCTTAGTTCCGTGTACTGCATATCCTGCATTTTATAGCCGCAGACAACGATACCTTCCCCCAGCGTGTCGGCATACTGAAGAGCTTTTGCTCCGGTCAGGCAGACTGCAGATACATTCATGCCTGCCCGCACCAGAATGTTGCGTATATTTACTGCGTTTTCACGTTTTGAAAACACGACAATAATATTGATCAAGTCTGCCTTTCACCTCCCGCTGCCTGCTCTGCATTTCTGCCGGTTTCCATGCAGATGCCATAGAAATCAGTTATACCCTGTGAAGATAGTTTGCGATTTCCCAGTCCGTCACCTGCATGGAATAAGCCTGGTACTCCTGCCGTCTCGCCCGGATAATTTTCTCCGCAAGATCTTTCCCCAGTACCAGCTGTATAAACTCGTCCTTTTCCAGCTCATCTACAGCGTCTTTCAGGGTCCGCGGCAGTTCGTCTATTTTCAATTCTTCCCGCTGCTGCCGGGTCATTTTCTGAATATTCCTGTCAATACTGTCCCGGGGCTCAATCTTATTCCTGATTCCGTCCAGTCCCGCCATCAGAAGCACTGCCAGAGCCAGGTACGGATTTGCCGTGGAGTCCGGACTTCTCAGTTCAATTCTGGTATTTTCTCCTCTTCCCGATGGGACACGTACCAGCGGTCCTCTTGTCTTTGACGACCATCCGATATATACCGGCGCGTCATAACCGGGAACAAATCTTTTATACGAATTAACAGTCGGATTTGTAATACATGTGATTGCTTTTATATGCTTCATCAGTCCGCCGATAAAATAATAGCCTTCCCGGCTCAGTCCGTTTTTGTCGTCCGCGCTCTGGAAAGCGTTTACCCCGTTTCTGCTCAGAGACAGGTTGATGTGCATGCCCGATCCGTATGTCTCCGTTCTCGGCTTCGGCATAAATGTAGCATGAAGGCCATGCCGCTTTGCAATGGTTTTTACCACCATCTTAAATGTCATCAGATTGTCTGCCGTCACCAGCGCCTCGTCATACCGGAAATCGATCTCATGCTGGGCAGGCGCGATTTCATGATGCGAAGAAGTAATTTCAAATCCAATATCTTCCAGAGTCAGCACCATATCTCTTCTTGCATTCTCCCCCAGATCAAGCGGGCCTACATCAAAATACCCTGCTTTTTCATGGGTAAGCGTAGTCGGCAGGCCGTCGTCATCTGTATGAAACAGGAAAAACTCACACTCCGGCCCCACATTCATAGTATATCCTTCCTCCGCTGCCTCGGCGATAGCTTTTTTCAGAACATATCTCGGATCCACTTCGTAAGGTGTTCCGTCCGGACGATAGACATCACAGATCAGACGGGCCACTTTGCCCTGCTGAGGTCTCCACGGAAAAATCTCAAAAGTCCGGGGATCCGGATACAGATACATATCCGAGTCTTCCTCACAGGAAAGTCCCTCTACAGAGGAAACGTCAAACATGCAGCGGTTATCCAGCGCTTTTTCCAGCTGGCTTACTGTTACAGCCATATTTTTCATCATCCCGAAAATGTCTGTAAACTGCAGGCGGATGAAGGCTACATCTTCCTCCTCCACAAGCTGCAGGATATCCTCTCTTGTGTAATTATGCATAAATGAAACCTCCTTTTTCATTTTGCTCCTGTTAAGACAAAAGGGCGTTCTCCGCCTATCGGAAACGCCCTTGTTTCATTTTTCCATTATATCCGCTGGCTGCGCGGTTGTCAAACCTTATTCTGGTTTCAGTCCTTCTTCAGCCACAGAAAGCTCCAGGAAGGAAGCAGTGTGCTGCGGATCTGTTCTGTCCTGCCTGTCACCAGATTCTGATAGGGCCGAACTTCCGGCATCCAGACTTCTTTGTCCTGATCGCTGAAATTAAATACGGCGTGAAGCTCCTCCCCTTCTGATTTTCTCACAATCCAGAGAATGGATGTGTCGCTGTAATCCTTTGTAAATACTTCTGCATCTGTACTGAATACAGATTCATTTCTGCGGATTTCTTCCAGCTCGCTCAGAGCGTGGAACAACCGGCCCTGAACCGTATTTTTATCTTCAATATTCTCTACAAGATCCCAGTTGAATTTTCCTCTGTGAATATAGCGGGAATCCGGGGCTTTCTCCGGGTCATCCTTATAAGTATAATCATTGACCTGCCCCACTTCGTCTCCGCTGTAGAGCATCGGAATTCCGGACTGCGTAAACATATAGGCGTGCAGCATAACATCTTTCCTGACCGCATTGTCCATTTTCTCCCCGTTCTGCTCGAAACCTGCGCTTTCTATGCCGCACATGGATGCAGTAGTGGCACAGAATCTTGCGTCTCCTGTCACAGGATCTTCATTGTAAAGTTCACCGCGGCTGACACTGCCTTCTGTCTTACCCTGGAAATAATCATTCAGATACTTTTTATGCGGCACTTCCTGCATGCCCCACGTCTCCAGGGTATCGTAATCCAGTCCCCATCCGATATCATCGTGGCATCTGAGATAATTCAGGAATGTATACTCTCTCGGAAGCGCGCACACAATATCCATCTGCTTTCTCAGGAGACGGACGTCCCGCGTGGCGACTGTATTCCATGTGGTAGCCATTGTTGTCACATTGTAGAGCATGTGACACTCCGGCTTCTCAACCGTACCGAAATACGGAGCCACCTTGTCCGGCTCCATAACAACCTCTCCGAGCAGCACGATTCCCGGGCAGACAATTTCACCGATCATACGCATCATACGGACGATCGTGTGTACCTGCGGAAGATTCCTGCAGTTTGTACCCAGCTCTTTCCAGATATACGGCACCGCATCGATACGGATGATATCCATTCCCTGATTAGCCAGGTACAGGAAGTTATACATCATCTCGTTGAATACGCGCGGATTGCGGTAGTTCAGATCCCACTGGTACGGATAGAATGTGGTCATCACATAGTGGCCGAGCTCCGGCAGATAAGTAAAGTTGCCCGGCGCTGTTGTCGGGAACACCTGCGGCACCGTCTTTTCATATTCCTGCGGAATGGAAGGATCTGCATAGAAGAAATACCGGCTCATATATTCCCCGTCTCCCTGGCGCGCCTTCACTGCCCACTCATGATCCTCTGATGTGTGGTTCATGACGAAATCCATACAGAGGCTGATGCCTTTCTCATGGCATTTCTCTGCCAGCTCCGACAGATCTTCCATCGTTCCGAGTTCTGGTTTCACCTTGCGGAAATCAGCCACCGCATACCCACCGTCTGAACGACCCTTCGGAGAGTCAAGGAACGGCATCAGATGGACATAATTCACATTACATTTCTCGAGGTAAGGGAGCTTCTCCTGTACACCTTTGATATTTCCGGCAAAATTGTCGATATACATCATCATGCCGAGCATATCACGCTTGCGGTACCATTCTCCCTCAGCTTCACGCTCCGCATCAAGCGTTTTCAGCTTATCATTACGCTCATCGTAATAGCGTTTCATCTGATCGCACAGCTCTGCAAACATATCATCGTTGCCGTACAGTTCCATATACAGCCAGCGGAGCTCATCATGATGGCGCTCCAGCCGCTGTGCAAAGATTCTGTCATTCTCCTCTTTCTTTGCCTCCTCGGCTGCCTTTGCCTCTTCTTCTGCTTTTCTCGCCGTCTCGGACGCTTTCGCCTCTTCTTCTGCTTTTCTCGCCGCCTCGGCTGCTTTCGCCTCTTCTTCTGCTGCTTTTCTCGCCGCCTCGGCCGCTTCTGCTTCTTCTGCTGCTTTCACCGCTGCCGCTGCTGTCTCTTCTTTTACCGCTTCGACAGCCGGTGCTTTCTTCACGTTCTGCGCTGCTGTTACTGTCTTTCTGTTAGCTGCTGCATGCTTCTTTCTTGCAGTTCTTGATTTCTTTGCCATGATACTATCCCCCGTATATTAATCTTCCTGGACAAAGTGCCATTGATATGCCTGATACTCTCCGTGGAGTACAGGTTTCGGCACGCCCGCTTCCCTGAGAGCTGTACTATTGTACAGTTTTCCGGTTGTTGTCTCACGGTACATTGTATTCTCTTTCAGTCCTTTGACTTTAATATAATCTACCGTCATATTTGCATGTTTCTTAATACCAACCACCTGGACCAGTGCTTCTTTCTGATCTTCTGATACAAACTCCCATGCTCCCTGGTTGTCCGTCTGAGGATTCGTAAGGCGGTAATAAAGTCCTCTCTGCACGAGAGCAGCGAACTTCTTGTACTCTGCTATCTGTCGGCGAATCTCTGCTTTTTCTTCTTCACTGAGTTCATTCAGATTCAGCTCATACCCGAAAGTACCGGCAAGAGCCACTGTTCCGCGTGTCTTCATCGGTGTCACTCTCTCGGTCTGATGATTCGGCGAAGCAGATACATGGGAACCTACGCAGGAAGCCGGATAAATAAACGATGTACCATACTGAATCTCCAGTCTGTCGATCGGATCCGTATTATCGCTGCACCAGATCTGCGGCGTATAGTACAGCATACCGGCATCAAAACGTCCGCCGCCGCCACTGCATCCTTCAATCAGAATATTCGGATACCGATTAACCAGACGCTCAAGGAAATCATAAAGTCCCAGCACATAATCATGCAGTACACGCCCCTGGCTGTCCGCTGTTGCCGAATAAACATCTGCAATACTCCGGTTCATATCCCACTTGATATATTCCACATTTCCCTGATCCAGTACCGAACAAATCTGGTTGTAAATATGATCTACCACTTCTTTTCTCGAGAAATCAAGGACAAGCTGATGTCTGGACCGATTTGGCCGGCGTCCCGGTATGACAAAGGCCCAGTCCGGATGTTCACGGTAGAGGTCGCTGTCTTCATTAACCATCTCGGGCTCGATCCAGATACCGAATTTGAGGCCCATGTCATTGATCTTCCCAATCAGCTCACCAAGTGTACAGCCCAGTTTTTCCTCATTGACCTTCCAGTCTCCCAGTCCGCGCAGTTCGCTGTCACGCTTTCCAAACCAGCCGTCATCCAATACAAACATCTCAATTCCCAGTTTTGCTGCCTCTGATGCCAGCTTAAGAAGAGACTTTCCTGTGAAATCAAAGTAAGACGCCTCCCAGCTGTTTAACAGGATAGGCCGCACAACCTCTTTATATTTTCCTCTGCACAGGTGCGTCCGCATGCATCGGTGAAGATTTTGAGAAAGCCTTGCAAGACCTTCGGAAGAATAACTCATGATGACCTCAGGGGACTGGAATTCTTCACCTGCGCTGAGCGGATATGCAAACTGTTCCTCAGAAAATCCCATCAGGAGTCTTGTCTGATAATACTGATCCTGTCCGGCTTCGCTCTGAAAACCGCCACTGTAGACAAACGCCATCGCATAACAGCTTCCCGCATCTTCCGTCGCCTCATGTTCCGCCATAATAACTGCCGGATTATACTGATGACTCGACGATCCTCTCAGGCTGCCGATCTTCTGTACGCCGTGTCCGACCGGCATTCTCTGCATATTTCTCTCCATGGCATGGCGTCCGTAAAATGTAATAAAATCATATCTGCCTCCCACCATATCCAGGCATGCCGGCGCAAGCTTCTTCACGGAAATATGTCCGCTACTCGCATTTACGATCCGCACACTTCTTGTAATGATATCATACTCCGGAAGCACACCATAGAGAAGCACCGCCCGAACTCCTGTCACGCGGTCTTCCAGCACCACCTCAAGCGTCTGAGCTTCATCGTCATCCGCATATACAGCCGGAAGCCCCTCCAGAGCATATTTACCGTCACGTATGCTATGGCTTTCATACCGGAAATCACTGCAGTAAGTATGATCCGTATTTTTAATGATACACGCCGGAGTACGGTAATCTCCAGTTCCCAGAGAAGGGAATTCCTGAGGCAGGGAATCCATGGAATACGTCTTGTCGTTTCCGGCGTCATAAGGATTTCCGGAAAAGCCTCTGTCATAATATGTCAGAAGATAGTCCATGCATCCTTCTGCGCTTTTCCCGTAATACAGGTGTAAGAGAAATCCATATTTATCTACCTGCATCTGATAAGTTGTATTTTTGGTCTGCAAAGTAATTGTCTTCTGCGCCTCGTCATATACTATGCTCATAATCTGTCTCTCCTGATCTGTGAATATTATCGATAAAGATATCGATGTCTTTACTTCAGCTTTTGAAAAGGCAACCTTTCACTCACTGCCCGTCCCCACTGATGAACTGTTACGAAAAAAGGGCAGGTGAATGTACTTTTCATCGCACATACACCCGCCCGGGTAAGACGCGCGGATGCGCATCAGGGCTCACTTATTTCACAGCGCCGTTTACCACTCCGTTGATAATATGTTTCTGGCAGATTACATAGAAGATGATAATCGGGATCAGAGCCAGCAGATAGGATGCAAACGCCAGGTTGTAGTTCGTACCGAACTGTGTCTGGAACGTAAGCTGTGCCAGCGGCAGCGTGTTTGATCCTTTTCCTGACATAATGATCAGAGGAGTCATAACATCGTTCCATACTGCCAGCGCCGTAATAACCGCAACTGTCGCATGCATGGGCTTCATGATCGGGAAGATGATCTTCCAGAATGTACGCCATGTGCTCGCTCCGTCCACTCTCGCCGCTTCTTCAAGTGCGATCGGGATATTTACAAGGTATCCTGTGTATAGAAGTAAATTCATCGGCATATAGAATACCACATAAAGGATGATAACGCCAGCCCAATTATCAAGATGCATCTCCGCAGTCTGTTTTGCCAGGGGCATCATCAGGATCGCGAACGGAACAAACATACCGCTTACGATAAACAGATATACCAGATTGTAAATCTTGCTGTGCGCTTTATTTCTTCCTACTGCGAATCCCATCAGAGAATGAAGCAGGATACACAGCACGACCGTACTGATCGTTACCAGTAAACTGTTCCCCAGGGAACGCCAGAAATCTGTCAGTTCCATAGCCTGTGCGAAGTTGCTCAGGCTCCAGTGTGCCGGCAGGGACAGGATCCCTGAGATACTGTTGGTCATCTCAGACGGCTGTTTAAATGCGATCACAATCGTCATATACAGCGGAAATGCTACTGTAATAAGTCCGATAAACAGAAGGATGGTGATTGGCCAGTTTACTCTTGCTTTCATTTTCTCATACATTATAACTGTTCCTCCTTCTTACTTGATATAGTCATCTGCGCTACAGAGATTGCCACGATTACAATGAAGAATACAACCGCGTTTGCACTCTGATATCCGAAACTTCCACCCGACAGACCATTATTGTAGATCAGATAGGAGATAGACTCTGTGCTCTGCTCCGGACCGCCCTTTGTCATAGCCATGATCTGGTCGAACACCATCAGGAAGTTCTTAACACACAGAACCATGTTGATGGTGAAGAACGGAATAATCAGCGGGAATGTGAGGTATCTGAACTTCTTCCAGCCTGTAGCTCCGTCAAGGTCTCCTGCTTCATATACATCCTCCGGAACTGTCTGAAGACCGGAAATATAGATGATCGTGTTCATTGCAATGGACTGCCATGCACAGACGATCACGATTGCAATCCATGCCGTCTTACTGTTCGACAGCATACTCCCCTGAAGTGCCTCGACACCAAGAGCGCCACCCAGTCCCGGCAGAATATATGTAAAGAAATACTGGAAAATATATCCTACAACCAGCGCTCCAAGCACGTTCGGAACAAAGTAAGCAGCCCTTAAGAATGTCTTTCCTTTAATCTTGCTGTTCAGGCCCAGCGCAAGGATCAGACTGATCACATTCGTCACGATTGTAGCCGCAACAGCCAGTTTGATCGTAAAGAGGTAGGATCCGCCGATTCTCGGATCTGTAAACAGATCCATATAGTTGCGGAGACCTACAAAATCGTATGTACCAAAGCCCTTAAAATTCGTAAAACTGTAAATCACACCGCGGATCAGCGGTACTGTGTTAAAGCAGACAAACAGTGCCAGGATCGGTATTGTGATCAGCATATAAGTCCGCTTGCTGTCATTTACTTTTTTCACAATCTTCCCACTCCTTTCCTACTCGGCGGTTCCGTGCTCTTCGTTGTATTCCTGCACTGCTCGGATGATGTCTCTGTTATATCTCTGCCAGCGCGTATCGAAATCTTTCAGGAAAGCATCTGCATCTTTATTGATAAGATACGTCTGTATGAGTGCGTCCGCCGCCATCTCTGAAGGATAGTAGTGATCCTGATAATCCGTCATATTGCCTGATTCTATAAACGGAGTCATACCGTCAAGCATTGGTGCAAGGTCGAAGTCTCCATCTTTACATGGAACAGCATTCTGGTCGTCAATGTATGCCTGGATGTTCTCATCTTCCATCAGGAAGTCAAGTACTTCGTATGCAGCCTCCTTATTCTCACATTCTGCAGTCACTGCAAACATAAGGTCAACACCTGAATTCAGCGTGTTCTTTGACGGGTCATCATTGCCCGGCGTCACAAACGAATCAATATTCATCTCCGGATTTACTGAGAGGATCTGCGGCACTGCGTAACTTCCGATCGGATACATCGCAGATTCTCCATTTGCAAATGCGGTACACGCATCGTTATAACCGTATGCAAACGGATCTTCCGGCCCATAGCTTACCAGTTCCAGACATTTCTCCGCCACTTCCACATATTCCTCTGAAAATGTAGTTTCTCCTGCATTTACCTGCTGACATGTATCCGCCGGTGCAAGGTCAACTGCCAGAGAGTTCCACGGAGCCAGACAGGTCCATGTATCGCGGAACCCGAAGTAAAATGGCAGAATTCCTTCAGACTGGATCTCTTCACACAGGTCGATCAGCTCTCCCCATGATTCGGGGATCTCCCACCCGTGTTCTTCAAACATATCCTTGTTGTAGAGAATTCCTGCCGCATTCGCCACATAAGGCACCCCGTATGTACCGTCTTTCGGCGTGATCTCGAGATTCTCCAGGATATCGATGTACGACTGCTTGACATCTGAAAGTCCCTCATAATCCGATACATCCGCCAGAATATCAGCGTCCACATAATAAGAGTAATTGATGTCCCCCCCTATGCCGATGATGTCCGGGTAATCTTCACGGATGAATCTCGTCCTCATAATCGTACTGGCATCGTTCGGTGAACTGATCGTCAGATGAATATCATCGTGGGTCGCATTGAACTGTTCTTCCACCTGATCGAAGTATGTTGCCGCCTCCGGCTTGTACTGCAGGATCTCAATCTCCGTTTTTCCGCTGTTCTCATCCGAACCGCATCCCGGAAGAATGGCTGCTGCAAGCATAGAAACCGCAAGCACCGTACTGATCACCTTTTTCTTTTTCATAGTAGTTTCAGCTCCTTCCTTTAGCTATTTACGCTTATGAAATGATTATAACATTCTAAAATATTTCTAAAAATATCTATATTTTTCATATTTTATACCAAAATGCAACTTATATATAATTTTCGAAAAGTACAGTCGCATTTTGGTATAATTTAAGTTATAATCATTTCCACACCATTAAAATTTTACCTTTAAAAGAGAAAAGGAGATTCCCATGAACAATTCACTGTTTTCTGTGTTTCCAAACGAATATTTTGTAGATCTGGGACTGTATCAGTTTGGAAAGGAACAGTGTGCTCCCGCACATTCTTTCGGGCCCACATCCCGGAATCACTATCTGTTTCATTATGTCTTATCAGGGACAGGGAAACTGATGGCAGATGATTCCAAAGGCCAGACACACGAATATCAGATCCGGAGCGGGCAGGGATTTATGATTTTTCCGCGTCAGATTAACACATATGTCGCGGACCCGGTTCTTCCTTGGGAATACGTATGGATTGAATTTGACGGAATGCGGGCCAAAGAAGTTATTGAAACGGCCGGACTGACTCCTGATCATCCGGTTTATCACGCAACTTTCAAAGATCTGCGTGAAAACATGATGAACGAAATGGTATATATTGCCGAGCATGGGAAAGAGTCTCCCTTTCATCTGATCGGGCATCTTTATCTCTTTGTTGACTATCTTTCCCGTTCTGCATCATCTATGAATATTTCATCTAATGGAAAAGTACGGGATTTTTATATAAAAGAAGCGTTAAACTATATTGAACAGAACTTTCAGAATGATATTTCCGTTGAAGAGATTGCTGCGTTCTGCGGTCTGAACCGCACATATTTCGGACGAATTTTTAAAGAAACTGTAGGCAGGTCTCCGCAGCAGTTTCTTTTATCTTACCGGATGTCAAAAGCAGCAGAACTTCTGAAGCTCACAGTGCTTTCCATCAGTGATATCGGAAATGCTGTAGGGTATCCAAACCAGCTTCATTTTTCCAGAGCCTTCAAAAATGTATACGGTGTCTCACCGCGGGAATGGAGAAACAAAAACAAAAGGATTTCATAAAAAAGGGCCTGTGTCACGCACAGGCCGCTGTTTTTTTCTTCTTCTGCTCTTTCACGGTAATTTCCCCTTTTGACTCCGGAATATCCCGGATAATCTCTCCCACAGCCGGAACTGTGATATGCCCGGATAATGGATTTTTAATACTGAATACCGGCGTAGAGATAACGGCTTCCACTTCAGAACGCTCAAACGCCAGATCGGTATCTGTCATTTCGCAGTCGACAAGTCTGAGACCTCTGCAGTAGCAAAGAGGCTGGGTGCCGATAATCCGGCAGTTTTCGAAGGTAACATTCTCACTGTACCAGGCCAGATACTCACCTTTAACTACACTGTTTCGTACCACAACATTTTTCGCGTGCCAGAAAGCATCTTTTGTATCGAACCTGCAGTTTTCAAAAACAGCATTCTCAATATACTGAAATGAATACTTTCCTCTCATATCCACATTTTTGAAATGCAGATTATCGGACCGCATCATAAAATATTCGCTCTGGACCGTGCAGTCTTCCATCTCAATTCCGCGTACGGACCACCCGAACTCAGGTGAAATAATATCGCAGTCCTTCATTTTCACCTCACTGCATTCTCTGAGAGCTTTGATACCGTGAAGACTGCTGCCGGTTATTTCAATATGATCGGAATACCAGAGAGCCGCGCGACAGAGCTCCGTCATTTCTGAGCTGCTGATTTTCAGCTTGTGATCATGCCAGAACGGATAGCGCAGATTAAAAAATCCATGCTCCACCTGTACGTCCGAACATTCTTTAAAGGCACTTTCCCCGTCGGCAGGACCGTCAAATGAACAGTCTTTTACGAATATATTCCTGCTGCCGTAAAGAGCGCGTTCTTCATCAAATGTTTTATTCTGTATTAATTCCATGATGGTTTCCTCCTTTAATTCATCTTTACTTTGCTGCCATATTTTTCTGAATCTGATAAACCAGATAATCCAGACAGTCAATTCTTTTCTCTTCGCTGTGTATCCGGTCTAAAAGCCGTTTTCTGTGTATAGAGAGAAGCTTCAGCTGCTCCTGCGTATCTCCGGTTCCCTCAAGTGTTATAAAACGTTCGGCCGTCTCTCTGTCGCATCCGGCATCCTCCAGATTCTGTATTATTTCCTGAAGAGTTGTATTCCTGTTTTCCATATTCACTCCCCGTCCCGCCGACAAAATACTATTATTTATCTTTCCATATACAGTGTACTGCGGTTAATTGAAAAATTAATTGCAACATAGGTTGTTGCAGTTAGAATTACAAGGC
>ERZ1090861.90-NODE-90-length-58766-cov-15.348538_pt1 | contig 58766 bp, 54 predicted proteins | sample MGYA00478482_ERZ1090861 | MGnify/ENA primary metagenome ERZ1090861 (study PRJEB33644, sample SAMEA5815744) | chicken gut metagenome | biome: Chicken; feature: Gastrointestinal Tract; material: Caecum | place: Ireland | collected 2019-01-01 | study: A study of the... | reverse complement strand
ACAGCTTTTGAGGCGTTTTCTCTGTATTTTCTGCTGGTCTCATAGTTTCTCCTCCGATATTCCTGGTAAAGGAGGTCTATGAGGTACATCTGTCCGATCTTGGCAGATACAGACCCTCCCTCCATTGGTCCTTCATTGGCCCCGGATTGAAGGACCACATCGCAGTAAGCGCTGAGGGGAGATTTCCGGAACCGGGTGATACAGCCGATCCCTGCTCCCGCCTGCCGGGCGATCTTTGCAGTATAAATGTTATCTTTGGTGGCCCCGGAGTAGGAAAGAAACACCAGAAAGTCTTCCTCTGTCATAGAGGCTGCTGTAACCGCCTGCATATGGGGGTCTGCTATACTGTATGCTTTTCCTGATATACTCATGAACTTATTTCCTGCTTCCTGAGCGATCAGCTGGCTGTCGCTGATGCCAAAGAAAAAAATCCGCCGGGCTTTCTCCATTCTCTCCAGAAATCCCTCAAAACTTTCCTGGTTTAAAAGCCGGTAAGTTTCTTCCAGAGCCTCTACATGCTTCTGAAGAAGCCTTTCCGCAGATTCCTTCAGAGTTTTTTCCAGGCTCTGATTGTCTTCCCTGGGCGCCCATTCCTCGTCCTGTTCACTCATTCCCAGAGAAAGTTGCATCTTAAACTCCTGATATCCCTGAAGGTTCATGGTTCTGCAGAACCGGTACACACTGGTCTCTCCTACCTGACAGGCATCTGCCAGATCGGTAATCGACATAAACAGTACCTGCCGTGGATTCTGGAGAACATAGTCCGCCACCTTTTTCTCCACCTTTGTAAGAGAATGATAGGTTTCCTCAATATTCTGCATAAAATGGTTCTGCTCCATGTTCTCACCTCCTGCTGTTGTGTTCTGATGCTAGGGTAACATAGTCGGAAATTTTTTTCAATATTTTTCATAATAGAAATTTCTTTTTTATTATGATTCTTCTTTTGTCAAGCTAACAAAAAGAAACCTTTATTTGTAATATTTTGCTAATTAGCACCTGGCTTTTTCATCCGTTCAGGTTACAAGTGCTGAGGAAAACAACATTTCTGAACCAGAGCCTATTGCTGAGGGAGGAGAAGAAGATCCTGTCCAGGAAGATTTTCTGATTGAAAACGGGGTACTTCTTGAATATCGTGGTTCAGAGGAACATGTGACGATTCCCGATGGCGTTACCACACTGTCATATTCTGCATTCCAGGGTAATCAGACAGTAGTTTCTGTAGTTATCCCGAATTCAGTAACAGAAATCCAGAGTTATGCCTTCATGGACTGCCCTTGTCTAGAAGAAGTAACTTTGCCAAATAATCTCCAAAAAACCGATTCCTTCGTATTTGACCAATCTCCCAAGCTAAAAAAAGTAATTTTTGCAGAAGGGACCCAGGAAATCAATGTAAGTCAAAACTTTTTTTACGGCTGTGCAGTAGAAGAAGTTGTTTTGCCGGAATCGGTAAAGAAAATCGGGGATTATGCATTTTCAGAGATAGCTGCCTTAAAGGAAATTAATCTTCCTGACTCTATAACAGAAATTGGTACAGAAGCATTTCGCAAGTGCAACGGATTAACAAACATAAAACTTCCTGAAGGTTTGACGGCATTAGGCGGAAGAGCCTTCGCAGAATGCGAAAATCTGGCAGAAATATATATACCTGCGCATCTGACAGATGCGGGCGGCTATATAGAGGATGAAAACGGAAATGCCAGCTATTCTTCTCCATTCTATGGCTGTGCTACTCTAAGGACCGTATATTTTTCAGAAGATCTTGCGTAAATCCCTCCGGCCCTTTTCGCTGACAGTAATGTAGCAGAAATTACCATTCCAGAAACCGTTACAACTATAGGAAAACATTCTTTTTCCGTTTCCTTACAGGTTCTTGTTCCCGGCGATACCAATAAGGACGCAGAAGTAAACTTATTTGACAGCGATAAAATCGTAGATCATGCTTCAGACTCCCTGTCCTCCCTTGATAAAACGGCTGGAAACTTTACGGGAGATGATGCCGTGGATCAGAAAGACGCAGAGTATCTGTTAAACTTTCTGACAAGAGGAGACGTGGATTATGCTATGAAAGCCCTGCGTCTGAACAATACTGCTCTGAAAACAGATGAAAGCCAGCTTGTTCAGAATATCTCCCTTGGAGAACTGGCAAAAGGAATTGAACAGATCCGGGGAATACAGCTGGATATTTTCGGTCTGAAAGAAAACGGCTTGTCCGCTGTCAGCACCGCCGGAAGCGCCAAGACGGACTTTGTAAACTCCGTCTACAGCACAGGGGGGATTATGTCCGAATGATCGCCGCAGATTATGAGGGATACAGCAGTTTTACAGACAGCATTACCGTAAGATACAGCTGCGATTCCCAAAAACGTCTGCAGGGAAGGCTTTATATTCAGACAGATTCTGAAACCCTTGTAAAAGATGTGGAATTTGTATTTGACGGACAGGAAGTGGATCCCGAAAAACTGGAGGCCGGATCTGCTTTTCAGATACAGGTAACGGTTAAAAATACCGCCTCTGAAGTATTGCCTGGAAATGTTTATTTCACCATCAGCGAAACCTTAGACGGGCTGCCGCAGAAACTCTGTACGATCCAGGAAAATCCCTGGTGCAACGGCGATATCAATAACAGCAGCCAGGTACAGAACCTGATAATCCCGATACAAACCAGCCGGACGCAGAGCCTGGAACTTCTACGAAAAATCCAGATACTAACCAATCCGGAACTTCATCGAAAGAACCTCAAACCTCCGATGAAGAATCATCCAAAGCTATATCCGGCAAGAAAGCGGAAAATACTCCCAATGGGGAAAATAGTACATCTGCAGATAAAGATTCTGTTGCTACAGGAGATAAAACAAATTTTGTCTCTTCTGTTCTTCTATTCTCCTTATCCCTGGCCGCAGTATTCACATGCTTAAGGAAAAGAAAACATAATTAAGTCAAAAATCCTCGCAGCAGTCGCCAAATGGATATGCAAACCTGTTCATTTGGCTCACTGCCTGCAGGAATAGACAGCTCTTATTTTGTTTTCTTATTTTTCTTAACAATGGGCCTCATGTAAGTCTGTCTGCCGGATTACCCCAGCAGTTCCAGCAGTTCCTCTTTATCAAAGGTTCCGCTGCTCATTCCATCTCCGCTTAAGATACTGTCTGCCAGCTGACGCTTCTGATCCTGAAGGCGGATAATATTTTCTTCAATAGTTCCCTTAGCCACCAGACGGTATACATTGACTACATTTTCCTGGCCGATCCGGTGGGCTCTGTCCGTGGCCTGATCCTGGACCGCCGTGTTCCACCATGGATCATAATGGATCACAATATCTGCTGCCGTCAGGTTCAGACCTGTTCCCCCTGCCTTCAAAGAAATACAGAATACCGGTGTGTCATCCTCCTGGAAGACCTTTACCATCTCCTGGCGCTTCTCTTTAGACACAGATCCGGTCAAAAGATAATATGGGATCTTTCCCTGATCCAGTCTTTTGCAGAGCTGGTCCAGCATGGTGGTGAACTGTGAAAACAGCAGTACCTTATGTCCTCCTGCTGCTGCATTATTGATCAATTCAAGGCAAAGGCTTTCCTTAGCAGAAATAGGCAGATAATTCTCATAAAGGAGTCCCGGACAGCAGCAGATCTGCCGCAGTTTTGTGAGTTCCGCCAGGATCTGGAGCTTTGCATTTTTGAATTCTTCTTCATTTTGTTTTTCCATAAACATTTTCAGCCTCTGCACATGGGCGTCATAAATTCTTTGCTGTTCCGGCTCCAGCTTTACATAAGTATTTTTTTCCAGCTTGTCCGGCAGATCCTTCAGCACATCTTTTTTCAGCCTCCGCAGAATAAAGGGCCTCACCATCTTCTGCAGTTTCCGGGCTGTCTGTGTATCCTGACGGATAATAGGCTGTTCAAAGTCTTTTCGGAAGGAAGGATAAAGCCCGAAAAATCCGGGCATCAGGTAATAAAAAATGCTCCACAGCTCACTAAGGCGGTTTTCCACAGGCGTTCCTGTCAGCGCCGCCCGGAACTGTGAACGGATCCTTCGCACCGCCCTGGCCGCCTGGGTACTGTGATTCTTAATATACTGGGCCTCGTCCAGGATCTGGCAGGAAAATTCCAGATCCCGATAAAAACTGATATCCCTTTTCAGCAGATCATAAGAAGTTACCAGAACCTCTCTTTTCCCTGCATTCTTTATCCATGTCTCCCGTTCCCGGGCATTTCCGGCTACCGCCCGCACAGGAAGCTCCGGCGCAAACCGTTCCAACTCACTCAGCCAGTTATAGACCAGAGAAGCCGGCGTAACAATCAGCGTGCGGCAGTTCTCCTCTTCCCCGGTTTTCCGGTACTGGATCACAAGAAAAGCAATGACCTGAAGAGTCTTTCCAAGTCCCATATCATCGGCCAGGATACCGCCGAATCCGCATTTTTTCAGCCTGCACAGCCATTTTACCCCTGTCTTTTGATATTCTCTCAGAATTCTGTCCAGGTCCCCGGGAATCCTTTCCTCCTCCAGATCCTCATCCATAGCCCGGACTTTTTCTTTCAGTTCCTGATTTTCCCGGACCTCCAGATGAGTACGGCATTCTATCTGTTCCTCCACATAAAGCACCCGGCAGCCCGGCAACTGGATGTGCGGCTTCTCCAGATCCTTCTCACGGATCCCAAGATCATTCAGCAATTCATACAGTTCCTGAAGTTTGGGATCCCGCAGATCCAGCACCTCACCATCCTGCAGCCGGTAATATTTCTTTTTCTGACGGTAGGCAGAGAATATCTCCGCCAGTTCTTTCCTGGAAAAGTTATCTGCAGACACCTGAAGTTCCAGAAGATTCCCGGACAGAGATATTCCTGCAGTTACACTGTTGGTCCTGTGAAGTTTCAGTTTCCGCAGATTTTCCGAAACAAACACTTCTCCCAGTTCTTTCAGCTTTTCAATCCCTTCTGTGAAAAATTGAAGGAGTTTTTCCTCATCTCCGGTCAGTACCAGCTGCTCTTCTTTCGGGTCAAAAGCGTTAAACCAGGGAGTCAGGAGCTCCTGTATCTCCGCCTCGTGAAACAGATCTCTCTTTGAGGGCTCCTGGTCTTCCCTGAGCAGATTGTAATTGGTTTCTCCATACACAGCCACCGGCCGGCAGCTAATCTGATCCTGCCGGGGCATGTCCAGATAAAACCGGAAAGCTGCCTCTGGGAGGATATACTCCTCCTCCCGGAAATTCTTTCGCCGAATCTTTGCATAACTGGAAACTTCCGGCAGAAAGGCGCTGCAAAAAACCGGCAGGTCTTTTTCCTGTATGAATAAGGTGTTCTGTCTTTTTTCCTCCAGACACTCCAGAAGACCTTCTAATGGCGTATCCCTCTCCCTCGGAATGAGAAAGATCTTTCCATTTTGAAAGCTAATTCTCTGATTCTTTCCCGTAAAACATTGTCCGATTTCCAGTTTTATCTCCAGTCCTCCGTCTTTTCCGGTAAGGTGCAGCTTCATCCCCGGTTCCTGCCTGATAATCTGCCAGTTTTCCTCTGTGCCCTTCTCCTGAACAATGATCCGATCTTCTGGATAAACCTGGAAGAACCGCTCCAGTTCATAGCCGTCCATGGAAATCTCTTTGCATTTTTCCATATAGCTGCCTCTGCCGAAATTCCTGTAATAAACCTTCTGCATATAATATTTCCGGTTTTCTTCCGCCCAATCCAGGATATACTCAGCCAGGGGCCGGGATTTTTCTGTAAACGTCTCCAGGTTATGGATAAAGTCCAGTTTTTTCCCATAAGAATGCTCTCTGTGATCTTTGATATCTCCTGCCAGTTCAAAAATATCCTTTACCACATATTTCTGGTTCCGGCCTATCCGGAAGGATACCTCTGCATGATCCCGTTCCAGCTTCAGATGGGACTCCAGTTCCACAGTTCCTTCCATGTCTTTCTCTCTGATATACCCCTGCTTCTGCCGGCTCAGGGACTCCAGCAGCTCTCTGGCCTCCCGGTCCGTGGTCCTCTGCCTGGCCGCTGCGGTTTTCCGTGCTCCATATCGTCCCGGCGCCAGCATAGGTGAAGCTTTTTTTCCCGTATTCAACACATATTCGCTGAGAAGTTTCTGCCTCCTACAGTAGTCCTCATATTCCAGAAGAACCGCTACACAGTGCTTGCAGATCCCATCATACTCCCAGTAAGCGGGACACTCACACTGGATTTCCACGATTTCTTCGGTTTCTGTATCATAGACGCCGGACACAAAATAGCTGTTACCGTAGCTCCCCTCCACTGCGGCCTCCAGCAGATCCAGATTATCCTCCCGTCCTACGGAAAACTTTTCTATCATCCATCCGGTGCTGTATATCTGTTTTCCTCTTTCATAAAAACGGCTGCTTGTCATTTGTTTTATCTGCTGTTTTGTGATCATTTTATCCAAGTCCTTTCCCTGAGCTTTATCTCCCGGCTTTTTCTTTATTTTACGGCACCATTCAATATAGCACAAGAAAAATCAGTCAAAGCCCCTTGCTGCGGCAGCCTTGTCATTTTTCCGCAGATACTCTATACTGATTTCAGTTTCTTATTTACTTTGCAAAACCCTGTCTTTACAGAAAGGAGAATCTTATGGACGGCAGACAAGAAGATTTCCAAAATATCCATATTCCAAAAGTTATTCAGATCCGTGGTGCCAAAGTCCACAATCTGAAAAATATAAATGTAGATGTCCCCCTGAATCAGATTGTAGGAATCGCCGGAGTTTCCGGTTCCGGGAAATCTTCCCTGGCTCTGGGCGTCCTCTATGCAGAAGGCTCCCGCCGTTACCTGGAGTCCCTTTCCACCTATACCCGGCGAAGGATGACCCAGGCCTCTAAAGCGCAGGTAGATGAAGTTCTTTACGTTCCTGCCGCCCTGGCCCTGAGACAAAGGCCAGGGGTACCCGGGATCCGCAGCACCTTCGGCACCGGTACGGAGCTTCTCAACAGCCTCCGGCTTATGTTCTCCAGACTTGCCAGCCATCGCTGTCCCAATGGCCACTACCACCCGCCAACCCTGGCGGTAGCTGCTGAGCAGGAGCTGGTCTGCCCGGTATGCGGGGAGCATTTCTATGGTCCTTCTGCTGAGGAACTGGCCTTTAACAGTCAGGGCGCCTGCCGGACCTGCGGGGGGACAGGGATGGTGCAGAAGGTAGACCGCTCTTCCCTTGTGCCTGATGAATCCCTGACCATTGACCAGGGGGCCGTTGCTCCCTGGAATTCTCTCATGTGGTCTCTGATGACCGACGTCTGCCGGGCCATGGGGGTGCGGACGGATATTCCCTTCCGGGAATTGACCGAAGAAGAAAAGGCCATTGTCTATGACGGCCCTGCAGAAAAAAAGCATATCCTCTACCGTCCAAAGAACTCTGAACAGACTACAGAGCTGGATTTTACTTATTTTAATGCTGTCTATACAGTGGAAAACGCCCTGGCAAAGGTAAAAGACGAAAAGGGAATGAAACGGGTGGAAAAATTTCTGAAACAGGATATCTGTCCCGACTGCGGCGGCACACGGCTGTCCGAAGCCGCAAGGGCGCCCAGGCTCCGGGATATCTCCCTGGATCAGGCCTGTGAAATGACCCTTGCGGAGCTTATCCGGTGGGTGGCAGAGGTACCCGGCTCTCTGCCGGAAGAAATGAGGCCTATGGCAGAAAGTATCTGCCAGTCCTTTCTGGATGGTGGAAAACGGCTGATGGATCTGGGCCTTGGCTATCTTACCCTTGACCGGGCTTCTTCTACTCTATCCACCGGAGAGCGGCAGCGCATGCAGCTTGCCCGTGCTGTGCGGAACCGGACTACCGGCGTCCTGTATGTGCTGGATGAGCCTTCTATCGGACTTCACCCTTCCAATATTGAGGGGCTCACCAGTGTTATGGAAGATCTGGTTGCAGACGGAAATTCTGTGGTCCTGGTAGATCATGACACCCAGGTGCTTTCCAAAGCCCAGTGGATCATTGAGATGGGACCCCAGGCCGGTTCCCGGGGAGGCCAGGTCATCGCCCAGGGAACTGTCCGGGACCTTTCCCAGGATCCGGCTTCAAAAATCGGTCCCTTCCTCTCCGGGACAGCTATATCGGTAAGAGACCGGACAAAAGCAGAAGATCTTTTTGCTCTGGGCAGGATCCATCTTTCCACCTCGGCCATCCACACGGTAAAGCCCCTGGAAGCAGACATTCCAAAAGGCAGACTTACCCTGGTCACAGGAGTCTCCGGTTCCGGAAAGACCACCCTGGTACTGGAAAGCCTGGTCCCCGGCCTGGAATCCCTGGCAAAGAAGAAGAAGCTGCCGGACCATGTGTGTTCTATAGAAGCTCCGGATATAAAGCAGGTGAAACTGATCGACGCTACACCTATTGGTATTAACGTCCGCTCCACGGTAGCCACCTATGCCAATATCCATGACGAATTGCGGAAAACTTTTGTAAAAACTCCCTCAGCCAAAGAGAAAGGCTGGAAAGCAGGGGCTTTCTCCTATAACACCGGAGCTCTCCGCTGCCCGGTCTGCGACGGCACCGGGGTAATCAGCCTGGACGTGCAATTTCTTCCTGATGTGGAGATTCCCTGTCCCCAATGCCGGGGCTCCAGATACTCCAAAGAAGCCGGGCTGATCCGGTATATAAATAAAGCCGGGGCCTCCTATTCCCTGCCTCAGCTCATGTCCATGGACGTTTCCCAGGCCCTGGAAGCCTGTAAAGATCTGAAATCCGTCCATCAGCGTCTTCAGATCCTTCAGGATCTGGGCCTTGGCTATCTGACTCTGGGAGAAGAGACTCCCAGTCTCTCCGGAGGGGAAGCCCAGCGGCTGAAGCTGGCCAGCGAAATGGGAAAGCCCCAGGCCGACTCTGTTTTCATTTTCGACGAGCCTACCATCGGCCTTCACCCTCTGGATGTCCAAACACTTCTGGGCGTGTTCCAGACGCTGATCAGCCAGGGCGCTACTGTTATTGTTATCGAACATGATCTGGATGTAATAAGAAATGCCGATTATATCATAGACATGGGACCTGGGGGCGGTCTGGACGGAGGACGGATCGTGGCTGCAGGTACTTTAGAGGACATAAAAAAATGCTCCCAAAGCCGGACCGGGAGCTTTCTGTAAAATATTTTATATGGAGACAGGACAGATTGTGATTTTAATAAATCTCAATCTGTCCTGTTTCAAACAGTCTATTTTCTCTATAATCTTTTGTTCAGCCTAAATAACTGCTTCAATTATAGTTTTATCCTTTATACGGACTTCTCTTATTCCCGGCTTTTTATTTTTATTAAAATTAAAACTGATCAGGTACCCCTGCTTTTGATGGTAATCTTCCAGATATCCCGCCAGCTGTTCTTCTCCCCGGCGGTGATATTCTTCTCCATGCCATATTTTCATTTCAATAATATACTGTACGCCATTGTAATCTACGATCACATCTGTTCTGCGTAGATTCCTTGTTCTTGCCTCTATATAATAATTTCCTGTTCCATTAATAATAGGTCTCAGATACAAAAGAAAATATTTCCGTCCATCTTCCTCCAGAAAATCCCCGTCGCAGTCTCCATAAATGTCATGAAAATGTACTGTAAACTTTTCCAGGACCCGTTTCATGTTCAATATGCCGTTTTCCACAAACCCTTCCTTATCTTTTAAAGACTCTTTATATAGATCTGCTCCCCCTTCCCCCAACTCCGAAAGAAACAGATTATACAGCCGTGTCTCAAAAATACGGTTGGCAATCCTTACTGTATTGTCTGCCACAGACGCAAATCCAAACATAACAGCCATATCTATCCCTTCATTATCCGGATTATACAGAATGCTCTGCCCGGTAAACAGCATCGTCTTCACCATGCTTTTCAGTTGAGGATAATCACTAAGCTTATTGATCATAGACTCAAAAAGGGTATTCTTTTCTGACAAAAGGATTCTCACAGCTTCCAGCAAGCCTTTCTGTGTCCAGGCAGACTTTTTATCCGGATACCTTCCTGAAGCAGGTAACTCTTCATCCATGATCTTGCACAGCGCCGAGACCAAAACCGGATAACCGGAAGTATACGCATACAGACCTCCTGCTGTTTCCTGTATATCCATCCCTGTATTCCAGTCTGCCTCATACTCTCTGAGCATGCCTGCAATATCCTCTTTTGAAAAGCTCATGTCTACATCAAATTTCACTGCAATGTTCCAGGGGCTATTTCTCCGGTGACTGTCTCCCGGTCTTATTTTCAGTTTTAGATTTCTAATATCATAAACTCCTGCCAAAATTACAGACCTGAAAGCCGGAGTCTGATCCCGGTCTATATAATATGCCCGCAGCTGTGAAAGAAAATCCAGAAAAACCTGATTGTTTGTAGCGCTGTCTGCCTCATCGATGATCAATACCACAGGGGCCGTTGCTGCACCACAGATATCACTAATATACTCAAATAACTCCTGCAGTTCAAAGCTTTCATCTTTTCTTCTTAATATCTCTTCCATATCCCGGATGATTTCCTTCATCCTTTCTGAAAAAGTGTCCTCTTTTCTTTTCAGTACCCTGATAAATACTCTGGCGAATGCCATAGAAAAAACATTTTCATTTTTAAATTTTGCATCTCCAAAGGTCTGAAAATCCATATCTGCCACCAGATATTCTTTCTGAAGGAAACGGCTCAATCCCCGTAATGTTGTTGTTTTACCATATTGCCTGGCACGATTTATGGCAAAGTATTCTCCTTTGTCTATCAGTTCTTTGATTTTTTTCAAACGACTGTCGATGTTTACCATATAATGAAGCTCTGGTTTACAGTCTGCTGTGATATTGAATACTTTTCCCATATACTCCTCTCCTCTTTAAAGAAGCGCTATATTCCGGCTCCTGACCTTTGTTCAATTATAAGATATCCTGTATGAAAATGTAAAGCCATATCCAGGTTTTCCTTCATATTGCCAAAAAAGGAGCCCCACATAAGCATTTGCTCTTTGTGGGGCTCCTCAGGATTTTTCTTACTCCTGAGCATTAAAATCAATCTGCAAAGACAGATAGTTCTTAGCTGCATCTTCCAGAGACATATTATAATATCTGGTGTTCTTATCCAGCTTTCCGATCTCTGCCATCTCCTCCTCTGTCAGTGCAAAATCGAAGATGTTGAAATTATCCTTGATATGGTCTGCGTTTTTAGAGCCCGGAATGATCACATTGCCAGCCTGTACATGCCATCTGAGCACGATCTGGGCATTGGTCTTTCCGTATTTTTCTGCAAGTTTGGTAAATACTTCTTCACCCACAAGAGATTTGTCTCCGTGTCCAAGAGGATACCAGGCCATGAGCGCCATCTTATATTTTGCCAGATAAGCTTTCAGTTCTGTCTGAGGATAATAAGGATGAGCCTCTACCTGTACCATCTGAGGCTTGATCTCGCAGTGATCTATCACATCCTGGATCAGCTCCTGGGGGAAATTAGAAAGTCCCAGAGCCTTTACCTTTCCGGCCTTATAGGCTTCTTCCATAGCCTTATAACCTGCCAGATAATTTCCTACCGGCTGATGGAGGATCAGAAGATCCACATAATCCGTATCCAGTCTCTTCAGCGTATCCTCAATGGCTTTTGCTCCGTCTTCATATTCTGTGGGCCACAGCTTTGTCACAAGGAAGATATCTTCTCTCTTAACGCCGCTTTTTTTCATGCCTCTTCCCACGCCTTTTTCATTCATGTAGGCATTGGCTGTATCTACAAGGCGATATCCGGCTTTCAGTGCCTGATATACGGATTCTTCCGCCTCTGCAGGCTTAAGAAGAAAGGTTCCGATCCCTTCCATTGGCATTTTTAATCCATTATTTAAAGTTGCATATTCCATGATCCATACCTCCTGCTTTTTATCTGCTTTTTTTATCTGTCTTTATTATAAATCGCCCGGATGGATTACAGAAGATTCCTTTTGTTTGTGTGTCCATACCTGAAGGTTTGGAGTCATTCATCCCTCCACAAGGGGCTCCGGCCTTTGGCAGACAGAAGAAATGTCCCTAAAAGCCCCGGCAGTCCCGCCTTCCAGCATGGCATTCAGCACCTCGTGAACATGGTAGGCCATTTCCTCGGAGGCACGGAGAGGCGTACCGTTCAGAATCGTATCCGCCATATCCCAGGGGCCGATCCCTCTGGAATTGTCACTGTAGGAGTTTACCTTTTTCAGTACCTGAGCTTCCGGCCGGTCTTTGGGGCTGCCTCCATTTGGCAGGAACCTTATCTCACCGCCGAACTGGTTAGGATCTGTGAGGAACAGGATTCCCTTTGTGCCGAAGATCCCAAAATAGGCCTGATCTTCCATCACCGAATCAGAATCTATATGAAAGGTCCCGGTCACACCGTTTTTAAACTGAAGAACTGCGTTTACCTGGCTTTCATTGGGTGTTTTGTCCGGATAGGGATATCCCACTGCACCGCCCACACGGGCCACCGGTCCCAGGAGACTTACCAGAGCTGTGACATAATATACCCCATAATCACAGACAATCCCTCCTCCCGGCTGTTTCAGAAAGCTGAACATATCCAGCAGGATCTCATTGCAGCGGTTGGCAGACACGGCAAAAGAATGGATTTCTCCCAGAAGACCTCTGTCTATGGCCTGTCTTGCCGTCTGAAGGGCCGATCCCAGAAAAGTGTCCGGTGCAGAACCGAGATAAAGCCCTTTGTCATGGGCCAGCCGGACAAGCTCTGCAGATTTTCTAAGATCATCGGTGAGAGTCTTTTCCGTATAAACATGTTTTCCATGTTCCAAAGCCCCTTTGATCACACTATAATGGGCATAGGCCGGAGTGAGATTGACGATCATCTCGATTTCCGGATCTTCCAGCATCTCCTCTAAAGGAACTGCCAGGATCCCATATTCCCGGGCTTTTTTCTCAGCGCTTTCCATATGCGCCGAGGAAATAGATTTCACAGACAGATTGTCGAATCTCTGTGTCATATTTTCCAGATAAATGCCGCTGATGGCCCCTGCTCCCACAACACCAGTCACTACTTTTTTCTGTTCCATAGTCCCGTCCTCCTTATCTGGGTTTTAGACAATATCTGCTATTATAGTACCATAAACAGATGAGACCGTCAGCCTGCTGTTTTCTGCTGTGTATTCTTTTTCATGGTCCCAAGCGTCTTTTTAAACTGGATGGAAAACAGAACCGCCGTAAAGGTCACAGCCAGCAAGTCTGCAATAGGTTCTGCCATATAAACGGCTATAGTCTGATCCCCACGGAGGATCTGAGGCATGATATAGATCAGCGGGATCAAAAGGACAAATTTTCTCATAACTGCCACAACAATAGATTCTTTTGCCTTTCCCAGGGCATTAAAAGTCATCTGGCATGCCATCTGGATTCCAAACAATAATGCGGATCCCATATAAATCCGGAGAGCCGTCCTTGTGTATTCCATCAGCTGGGTGTCAGATGTAAACATTGCGGCAAATCCTCCCGGCAATGCCATGACCAGTATCCACAGGATTATGGAATATCCAAGGCTGACCTTCAGCAAAAGTTTAAAAGCCCCCTTAACCCTCTCCCTGTCTCCGGCGCCATAGCAGTAACTGATGATGGGCTGGGCTCCCTGCCCCAGTCCCTGAAGGGGAAGCATAGCAAACTGCATAACACTTGTAAGGATAGTCATAGCTCCTACTGCAATATCTCCTCCGTATTTCTGGAGAGAGCTGTTAAAGCATACAGAAATTACACTCTCACTGGCCTGCATGATAAAAGTGGCAACTCCCAGTGCCAGACAAGGCATGATAATCTTGGGAACAAGCCTGAGATTTTTTCTCCGGATTCTCAAAAAGGTCTTTTTCCCGCACAGGAAACTGACCACCCAGATGCAGGAAAGGGCCTGTGAAATGATCGTGGCCAGAGCGGCTCCCCGCACATCCATGTTAAAACCAAAGATAAAGATGGGATCCAGGATGATATTGGTCACTGCGCCGATGAGAACAGAGAGCATACCTGTTTTGGCAAATCCCTGAGCAGTGATAAAGGCATTCATTCCCAGGGTGATCTCTACAAAGATGGTTCCCAGGGCATAGATGTTCATATAATTAACACCATATTCAATAGTATTTTCGCTGGCTCCGAAAGCCATGAGAAAGTCCCGGTTCCAGATCAGCAGTACAATCGTCAGCACAACAGAAATAAGAATCTGCAGTGCAAAGCAGTTCCCCAGGGTTTTCTCCGCCGATTCTTTATCCTGCTTTCCCATAAAAATGGAGGCTCTGGGTGCTCCTCCATATCCTACCAAGGCAGCAAAAGCTGAAACGATCATGATCAGGGGCATACATACCCCTACTCCCGTCAGCGCTGTAGCTCCAATATCCGGTATATGTCCAATATAAATTCTGTCCACGATGTTATACAGCATATTGATCAGCTGGGCCGCCACCGTGGGAAGGGCCAGTTTTAGAAGCAGTTGTCCTAATGGTTCTGTCCGCAGGAACTCTTTATCTTCATTCATTTCCGTGGTCTGTCCTCTGTGACTCATGATTTATCTCTTCCTTCCATTGCATTTTTCGTATTTTTAAAAAGTCTTTGGAAAAACCGGGTATAGGTTTCCAGCTCTTCTTTTGTAAATCCCTCCAGTATGGTTTCCAGAAACTCTTCTCTCACTTCATCAATACTTTCCGTCACCGGTTCCGCCTGGGGTCTAAGTTTCAGGTGGATCCTTCTCCTGTCTTCTGTGTCCGGGATCCGTTCCAGCAGCGATTTCTGTATCAGCGCTTCTACCCCTTTGGATACAGCTCCTTTGGAAAGCATCCTCAATTCCACAATATCGGCCGCTGTGTCTTTTTCCGGGTTATTTTGCAGAAAACTGATGATATCTGCTTCCACTAAGGTAAGATCGTGTTCCGTACAGACCCTTTTCAGCATCTTATCGTACAGACGAAACAGGCTCCGCAGCCCAATAAACAATTCTGTACTCCTTTTCATCGTCCTCTCCCTTTCTTTAAGATCAATAAACAGATTCTCCTATGTCTAAAATAGTTTCCGGAGAAACTGTTTCTAAAGAAACATTTTATCACATTATATGGATCCGTCAAGGATTGAAAGGAAATTTATTGCAGACAGTTCATGACTGCACGGATCAGCATAGAAATAATACTTATATTGGTTCCAATAGTCTGTTTTTCCGCTTTTCTCAGCAGTCTGTTCTACCACGTCCTTAAACATTTCTCTATCCTTATGAAGATACATACTCTACCTCCGTTTCATATATTGCTTTATATATCTTAATCGGATAATTTGCAATAAACCTGTCGATCTTTTTCTTTGTAATAGCATTTTTTCTGGTTCCTTACCAATGCCGGAGCAAAATTGCTGCTTATCTCCTGAGTAAGCGGAACCTGCGTGGATAATCCCATGCGGTTTGCCAATGCATAGCCGGAATAGTAACCCACCCGCTTTCCCCTGCGCAAGATATACTTATGAACAGCTACTGTATCCGGGGACAAAGACATTCGCTCACCGAAAATATCCGTTTTAGGGAAATAGTATACTCCCGGTTCAAATCGGCATATGGTTCCACTGTCAGTAAGTTTTTTTAAATGATATCTAAGATTTTCTTCTGTCATCCCTGGGATATCAATATCTCCGGTAAAAATAGGTTCTCCTGGAATATAATTTTCTTTGTCAATCGCATCTGATTTATTCATATTGTTTCCATCTGCATCACTGTTTAACAGGACATATTGTCCTATTAATGTCCTATTAAACACAGTTTTAGAAATTCAAAGTGCCATTTAAAAATACCTTTTGGCACTTTAAATGGCACTAAAAATATATGACTTATATCAAGAATAATTTTCCTCCCCTGCCTCTTCTTGCCCTTCTGCAGCCTCTGAATCCCTCTTTTCTGTCTGTAGCAGTGTCAACAGCCAATCATACAGTTCCTGAGTCTCTTCCAGAGCTTTCTTTACATGGTATTCTTCAATGAACAATTCCTGTGGATACCGAATCTTTACTCCGTATGGCGTCAGATCATCACACATTTCAAGATATTTTTCATCCACTTCTGTGTATTCCTGCAGCATTTCTGCCAATAGACCGAGATCATGTGTCTTCTTAATCGTAACGCCTTTGGAAATCAAAACACCTTTCAGGAGCTTTTCTATAGCCTGCTGGCAATGGTAACAAATAATCTCCAACGGTTTCGGATACATATGCTCATATAAATGTTTCGCCGTAAGGAAATCCATCTCGGCAAACTCCATCCACTCTTTCAAAATTTTTTCATTTTTCATATAACAGCACGCCCTCCTGCTTTACAACCTTTTCAAGGGTATCCTCTTTCGCCCTTTCATCGAAAGACGATTCATAGCCCACAACAATATCCACCGGACGTTTCCGCACTCCTCGGAGGGATTTGTATGCTTTCTGGGACAGTTCGATTTTATTTCCGGCATCATCAGGAACAACCACATAAAAATCATAATCACTGTCCTCATTATAGGTATCTTTAGCAAAGGAACCGAACAGATAGATCCGTTTCGGCATGATAGTCATACAGATTCTGTCTTTAATTGCATTAATCTCATTGTTGATCATCTTGTTCACATCCTTTCAAACAAACTCGCCTGAAATTCTACTTTTTAGTCACATATAGTATACCACAGAAGTTTCTGCTTATCTATCTGAAAGAATATTCTGGCAGGTGACTCTCCCAAAATCTGTCTTTCAGAATAGTAAAAATGGACAGGATACCTTGTACCCTGCCCGCATTTCCAACTATTCTGTTCCTGACAATTACAGTCCCAGTCCATCAATCCATTCCTGTACATCCGCCTCGTCTGCACTGGAGCTGAATCTCTGTCCTTCCTGCCAGTCTCCGGTTCCTGCCATATCTGCCAGGAGCTGTCCGCTCTCGCCCATACCGGAGGAAGCAGAGGTTGCAAAGGGGATCACCGTCTTTCCTGTAAAGTCATTGTTTTCTACAAAGCTGTCTACCGGCCATGCGGCCTCTCCCCACCAGATCGGATATCCGATAAATACCGTATCATAGGAATCCCAGTTATCTACCGTTGTAGAAGTAAGCTCCACATTCCGCAGGCTTTCGTCTTCATGCTCTCTGGATACACGGCTGTTCTCGTCGCTGTAATTCAGATCCTCGTCTGTATAAGGCTCCACCGGTTCCAGTTCAAAAAGATCTCCGCCGGTAATATCCGCTATGGTATTTGCCACGCCTTCTGTGTTTCCTGTGGCAGAATAGTAAACCACCAGCACATTTCCATCTGCGGTCCCTGAACTCTCTGTTTCCTGTCCTTCCTCTCCCGCTGCTTCCTCCGTGTCTTCCCCTGCAGCTTCCTGGGTATCGCTCTGGTCTGTTCCCTCAGAAGCTTCTTCCCGGGTATCCTCCTGAGCGGTATCTTCTGAAGCGCTCTCCTGGCTGCTGTTTCCTGAACTGCAGCCTGCCAGAAGACTGACTGCCGATACGCCGATCAAAAATATAGATAATAATTTCTTTGCTTTCATGATGATCATAACTCCTTTTCTAAGAATCCTGTTTATCTGTTTCTATCCTGAGTATATCCGAGAGAATCCGTTTTGAGAATTCTCTATTTGTTGTTCAGTGCCAACCTTTAGGTAATCACTTCGTCTTTCTCCCCGACCTTTTTGCAGTAAGCCCTTTCCAAAGGTAATATCCGATAAAAACCAATACTCCCATAGTTGCCATATAATCCAGGATAAAAAATATCACCGGCTCTTCAAAGTCGAAGAACACATACTGTACCTGCATCAGAAGATAGCTTAAAATATCTCTTTTCACAAAGGCATAAAGACCATATACCGCTATGGCGATCCCTGCCAGCCGCAGGATCCAGGTTCTGGCAGAGGAGGATTTAGGAAACACTTTCCGTGCCATTCCCATCATCATTCCCCAATGAATCCCCAGATGGAGAGACATCAGTACAAATCCCCAGTAAGCACAGGTCATATGGATCACCCTGGCAGGGGAGCTGAGTCCGCTGATATCCAGGAAGGCAAACACATGTCTGGACAGGATAATGCCGCTGATCATGGATCCTAAAATACAGATCAGCACCAGGACTGCCAGAAGAGTCTGGAGGATCCGGTGAGGTGTGTATCTGCCCTTTGTCAGATTTCCCGTCCATTTCCTGTTCAGGATATGATGAAGGATAAACAGCAGGAGCATTCCTGCTCCGATCCATTCATGAACCGCCTCTCCTATCAGCTCATAAGGCATGAGAAAGAGAAGGGCAAGGGTCATTAAAATATCAACCGCTATTTTTGCTTTTTGCTTTCCGTTCATAAGTCAGGCTCCTTTTTCTCTTTTTATCATGAAAAGGTGATCACATGGAGCTCCATGTTTGCAAAGCTGTCGTTTAATGTAAAGCTGTCACGGACCCCCTCGGTGATCCAGATCTGGCCGTCTCCTGTGATCATCAGCATATCAAAGTCCCGGTGGTTCCTCCAGTACTCTTGGGCCTGGTCAGGACCCTTTACAAACATAGCCGTAGAAAGGGCGTCTCCCACCTTTCCTTCCTCTGCGATTATGGTCACAGAGGCCAGTCCTGTATCTGCCGGATATCCGGTGGAAGGATCTATGATATGGCCGTATACCTGACCGTCATCGCCTACAAAATATCTTTCGTAATCCCCGGAAGTAACCACTGTCCGGTCAGACACAGAAAGCACGCCTACCTGGCCTTCTCCGAAAGGGTTCCGGATCCCCAGCCGCCAGTCCGTACCATCCGGCCGGGAACCTATGGCCTGTATGTTGCCCCCTATGTCCAGAAGAGCTGACGTGATCCCCTGGTCTTTGAGGATCTCTGCCGCCAGATCCCCGGCATAGCCTTTTCCCACAGCGCCCAGATCCAGTTCCACTCCTGCCGGAAGCCGGATCTGATTTCCATTCAGAACCACCTGCTCATATCCTACATTTTTCAGAAGAGCAGCGATCTCTTCCCTGGAGGGAATCCTGTTTTCATCTGTAGTAAATCCCCAGGCAGTCATAATAGGATAAATGGTAGGGTCCAGAGCCCCACCTGTCTGCCGGGCCATTTCCAGAGTAAAGTCCAGGATCCGGGCGGTGTCCTGGCTGAGAATTACAGGCTCTCCCTGGCTGTGATTTATTTTGTAAATCTCGCTGTTCTCATCTGTCACCGACCATTCCCCTTCCAGTTTATGGATCTCCTCTTCCGCCGCCTGGAGAGCCTTATCTGCCTCCGCCCCATATGCAGTAAAGGTCATGTAGGTGTCCATGGCAAAAAACTCCCGTTTCCGGGCCTGATCAGCCTCCGTATCCGCCTGCCCTGAAGATCCGTTTCCGAAACCGCAGGAAGACAGGCAGAGACAGTATAAGATAAGCAGAATTTTATATATATGTCTTTTCAGCATTTAATATTCCTATCTATTTAACGTCTGATCAATATCCTATCTCATCCAGCCAGTCTGCAATATCTCCGGCCGCATCAGGAACATCCCGTTCGTTAACGGTAAATCCGTCTTCGATCACCGTTGCGTCCGGCTCCAGTTCCTGAATGGTACTGATGGTGTTGGAAAAACGGCTTCCGTTGTGGGAGTTAAATGGAATAATGGTCTTTCCTGAAAGATCATACTCATCAAAAAAGCTGTAAAGGGGCATAGGAAGATCTGCCCACCAGTTAGGATAACCAATAAAGATGGTATCATAGTTATCCAGGTTCTCAATATGGGTACTCAGTGTAGGCCGGGCATCCTCATCCTGCTCTTGGGCAGCATAGTCGATCAGATCTCCTCCGTCAGCAGGATAAACTTCCTCTGTCTGGATGGAAAACAGATCTCCTCCTGTTTCCGCCTGGATCATTTCTGCCAGAGCCTCCATTCTTCCCTTGGCCTCTCCATCTACTTCCGAATAACTGGCGGAAGCCTCTGCATCTACACCGCTGTTCTCTGCCGCTGTAAAATAGGCGATCAGAATGTTGCTTCCTCCTGTACTCTGGCTCTCTGAGGTACTTTCAGAACTATCAGAGCTGTCTGCACTCTCTTGTGTCTGAGCTGCAGTCTCTTCCTGTTCCTGGGTGTCGCCCCCGGAAGCGCCGCAGCCTGCCAGTGATGCTGCCAGAACTGCAGCAAGGAAAATTGCCGGATATTTTTTCTTATATGCCATAGTCGTAACCTCTCTTTCACAAAGTCTGTATTCTATTTCACTTTACGGCTTTATTATAAAAGAGTATCCTTTTAAAAAGAATACTCCATTAGTTTCTCAGTATTAACCTTTCGGTATATCCCCTCTGACACTTTACAGTATAAGGTTCACCATAAGGCCTGCGGCCATGGAAAACCCCATCACATAGATCAGATAGATCAAAAAATGCCGGATTCCCAGCACGATTTTTAAGGCTCCCAGATTGGTGATCTTTGTGGCAGGTCCGGTGATCATAAAGGAGGCCGCCGCACCCATGCTCATGCCTGAAGCCAGCCACTGCTGCAGAAGGGGGATGGTCCCTCCCCCGCAGGCATAAAGGGGCACGCCGATAGTGGCGGCCAGAAGAAGGCCGAAACCTTCGTTCTCTCCGAAAAGACTGGCAAAAGCATCTGCCGGCACATATCTCTGAAATAATGCGGAAAGAAGAACGCCTATGAGAAAATAGGGGCCCGTAGCTCTCACATTTCTCCCCAGATTTTTTAGAAAACGGAGGAAAAGATTGGGGTCCGTGTCACGGCCCGGGCCCGGCTCAAACCCGTCGAAACGGAAAAATTCCTTCTTTCCCCAGAGAAAATGTACCAGCAGCCCTGCCAGGACACCGCAGAGAATGCAGGTAATCAGCCGGACGGCCAGGGCCTGGCCCCCCAGGGCCGTGCTGTAAAGCATTAACTGAGGGTTCAGCAAAATGCTGCTCATCATAAAAGCCGCCAGCCAGTCGTCCCGCATCCCCTGCCGGGAAAAAGAGGCAGCAATGGGAATGGTCCCATACATGCACAGGGGAGATAAGGTTCCCAGCAGGCTTGCAGGGATCACTCCCCAGATTCCCATCTTTTTATCTTTCAGTCCTCCAAAGAGACTGTGGATGGCATTTTTGGCAAATACAGAGATAAAAGAGCCGATGACCATGCCTGCCACCCAGTAGACGAAGATCTGCCGCAGCTGCACCATGAAATAATAGCTGATATAGATAAATTCTCTTTCTATGATTTCCAACATACGTTTTCTCTCCTGTCCCGGTACATCTTTTCACAAGTGATCCCGTCCCGGCTCTTGCCCTAGTACACGAATCTCCTATAATTATCCGGGAATCCCTAATCAATAGATACCAGATCATAGCTCCTGTTTCCCAGACCGATCTCTTCTCCATGCTGAAGCACATGCTCCGCATTCCGGAATTCCATCCTCTCCACCAGAGAAGCTCCGTCTTCTGCTTCATAGATTAGATCCACGCTGGCCTGATCAATGGCTACCGGATCCGTGGAAGCCAGGATACCGATATCGTGCATGTCCGGCTCTGCAGGACTTGAGTCGCAGTCGCAGTCCACAGACAGGCGGTTCAGCACATTGATGTACAGAATATTTCCGTTCAGGCTGTCCTGCACAGACTTTCCAGCCTCCGCCATGCACTCCAGGAAGGGATCCTGGGCTCCGCCCCAGGGACTGGTATGGCTGGCACCATCTGTGTGGATCAGGCACTTTCCTTCCTGAGAAGCCATTCCAATGGAAATATTTTTAATAGCGCCGCCGAATCCGGCAATGGCATGGCCCTTAAAATGGGACAGCACAAGGAATCCGTCATACTCGGGGAAATGAGCCCCTACCAGATTTTCGGTCATCCGGGTACCGCCCTCCACCGGAATACTCACAGAGCCGTCTTCATCCATAATCACGAAATCTGCAATATCCGTAAATCCATGGTCTTCTGCTACCTGATAGTGCATCTGGGTCTCTGTCCGGGAGCCTTGATAGGCCGTATTGCACTCTACAATGGTGCCGTTCACATGCTGGACCAGATCTTTAATCAGATCCGGATCCAGATAGTTGCTCCCCGGTTCACCTGTAGACAGCTTCACTGCCGTGTTTTCTCCCGTAAGTTCCACTCCCAGAGCCTGATAAGCATTCATCAGTCCCTCAGGAGTGATCTCTGTAGTCATATAAACAGTGGATACATTTTCTTCATCGGAAGGCTGGTTCCCCGCCAGATGAGACTGATGTCCCTCCGTATTTTCCACGGGTCCCATAGTGGTACTCAGCATAGGCCACATCCGGTACAGATAGTAGCCTATAATGCAGGCTGCGATCACAATTACCAGCACCACAGCCCCTGCAATTTTCTTTTTCATTCAGGCTCCTTTCTCTGGATCATACATTTCTTACAAGTCCTGCCAGGTTCTCCACTACCGCCGGATCCCGATGGTTAAAGAAACAGCTTGTGCCTGTATCCAGTCCGGCAATCTTCTCCATATCCTCCTGATCCAGCTGGAAATCGAATACGTTAAAGTTCTGTTCCATACGTTCTTTTTTCACACTCTTTGGAATACATACGATCCCTCTCTGAAGCAGCCAGCGGAGAACTATCTGGGCAATACTCTTTCCGTATTTATCTCCGATCTTCTGAAGGGTCTCATTCTGGAACAGGTCATTTTTTCCCTCTGCAAAAGGCGCCCAGCCTTCCATAACAACACCTTTGGACTCCATGTATTCCTGAGACTCCTTCTGCTGGAAGAAAACGTTTGCTTCCACCTGGTTCACTGCAGGAGCCACTTCGTTAAAGGCGATCAGGTCAGCCAGACGGTCGGGATAGAAGCTGCACACGCCGATGGCCCGTACTTTTCCTTCTTTATACAGTTCTTCCATAGCTCTCCATGCGCCGTAATAATCGTTCAGAGGCTGATGGATCAGGTACAGATCCAGATAGTCCAGTCCCAGTTTATCCAGAGATTTCTGGAAAGCAGCCTTGGCTCCTTCATAGCTGGTATCAGAGATCCACAGTTTTGTAGTGATAAACAGTTCTTCCCTGGGAACTCCGCATTTCTTGATAGCCCGGCCTACGGCCTCTTCATTTCCATAGGAAGCCGCTGTATCAATGAGCCGGTAGCCTACGGAAATGGCGTCCAGGACTGCCTGTTCACACTGTGCCGGATCCTTGATCTGAAAAACTCCAAAGCTAAGCTGAGGCATTTTTACTCCATTATTTAAAGTTACATATTCCATAAAGCATCTTCCTTTCTTTTATTTTGCTTTCTTTTGTTACCTTATTTTTTGTCCTCCACTCTGGAACCGCCGAATACTTCTGACATTGGGACTGTATCCAGCATTTTATCCAGTTCCCTGACTTCCTGATCTGTCAGTTCAACCTCTGCGGCCTGGGCGTTCTCCATCAGTCTTCCATACTTCCTGGTTCCGGGGATGGGTACGATCCAGGGCTTCTTTGCCAGCATCCAGGCCAGAGAAATCTGAGCCGGGGTGGCGTCTTTCTTATCGGCCATCTCTTCCAGTTGCCGGAGCATTTCCTGGTTCTTATCTATGGCCTCTGGTGAAAACTGGGGCATTACGCTGCGGTAATCGGTTCCTTTTGCAAACTTGGAATCCTTATTGTACTTTGCAGAAAGAAATCCGTTTGCCAGAGGGGAAAAGGCCACAAATCCGATCTGAAGCTCCTCCAGTACAGGGAACAATGTCTCATAATCCCGATACATCATAGAATAGCGGTTCTGTACCGCAGTTACCGGGCAGACTTTGCAGGCCCTTCGCAAAGTTTCCTCATCTGCTTCAGAAATACCCCAATGGGTAATCTTTCCGGCTTCTATCAATTCCTTCATAGCTCCTGCTGTTTCCTCAATAGGAACATTTCTGTCAAAGGTGTAGCCCATATCTACTGCCCGGGCCAGCAGCTCTGTCATCTCTATTTTGTCAGCCGCAGGACCGTAGGCATGACTCATGCCCATACAGCCCAGGCCCACTGCGGAAACCTCCAGATCTTTTCCTAAAATACGCTTTTTCATTTCATCTTCACCTCTCTAAGCCCTGGGCCCAGGAGCTGATCTCTTCCTGGGCGTCTGCTACATCATTTCTGGAAATACTCAGTCCTTCATCGCTGACTTCTGCATCTGGCTGAAGCTCTGCGATGGTATCCACTGTGTCAGAAAAACCACTGCCTCCATGGGCAGTAAAAGGAATAATTGTCTTTCCGGAAAAGTCATATTCCTCTAGGAAAGTGTACAGCGCCATAGGCATGTCCCCCCACCAGTTGGGATACCCCAGAAGGATAGTGTCATACTGATCCGGATTCTCTATCTGTGTGGACAGTTCCGGTCTGGCTTCTTCGTCCTGTTCTTCGGCTGCCTGATCTACCAGTGGTTCATGGTCCAGAGGATATTCTTCCACAGTCTCGATCCGGAACAGGTCTCCGCCAATGGTCTGCTGGATTACATCTGCCATATACTCCAGGTTTCCCATGACCTGGCCCTCTCTTACCACAATGCTGGCTCCTGCATTGGCATCGATTCCTTCTGTGTCCACATCCTCAGGCACAGAAAAATAGGCGATGAGGACATTGGAGCTTTCAGACTGGCCTTCCTGGGCTGTTCCTGTATCGGAAGAAGCTGTATCTCCCGTATCTTCTGGGGCCTCCTGGGCATTCGCGCCGTCTGTCTCCTCCTGAGTATTGCTACTGTCTGCTGCCTGTCCGGAAGAATTATCCTGGCTGCATCCGGCCACTGTCAGGGCAAAAATCGTTGTTATCATCCATGCTGCGATTCTTTTTCTCATACCTCACTGTCCTTTCTCCTCATGGGGAATCACTTTTCTTTACTGATAATTATAAAAAAAACGAGTCTCTGACAGAAGACTCGTTTAGTTTACCAGTAGGAACCTTTAGGTACATACTGCTATATTTTTTGTATTTGCATTCTAGTGTCATCACCTCGGCCGTATCCTCTTTATGCTTCTCCCGCAGCCACCTGTACACCGTAGACCGGAAAAGACTGTAGAACACAGAAGCCAGGGGGATGAAGATCACCATTCCTACTACTCCCATAAGGTTTCCGCCAATGGTCACACAGGCCAACACCCAGATGGAAAGCAGTCCCACAGCTTTTCAGCTACAGGTTTCCAGTTTTCTGCATACTTATCGCATTTTGCACAAAGGTGTTCTACAGATTCCGGAGACTGGAGGTCTGTGGAGTGCGCCTGGGTTCCTGCCACCATCTTTCTGAGTTTTTCCGGGTTTTCCAGCATAGGACAGGGTCGGAACATATTTTCATTGAAAGGCTGTCCGTCATGATATGCCATCATCATCGGTGACTGCAAAGCCTCCAGGATAGTTTTTTCCCGGATATTGGAGTCTGAATAATGAACAAACACGCATGGATCAATATCGCCGTTTGCATTGATGTGGAAGTATCTGCGGCCTCCGGCTATACAGCCCTGTACATACTCTGCGTCGTTCTGGAAGTCCATGGCAAACAGAGGTTTTGTAGCCCGGTAATGACGGATGCGACGGTAGGTCTCTGTCCTCTGTTCCGGATTTGGCATCAGTTCCGGAGAAGCATCATTTCCTACAGGCATGTAGTGGAAATACCAGATAAAGTAAGCGCCCATATCAATCAGGCTGTCATAGAATTCCTCTGATGTGATGGATTCAAAATTGGCGCTGGTATAGCAGGCAGAAATGCCGTAGATCAATTTTTTCCTTTTTAACAGCTCCATGGTCTTTGTGGCTTTCTGATATACGCCCTCACCTCTTCGCTGGTCAGTGGCGCTTTCAAATCCTTCCAGGGAAATTGCAGGGATAAAGTTTCCTACACGGAGCATATCGTCGGCAAAAGCCTCGTCGATCAGGGTTCCGTTAGTAAAGCACAGGAAGATACAGTCGTTATGCTTCTCGCACAGCCGGATCAGGTCTTTTTTCCGGACCATAGGCTCTCCTCCTGTGTAGATATACATATAGACTCCCAGTTCTTTTCCCTGACGTATGATATCGTCGATCTCATCATAGGTAAGGTTCAGTTTGTTGCCGTATTCCGCAGCCCAGCAGCCGGTGCAGTGAAGGTTGCAGGCGCTGGTGGGATCCAGCAGGATGGCCCAGGGAATATTGCAGCCGTATTTCTTTCTGCACTCTTCCTGTTTGGGCCATCCGACTAAGGAAGTATTTATGAAAAAGTTTACTGCTGTTGTTTTCATTACATGGGGATCTACATCTTTCAGAATATGGCGGATATATCCATAGTAAGGATTCTCCGGATTGGTTATGGCGTCCCGTATGGCCTTCCTCTGAGGAACAAGCTGGTCTCCTGCGAATTTATCTGCCCAGTCCATAATTTTAACAAGGTTTTTGTCAGGATCTTTATATAAGTAATTAAAGGCCTGTTCCAGTCCGAATTTCTTTATAGTTGTTGATACATCCATGTTAAATTCCTCCTTTGCAAAACTTGTCTTATTCGATTTTCGTTATACCAGAACTTGGCGCAACATACTACTTGCAATTTTAAAAATCTGTCTTGACAAAATACCAGAAATGTCAAAAAAACTGACTCTTTTGTGGTTTTGTAAAGATAAATTTAATAAATTGTAAGTATCTTTCCCCGCCTGTATATGCTATCCTATAATTAGTGTTTTGCACGGTGTTTTTGGAAACTATATGATAAGAAAAGGATTTGGAATATTATGGATCATACAATCACAGAGCTTTTATGGCTGCTCCTGGTCTATTCTTTTCTGGGATGGATCATTGAGACAGTAGTAGGTACTGTAAAAAACCGCACATTTATAAACAGAGGATTCTCCACAGGACCTTTCTGCCTGGTCTACGGAATCGCTGCGGTTCTTATGACACTGACCACCGTGGATCTGCTGGAGGATACCTTTTTTCTCTTTATTGGCTGCGGGATCCTGGCTACCATGGTGGAATGGCTCACCGGAAAACTGCTGGAACGGCTGAACAGCCATAAGTGGTGGGATTATTCTGGAAAGAAATGGAATTTTGATGGGTATATCTGTCTCCAGTACAGCGTTCTGTGGGCTGTACTGGGCTTGTTTTGTATGCGGTATGGGAACCGACTCTTGCTTACGGTGTACCGTCTGATACCAAAGCCTTTCTCTCAGATCCTGGTATGGATATTGGGGATTATCGCCTTTCTGGACATTCTCCTTTCTCTGGCGGCGGTCCTTCACATCAAAAGAGAAATCCCCGGGGCAGACCGTGTAAGACATGAGATTTCCCTTTTTACCTACAGATTCGGTTCTTCCATCGTAGGACATGTAGAACGGCGTATGACAAAGGCCTATCCTGTAATCCTGGAAAAAACGGAAGAAATCCGCAGAGAAGGAAAATTCGCCGAAGGCTGCGGTTTCTACAAACTGTTCTGGCTGTTTTTCATCGCCTGTATCCTGGGAGATTTTGTAGAAACCATTTTCTGCCGGATCACTGCCGGGGTCTGGATGAGCAGAAGCAGTCTGGTCTGGGGGCCTTTCAGTATTGTATGGGGATTTGCCATTGTTTTTGCCACCGTGCTCCTGTATAAAGATAAAGAAAAACCAGACCGGCATCTCTTTTTCGTAGGTACCTTTCTTGGCGGCGCCTATGAATATGTGTGCAGCGTGCTTTCCGAACTTGTTTTCGGAAAGGTATTCTGGGACTACAGCCATATCCCCTTTAATCTGGACGGAAGGGTCAACCTTCTGTACTGCTTTTTCTGGGGCATTGCCGCAGTAGTCTGGATCAGATGGTTCTATCCGCCTCTGTCTGCTTTCATAGAAAAAATCCCCAAAATCTGGGGATATGTTTTTACCTGGGTTCTGGCAGTATTTATGGCCGCCAATATGCTGGTCTCTGTTGCTGCTCTGGTCCGTTATGACCAGAGAGAAGGCGGGCCTGCCGCCCAAAGCGGCTGGGAAAAGATCATCGACCAGCATTTTGACGATGAGCGTATGGCGAAGATCTATCCCAATGCCAAATCAACAGCCCCGCCGCAGGAATAAGTTCTTTAAGCTTCAAAAAGTTTCACCAGAGCCGGCACCATCTCTTTGATGACCATATGGGAAGTATTGATGCACATATCAAAATTCAGCTTATCGCCCCACTTATGGCCGGTATAGAATTCGTAGTATTTCGCCCGTTTTTTGTCGATGCCAAGGATATGCTGCTTTAGATCCTTATCGGTCATCTGCTCCTCCCGGGAGGCTTTTTCCCGACACCTTTTTAGCTTGCTTTCCATATCTGCATAGACAAAGATCCGGAAAGGCTTCTGGTCCCTCAGGATATAATCTCCGCATCGTCCTACGATGACGCAGTCTGATTTCATGGCCATTTCCCGGATGATCCTGGATTGCTCCTGGTAGATGGTCATGGTCAGGTCAAAAATAGGGCTGGCTGTAGGATAAAAACTCCGCCCGATATGAATGGGAAAAGAGAAGTGGGGCTGATGTTCCACTACAGACTGGACATACTGCTCTGACATCTCTGTTCTTCTGGCAATCTCGCTGATAATCTCCTGGTCATAGTAGGCAAATCCCAGCTTTTCTGACAGCCGTCTGCCAAGTTCCCGGCCTCCGCTTCCAAATTCACGGCCAATGGTAACGATTCTGTTCATGGTCATCCCTTCCTTTCTGTACTCAGTTTTTTCGTATATTTTACCATTTCACTGATAACAAAAACAGCCACTGCTAATTCGGTGACCGGCATTGCAAACCAGATGGCATTTCCCCCCAATACTGCCGGCAGAAGGTAGATCAAAATGCCGCTGATCACCAGCCCTCTGGCCACAGAGGCGATGAATGCAATCTTCGGTTTCATCAGAGCTTGGAAATAATAGGTAGAAAACACGTTCAGCGGCAGGAACAGGAAAGAAATCCCGTAACACCGGATAATGGTTGGCGCAATGGCCAGCACCTCTTCGGTAGGCGCCATGAACAGGCGGATAAAGGCATTAGGGATCAGCATGCCAAGGGCCGTCCACAGGATACTGAAAAAGGCAACAGTTCCCAGAGCATATTTCAGGGTTTCCCGGATCCGGTCCCCCAGTCCGGCGCCGTAATTGGTGGAGATGATGGGCTGGGAGGCCTGTCCCACGCTGTAAGCACAACATTGAACGAAAGTGCTGATATTCACGATCACTCCATAAACTGCCAGGGCGTTTGTCCCCAGATAGATCATAATCTGCCGGTTAAATAAAATGGTCAGGATCCCCATGGCCACATCTATAAAAAATGTAGAGAATCCGGTGACTGTGATCTCTTTTAATTTTCTCAGAAGTCCTTCCGGTTTTACCAGCCGGAGGATATTTTTCTTCATAAAGAAATGGGACAGCATAGCCAGAAAACTGATAGCAGATCCGATGGCCGTAGCCAGTCCCGCTCCATAGGCGCCCATATCACAGGTAAATACAAAGAAATAATCCCCGAAAATATTGAAAATACCTCCGGCCAGAACCCCTCCTGTAGCCAGGACAGGGTTCTTGTCATTCCTTAAATAAGCCGCCAGCATCTGGTTAAACAGGAAAAAGGGGATGGCAAATTTAATAGGTGCCACATATTCCCTTGCCAGAGTCAGCGTATTATCCTGCGCTCCGAAGAAAACCAGAAGCTGTTTATCAAATAGGATGATCAGCAGCCAGACGATTCCGGCCAGTATAACAGAGCCGATCACCGAAGCGGTAAAATACTGATTCGACTTCCGGATGTCTCCGTCTGCCTTTCCTCTGATCGTGCTGAAAAGAACAGAGCCTCCGATTCCCATCAGAAGCCCCAGGCTGTAGATGATATTCCACACCGGTGCCACTACCGCCAGAGCCGCAGAGCCTTCCGGCCCGTGATACTGGCCTACCATAGCCATATCCACAATGGAATAGATCGAGGTGATCAGCGCACTTCCAAAAGCCGCAGACAAGTACTTAAAATACAGGGTTTTAATCTTGCCGTTTAAAAAATCCATTTTCTTTTCCTCCAATCTGAAATTTTCGGGGTCTTTCCCCTATATTGAAAAATGTGCAGCTGTCTCCGGCAATATCTCCCGGACAGACTGCACATTTCTCCTGTTTGCCAGATTATTGCAGATGTTTACATACACTCCATCAACAGATCATAGATCTCATCCCGGCTCAGTTCTCTCGGATTACATTTGATCACGTTGCAGGTATCTGCCACATTTCTTAAAATCTCCGGTGTGATCTCCACCTTTGACTTTAATTCTCCCATTTTTGTAGGTAATCCACATTCTTTGATGAAATCAGCTAAAGCTTCCACACCGGCCTGGGCACTGTCCACACCAAAGACTTCTTTTCCGAATCTCTGGAATTTTTCCTCTGCGTCTTTCACAATGTGACGATAATAAGCCGGGTGGATCACTGCCAGACCCTGGCCGTGGTTACAGTCTGTGTAAGCGCCCAGCTGGTGTTCCATCTGATGAGCCTGGAAGTCTGTAACTCTACCCACTTTCAGGATACCGTTTTCTGCCATAGCAGAGTCCCACATAAGATTTCCTCTTGCCTGAACATCATTGATATCTTTCAAAAGCCGTCTCATATTCACCACTGTGTTGCGCATAATGGAAAGGGCTACATCGTCGGATACATTGTCCTGATTAGAGTTTCCGAAATACGTCTCCATAGCATGACTCAGCGTATCAAAAGCTCCTGAGATTACCTGCATTCTCGGAACAGACAACGTATATTCCGGATCCAGAATGGCAAATCTGGGGGCTGCCGCAGCCATACCGGCCTTGATCACTTTCTCTTCATTGGTGATTACCGCACCGCCGTTCATTTCTGCTCCTGTACCGGATGCAGTAACAATAGCTCCCATGGGAAGTACTTCTGTTGGGAATTTATGCTCTGTCATTTCCATCTCCCACAGATCTTCCTCTGTCTTTGCCTGGGCTGCTACGATCTTACAGCAGTCGATAACGGAACCGCCTCCCACAGCCAGAATAAAATCAATATTTTCTTTCTTTGCCATGCCGGCGCCTTCCTGTACTTTAGCATAGGTAGGGTTTGACATAACTCCTGAAAAATCAAAGACCTTTTTTCCGGCATCCTCCAGGATTTTTTTCACCTCATCATAGATCCCGTTCTTCTTTACAGAGCCGCCTCCATAGGCCAGCATAACATTCTGCCCGTATCCGGACACCGCCTGGGCAAGGTGCTCCTTTACTGCACCTGCTCCAAAATAAACCTTCGTTGCATATTCATATACAAATTTCTGCATTTCAGATCTCTCCTTTCCTGTCTGAAGATATTATAGAATAGTTTTCTTTTTCCTCTTTTACCCTTTTGCAGCTCTGACATATCCCCTTTTTGAAAAATTATCCCCCGGGGAAGGACCAGCGTTCATTGAAACCGCTGGTAACTTGCACATTGACAAAAGGGGATTGAAGCATAATATACAGAATCTTGACATATAATATATAAAGCGGATGGTCTTCCGCCAGGGGATAACCTATTTTAAACGTTTTCTTGCAGGATCTCGCCGTATTTTTCCTTATACCGGTCAATGCATTCCTGGATTACTTCTATAGCTTCCGCAGCGCCGCCGAATTCCTTTACCGCCGTCTTCTTCCCTTCCAGATCCTTATACACTGTAAAGAAATGACGTATCTCGTCAAAAATATGCTTTGGCAGATCCGAGATTTCTGCATAAGACTGATAAGTAGGATCCGCCCATGGGATAGCTATGATCTTCTCGTCTCCGGCTCCTCCGTCTGTCATATACATCACACCGATGGGGTAACACCTCACCAGTGTAAGGGGTTCAAGTGCTTCCGTACATAAGACCAACACATCCAGGGGATCCCCGTCATCTCCTAAAGTACGGGGAATAAATCCGTAATTCATGGGATAATGGGTGGATGTATAAAGCACCCTGTCCAGAATAATCAGCCCCGTCTCCTTATCCAGCTCATACTTCTTTTTGCTCCCCTTAGAAATCTCCACAACAGAAATAAAATCTGTGGGAAATATCCTGTCCTCACTGATATCATGCCATATATTCATCCCGACGCTCTCCTTCCTTTTGCTATGCTTTTCTTTCTGAATTTATTGTAGAATAATTCAATTCCATACAGAATAGCCAATAAGTTTTTATGTATATACCGAAAGGTTATGTCGATTTTTGTTTTTCTTTTTTCCTATGAAATACCCGGCAGCTCTTGTTTTTTAATCGGCACTACCTCCTATTTCCGGATTTTCCCTTTCCAGGCCGCATTCGCAAAAAACCCCTTAGATTGGAATATCTGAGAATACACATTCCATCTAAGGGATCGTTATTTCTTATTATCTATATTTCATGTATCACGATTCTGCATCTTTTACCCCCGCATAAAGCCAGGTTGCTCCCTGGTCTGAGGACTGAAACAGGATCCCGTCCTGTTCTCTGTCCACATAGAAGTCAGATTCTAAGTCTAGTCTTGTTTTCTTTCGTTTTTTCTCAGGAAATATATTACCATGCAAATACAGTAGCACAGAGCAAATATCCAGGCCAGAGGATTGGCCAGGCACACTGCTGTAAAACCGGCTCCCCAGACAGCCAGGAAACCTCCCAGGCTTCTTCCTGCCAGTTCCCAGACTCCCGAGATAATCGCATGTACGCTGTAGCCCATTCCCTGAAGCGTATTCCTAAAGACCATCAAAGAGCCGTGGAATATAAACAGGCAGCTTACGATAAATAAATACCGACTGGCCTGGTCACTGATATCCGGCTGCGCATCTCCCAGGACAATCCCTACCAGCAGTCTGTTCGGCACCAGAAGCACCAGCCAGATCACGACACAGTAGACCATCTGTATCAACATACCCTGTTTGATCCCCTCCCGGATTCTTTTCAGCTTTCCTGCGCCGAAATTCTGTCCTGCATAGGTGGCAATAGCCATTCCCACACTCTCCATAGGCAAAGTAAACATCTGGCGGATCTTCTCCCCTGCCGTCTGAGCCGCCACAACTCCACTTCCCAGGGTGTTGATAGAGTTCTGGAGGATTACTGCCCCGATAGCAGAGACTGAATACTCAAATCCCATAGGAAGGCCCACTGCGCAAAGACGTCTTACATGCCTGATGGAAAGCTTCATTACTTTTTTCTCTGTCTGTACCATGTCCATTCGCCAAAACAGCCACCATACATTTAAAACTCCACTGACAAACTGGCTGAACACCGTAGCCGCTGCTGCTCCTCCTACACCCATGCCGAAAAAGGTGATCAGTACATAGTCCAGGATTACATTCAGAACGCTGGAGAACAGCAGAAAATAAAAAGGATGTCTGGAATCTCCCATGGCTCTCATCACACTGGCAGAATAATTATAAAGGACACTGGCCGGTATTCCCCAAAACAAAATCACGATATATTCTTCTGCCATGGCGAAAATTTCCCACGGGGTATTCATGATCCGCAAAAGAGTTTCTGTCAGCAGTACAGATCCCAGGAACAGAACCAGGCTGAGGATCACGCAGATCCATGTTCCGTTCCATAAATACCGGCACATCTCTTCCCGATCCTTTGCCCCGAAACTTTGAGCTACCGGTATACCGAATCCCACACAAGCCCCCTGGACAAAACCCAATATGAGGAAATGAAGGGACGAGGTGGCTCCCACTGCCGCCAATGCCTCCGTACCCAGGCACCGTCCTACGATCACCGTATCCGCAAAGCTGTAAAGCTGCTGAAAGATCGTCCCGAATACCAGAGGTATTGAAAATATCAAAATCTGCTTCAATGGATGACCTGTGGTCAGATCCATGGTTTTTTGTCTGCTTTCCATAACACCATTCTTCCTTCTCTTCTTCAATATTTCATTGTCCTCTTCCAGCAAAGCTCTGGATTTACCCTCCATGTATAAAGGCTCAGACAGCCCCTTTTGCACGGAGAAACACATTGCTGAAAGAGCAATTTCGTCATAAGAGAAATTATAACATTGACTTTCTCCTCAGTAAAATATATCATTTTAATAAATTCATAGTTATAAACTATGAATTAAACTATGAATTTATTTTTATACAACTGCAGGTTTTATCCTCACCATCTTCAGAAAGGAGCAATCATGACCCTCGATCAGTTAAAATATTTTGAAACCGCTGCCAGAACCCTCCATATAGGAAAGGCAGCACAGATGTTAAATATCTCTCAGCCCAGCCTGAGTATTTCCATAAAAAAACTGGAGACTGAGCTGGAAGTACCTCTGTTCCAGCCGGAAGGCAGAGGAATCACCCTTACCTCCTATGGGAAGAAGCTGCTTCCCTATGCCCGAAGTATCCTCCAGCAGACCGAAGCCGCCAAAGAACACCTGAAAAAAGAGGCAGACAAGCTGAATATGGAAATCCATTTCGCTTACACTGCCTCTATCGCTTATCTTTGTGTTCCCCGGCTTTTCCGCAATTTTATGGCCGCCTCACGGGAAAAATATCTGATCTACTCCGATGAAATGCCCAGTGATAAGATTGCCGCAGGTATCAAAGAAGGCCGCTTTGATCTGGGCATCTGTTCCCGGATAGAACCTGATCCGGATATTGTCCAGATTCCTATCATCTATCAGCCTTTTGTCCTGATCCTTCCGTCCTCTGCCCCCTATGCAGACCTGGACTTTTCCTCTCCAAAAGATATACAGGAGCTTCCCTTTGTTTCCTATCTCACCGACTATCCCATGTACCGCCAGGTCTTTTCTCTGTTTCAGAAACATGACCTGGCTCCTCAGATCACCCATTTTGCCTACAGCGAGGACTCCATAGCCCAGCTGGTCTCTCAGGAGCTGGGAATCTCTATTATAGCAGAGACAGAGTCCCTGGCTTCTTATGAAAATATCCGTATCCTCCGTCCTGCCTGGCTTACAGATGGGCGTTATCTCTATCTTACTTACCATCGCCTCCGTCATCAGGGAGACGGGGCCCGGGCTATGACAGAGTTTATTAAAAATTCCTTTTCGTAACCGTACTTTCAGGAAGCTGTTATTCTCTTTTTGTTTTTACAGATTGTTCCAGCTCTCGTGCATATAGATTCCTCTTCTCTCCAGCTCTTTGAAGATCAGTTCCGGCTCAAAAGCGTCTTCCGGGATCAGGATGCCGCTTCCTTTTACATTGCCTTTTGCAAGCTGTTCTGCTGCTATAGCAAGAGGAATTCCCACATTTCTGGTATATGCCCGGAGACCTTCCCAGCCTTCTACGCTGCCGTCAGAAGCCGGATGGGTGTGGTAAATAATCCCCTGTTTTTTCACCTCGTCTTTGTAACCCACCACTTCTACATGAAGGGCATATCCGTATAATTCTGTGGTCTTTCCTTCCTCACTGTTCACCAGATAATCGCCGATAATACTCATCAGTCCCTTCTCTGTATCCCCTACTTTTACCACCGGATTTTTCAGGATACCGTAGTCATAAAGACCTCTTACCAGGGTCATGTTCTGCTTTGGCCAGGTACCTCTCACCTCGATGAGACGTACTCCTTTATCCTTTAATGCCTGAGCTAAAGTAACAGTTTCTGAATGGGGAATGATATACTGGGTAGTCTTTCCATATGGCTGGGGCAGATCGATCTCTCTTGGCCGGGCAAAAGGAGGAACCTGGATAAATTTTCCGTCTTCAAATACCACACGGCTTTTCAGGTTAGGATCATATTCATAAGTGGTAGTCTCTGTAATGGACTTTGAAAAAGCAAAGGGACGGAAGGCGCCGTGAGACACATAAACTTCTTCCACTGTATCCAGCTGGTTGGCAAGATGCATAGCCATCATCTGGGTAGTTCCGGGAGTCATTCCAAAACCGGGAACACAGGCTTTTCCTGCGTCTTTAAAAAGCTGATCCCACTGGTTCTCTTCTCCGAATCCGTTGAGGTTTACCCCATGGCATCCTGCCTTGGCGATACATTCTGTGGAAATGCCGTTTAGGGTGATCTGAGTGCCGTCCATGACCACATCATAACCTTTCATCATTTCTGCGGCCTCATCCACTTTGGTGACATCGATCTTCACTGCATCTACCCTGTCATCGTTCAGCCACCGGGCAACTTTACATGCCTCTTCATAATTGTAGTCTCCAATAGTAATCTTCTCAAAATCTGAATACTGGACCAGATCCAGTGCAGATTCTCTGCTGATTCTTCCTGCTGCTCCTAAGCAAAATACTTTCATTACATTTTCCTCCATTATGTTTATAATTCACAGACTGCTCTGTGTTCTTGTTTTTAAGAAATGGATCCTGGCTTTTCCTGCTGCAGACCGGGCAGTCCTTTCCCGGCTGCTGATCTTCCTGCATGCCTCGTAGATTCCTCTTGCCGCCACATTAATAAACAGGATCAGAAGACTCATAGCCGCAGCCTGGGCAATGTCCCCTGCCTCTTCCATATGGGTAATGGCAATGGAAGCAATCTTAAACTGGGCGCTGTACAGGAATACCACAGCAGACACCGTCACCATAGAATTCATAAAATAGTACATGAAAATCTCCAGCACTGCCGGCAGTGACAGGGGAACTACAACCTTGCAGAAGGTTTTCCACCCGGGGATTTTCAGGCTGTCCGCCACATTTTCATACTCTCTGTCCAGCTTTTTCAGTGCGCTGCTGGCGGTTACAAAGGGCACCGAGTAGAAGTGGACCATATTGGCCAGGACCAGGATCATCACCGTTCCGTAGATAAAATTCAAGGGATTCTCCTTCTGGTTAAAGAAGAATATAAAGCCCAGACCGATTACCATTCCCGGCAGTGCCAGAGGCAGAGAGGATAACATCCGTCCCGTATTTTTGAAAACTCCGGTACACTTTCCCCGCTCAATAAAATAAGCGTAGATAAAAACGAAAATTGTCCCTAAAACAGCTGTCAGCAGACTCATCTCAATAGAATTCAGATAGCTCTGGATCCCTCCTGTAGAAGGATTAAACCGGAAATTTTCCAGGGTAAATCCCAGATCATAGGGATAGTATTTCGTAAAGGCTCCCACAAATAAAACCGCCACAAGGCTGAGCAGGCACAGGGAAATCCCTCCGCATATCAGATAGAAAGCACCGTCCCTTGTCCCGCATTTCTTAATCTTCAGCGCCTGGGCTTTGGAGCTAATCCCGTCATTGTTTTTTCCTGACACCACCCGGTCCACGCCAAAGCTGATCACCGCCGGTATCAACAGGAGAGTTCCCACTACAGCCCCCATATTCATATTAAACTGCCCGGCTACCTGCTTATAGATATCAGTAGCCAGAACGTTGTAATTTCCTCCCAGCACCTTGGGCGCACCAAAGTCTGTAAAGGCCAGGGTAAAGCATACAAACAGACTGTTGATCAGGGTATAGCGCACCGAAGGAAGGGTAATGTGGGTAAACTTCTTCAGAGAGCTGCAGCCCATGCTGTCCGCTGCCTCATACAGCCTGCCGTCTGCATAGTTCAGGGCAATGGAAAACATGAGAAAGGCCTGGGGGAAGGTATAGATGATCTCTGACAGAATGATCCCTGTCCTTCCGTAAAGGCCGATGTCCCAGCCCAGCCCGGTAATGATTCCCTGGTTTCCGAAAAGGTAGACCAGACTCAGTCCGTGTACCACTGTGGGGAGAAACAGCGGGATCATGGCCACATACCGGAAAAAAATTTTTCCCTTTATCCCTGTTCTGGTCAGACCGTAAGCGTAAAGGAATCCCAGCAGGGTTCCCATCACAGCGGCGGCCAGAGACACCACCATGGTATTTTTAATAGATACGGACAGGGCCGGAGTAGAAAAGTATTTCATATAATTTTCCAGCCCTGCAAACTCTCCGGAAGCTGTGAGAAAAGCCTTGGAAAACAATGCAAACAGGGGACAGATCAGAATGACCACAAAGGCCAGGGTCATACAAAACATCAGGATATTTCCCGGGTTTCGATACAGTTTCCAATCTCTTATTCTCTTCATGCCGTATTCCTTTCTGCTCCTTTCTGACCCGGATACCGGATGATTCCGGACTGGGGAATATGGAAAAATACCTCTTCTTTTTCCTTCAGACAGAGGGTTTCCTCCAGGTGGGAATCCATATCCGCACAGACGGTTTCCCCGCTCTCTTCCAATCTTCCATAAATCCGGGTAAGGGCTCCCCGAAACTCAATTTCCTCCACAGTTCCTTTTAAATATGCCGGATCTCCCGCTTTGGCAGTCCTGGTAATCCCGATCAGTTCCGGACGGACGCCCCAGGCGGTTCTGTCCTGCTGATACAGATTCATGGTGCCGATGAAGTTGGCAGTAAAGGCCGTCTTTGGAGCATTGTAGATCTCTTTCGGCGTACCGATCTGTTCCACTACTGCATTATTCATGACCACGATCTTATCCGCCATCGTCAGGGCTTCTTCCTGGTCATGGGTGACCAGGATAGTGGTAATCCCCAGCTTTTTCTGGATCCTGCGTATCTCGGCCCGAAGTTTTACCCGGACCTTGGCGTCCAGGGCAGACAGGGGCTCGTCCAGAAGGAGAAAGGCCGGTTTCAGGGAGATGGCTCTGGCCAGAGCGATCCTCTGCTGCTGTCCTCCGGAAAGCTGAGAGGGATATTTTTTCCGATGGTCATAAAGATCCACCATTTCCAGTACCTCCCTGGCCCGTTCTTTCCGCTCCTCTTTTGACAGATGCTTCTGCTGGTTCAATCCAAACATCAGATTCTGCTCCACGGTCATATGAGGAAACAGGGCGTAAGACTGAAAGACAATGCCGAAGTTTCTTTTGGAAGGAGGCAGTTGGGTACAGTCCTTTCCATCAATAAATACCTGTCCCATATCGGGAGTCTCCAGCCCTGCAATAATCCGCAGAAGGGTGGTCTTTCCGCAGCCCGAGGGTCCCAGGATACTGACCAGCTCCCCTTTTTCTATGTCCACGTTTACATTATTCAGAGCAGTCTGTGTATCGAATTTTTTCACGATATTTTTCACAGATAAAAATGCCATCTTTCAATCCCCTTCCTATGATTCTGCTTCCGATTTGCTGTCGTATTTCTCCATCCACTCATTTAAGATATTCTCGCGATTCTCTGCAGCCCAGGAAAAGTCATTATCAATCAGCTGGTCCAGAGGGTTGCTGTCATAGCCTTCATAGGTGCCTGTATTCTCTACGGTGACAATGGGGTAATTCACCCGGTACAGGTCCATAGCCTCGTCAGAAATAGCCCAGTCCAGGAAAGTATAAGCTGCCGGATTAATCTCCTCTTTTTTCATCAGGGCATTGGCCTCCAGGTCCCATCCGGAGCCTTCCTCAGGAAAGATCACTTCCACCGGAGCGCCTTTGTCTCTCTGGCTGATTCCTGCATATCCAAAGCTGATTCCTACTGCACATTCTCCGGAAGCCGCCATCTTGGCCGGTTTGGAACCGGAATGTACATACTGGGCAATATTTTCATGAAGCTGATCCAGGTAATCCCAGCCTGCTTCTGAATCCTTTCCCTTTAGCTGAAGGATGGCAGATACAGTTAAAAATCCCGTTCCCGAAGAGTTGGGGTTGGACATAACGATCTGGCCTTTCAGTCTTGGATCCAGCAGGTCCTCGTAAGATTTGATCTCCTCCGGCTCCATACCAAGCTTCTTCAGCTCTTCTGTATTTACCACAAAGGCGGTTTCCCATGCGTCGATTCCCACCCAGGTAGGCACTTCTTTGTCGGATTTAAACTGGGGCAGGATCCGGTCACAGCCTTCCGGCTCATAGGGTTCCAGAGCTCCCATATCGTCCAATACCATCATAGAGGAAGCTGCTGTGCCCCATACCAGATCTGCCTGAGGGTTATCCTTCTCCGCTATCAGCTTTGCTGTAATGATTCCCGTAGATTCCCGGACTACGTTTACCGTAATGTCCGGATATGTTTCATTAAACTTTGCCAGATAATCTGACACCTGCTCGTCTTCCAGTGCTGTATACACTGTGATCTCACCGGAATCCGCCTTCTGGGCGCTTCCGCCTTCAGAGGTTTCTGTGCCGGCCTCCTGGGAACCTGCAGTCTCTGCTGTAGTCTCGCCGCTCTGGCTGCTTCCTCCCCCAGAACAGCCTGCAAAAGCAGCTGCCGTCAAAGCTCCGATCAGGGCAATACAGATTTTTTTCTTCATAACACACTCTCCTTTTCATCTTTTACTTTTCATGTTTCATTCTTCAGATTTCTGATCCGGCAGTTCCCTTTCCAGAATTTTCTCCGGAAGTTCCCGCCTTGTTCCTTGCACCTTGGATTATAGGTGTCTGCTGTAAAAACAAAAATCACAGGGAAGTTAAGATTCCTCAAAGAATCCTCTTCTCTGTGATTTTCGTCTTGTAGTTTTTCTACCCGTCTTTTAAAACCGGCTGTCTCTTTCATAGACCAGATCCTGTATGTTTTTCCAGCTGTTATTCAGCTTCTCTGCATAATAGTCGTAATTCTTCAGGAAAACCCCCAGATACAGCATATCCACCAGGGAGATCTGGGCGCTTCTGGAAAAAATAGCATTGCCGTACATATACTGGGTATTTTCTGTGCATAAAATAATATCTGCATACTTGTTGATCAGGGCCTGCTGATAATTGGTGATAGCAATGGTCATGGCCCCTGATTCTTTTGCACAGCGCAGATCGTCCACTGTATGCCGGGACTGGCCGGTATGGGAAATCCCTATGGCCACGTCCCGCTCTGTCAGGTTCTTGGCGTTGACCTTCTGCATATAGCCGTCTTTGTTAAAATATACCTGCTTTCCGATATAAGTCATTTTTGTAGCAAAATCCTCAGCTGTGCAGGAGGAATTTTCTACTGCATACACGGAAATGTTCTCTGCCTTTTCCAGGGCATTTACCGCCCGGACAAATTCATAGGAAGACAAAGCCTTTAAGACCTCCTCCAGGTGGCGGATATTGGTCATGATCACTTTTGCCGGTATATCTACGATCCGATCTTCCTTCTGCACAGGATAATTCAGGATTTCCGCCGGATCCGGCTCTTCCTTTTTTCTGGCATATTCCTCCAGGACCTTATTCTTCAGCTCCCGATAGCCTTTAAGTCCCAGGGCCCTTGCAAACCGGATCACCGTAGGCTGGCTGACTCCCGCTGCCTGGGCGAACTCCTCAATGGTCCAGTCCAGGATCCTCTTATCTTCATTCAGAATAATATCCGCTGCCTTCTGTTCCGAAGGCCGGAATTCCCTGTATCTGCTCCGCACTTCAAAAATAAAACTCTTATATTCCATTTCCGATCTCTTCCTTCGTAGTTTCTCTACATTTCCCTGGGTTCCCTTTTGATTTTTTCCATACAGATATTTTTCATTTTTACAAAAAAAGATATGGAAAAATATCTTTTCTCCATTCCCCCGGAATGTTGAAAGACATTTTACCATATCTTTATTTAAATCCTATAAATGCTGGGTAAAATCTACATAAAATGCAGAAAAACTACGAAGAAGGACTTTTATCCCAGGAGCTTTCTCACCATCTCCCCGTCAAAAGCCACTGACTTCACATGGTCTACTTCTATCTGGTACAGGGCGTTCGCCGCAATGTGCTCCGCCGCCTGCTCCAGGTCACGGATGCCGCTGGTGTTCTTATGCAGCTCGATCACTGTATCCAGTCCCTCCGGTGTCAGGATACACTCTTTCTCCTCCATGCCGATTCGCTTCAGCACCTTTGGAAGGGCATATCTGGAGAAGATCACCTTTTTCTCCTCTGCCGTATAATCCGGGATCTCAATCACTGCAAACCTGGACATAAGAGGGGCGCTGATCTGATCCTTATCATTAGCTGTGGCAATAGGATAAACTCCTGATGTGGGGATCATACACTCCATATAGTTGTCTGTAAATCCCAGATTATCCAAAAGGGTCAGGAGCACATCCGCCGGATTGCCGTTTCCTTTTCCGGAAGCCGCCTTATCCAGCTCATTGATAATAAAGACCAGATTAGATTCTCCGGCCATGGAAAAAGCCTCCATGATGATCCCCGGCTTTGCATTGGCATAGATCCTGGAACTTCCGGTAAGCTGTTCCGGGTCATTGATGGAACTCATATCCAGGGTAGTCCAGGGCAGCTTCAGGATACGGGCCACTGCATAAGCGATCTGAGATTTTCCCGTTCCTGCGGGACCGATAAGCAGGAGGCCATAGGCAGGCAGGGTGTGGGTACGGTTAATCTGGATAATCGTCTCAATGATCCTCTGTTTTACAGATTCCATGCCGTAAAGCTCTTCATCCAGGATCCTCCTGGCTTCCTCGGGATCAATGGCCTCAAAATAATTTCCTTTCCACTGAATATTCATCATAATGGAAAGGGCTCTCTGGGCGTGGCGCCGCTCCTCGGGAGATACTTCATTGGACTTGGCAACCGCCAGGTTCCTTCTGGCCCAGAGACGGATATTGTCCGGCAGCGTTCTTCCTGCACAGTTCATAAAATCCGTAATACTCTGGATACTGGTCAGTTTCATGCTGTCCCCTGTTTCTTCCTCATCTTCATCCGGGATTTCCTGAGATGGAGCGTCACTGGCCAGCAGCCGCTCGATCATAAACTGAAGGAATCCATCCTCTGCGGAGAGCTTTGCCCCTCCCCCGAAGGCTGTCTCCCGTATCTTGTATACTGCATACTTGCCTTCTTTTACGGCCCCCGAAAGCCGTACATGAATATGGTTTTCTCCCAGCCATTTCAGAAGGCTGACAAACCGGGCATCGATCTCCAGGATATCCTCGCTGACAGTCCCTTCCTCTCCTTTAAACTCAAAGGCTGTCCGCCGTATGGGATTGGTAAAGATACCGTTGGAATGATGGACAAGTTTTCCCGCCTTGTTGTCCAAGACCAGGATAGGATGCTCCGGAGAACTCTCCGGGCTGCTGGTGTAGAAAACTTTATAGGTACATTCAGGAATCCTGGAGTCCTGTGGTGAATTATTAAAATCAAAAACTGGCATAGTCTGCTCCTTATCTTCCGCATAAGATTTGGTACCAGTTTATCATAAAATCCCGTTTAGGACAATCATTCCTTCTTTTCCTCTGTATCGGCTGTAAGCGTCAGAAAAATATTTTTCACCTGTTTCTTCAGTTCATCCGGAGAAATCATAAACACAATTGCTGCCAGATTGATATGGATCCGAGTGCTTTCCGGACTGTGGCACCGGACCTTTCGGTCAGTAATGGAAAAGGACTCTGTACATTCCGTAGAAAAACCGGCTTTTATATGTCCGATATATCCTTCCTTTTCATTAACCCAGTCTCCCAGCCGCTGCATTTGTTCCGCCAGCATAGTCCGGACAGTTTCCGGATCCTCTACAGACAGTATGCATTCTCCGCTGACTATAGAAGCCCCGTCATGAGAATGACTTTCTAGGGAAAATTTTTCCTGGCCGTTTACCATATGCCTCTCTTTTACTGTCTCAGAGTGATGATCATGATGATGTTCGTCCCTAGTATTTTCTCTCAGATTCATCCTGCTTCCTCCTATATCTGACAGATTCAGTCTCTGTGATACAACTTGTTATAGTATTCCAGAGAATAATGATAAAGTTCATCATGAGCCGCTTCACTCTGAGCCGGATTACTCATATCCGTCATAAAACAAGGCATACAGCGTCCTTTTGCTCCGTAGTGGTCTACGAAGTCTCTCACTATTTTCCGGATTTCTTTTTCATCTGCCTGAGGCGGAATATTTACAAAAAAAGCAAAGGTCATTTTGTCTCCGTATTTCTCATAAAGCTCATCCGGGTCATTAATCTCTGCCTGAGGGGTCCACATATCTATTCCCATTTCTATCATTTCGGGAACATACTGGACGTTTTTGCCACAAGAATGAAGTTCAATAAATTTCCCCTGATCTTTTACAAATTTTAAAAAGCGGGAGGTCGCAGGCATAATCTGGTTCCGGAACATCTCATTTGAGAAAAATCCCGCCCGCTGGGTTCCCCAGTCATCATGATACAGGACTCCGTCCACCCTTCCGTAATACTGGAATATTTTACCTGTAGACTCGATCTTATAATCTGCCATTTTCTGAAAAAACTCTTCCAGAAGCTCAGGCTCTTCATAAAAAGCCATCAGCGACTCATCAAAAGGAATCAGCTCATGGAGCCGCTCAAAAATCCCTTCCACACACTCATAGATATGTACTCGGTCCGGATCCAGCATTTTCTGGATCTTTTCCCCGTCTGTTTTAAAATCCACCAAAGAAAGATCCGGCCATTCCAGTTCTTCTTTCCATTTGGAAAAATCAGAAATGGTCCGGGTTCCCGGCTTGGTGATCATACCTCCGATATCATCCACCATGGTCCAGTAAACGCCCCACCAGTCATATCCGTCTTTCTCAGGAACCGGATGTTCCTCCATAGCGTCAGGCCAGATGGTATTGCTTTCCGTCATATACGCAGGCATCCAATAGGGCTGTTCCCCTTTTACACAACGGATATAATTTTCCCTTACACTGTAGGAACGTCCCGTAATAGGGGCCTTTGGCCGCTGAAATATCCAGGGAAAACTTCCCGGGGCCTGCCATTCCTTTGCATAATCTCTGTTTGCAGCAGTCTGCATAAATTTTCCTATACTCATATTTTCCCTCCTACTGTAATCGGTTATTTCCAAAACTGTATCAAACGGCCTATAAACCCAGTACCGCTCTCCACACAGCGCCTTCTGTCTCCTGGATACCCGAAGTCCGCAGCAGCGCCGCCAATCCATTCATTTTCCGGATATCCTTCTCGATTTCCGCCAGTTCTTCTTCCTTTACCAGATCTGTCTTATTGAGCAATACCGTATCGGCACATTCGATCTGTCCTGTAAAAAGTTCTCCCATAGGGATTTTGAGCCTTTTCCAGCGCTGAGCGTCCACAACAGAACAGATCCTGGACTCCTGACCGATAGAGTTTTTCAGATTGTCCCGGATAAGGCTCGGATAAGCCAGCCCGGTGGTTTCCAATATCATCCAGTCAGGATGACACCTTTTACGGATATCTTCCACAGAAGAAATCAATTCACTTCCCAGTGTACAACAGGTACATCCTCCAAAGAGATCCTGCACCTGATATCCGCTGTTTTTCAAAAATTTATCATCCACCCCGGAATTTCCCACCTCATTTTCTAGGATTATCACCTGGCTGGGGCCATTCTCCCGGGATTCCCTTGTAAGATAACGGGCCAGCTGCATCAAAAGAGTCGTTTTCCCGGATCCCAGAAAACCTCCCAGAATCAGAAATTTCATGCTAACACTTCCTTTTTTCTCTATTTATAAAAAGCATCTCCATATCTGTAAACTTCATCAAACAGGATACTGTTCTTACGGATCACTTCCTGATCATCCACCGGTCCCAGGTAGCCCCCGCACCAGCAGAATCCGCCTCCCTTTGCATAGGTATCCATAGTATCTCTCACTGACTGGCGGATTTCTTCCTCTGTCACATCTGGAGCCATAAGACGGTCTCTTGCGTCCCAGCATCCCATCAGGACAAGATTGTTTCCAAATTTCTCCTGAACTCCCTTCAGATCATTGCAGGTCTGAGCCGGATCCCAGGCCTTTACGCCTATGGCTGTCAGATCATCCATAAAGATCTCCGCCTTTCCGCAGTTATGCATGGTAATCGGAATCCCTGCATCTCTTCCGAATTTTGCCTGTCTGTCATGAAATGGAAGCACAAGGTCATGATACATCTGCTTAGATATGAAAGGTGCTCTCCAGGCGGCTGTATCATCCATCAATGTGAGAACATCCGGCTGTATATAAGGCCAGATCTGACGGGTAACTTCTGTATAAAAGTCACACATATAGTCAAAAAGAGCGTACACTTCTTCCGGTTCTTCACACATAGCACAGAGTCCTTCTGTAAAACCCATAAAAGCCATAAGATTCTGGAAGTAGCCCACATGAAGATTTAATGCTATGGCTGTATCTTTCCGGTTTACTCCCATCTTATAAAAGCCTTCCAGCTGTTTTTTTGCCATGGCTTCCCAGTCAATCCCTTCCAGGGAAGGCGCTTTTATAACATCTCTCCAATGCCGTATGTCATCCAGAATAAAGTTGCCCGGCTCCGGCAAAAGGGCATTGCCAGTCTCATAAGTAGGAATATAATTTACTCCCCAGCAATCCTTTCCCCCGCCTTTAAAACGAAATTCACTTAAGATTAAAGGTTCCACCATACAGGAGGTACAAGGTCTCTCCTGACCCGGCATAGGGCCGAAACTATATACCGGAACCCACTCCGGCTCTTCTCCTCTCAAAGTCCTCAAATAATTTTCTTTTTCTGTCATCTTCTTATTCCCCCTTTGCTCTCTTTGCATTTTCCGCCGCATACATAGCTGCGTCTTCATCTGTGATCTTATATCCAAACTGCATAATCAGCGCACCGATCAGTACCAGAACTGCCGGTATGACAGCTAAAAGGATCATAAAGTCTGTCTGGAATTCCGGTGTGACGGTAATGCCTGCATGATAGCCGATCATAGCAAGGCCATAAGTCGCCACAGCGCCTCCAAGCATCATCCCGATCTTCATGGGAACGGAATACATGGCAATGGCGATCATCCTGGTATCTTTCCCTGTTTTATAGAGATGATATTCTCCGCAGTCTACGAAATAATTCACTCCAAATCCTGTAAACATGTAGACTGCTCCGCCGCCGATTGCGCCCATCAAAGTAAAAAGGATCCAATTTCCGCCGATAAAGTATACACAGGCATAAGCGGCGGCATAAATGATCAGCGCCAGTACGAAAGATCTCTTCTTTCCCAGCTTTCCCCCCAGCTTCGGCATGATCAGTGAGGAAAGAAATCCGGTAATCATCGTCACTGTCATGCTGTAGGACATATTCATATAATTCCCAACAATGTAAGTGAAATAGTAAGTGCCCAGACCGGATATGGTATAAAGTCCGATATAATAAATCGTATAAGAAAGAAACAGAATCAAAAGCTGCTTATTCTGTACTACAGACTGGATCATATCTTTCAGTGTCACAGTAGAAACTCCAGCCCCCTGTTCTCCTCTTTTTCCGGAAGGATCACATTCTCTGCACAAGTCGGAAACCATCTGGCAGCCTAAAATATAGGGAAGAGCGAACACAACCGCCACGGCCAGATAAGCATTGGCAGGCCCCGTATAAGGAGTCAGGAACGTTACCAGGGGAATTGTTGCAGCCGAGGTGATCAGCATAGCCACGCACATAAACTGAGCTCCCCTGGCGCTGAGACGGTTCCGGTCATTCAGATTTGCCCCTGCCAGAGCCGGACCCAGGGCATAGTAGGCATTGGTGGTAAAACTCATGCAGGCATTCAACAGGATATATCCTATAAAAGAAACGCCTACCCGAAATGCCAGAGGCCATGCTGATGTATCAAAAAAGGAACAGACCAGAGAAAAGACGATCACCCAGCGAAGAAGCAGCAGCCATGAGCGGTATTTGCCCCAGGGCAGATGAACCTTTTCTATGATTCCTCCGCAGAGGATCCCAATGATCAGATCAATAAATCTGGCGATCAGGAGGGTGGTGGCCACAATGGCAGCCGGGATCCCGATCATATCAGTCATAAAAATCGTAAGGTATGTCATCTGGACCATAGCAGCCAGAGATGAAGTCAATAGATAAAAACCGTACTTATTGACTTGTGAAGAGCTTAAAGTTTTTTCCTGCATTAAAATTCCTCCTTTGCTTTTGTATCACGTTCAGTATTTGCTCCGGCCAGGGCTTTTCTTTACTCTTATCTTAACTGTCAGCCTGTCTGGATACCATGTGACAGCTGCACAAGATTTTAGGAAATTCAGCCTAAAATTTTATTTATTTGAAATATATAAAAAAATCTGAGATAATAGCATAATATTTATATAATAGGGAGAATATGGCGAAAAATCGTTTCTGTATCCAGACTAAAGCACGCAGGAACATAAAGTTACAGGAGGGATTCTATGAGATTAAGTATGTGGATGATTGCAAACAGGCTGTCATCTCTGGATTTGGAGCTGGATATACGCAGTTCAGCCCCGGCGGTTCTGAAAAGTGCCCGCCGTGTTTATGCCACAAACTGTGTACATGTTTATAGTGAGGGAGAAGATGTGATCTGCAACGGAGAAGGGGATATCATCCGTATCCCAAATATGGATCTCCTCACAGGATTTGAAATCATCCAAGGTGTATTCGACTATTTTCAGGATTGGATGGACGAGATACTGCAGATGGTCAGAGAACGGGATTATCAGGGAATTGCGGATCTGGTCTGGTATGTATGCAGGAATCCTATCATTCTGATGGACGGCAACAACCGGGTCATAGGAATCACCCGTCAGTATCCTGATGATTCCCTGGATGAAGAATGGTATTATCTCTGCAACTACGGATACACTTCCCTAAATGCAGTCTCTCAGATGCGGGATGATAAAACAGGTTTGGAAATGCTGCAGCACGGGCCAAGGGCTTTTCAGTTTCCTAAGACTCGCATATTAAAATACGGAGGTTATTCCTACTGTATGTCCTGTAATGATATTACCTGCGGAAGGATCACCATCCTCAGCAAAGAAAGAGAGCTGAATCCGGGAGACTTTCAAATGGTGGAGCTGCTGGCAAGGCTTTTAGAGCCAAGTCTGGGACAGATTTATTATGAAAGCGTGTTAAGCAACACCAATATATTTTATAACCTTCTGACTGGGAAATCTTTTGATCGGAAAATGCTGGACACACAGCTTTCTTACCTGCAGTGGGGTATGGATGATACTTATTGCCTTGCTCTGATAGAAATGACAGATACCGGAAAAAAGAGCTTCATAAGCAGGAACCTGGACATGTTGATGCAGACAATGCTTTACCATTCCCATAATTATGTGCCGATTAAAAAGACACCCTATATCCTGCTTCTCTCTAACCACAGGACAAATACAGAAGGAGAGATGCTGGACTTTCTAAAAGTTTTGGAAACCCATAATCCCATCCGGATCAGTTTCAGTCTGCCCTGCCGTGGAGTGGAAAATGTAAAGTTTCTGTATGGACAGGCTCTTTATGCACTGAACAGCGGAAAAATATTTCACCCTGAAGAACAGTTTTCCAATTTTTTTGATTATGCTCTGAATTATCTCATTGAATCCGGGTCTCTAGAAGATTCTGTCCGGGCATGTATGCCTGAAGTGATTCATCTCTGGAAAATGCAGCAAAAACAGAAAGATGATCTGTTCCTGACTTTAAAAACCTATCTGGACCATGAGCGTTCCATTGCAAAAACCAGTGAAACTCTGTTTACCCACAGAAACACAGTCCTGTACCGTATCAAAAAAGTACAGGAAATACTCCATCAGGATCTGGATGATCCCTATGTACGGGAATACTGCAGAATGTCCATACGTGTCCTGGAACTTCATACCATGAAAAGTAAAGAATTGTAATTAAGACTATTGTTCAGAAAAAATTGCAAAGTTTTCCAGACTGTGATAGAGTGGTTCCAGCAGATTCCTCCGGACAGAACTTCAGAGGAAATATAATAGCACAGGAGCTTATGAAAATGAAAAAGATGAAACTTTTCAGTGACAAAGAATTTTATTCCAAGCTGTGGAATCTTGCTCTGCCCATTGCTCTCCAGAACCTGATGCTGGCCCTGGTGGCGGCGGCAGACGCCCTTATGCTTGGACGGGTAGACCAGAACACCATGTCTGCCGTTTCCCTGGCCACCCAGATCCAGTTTATTCAGAACATGGTCCTTGGTTCCATCGTTTCCGGCATTGTAGTATTAGGGGCTCAATACTGGGGAAAAGGTGACAAAAAGACTATCAACGACTTATTCTGTATGAGCCTGAGACTGGCCGGGATTGTCAGCCTGCTATTTTTCATTGGCTGCGTCTTCTTTCCCAGATATCTGATGCTGATCTTCACCGATGAAGAAGCGCTGATCCAGATCGGTATCCGTTATCTGCAGATCGCCGGCTGGTCCTATCTCCTCACAGGGATTTCCCAGTGTTATCTGGCCATCATGAAGGTTTCAGAACACGCCGCTCAGGCAGCCCGGGTGAGTACCGGCGCTGTACTGAGCAATATCGTCCTCAACGCCGTCTTTATCTACGGGCTGTTTGGCTTTCCGGCAATGAACGAAGAGGGGGCCGCCCTGGCCACACTGATCTCCAGGATCCTGGAATTGGGCTGGGTAGTGATCTGCTCTTACCGGAAAGGTTACATACATCCCCGGTGGGAACGACTGTTTCACAGGGAAGGCTGGCTGGAAAAGGATTTCTTCCGGTATTCCCTGCCCATTCTGGGGGCTTCCCTGGCCTGGGGCATCGGCTTTACTTCCTACTCGGCATTTATGGGCCATCTGGGAACAGACGCCACAGCGGCAAACTCTGTAGCCGCCGTAGTAAGAGATCTGGTATGCTGCCTGTGCAACGGACTTGCCAGCGGAGGCGGCATCCTGGTTGGAAATGAGCTGGGAGCCGGAGATCTGAAAAAAGGAAAACTCTATGGAGACCGGCTGGTAAAACTGGCCTTTCTCACAGGAGGCCTCTCTACTGCCATCATGCTGGTGCTGACTCCGGTGATCATGAGTTTTGTAAAACTGACTCCCGGAGCCCAGAAATATCTTCTTGGAATGATGCTGATCATGGCCTTCTATATGATCGGCCGGGCGGTAAATTCCATTATCATCAACGGAATTTTTGCCGCAGGAGGGGATACTATGTTTGATATGTATAGCCTGGCCATAACCATGTGGTGTGTTGCCGTTCCTCTGGCTGCCGCAGGGACCTTTCTGTTTCACTGGCCTGTGCTGGTGGTATACGCCTGCACCTGTCTGGACGAGGTAGGCAAGATTCCCTGGGTGCTCCACCATTACCGGAAAAACAAGTGGGTGCGGGATCTGACAAGATAGGACATGGGCAGAGAGCCTGTCTGAATTTCATTTTAAGGTACAGAAAAGAGGTGCTGCAAATATGCGGCACCTCAAAATATTTAAATTTATATTTTTCTTTATCCATACCTTTCATATGATTTCAGGGTCAATCTTCTGTATACGACCCCGTTTTTCCTTCCCTTTTATTCCCAATTGTTCCAAAAGTTCTTCCCTGAATGCTCTGTCCTTAAGGCAATGTTTTAAATCCTCGAATCTTTCCTGGCTCATTAATACACTGACCAGCTCCATGGTCCGCTCTTCATGCTCTTCGCCTTCCAGACGTCCGATTTTCAGGCCCTCATTCTTACCAGCCTCATGGCCTTCTTTTCTTCCTGCTTCCCGCTCATCTTTGAGCATTTCTTCCAACATCATATACTGCGCCTCCATTTCCCGGTCACTCTTAATCCTCTGGACCTGACGCTCAACAGACGCTTCATAGCTGTCTCTCTTTTCTGTCTCCGGTAGCTCTCCTGGATTTTTGACATATTTCAGAAAATCCACCAGCTCTTTTGGAACTTCTCCCTCATTCTCGCCGCAGGTGCTCAGGAAAATCGTTGTACGCCCGTTTTCCAGGTACTCTCCATTCTCACTGCAGATACTGTGATAACTGTACTTATACAGTGGCTTTTTCGACAGGGGAAAATCACATATAAAAATCACATATGTATCCGGAAGTTCCCTGTAACGCTTCCCACTGAGCAGAGCATCCATGTCCAACACCATTTCCAGGAACGGACTGCACTTGTCCGGGTTCACCATCACTGCGGCAAACATAAATGCATCTTTAATTGTCAGGTCTTTAAACGGTTTGCTCATTAATCTTTTATTCTGCTTGGAAGTCTATATCCCAGCAAGATGCTCCAGACGGAAATCGCCGAAAAAAAACTGCTTTTATCCGGCCTCGACAACGGAACCTATCAGCTGATCGCTCTTTCTCACAAACCGGAAGGCGAACAATACTTTTCAAAAGTGTGCGGTAAAGAATCCCTGATGTTTGCCTTGCCCAAAGGTCATCGGTTTATCCGGCGAAAAAGTCTTTCCTTTGCGGAAATGAACGGGGAAAATATGATTTTAATGAACGATATAGGCTTTTGGAATTTTGTCCCCACAGAGAAAATGCCGGACTCACGCTTCTTAACCCAGAGTGATCGTTTTAGCTTCAACGAACTGGTACGCTCTTCTACTTTACCATCTTTTACCACAGATCTGGCAAAAAAATATCTGGACACAGAAAACCTCCGTGTTGAAGTACCTGTCTCTGACCCGGAAGCAAGTGTAACCTACTATCTTATATGCTTAAAAGATTCCCTTAAGGAATTTTGCGGGTTGTTTTCTGCGTTTTGAATCTGTATTTTCCTTTTCCAAATCCAGAGACAGGCTCGATAATATCTGCCTGTACTAAATGAGAGAGAAGCTTAGATGCACGTGATTTTTTTAAATCAATCACATCCATCACGGCGCTTCTGCCAAATACTTCATCATAGCCGAATTTTTCAAACAACCTGCGGACATGAATGGCTGTCTTGCTTGAAAAATCTTTGCCTTTTTCAGAAAGCACACTTTCAATGTCCACTTTTTCATCTTGAATGTCCACTTTCTCGGCTTCAATGTCCACTTTTTGAGTATTCAAAAGTCCACTTATATGCAGGTCACGGTTATGAAGCTCGTTTTTCTCATTCAAAAGCAGATTTCTAAGAAAGACTTCCAGATATTCTGTTGTTTCATGAATACCTTTTTGCAGGTTGGTATAATTGGCACGAACGAGTGCGTTTCTGAAGTACCAAGCGTTTACTGCAAAGATATCATTGGTTGCGGAAAAGCCAAGCGTTCTGAGGTACTTGATAAAGAAGACCGCCGTTGTTCTTGTGTTGCCTTCGCCGAAAATATGAATTTGCCACAGCCTTGAAACAAAAACTGCAAGGTGGTGGATGACTTCATCCATGGAAAGACCTTTGTAGCTGAAATCTTTTTCTTGAGAGAAATCATATTCAAGAGTTGCTTTCAATTCTGAAGCGCTGCCATACATGACCGTTGCGCCGTCAAGCACCCATTCTTTCTTTGTGATGTTGTAGTCTCTGATCTTTCCGGCATGTTTATAGATTCCCTGAAAAAGTTTGCGATGAATGGAAATATACTCATTTGGCGAAAACGAAAAAGCTGTTTCGGAGAGTATCTCGACAATGCGGGAAGACACCTTATCCGCTTCTTCTGTACGCTCTTCCTCTGATAATTGCGCAGGTCTTTCCTTATAATAGCTGTCAATGAGGCTTTGCGCTTCCTTTATGGTGATTTTGCCTTCAATATTTTGAATTGCCGTATCAATCAAATACTGTGAAGTCTTCAAACCATCTACATCCTGAAGTCCAATGGCAGTACTCCAAGCATAGCTTTTCCCAGCTTTATCCGGTTCTGATTCTCTCAAATATTCTTTAAAAGGGTCTTTTTCCATCTTCGCTCCCTCACTTTACAAACTTTTTGATTTATTTACCGTTGAAACCAAACACCCAGCCGAAGAAAGTAGGGCTGGCAGATACTTCGGTCCATCATAATTTATCTAGAATCCTCGTTTTAACGATAACAGGAACCAAAAAACCATCATTCACAAATGACTTTTTCATTAAAATTACATTATTTTTCACTATTGTCTATTTTAACATATGGATCATACGAGCACCTCCATATATTTCATCACTTCATCCCGGATTTTAAGTTTTTCAGCGTACTCCGTCAATCTTGACAAGTTTTTCTCTTTTCCGGACATGTAATCTTTTACTGCTGTTTGAAAATTCTGTACTTCATATTTTTTTCTGTCTTTTATCAATTCACAGATGCATCTTTCTTTATTGTAGGCCCTTATCATATTTCCACTGATAGAGAGTACGCTGCAGACCCCCATATCATGAATTTCTTTTGGAACATATATTCCCTGTCAATCAATCCTTGCAGATAAAGCGCAGTTTCCCCGGAATAAATAACTGAAGGATTTCTGATCTGAAGAATAAATAATAGAAAATATGAAAGCTTTTTTCGGAGATAAACTATATGGATGTATCTTTTCCAGGTATCCCGCATATGATAACAGAGAACTGAATTTGCGGGATTGACTTTTTAATTCCATCCTTATCTGTCCACGGCTTCATTGAAGTTTTACTGATAAGGCTTTCGTATTTTTCAGCGGCCTGAGTTCTGCTTCAAGTTTGCTTTGCCCTTGAGATCATATCTCTTGGCATTGCTGAACAAATCGGTAAGCACATCTGGCAGTCCAATATGGTACCGCTCAATAATATCATAGATGAAGAAGTTTCTTCAAATGTTGAACTTCCCTTCACATAATAATATATCCCCCTCGCCCGACACACTGCCGGAAAAGGGGGATAAAATTTAACTCAATGTTTGATAAGACGTAAAAACTCTTAATACAGCTTCGCTCCAGCCGGTATCCGGTCATCTACCATCAGCAGATTCAGTCCTTCTCCTCCGTCATATTCATATACCGCACTGATCAGCATTCCTTCAGAATCAATGCCCATCATCTTTCTCGGCGGCAGGTTGACGATAGCAATGGCTGTCTTTCCAACCAGCTCTTCCGGTTCGTAAAACTCATGGATACCGCTTAAGATCGTACGTTTCCGGTCTGTTCCATCGTTGAGAGTGAACTTCAGAAGCTTCTTGCTCTTTGGAACAGCCTCGCAGGCTTCAATCTTCACTGCACGGAAGTCAGATTTGCTGAATGTATCAAAGTCCACCATATCCTCAAAGAGAGGCTCGATCTTCACTTTGGAAAGATCTAAGGGTTCCTGCTCCACTGTCTGCATTTTTTCCATCTGCTGTACAAGAACCTGTCCTGCCTGATCCATAGCAGCATCTAAAGAAGCTGCTTTTCCAGCCTGTGCCGCATTATTGGCTTCATTCTTTGCCGCTCCCTGTGACTTCATTGTGGGGAACAGCAATACGTCACGGATAGCTGCGCTGTCTGTGAGCAGCATGCACATTCTGTCGATACCGAATCCGATACCGCCTGTAGGAGGCATACCGATCTCCAGTGCATGAAGGAAGTCTTCATCTGTATGCTCTGCTTCCTCATCGCCGGCTGCTGCGTTGGCATCCTGCTGGGCGAAACGTTCTCTCTGATCAATAGGATCGTTCAGCTCAGAGTAGGCGTTTGCCATCTCCCAGCCGTTCATGAAAAACTCAAAACGCTCTACATAGTCTGGATTTTCCGGTTTTTTCTTTGTAAGAGGAGAAATCTCGATAGGATGATCCATAACAAAAGTAGGCTGGATCAGGTGCTCCTCTACGTATTCCTCGAAGAACAGGTTAAGGATATCGCCTTTTTTATGTCTTTCTTCAAATTCAATCTTATGCTCTTTTGCAAGTGCTCTGGCCTGCTGAAGGGTCTCCACTTCGTTCCAGTCAATTCCTGCATATTTCTTAACTGCGTCTACCATGGTGATCCGCTCAAAAGGCTTGCCCAGATCCATCTCCACGCCGTTGTAAACAATCTTTGTAGTTCCCAGAACTTCCTGGGCCACATGACGGTACAGGTTCTCTGTAAGGTCCATCATGCCGTGGTAGTCTGTATATGCCTGATACAGCTCCATAAGAGTAAACTCCGGATTATGTCTGGTATCCAGCCCTTCGTTACGGAATACTCTTCCGATTTCGTAAACTCTTTCCAGACCGCCTACGATCAGCCTCTTTAAGTACAGCTCCAGGGAAATACGCAGCTTGAAGTCCTCGTCAAGAGCGTTAAAATGTGTCTCAAAAGGACGGGCAGCAGCACCTCCTGCATTAGCAACCAGCATAGGCGTCTCTACTTCCATAAATCCCTGTCCGTTTAAATAATTCCGGATACTTGCCAGAATCCTGGAACGTTTAATAAAGGTATCCTTTACATCTTCGTTCATGATCAGATCCACATATCTCTGACGGTAACGGAGGTCTGTGTTGGTAAGGCCGTGGAATTTCTCCGGCAGAGGATTCAGGCTCTTAGAAAGCAGTGTTACCTCAGTGGCGTGAATAGAAATCTCTCCGGTCTTGGTCTTAAACACTTCGCCTTTGATACCGATAATATCGCCGATATCCAGTTTTTTGAAATCTTTATAAGATTCTTCCCCCAGATTGTCTCTGGCTACATAGGCCTGGATGGCTCCCTGCAGATCCTGGATACTGCAGAAAGATGCTTTTCCCATAACACGTTTGGACATCATACGTCCTGCCAGGGAAACCTCTTTGCCTTCAAACTCCTCAAAAGCATTCTTGATTTCCATACTGTGATTTGTCACATCATATTTGGTGATCTGGAAAGGATTCTTTCCATTTGCCTGCAAATCGGCTAGTTTTTCACGGCGGACCTGTAATAAATGGTTTAAGTCCTGCTCCTGGGCTTTCTTCTGTTCTGCCACTTCGTACACTCTCCTTCTATATATGATCAAACGTTTCTTTCAATTTCCAGAATTTTGTATTCCATAACTCCTGAAGGCATCTCAACGGAAACAGTATCCCCCTTCTTCGCTCCGATCAGAGCCTTTCCAACTGGAGATTCATTGGAAATCTTGCCCTCCAGGCTGTTGGCCTCTGTGGAACCAACCAGTCTGAATTCCATTTCCTCATCAAACTCCACATCATATACCTTTACTTTACAGCCAACGCTGACCTTGTCCAGGTCAACCTCGTCTTCAACAACGACTTCTGCGTTTTTCAGGATCTTTTCAATCTCTTCAATCCTGGCTTCTATATCTCTCTGCTCATCCTTTGCGGCATCATATTCCGCATTTTCAGATAAGTCTCCCTGCTCTCTGGCCTCTTTGATCTTATCTGCCACTTCTTTTCTCTTATTTACCTTCAGATCATGAAGTTCATCTTCCAGTTTTGTCAATCCGGCATAGGTAAGCAGTGTTTTCTTTTCTTCCATTTTTTGTACACCCTTTCTTATATTCTGATATATGGACTTTTGCCCCTATAAACGCTTCTTAACAGTCATAATATTATAAATAATACCCCTCTAGATGTCAAGTGAAATGTTTGATTTCCAAAGCATCTCTCTCCTTTAAAGTTCCCTTATCAGTTCTTCCAGCTCCTCCCAGGTCTCCACCTCATTAACCTTTCTCCGCACTGCCGCAGAGTGAGGCATTCCTGAGGTATACCAGGCGATATGTTTGCGCATTTCCCGGATTCCTGTATAGGCCCCTTTGTATTCTAGCTGGAGCCTGCCGTGGCGGAGCATCATATTTTTGATCTCTTCCTTATCCGGCGGGGGAAGTAGTTCTCCCGTCTCCTGGTAATGGAGAATCCTGGAAAACAGCCAGGGATTTCCCTGGACACCCCGGCCGATCATAATGCCGTCACAGCCTGTTTCCCGGGCCATAGCCTCTGCCTTCTGGGGAGAATCCACATCTCCATTTCCTATAACCGGAATGGAGACGGCTTCCTTAACCTGCCGTATAATATCCCAGTCTGCCTGTCCGGAATAATACTGTTCTCTGGTTCTTCCATGGACAGCGATGGCTGCGGCCCCGGCGTCTTGGGCGATCTTGGCGATCTCCACTGCATTTACACTGTCTTCCGTAAATCCTTTCCGGATCTTTACAGTCAGAGGTTTTTTAATGGCTCTTGACACCTTATAGATGATTTCATGGACCAATCGTGGATTTTTCATCAGGGCAGAACCTTCGCCGTTATTTACCACCTTAGGAACCGGACACCCCATATTTATATCCAGAATATCAAAATTTCTTTCTTCGATCTGCCTGGCAATCTCTGCCATCAGATCCGGCTCAGAACCAAAAAGCTGAAGAGATACCGGCCTTTCCCTCTCATCAATGGCCATAAGGCTTTCTGTATTTTTATTCTTATAATAAATAGCCTTGGCGCTTACCATCTCCGTACAGATCAGCCCTGCTCCCTGCTCCTTGCACAGCAGCCGGAAAGGAAGGTCTGTCACCCCGGCCATAGGCGCCAGGACCAGATTGTTCTCCAGAGTTACATTTCCGATTTTAAGCTTCATTTCTGCCCTCTGCCTCTTTATTCTTCTCATAAATGATCCGCAGACCTTCCAGTGTCAGCCGCTGGTCATAGACGTCGATGGCTTCTGTCTCCCGGGCCAACACCTTTCCGAGGCCCCCGGTAGCCACTACCTTCAGATCCTTCAGCCCCGATTCTTCCTTAACCTTTTTCACAATGTACTCTACCTGGCCGATATAGCCATAGACCAATCCTGCCTGCATACTGGTAATGGTATCCTTTGCCAGTATGGATTCCGGTTTTTCAATGGCAAATTTGGGGAGTTTCGCCGCCTGCTGCCAGAGGGCTCTGGCACTGATCTCCAGTCCCGGAGAAGTGATCTCCGCGATAAACTCTCCTTTTTCATTTACCAGATCATAGGTGGTCGCCGTACCAAAATCAGCGATCAGCACCGGACCGCCGTAGAGCTCATAGGCTGCGGCGGCATCTACGATCCGGTCCGCCCCCAAAGCCTTGGGATTTGCCGTCTTCACCGTGATCCCTGTAAAGCTGTCCCACCTTACATGGTAAGGCGTTATATGGAAATATTTTATGATACCGCTGGTAAGAGAATGCATAAGATCCGGCACAACAGAACTGATAATGGCAGCATCCACCAGATCTTTATTAATCCCCCGGTATTCCAGCATATTGCAGATAAAAATTCCGTACTCATCAGAGGTACGGCTGTATCCCGTAGTCATACGGAAAGTTCCCTTTAATTCTTTATCTTCAAAAACCCCCAGGGTAATGTGGGTGTTTCCTACATCGACAACCAGCAGCATAACCTATTCCTCCATGCCTTCCCCCAGGAAGAACACCCGGTAGTATAATTCCAGGGACTCCAGAAGTTCTTTCTTGGTCTTTTGAAGTTCCTTGATCCTCAGCACACTGCCGATATCATCAAACATTGCGTCTGCCTCCAGTGCCTCTACCTGGAACTGAAGATTCCCTTCTTCGTCAAATTCCAGGGTAAGGATCCCCCCGATCTCCTCCGTATACATAACACACATGATCTGGAGTTCATCCTTGATCTGCTGAGGCAGAGCGGAAAAATCCTGGTTAAAATAATATTTCTGTTCATAGGCGCTGGCGCCGCATAAAA
>ERZ1090861.88-NODE-88-length-59589-cov-11.526808_pt1 | contig 59589 bp, 41 predicted proteins | sample MGYA00478482_ERZ1090861 | MGnify/ENA primary metagenome ERZ1090861 (study PRJEB33644, sample SAMEA5815744) | chicken gut metagenome | biome: Chicken; feature: Gastrointestinal Tract; material: Caecum | place: Ireland | collected 2019-01-01 | study: A study of the... | reverse complement strand
ATCTTTCCTACATTTCCTACACATTTCATCACTTGGTTGGTGAATTACAAAAGACCTTACAACACATTGAAAAACGCTGCCCATAACCCATTATAGGGTTTCAACTTTTGCGGCGGTTTTGAAAGGGATTTTCTTTATTTATTGCTTTTTGAGTTTTAACATACTATGTATTCCCGTTTGCCGTGCGATTTTAATGCAATATCTTTCCTACATTTCCTACACATTTCATCACTTGGTTGGTGAATTACAAAAGACATTGCAACGCATTGCAAAACTCTGTTCATTAAATCGTTGCGAAGTTTCAACTACTTTTTTAACGTTTTGAAGTTGATTTCCGTTATTTTTACATTTTACGTTTTGTACAATATGCATTTTCGCATATTGTGCCGATTGTTTTGGATATTTTCAACAGCACGGTAAAATTTGCAACGTAATTGAGTTCCGATTTACTCAAAAAGCCGGCATTACACAGAAAGTCATTGATTACAGTCTGCAATTAAAGCAACCGCATTAACGTGCGTTTTTTTGCGGATGTAAGCACACAACAAAGCACGTTGCTTACATATCGGCACTTTTCCACCGATAAACGTTTCCTGCGAGAAGTCAATTTTCAAAAAACCTTTTTCCGAACATACTTTTACTGCCGATATTTTTTTTTGCTTCTGCTGTTGTTCTTAACTTAAAACAATGGTTGTTGAATTGAATTTGTTGAAAAAAAACAACAATCTTTATTGCCAACACTCATGCTACGACATAAAACAGCAAAATACTTTATTTTTATGCCGAAATATGTTATTATATACTTAAACAAAGTGTACACTGTTTTGTGTCGCCTACGTCAAACGGTCGAAATTTTCAACTTTGCACGTTCATGTGGCAAACGCAGAATGGTGTTTGTTCCGTTTGATATATCGGCAAATGCAAGTTTTCCGTAGTCGACATTTTTGCAAAATTTGCACTAAAAACTTTCTGCATTGCGGTTACAGAAAATTCTTCTCTATTCCTTTGTTGAAAACATTTTCAGATAATTGAATGTGTGCGAAAACAAGGTTTTGAACTTGCATTATTTCATTGTAAATAGACGCCTTTTGGCGGAAAGTTACGAAAGTGATTGCGTGGGAAGATAACTGTTGCAACACAGGAAAGCATCGGTTGTCAAAACGGATGCGGCAACTCGTGCGTTCTGCAAATCAGGCGACCTGCTTTTGTTGGATTTGCGCTTTGTTTGCGGAAAAATACACACAAATTGTAAGCGTTACACTTAAGACTACAAAAAAATAATCAGAGATTGAGTTTACGCACTGATTATTAAGCAAAAGCAACATTAACGTGTTGTTTGTTCATTATTAAGGAGATTTAGAATGGGAACAATAGCAGATTTGGTTCTTGTCGCAATCGCCGTTATTGCTCTTTTTACAGGAGGCGCCAAAGGACTGATAAAACAACTGTCCGGAGTGTTTTGCGGATTACTTGCACTAGTCCTCGCCACCATGCTCACCTCGCTCATAATGACGCCCGTTAAGACAACCGGTGTTTTTCAAAACTTTGTGGGCACCGCCACAAATTGGTTTACAAACGAGATGTTTAAGGCAGAAGTTACTTCTGCCGAAGAACTTGCAACCATTTTACAGAACGGAGGAGCCTGGAAAATACTCAGTGGCATGGCAGCAACAATCTACGCCGGTATGGAAGCACTCGGATGCACCACCTTGGGACAACTGTGCGGCAATTACGTAGCAAGCCTGATTGTGGAAATAGTTTTGTGGATTGTTTTGTTTGTAATTGTGAATGCAGTCTTGAAGTTTATCGCAAAACAATTGCAAAAAGTTGCTCAACTTCCTGTTTTTAAACCTCTCGACCGTATTCTCGGTGCCGTTTGGGCAGTTGGCATAACTTACGTTGTCTTGATTGGAATTGTACTGACCTTGGCGGAAATAGTTGTTATGAAGTTTGCTCCCGACAGCACCGACGCTATGCTGGAATTTTTGAAAAGTTCCAAGTTGCTGTCTGCGGCTAACGACACAAACGTTATCGGTTCACTTTTTGCCGATTTGCTTAACGTAACATTGCCTGTTTTGAACGCTTAAATATGGTAAATACTCAAAAAACCGCACTATTTGTGCGGTTTTTTGTTGTAAATTTAGTTGCCTCGTATGAAAACTGCACAAACAGACTTTGAAAGCGTGTGTTTCACTACTTTTAAGAATAATGTTGTTGTAGTTTGAAACACAGACACTTCTTTTTGTTTCATCTATTACTGTTAAAGAATTTATTAAAGTATCCCTCTCTTGTTTCACGTGAAACAAAATCCACCTTACTTTTCAATAGTTATTATCAGATATATGTCCTAAAATTAGGTTGTTAATGTTTCTGCCACACTATCGTTGTTTTCTTTATATTTTTAGACGATAACAACAATTTTTCAAGCAAAAAAACGCTTCGGGGCGGTTTTATTTCAAATTTTTAACGCTTTTTGGGCTATTTACTACTAGTATCCAAAACATGTTGTCTATTTTTTATCAAATTTGCTTTGTTTTCAGCACGCCACGTTCAGACTTTTTCTATATCTAAACAACTTAACCATGTGCAAACTTTGTTTTTTGTAACTATTGTATCTTTGACATTTGAAAAGCGAAAACTTACAATTTGCTTTGTTTCACGTGAAACAAGTTGTTTGTCATGCTTTCTCAAAACCATTTTATCGGATTTTAAACAAGTACAGCCTAATTTTTGTATGTAATTATTGTTTTCAGTGCCAACGTCAAAGGAATTGAGTTTCGAAAGCGTTTATTCGAAACAGCATTACAAGAAACAATCTAATTATAACTTGCAAAAATCTTTTAAAAAACTCGTGTTTTTATGAACAACACCAAACAATCTTTATTTACGCATCATAATCAACTTTTCTAACAAATTGTGATGCATTTTCCTTATTAAAAGGCTTATTTATGCTCCTCAAAACGCACGATTTTGTGTTTAATTCAGTTTTAAGCAGTACTAAATGATTAAAAATAATGTAAATATGCGGTTTAAAAGCTGAATAATTAAAAAACTGTGCTACACAGAGAAATTTTTCAGCAACAGTAATAAGTAAAAATCACTCAAAAGCATTGTCGTCATATGTTTTAACGGTTGTTTCACGTGAAACAATAGTTAAAAACATTGCTATCATCTTTTATTGATCACAAAGGTGGTCAAAGATGTTTTTAAGCAAAAAAAGGCGTGTCAGGAAATATCACAAACAAATGCAGCCCCCGCAGATTTCAATGTTCAACAAAAACAAGACGAAAATAGTACACTAAAATTTTTTTCAAAATAATTAATCTCGAAAAGGCGACATCAAAACATTGCAATCATTGTCAATTAAATAATAGGAAATGTCCACATTTTTGAACATTCACAAAATGCAAAGGCAAAAATTGGCGAGGGATTGCTGCGTTTTTGTTATTTGCTACACGTTCAGACTACTTGTTTTAAGCAGCAGTAAAAATGAACAAATACGACACATCAATATATTTTTCAGACAGAATGCCCCTTGCTTTTAGTCGGAAAAATTTAAAAAGTCACAAAAATATTCTGTCTGAAAGGCTCTTTCAACCAGCAAATATAGCATAAATATTCGCAGAAAAACTGCCGACAAACGGTGAAGTATTAAGCAAAATTCATGAATTTCACTACAAAAAAACATAATGTTTTTTATTACAAAATACGCAAATGCATGCCTCTGTCTAAAAATCATCCGACACAGCGCAGTAGCAAACTAACCGCACTACAAATCAACCATCAACAAAACAAAAGGAATCCTTCGGAGAGTCGACCGGCCAACACTTGCATGCATAAGACCGGTTTTCATTGACAATATTTCGACAAAAGCCGCTTTATAACCAAAAAAATACAAAACAGAGCCTACAACACACAAAAACGACGGTATTTTTTCCTGTTTTTATCCAAAAACCTCGATAAAAGCAAATATTGGTACACTAAAAGCGATTTCTAGAACCAATATATTCAGATTATCAAAAAAAACGTAAATTTTACCTCGGTATTCGTTTCAATCAGTACAAATTCGTCAAATTTGTAAAAAATACGCTGCAGTATAATATGTTTATATAATTTTGACCAAAATAATGCTAAATTTAACCCTTTTTTGGTCAATATGCTATGTTTTATATCAAATTTTCCGACATTTTGTCGTTTTTGACACGTTACAAATGCAGACTGCCAACACAAAGAAACAAAATTCAAATATATAATATTTGTATATAATATTGACCAAAATTTTACATACGTATGTAAAATTTTGGTCAATTTGTTATATTTTTGTATATCACATTTGTGTTACTTAATCAGCAATTTATTCTCAGAATCAGTCCTCTATTTTATACGGCAAAGAGCGCACAAGATACTTGACCGGCTAAGGCTGTTACCGCAAGAAGAAACGTGGTTCAAACTTACTTTTTGAAAGCGCCTGCAAGCAACAGCGTGTTTTAAACTTCCGAGATTACACACAACTTTGATAATCAGACTTTGATTTGCAGGTTTAGCACCATTACGCCTAGTATGCGTCGTCCTCAAACACATACAAATTTAATTTACTATATCACATAATATATGCCAATTTCAAGTGTTTTTTGTTGCTTAATGACTGAAAATCAACTATTTACCTGAATTAGCATCAAAAGGTATGAAAAGCACACGCTATTTGATAAGCGGACAAAAGAAAAACATTTCCGCGGTAGTTTTCTTCTGAAAATATGATGTAAAAACACGTTGTAAAACTTTAATCTCCTACCTCTATTCGAAAAGAAACAATGTAATGGTGATTAACAAAAAAGCCTTTTGCTCGCAAGAATCAAGAATTGCGTTGAACCCCCCCTAAGTCCGTCACTGTTCAGCATGGCAGACAAATGCTCTATTCAAGGCGGAAAGTCTGTCAGTATTTATTCGGACGCATTGTTTGGAAAAATAATTTTACGCATCATAAAAACACGTCAAAGGAACGGACATAAGCTTTGTTTGTTTATGCATTTTAATTGCTACGCAAGACAATTTACCCACACGAAAGGTAATTTCTGCAGGAGCACAGACATTTACCGACAGCAAAAGGCATTCCATACCGTGCAATAATCAAAAAAAGTACATTTTGCTTTCAAAGTGGTGCAGAAATTCATGACGTTTGTTTACAGAAAGACATTTTCCAGCCGAAAACGTAATGCTCAATATGTCGGTAATTCCAAAAAACAAAACTTAAGGATTACGAAACACCTTCAAAGGCTTAAATCGAAATATAAAAAAGCAAGTATATGAAGTTGTCTATGAAGATTTATAACTAAAAACATTATATTAAACGTATCGGTAATCCCGAAAAACACAATTCTAATGCTTACAAAACGCTTTTCAGGTCCAGATCAAAATACAAAATAACAAAAAGTAATTACACGTAGGTTATTTATGAAGTTTTCTAGCCGAAAACGTTATGTTCAACGTATCAGTAATTCCGAAAAATATAACCCTAATGTTTACGAAACACTTTTCAAGACTTAGATCAAAATAAAAACAAAATGTAAATATATGTAGGTTGTTTATTTAGTAGCGGTAACGCAAATGTTTACAAACCAACAGTAAAATAACGCTTAGAGAACAAACGTTTGTGAGTAGACAGCAGACACAAGGGAAAACGAAGTTGTATACAATAATTTTAAGCAAAAAAATGCTTTTTGCATGTCGCATCCTCTTCACAAGAGGTTTTAGTCCGTCTGTTTGTTCTTAAAAATCAAAATAACAGCGTTTTCGGACGGCTTTCCGTGTCAGATGTTGTCCTGCATTTGCTCGCTAGCGGAAGAAGACAAAAGAACGTTTTTACAGCTGTGTACAATATTTTTACATACGGTTGCATGTTTTCGTACAAAATGTATCAAAAATGACAACATGTTTTGTCGAAAATTTTGCAATTTTGAAGGTTTCAAGAGAATCTTCCACAAATGATAATTTAGAAAAACTATTTTGATTGATTCAAAGCAACATTTTGTACGGCTTCAAACGCAACAAAAAAATAGACTGCAAAACACAAAAAAAGACTGCAAACGCAGTCTTTTACGAATAAGCAATATTTCCGATGGGCACAATCTTTACTCGTCCTCACCGTTACGAAACTTGTCCTGCATCCAGTCTTCCACAAGACGGCATATTCTGTCCAAATCGTCGGCGGTGAAGTAATCTATGTAAAGCCTGCCTTTGTTTGCGTTTCCTATTGCCGAAACTTTTGTGGCAAACGTGCGTTGCATGTTGGAAACAAGTTCGTGCAATTCTTTGCATTCCTCCGTGTTTTTTTCCTTTTGCGGTTTAGGATTGAGAAAAGCACGCACGTTTTTTTCCATTTCACGCACCGTCATCTGATTGTCGCAACCTTTCAGCGCCAACTTGTACTGATACTCTTTGGGAACGACTACCAAAGTCCTGGCATGTCCTGCCGAAAGCCTTCCGTCTTCGATAAGTTTTATTACGTCGTCGTGCAAAGTGAGCAGACGGAGAGTATTAGCCACGGCAGAGCGGCTTTTTCCGATACGGTCGGCGGCAACTTCCTGCGTCATGTTGAATTCCGTCATCAAAGTGCGGATTGCCCGTGCCGCCTCGATGGGGGACAAATCTTCACGTTGCAGGTTTTCAATAAGGCTTATTTCCTTTATTTCCTGCGGGGTGTAGTTGCGAATTATTGCCGGGATTTCCGTTTTCCCCGCAATGCGGCTTGCCCTGAAACGTCTTTCGCCGGCGATTATCATAAAACGCTTGCCTACGGGGGTAACAACAATAGGCTGAATTACGCCGTAGGTGCGGATGCTTTCCGCCAGTTCGTTCAACGCCTCTTCGTCAAAGTTTTTTCGGGGCTGTTCCCTGTTGGGGTCAATGTCCAAAAGTGCCAAATTTACCACACCGTCTGCAGTTTTTCCCGACACAGTGGTGTTTTCACTGCCTGTTTTTAAGGCAATGTCGTCGATGTCGTTGAAGCCCATCAAAGAGGCAAGGCCTCTTCCTAATCCTTTGTTTACAGTCTTCGCCATGTTACTTTTCCTCTCTTTCCAAGAACTGTTTTGCCAGCGCTTCGTAGGCAACTGCGCCGCTGCAACGTGGTGCATGCAACGGAATGGGAACGCCGAAACTGGGCGATTCCACCAATTTGACGTTGCGTGGCACAGGCACGGTGTAAATGGTGTCGCCAAAGTACTTGTAAATTTCCGCCGTAACCTGTTTGGACATGGTGGTGCGCACATCGTACATTGTCAGCACCACGCCGTTTATCTTCAAGGCGGAATTCAGCCGTTGTTTCACAAGTTTTATGGTGTGCATAAGTTGACTGAGCCCCTCCAAGGCGAAAAATTCGCTTTGAATGGGAATGATAACGGCGTCGCTGGCAACCAGCGCATTGAGAGTTATCAGCCCGAGGCTGGGCGGACAGTCGATGAAAAGGTAGTCGTAGTTGTCTTTGACGGGTGCAAGCGCACGCTTTAATGCGCTTTCACGAGCCATCATGTTTACAAGGTCGGCTTCCGCCGCCGCAAGGTCCATATTACAGGGAAGCATGGAAAGATTTTCCACCATGGTGGGCAAAATCGCCTCCTGTGCGGCGCAATCTTCCATAAGCACGTCGTAGCAGGTGTGTTCCAGCTGATTTTTTTCAAAGCCGAATCCGCTTGTGGCATTGCCTTGGGGGTCAAAATCCACCAAAAGCACCTTTTTGCCTGCCATTGCAACGTAGGTAGACAAATTTATTGCCGTGGTGGTCTTTCCGACGCCACCTTTTTGGTTTGAAAAAGCAATTATTTTTCCCATAATAACTCCGAACACAATTTGAAAGGATAAATTTTTACCTATAAATAATATCACAAACCCCCTTCTTTTTCAACAGTAAAAGCCTTTTTTGTAAAAATAATGTGCCGACTGCTTTTACCGCACAAAATTTTTGCACAACTTTTCTCCCCTGCAACGCAAGGTGTTGAGATTTTTCCGTCAAAGTGGTACAATATTGTTTTGAGAGGTAATTTATGTCCAATACTATTGTCGCATTGTCCACCGCCCGTGGCCGCAGTGCAATCGCAGTTGTGCGAATGAGCGGAGATGACGCCATAACCATTGCAAAAAAGTTTTTCAATCCCTTTCCCACACAGCCGAACATGCTGAAAGTGGGCAAACTGCACACCAAACACTTTGACGAACAGGCAATGTGTGTGTATTTTGCCGCTCCCCACTCTTACACGGGGGAAAATACGGTGGAATTTCACTGCCACGGAGGTACAGCCGTCAGTCAGGCAGTGATTGAAACATGTCTGGAAAACGGTGCAGTGATGGCGCAAAACGGCGAATTCAGCAAACGTGCCTTCATAAACGGCAAGCAAAACCTTACAAATGCCGAAGGAATAATTGAAATGATAGACGCCGAAACGGCTTCGGCTGCCAAAGCAGGGGCAAACCTGTTGGAAAACAAACTGGGCAAAAAGGTAGTGGAATTGCAAAAAGTGCTTCTGGACATTCTTTCCGCCTGCGAAGCGGCACTGGATTACCCCGAAGAAGATTTGGAATTGCCGACAACTCAAAGCGTGAAAGAGCAACTTGCAGCGTTGGAAAACAGCCTTGACGGCATAATTGCCACTTCCGCCCTGGGAAAAGTTGCCAGATACGGCATCGACGTGGCAATAGTTGGCGCACCCAATGTGGGCAAATCCAGTTTGCTCAACGCACTGCTCGGAACAGACAGAGCCATTGTTTCAGATGTAGAGGGCACCACAAGGGACACTCTCTGCGAAAGCGTCTACTACCGAGACATTAAATTCAACTTCGTGGACACGGCAGGCATTCACGACACAAGCGACAAAGTGGAAGCGGAAGGAATAAAACGTGCGCACAGGGCGGCGGAAAAAGCCGACGTCGTGCTGTACCTGGTGGAAACGCCAAACGACCAAACCACCTTTGAAAGCACAAAGCCGGTGATAAAAATTTACAACAAAAGCGACCTATATCAGGCTCCCGCATTGCAAAAAAATCAAATTGCCCTTTCGGCAAAAAGCGGCGACGTTGAAGAGTTGAAACAGCGTTTGTACGACATGTTCGACGCAGGAGAAATTCAAAACAGCGACCTGCTTATTACCAACGAAAGACACCTTTCCTGCCTTAAAGAGGCGAAAAGACAAATACATTTGTTGCGACAGACTCAATCCACACTGGACGTTCTTTCCACGGGCATACGCCTTGCGTGGGAGAAATTGGGAGAGATAACAGGCACCAACACGCAGGAAGACATAATAGACAACATTTACAGCAAATTCTGTTTGGGAAAATAACACAAATTACACAAAACAGCAGTGATAATGTACATTTTGAGCAATATCAATGCGTTTTTGTGTATTTTTGAGATGTTTGAAAGTTGTTTCTTGTTGCCGTCGAAGCGGTTTCAAAAAGCCTCGACAACAAAATTTTTACACGAAAACAGAAACTTCAACCGCAAAATTCAACACAAAAAGCAGGACGTTGAAAATTCCTTTTGTGTGAAAGAAAAATGCTTCAATGTAAGTGTTTACGGCATGCCCGTTGATATTTTGTTTGGCTAACGGCGTTTGCGATAACCAAATTAAACGCTACGGCAAAAGGACGTTGTATGCGTTTGTGCTACCGTTTATCTGCCGTAAATCAAAATACTGCGTTACCGTTTACGCCATGAAACGTAGGGTGTCGCAACATAAATTAGTAAATTACTGCAACACAAAAGGAACCTTTCAACGTGTAGCCTTTCAACAAAGCAGTGCGTCTGTTTGCACAAAACCATGCGTTGCTTTGCACAACGGTGTAACAGGTAATGCGACTCTAACTGTACGTACATTGACAGACAACTTTTGTCTGCAACCCATTTAACGGTGCAGTGATATTAAGATGCTTGTATTAAAGCTTACTTTTCAAGCGTAAGTTCTCCGCAACGCTAAGCGGAAAATTACCGCAGCGCAAAACGAGTTTCGCAACGTGTGTCCTTTTTACAAATCAGTGTATATCATTACACAAAACAATGCGTTGCTTTCAACAACGGTGTTTTCAACCAACGGCAAACGCATTACCCTGTTTGCGGTAAACCGTCGTAAAGGAAGTTGACAAAAGATTACAATTCCGCTACCCGTACAGCCACAAAATGCGGTTTTGCCTTTTGCAAACGGTACTGCGAAAGACGTTGCAATGCGTTTACGCATTGTCAAAGGTAAGCAAATAAACAAACAAATACAAAACAATACAAAAAAAACAGCAAAAAACAAAAGCATGCGTTTGAACGCATCGGAAGGTGAATTTTGAGAGATTTTGATGTTATCGTAGTGGGGGCAGGACATGCCGGCTGTGAAGCGGCGCTTGCCACTGCAAGATTGGGGTGCAACACCCTTATGCTGGCTACCAACCTGGACACGGTGGCTTTTTTGGCGTGTAATCCCAGCATCGGAGGCACGGCAAAGGGGCAAATAGTCAAGGAAATTGACGCTTTGGGCGGAGAAATGGCGGTAAATGCCGACAAAAGCCTGCTTCAAATGCGAATGCTAAACAAGGGGAAAGGCCCCGCCGTGTACTCGCCACGAGCGCAGGTGGACAAAAATCTGTATCACGTAAACATGAAACAAACGGTGGAAAGCACACCCAACCTTCATCTTCGCCAAGGTGAAGCCGTTTCCGTAGTCAGAACCGACGACGGGTTTGAAGTTACCACGGCGGTGAACCTCACTTACAAGGCAAAAGCCGTAGTACTGTGTTGCGGCGTGTACCTCGACTCTCGCATAATAGTTGGGGAATGTGTGCGAAACTGCGGTCCGAACGGATTTGCCAATGCGCAGTTTCTCACCAAAAGCCTGGTCGATTTAGGCTTTACCGTGCGCCGTTTCAAAACGGGAACGCCTGCAAGGGTGCGTCTGCAAACAATAGACCTTTCCAAAACGGTGGAGCAACCGGGCGACGAATCCACGCCCTTTTCCTTCATGACGGAAAAACTTCCGGAAACAAAACGCAGTTGCTACCTCACCTATTCCACGGAGGAAACAAAACGCATAATTTTACAAAACAAACATCTGGCACCGCTGTACAACGGTTCCATAAACGGCGTAGGTCCACGTTACTGCCCCAGCATAGAAGACAAGGTGGTGCGTTTCAGCGACAAGCAACGTCATCAGATATTTTTGGAGCCGGAATCCTCCGACACCTGCGAATTTTACGTTCAGGGGGCGTCCTCTTCCATGCCTGCTTGGGTGCAGGAACAAATTTACCACAGCATCGAAGGGCTGGAAAATGTGGAAATTATGCGTGACGCCTACGCAATAGAGTACGATTGCATCGACGCAACGCAACTTGACGCAACACTTATGGCAAAACACGTCAGGGGCCTGTTTTTTGCAGGACAGATAAACGGAACAAGCGGTTACGAAGAAGCGGCGGCGCAGGGCATTGTGGCAGGAATAAACGCCGAACGGTACGTTCACGGCAAAACGCCCGTAGTTTTTCCCCGAGACAACAGTTACATCGGGGTGCTTGTGGACGACATCACCACAAAGGAAACTTTCGAGCCTTACCGCATGATGACCAGCCGTGCCGAACACCGCCTTGTGTTGCGACAGGACAACGCAGACTTCCGTCTTACGGAAATTGGCAAAGAGGTTGGGTTGGTAACGGAAAAACGCTACGGCAAATTTCTTCATCGCAAACAACAGTTGGAAAAGGCAATGTCGCAACTTAACACGTCGCTTTCGCCCAAAGTGTACGCACAGTTGTTTGAACAAAAGGGGGAAGTCAACACAAACGCAGGGCTGACCTTGGAAGAAATACTGCGTCGCCCCAACATTTTTGCAAAAGATTTGCAAACGCTGGGCTACTTTGAAGGTGTCGACGACGATATTTTGTACGAAGTGGATGTGGAATGCAAATACCGTGGCTACATTCAAAAAGAAAAGGAAGCCATTGCGCAGGCACAAAAATTGGAAAACAAGCCTCTTCCCGCCGACATAAACTACGACAAAATTGACGGACTTCGCATAGAGGCAAGACAAAAACTGCAAAAAATCCGTCCCGCAAACCTTGGACAAGCCGGAAGAATAAGCGGCGTTTCGCCGGCAGACGTGCAAATTCTCATCGTGTACCTTGCCCAAAACAAACTCGGTTGACAACATTTACGCAACCGTTTGCGTGTTTTTGATACAAAACGAGTCTAGGGTATTATAACAAACAAGAAAAAACCTTACTGTGTGCTTTGCACAGGCTTTTTAGATGTATCAACAACGCAAAAAAATTTTGCAAGTGTTTACAGGCAAATTTGAGGCGCCATCTCAACTCTTTTGCACAACGGTCTTGCAGACATTTTGTTGTGCCGGCTTGTTATACGATGTTTTTACCGAAAAGTAAAAAACGAAAACAGAAAAGCGTCTTTGAAATGGTTCGAAAAAACAAAGCGAACTTTTCCAAAAATGCAGGCAATGAAAATTTTTGCGACTGCCTTACAACGGTTGACAACATTTACGCAACCGTTTGCGTGTTTTTGATGCAAGACATGCGTTTGTAAGGAATTTTACACAACAAAACAACGGGAATTGACAAAAAGGAAAACATGAAAGACTTTATTTTTCAACAAACGGGCATTGCCCTGACGGGAGAACAGGAAAAGCAGTTGGAATACTACTGCGACTTTTTGCTGGAAGAAAACGAAAAGTACAACCTCACCGCCATTGCGGAAAGAGAAGCCGTGTGGGAAAAACACTTTGCCGACAGTATGTTGGGTAGCGTGTTTCTGAAAAAGGGCGTATCGCTGTGCGACATAGGCAGCGGTGCGGGATTTCCCTCGTTACCGTTGAAAATACTCCGTCCCGACATTGACGTAACGCTGGTGGACAGCCTGCAAAAACGCATAATTTTCACGCAGATGCTTTGCCAAAAGTTGGGTATTTCGGCAAACTTCTATCACCAACGTGCGGAAGATTTTGCAAAAACGAACCGTGAAGCCTTTGACGTTGCAACCGCCCGAGCAGTTGCGCCCCTACCTGTTTTGTTGGAATACACGGCGCAAATCGTGAAGGTTGGCGGTAGCATAGTGGCATACAAAACGGACTTGGAAGAAAGCCTCACGGCAAAAAACGCCTGCAAGGTGCTGGGATTGGTTCTTACAGACAGTAAAAACTTCACTTTGCCGGACGGAAGCAGGCGATGCATTTTGCAGTATGTCAAAAAAACACACACGCCGTTGCAGTATCCCAGGGGACAAAACAAACCCAGAAAATCGCCTTTGTGAGTTGTCTCTTGCAACAACCGTACGGTTGAGTTTTACAAAAAAACACGTTTTTGCTTTCAGAATTTTCGCTCACAAAGCCTTGTATTTTCAAGATTTTGTGCGCAAAACGCTTATACGTCTGCAAAAATTTGGTCAAAAAATAAAAAAGCACGCTGTAATTGCGTGCTTTTTGTTTTTGCAAGATTAACGAAAACTTTTGAAACGGTTGCAACTGCCACAGTTGTTTTCGCAACATGACGTTTGCCTTGTAGGCAGTTTGCACAAAGTCGGCATTGCCTGCGCTTTTAGAGGCGTTTTCATCTGCCATTCCGTTTGCGTTTCCGATTTTGCAACCTTTACTTATCTTCTTTTCTTGTCGCTTCTGTACACGAAGTTGAGGGTTTTTCTCGGCGCGTTGGGGGCGTTGAGAATGTCGCTTTGTTCCTTGGGGGAAACGACGATGTGTCTGTTGTTTCCCTGTCCCTCGCTTCCCGTGGTAACGTACTTGCTGTTTTGCAAAGCGGTGTGAATAATGCGTCTTTCGTAGGGATTCATGGGTTCAAGTTTCACAGCCTTGCCCGTGCGCTTAACCTTGGATTCCAAATTGGAAGCAAGGCGTTTCAAGGTCTTTTCCCTCTTTTCACGGTAGCCTTCGGTGTCGATTACCACACGGCGGAAGTTGCCGTGCTTGCCGTTGAGAAGCAAACTGCAAAGGTACTGCAATGCGTCCAGCACTTCGCCGTGCCTTCCGATAACGCTGTTTGCGTCCTGTCCGAAAATGTTGAGGCAAACTGCGTCTTCCTTTTCGTAAATTTGCACGTCGCAATCGGCGCAACCCATTTTTTCCAGCACGTTTTGCAAAAAGTCCTTTATTTTTTCTCCCTCGGCAGAAGTTTCGGTGGAAACTTCCGCTTGTGCAACGGAGGTAACGTCCTCCGTTACTGCGGTTTCAGAGTTGTCTTTTCTCATAATTACCTCATATAACTTGCTTTGCCGGATTTGTTCTTTGCTTCCTCCTTGGCAAAACTTCTGTCCACAATCTTTTCCACGGGTTTACGCAATGCAACGGTGGAAAGAATGCTCAAAGTGTAGTTTACCACCATGTAGATGGCAAATGCTCCGGTGTACATAAATCCGAAAATCGCCATCATAAGGGGCATCATTATCATCATTGTTTTGTTGGTAGTTGCCGTCTGAATGTCCTGCTGGGTGGGTTGTTCGGCCTTGTTTTTGCTCTTTTTGTCCAGATACTGCGACAAAAACATGGAAAGGAAGGAAAGCCCGATGGAAAGCAGAGGCAAAATCATAAGCCCGTTCCATGCGCCGTTTTTCCCACGGATGCCCGTTTGCAACACTGCGCTGCGAATAAGTTCGTAGTGAGTAAGTCCGCTGTCCACGCCGAATTCGCTCATGTCAACCGTTGCGCTGAATCCGTTTGTGCTGTCGTTGTAGGCAGGCATTACGGACACCCACGTGTCGGGCTGCCAAACGTTCTGAATCCACAGCCAACTTTCGTGGTTGCCGATGTAGTACTCTTTCACCTTTTCCAAAGAGGCGTTGCGATAGGTTTCGCAAAATGCCACTCCGTACTTGTTTTCAAAGTGGTCGATGCCCACAATGTAGGCATTTGTCTGCTTTTTGTACTCGTTGGTTTCCTGACTGCTTTCAAACACCGTGTTGTATTCGTTTTGCAGATAGTCCCACTTTTCGCCGCCTTCCTGTTGTACAGTGGTGTAGTAGGCTTCGTAGTAGGTGTCGGAAAGTCCCTGAAAGTTCTTCACGCTGCTGTAGGTGGAGTAATCACGCAAGCCGGCAAACATTACAAAGAAAATGACCATGGAAATTATCATGGGCAAGCAGGAGGAAAACATGGAATAACCCGCTTTTCCGTACACCTTTTTCTTTTCTTCGTTTGCACGGGGCGTATTTGCTCCGTAACGTTTGTCAATTTCCGCAAGCAAGGGTTGCATTTGTTTGTTTTTCTGCGTCATCTTGCGAGATGCCACACGCTGCCAGATGTCCAACGGCAATGTTACCAACTTCAAAAACAGCGTGAATACAACAACCGTCCAGCCGTAGTTGCCAATCCAGCCGTGCATCAGTTTGACCAACTTGCCCATTACGCCGAGGTTTGCCTCGGTGTAGTTGAAGTAGTCGGCTTTTTCCGTCTGACAACTTGCCAGCACAAACACGCAAAGCAATGCAAACAGCATTACAAGCGCAAAAATTTGCTTTTTTCTTTTCATTGTTACTCCCACAAATCCATCAAACAAACCACTTCATATTTCCCCTGAGGTTTGTTGGCACAGGGTCGAAACCACCCTTTCCCCACGGGGCGCAACGCAAAAGACGCAAAAAAGTCAGCCAACTTCCCTTGAAAAAACCGAAAGACCTGTACGCTTCCATGGAATACACCGAACAACTCGGCGTGTAGATACATGTCTTTTTGCCCTTCCAGCGGGAGAAGGTGGCTTTGTACACCTTCAAAAGAAAAATTGCCACGTGTTTCACAGTAACAAATCCGCCTTTTGCAACAGTTTTTGCATGCTTTCGCATATTTGCGCAAAGGCGTACTCTTCCTTTTTGCGAGGCACAAACACCAGGTTGTAACCTTCCTTTACTTTGGGCATAAACATCGACGCCGCAGCCTTCATCTGACGGCGTATTCTGTTTCGGCTTACTGCGTGTCCGTACTTTTTGCTTATGGAAAAGCCTGCCTGCGACAATTTTTTGTTGTTTTTGCAGTACAGCAACACAATGTATTTGTCGGCTACGCTTTGCGCATGCTTGTAGACGTAGTTGTATTGATAGTTCTTTTTAAGCCTGTAAATAGACTTCAAGTTTCTGCCCCGAAATCAGGCGGAAAGAGAATGACGACCCTTGTTTCTTCTTCTTGCAAGCGTTCTTCTGCCGCCGGTTGTCTTCATTCTTGCACGGAATCCGTGAACTTTGCTTCTTTGTCTTTTCTTGGGTTGATAGGTTCTTTTCATTTTGGTTCTCCTTATTTCTGCACAAAAAATTGTGCGTTGTAGTAGTAAAAAAAGCATTTCGGCGGTAAAGACACACACTACCACCATAGCATTCACCCTATTTTATCAAATACACAATTCAAAGTCAAGTGTTTGCAACGCACACGCCTGCCTTTGACGGGCAAAGGTTGCCTTATTTTTTGCCGTTTTTTCCAAAACGCCGTTTTCCAAGCGTTGTACAATGTTTTTCCTTATCATTTGATAATTATTGTCAAAATTTTTGCCAAAAAGTATTTTTCCATTGCCGATAGCCGCTGCGGATATTTTTACAAAAAGACTTTTTACAATGCGGTTGCTTTTTTGACGTTATTTTCTTGCTTGTGTAATTTATTTTTGATATAATTTTGTAAATTATTGTTTAATAAAATTTTATCAAGTATCAATCTGGCAACGGACGGAGATTTCTGTTAAAACACAAACGGGGGGGTAAACGCAATGTCTTTACGTGACGATTTGGTAAATCAGCAAAAGGAACAAAGCCAAAAGAACCGAGAAAAGGCAAAAGAGGAAAAAGCCCTTTCTTTGCAACGGGAACAAAACTACAAACAGCAAAAGGCGCAACTGCAAAAGCAGAAGGAGGACGCCTTCGACGCTTTTGCCCGTCAGGTCAAAGAGGGACACGTTCCCGACGAATGGGTGAAACTGTACGACGGTTACGTGGAAAAAATAAAGGAGCACATTCTGAAAGGAAATCTCTCTTTCCACTTCAAAGACGCCGTTTCGGCAGATTATTACCAAGAAAAGGCTTCCGTCAACAAGGGCAAAAACAGCGTCGTTACTCTCATGAACGACTACCTTACAAAACGCCTCAAACAGGACGGTTTTTCCTCGGCAAAATTCCGCCTTGTGGACGAAATTACCTACTACGCCACGGATCAGGACTACGCCGACCAACAGGCAAGGCAGGAAATAAACGACGCCAAGGCGCAGGCAGATTACGATAGTGCCTGGAACAACTGGTACAACTACGACACCGGGGGAAGAGCGCCTTTGCAATCGGACTTCAAGCCCAAGCAAGCGAAACTCGTTAAAACGGGGAAGAGCACAACTACTACTTTGTGGTGAGCGGAAGTCTGTACCGCAAAAGCAGCGGCAAAGAGGTGGATACCGACACCGACCTGAAAATTCACGGCATTTTCGCCGCCGTTTTCGGAGTGCTTTTCGGTATTTTCGGATTTGCCTTTCCCTTCATTTTCCCGCCGGAAAAAACTTTGCCCGTCATCGGGTTCGGATTCGGCAATCCCATTGCTTCCTTTTTCATATTTTTGATTGCGGGGGAAATTTTTGCCGCCTTTGCTGCGTTTATCGTAAACTGTTTCCGCCACATGAGGGACGCCGTCAACAAAAAAAGGCGTGTTCTTTCCGTCGTGGTGGTGTCGCTGTTTTTGGTGTGCGTAATCGCAGGCGGAACGGCCTTTGCAACGCTGTTTCCCTTCAGCAAATTGACCGTTGACGGCGTTACTTATCAGGTAACGGAAAACTGGAAGGAATACGAAGTAACAGCCATCGACGAAAACCTCACCGAAGTTACCGTCAGCACAACATTGAGAGGACTTCCCGTGCGACAGGTAGAGTGGAAAAACTTTGAACAGGTCAAAACCTTGTACATAAAGGGAACGGACATCAAAAGATTTGTAAGTTACGATCGCATGCCTTCCAAAATCGTTCTTGAGGAAGGTCTTACGGAAATTCCTGACAGCACTTTCAGCAGGTCCGACATTGTAGAAGTCGTGTTGCCTTCGACAATTACAAAAATCGGAGACGGAGCCTTTTACAACTGTACCAACCTGAAAAGGATAAACTTGGGCGACAACCTTAACTTTGTGGGCGAATCGGCGTTTAAAGGTTGCGTTTCCCTTGAAGAATTGTACTTGGGACACAGTTTCCAAACATCCTACGTGTCCTCTTTTTCAGGATTGAGCGGTTTGAAAAAAGTAATATTAAACTGCAACAACGTGCCAGGTAACGAAACTATGCAGTATTCTTGGTACCTTTTAGACACAAAAACCGCCAACGGCCTGGAATTTGTGATAGGAAAAGACGTGGAAGTCGCTACCTATTTCAATTTGTTTGAACACCATGGCTCCGTCAACGAATTTAACACCGTTTCCACCGTAACATTTGAGGACGGATGCAAAGTCAGGGAACTTGACGGAACTTTCCGTGGTTTTTACAATCTGACATCTGTCGTGTTGCCCGAATCCGTCAAAAAAGTCGGGAAAAGCACCTTCGAGCAGTGTCAATCGCTTGAATCAATCGACCTGTCCGGCGTTACGGAATTGGACACGGAAAATCTTTTTACAAATTGCCACAGTTTGAAATCCGTTATACTTCCCGATAATCTTACGAAAATAGGACCGTACATGTTTTCAAACTGTAAATCGCTAGTTTCATTAACAATTCCGCAAAGCGTAACCGTCATAGGTGAAAACGCCTTTTCCCAATGTGCCATTGAAACTATTGTTCTGCCTCAAAATCTTACAGAGATTGGAACTAAGGCTTTCTACATTACCGACTTAAAAGAAATATTCATTCCAAAAAGCGTAACGTACATCGGAGAAGCGGCTTTCGTTGCTTTTACTTTCAATCAGTTAAATGTGTATTGCGAAGTAGATTCAAAGCCCGAAGGCTGGCATGACGATTGGGCTCAAGATAACTACCATATAGACATTCTGTGGGGACAGGATAAAACGTGATAAACCATCGAACAAATTTGTCAATGTAAACTTACTGTTGCAAATTTTTGCATACGGTACATGTTTTATTTGCATTTTTTCAAAAACCGTCTGTTTCAGAACTTTTACAATTGCGTTAAAAAAGCAAGGGTGTTTGCCCTTGCTTTTTATCTGTTGTAAATTCTGTGGAATACACGGGCAAACGGGTTATACGATGTCTGCCCTTGCTTTTTATCTGTTGTAAATCTTGTCCCTAATGTCCTTGACCTGCGACGCCAAAAAATCGTTGTTTTTCACGTCCTCGCTTATTTTGTCCCTTGCGTGCATGACGGTGGTGTGATCCCTTCCGCCAAAGTACTCGCCTATGGAAACAAGGGGCACGCTTTGCCCCAGAATGTCGCAAATGAGGTAGATGCAAATCTGACGGGGAACGACAATTTCTTTGTTTTTCTTTTTGCCCACAAGTTCTTCCTTTTTGACGTGGAAGTATTCACAGGTAGCGTTTACTATGTGGTCGATGGTGATTATGTCGCTTGTCGCTTCGGCGTAATCTCTCAAAGCGTCGTTGACGATGTTCATGTCGTTGGGGTCGCCTCCGACAAGTGTGGAGTAACTGATTATGCGGTTTAACATTCCTTCCATTTCACGTATGTTGTTGGTTATTTTTTCCGCAATGAGGCTAAGCACCCTGATGTTGACGTTGTATCCCTTTTGACTGCACTTTTTTTGCAAAATGGCAATTCTCGTTTCCAGGTTGGGGGGTTGAATGTCGGCAATAACGCCCATGGCAAAACGGGTGCGCAACCGTTCTTCAATCTTTATTTCCTTTGGGGGACGGTCGCTGCTGAGAATAATCTGCTTGTCCGAAAGGTACAATTCGTTGAAAGTGTGGAAAATTTCCTCCTGCGTGCCTTCCTTGTTTGCCAAAAACTGCACGTCGTCCATCATCAGCACGTCAAGTTTGCGGTACTTGTCCCTGAACACCTTTTTGGCGTTGGGGTTGGATGTGTCGTGAAGCGACTCGATAAATTCGTTCATAAATTGGTCGCAGGTAACGTACATTATCTTTTTTTCGGGGTAGTTGCGTTGCAGACGGTTTCCTATTGCGTGCATCAGGTGGGTTTTTCCAAGACCCACTCCTCCCCACAAAAACACGGGATTGTACTTGGTGCCGGGATTGTCCGCCACCGCCCTTGCCACCGCTTCGGCGTACTCGTTGCTTTTGCCCACAACAAAGTTTTCAAAGGTGTACTGCGAAATGAAGTTGGTTTTTTCTTCCACTACGGAAATGTAGTTGGCGCTGACGGGAATGTCCACTTCCTTTTCCACGTTGCCTACGTTGGGAAGATCCTTTTCCGTGATAATTTCTATGTCCACAATGGAAGGGAAAACGACGTTGGTGCAACTGCGCAAAATGTCCTTGTAATTGTTGTCCACAATGTTTTTCACTGCCCTTGTTTCGGCAAGCAAAATAAGCCTGTCGTGGTACAGCCCGACAGGTTGAAGTGTGTTGATGTACAAATCGTAAACAAGCGTTTGTACCTTTGCTTCCGCTTCCAGCAGAATGTTGTTCCAAATTTGATTCAGTTTCAGCATAGTACTTTTATTATACACTTTGTCGGCAAGTTTTGCAATGATAAAACTCCTTTTTGCCGTCAAAATACTTTTGGCAAGGCGAATTTATTGCCGTTCACCTTTCGTGCTTTCCTTTTGCCTGTTTTTCAAGTAATTTTCCGTTGCAGAAACGTTACATTTTACGCAAAAGGGAAGGCGTTCGGTGGAAAATTTTTGTTAGCATGCATGTTTTTGCAAATTTCGCAAGAAAAATTGTTCAAACACCGTTTCGGATCTGCCGTTTGCAAACGCCAGACATTTTGCCTTTTTACCGATTGCAAAGTTTTTTACTTTTCAAAATGCATTTCGTTTGCTTGCAAAGGCAGTTTTTCCCTTTGCGGTGTTTCTAAACTCAACGTAACGTGTAAACTGCCACCAACTCGGGATTTTCCTTTCTTTCTTTTACCGTTTCCCGACAAAATTCTATTGACTTTTCTTCCAAAACGGTTTCCAGAAACACCAGGAAAATGCCCATGTCTATTTTGTTGAAGTGTGCCGCAAGCACCCGTGAAAGAGGATTCAACGTGCTTTTTAGGCGAAACACTTTAATGACGTTGTCCGTTTGTTCCACCCGCCACGGCTGACTGTTGCAGGCGCTGGGTGCCAAAAATGCGTCGGAAAGTTCCTCACCGTGCAGACCTTTGTACATTTTTTCTACACCGTTTCTCAAAAACTCGTCCTTTTTCGTACGGAAGTCTTCCTTTCGGCATTTTCCGAAACACATCATTATTGCAAACTTCATGCCTTCCTTTTCCTGCGGACACTTGCCCCAGCCGTACCAACAGCACCCGATATCCAGCGACGCCAAAAACAAATCCAACTGTTCCAGCATGTAGCCGGCGTTTTCCCTCCAACGGGGTTTTTCCTCGCTGTAACACAACACGCAGTACTGTGCGTTCCACTTGCAATTTGTGTTTTTCCTTTCGGTAATTTCAATTTCCACCTTTATTCCGTCGCACAGGCTTTTCAACAGGGGGATTTGTTGCTGAATTTTTCTCATTTCTTCGGCGGAAACGCTGAGGCTTTCGTCGTATTTGCGCACGGACTTCCGACGTGCAAGTTGTTTTGCGTATTCTTTCATTTTTCACCTTTTTGTATAGAATATCACAGCAAAAATGCCCTTGTCAACAACCGTTACCGACTGCAACTTTGCAAAAAATTTTTCCTTTGCCGTTTGTTTTTTCTCTTTTGGGAAACACTTTCACAAAACACATTGAAAGACACCTTGTCTTGAAGGAGCAAACAATGAATCTTTTGAAAAGTCAAACATTTGTCAATCTTGCAAAGGCCTTTGCGGGGGAAACGCAGGCTCGCACACGCTACGAATTTATGGAATACGGAATGAGAAACGAAGGCTACAAAGCCATGGCGGAAATTGTGGACACCGTTGCCTATCAGGAATTCAACCACGCACGCATGTTCTACACCTTTTTGCAAAAGGCGGACAACGCCCCCATTAAAAACGTAGAAATATGCACAGGCTACCCCTTCAAGCAAAAATGGGTAATTTTGGACAACCTCAAATTTGCCGCCGAAGACGAAAAGGAAGAAGCGACGGTAATCTACCCATCTTTTGCCCTCACTGCCAAAGAGGAAGGTTTCACGGAAATTGCCGCTTTGTTCGATATGACGGCAAAGGTGGAAGAAGCGCACGAAAAACTGTTCAGAGAACTGTACACGCAACTTAAAGAGGGTACTTTGTACAAAAAACAAAAGCCCGTGGAATGGGTGTGCGCCGATTGCGGCTACCGTCACACGGGAAACGAGCCTTGGCAGATTTGTCCCGTTTGCAAGGCAAAGCAAGGCTCTGTAATGCTTCATTTGTAATTTGCGACAAACTTTCTTAAACGGACACTACCCCAAACTTTTTACAGACAAATTTGGGCAGGGCAGTTTGTATTAAAACAACTTTTTTGTGCGGCTTTTTCCACCAAAAAAGTTGTTTTTTTTCGCTTTTCACAACTTTTTTTGCAAAAGTACGATGAAAATTTTTTCTGCCTGTATTGCAGGCGGTAACGGCAGAGTGAAAGTCGGTATTTTGCTGCAATCGCCTGTTGAGGCGGTTACTTTGTCAGAAGACATGTTTTTACTGCCGTTTTGTTGTTTTTTGTCGGAAATTGTTTGTTTTTCGTAATTTTTACGCACCTTTACACACAATTTTTCTTTTTTGTCGTTTTTTGTCGTGTTTTTCAAATGCTTTTTCCTCAGTATTGTTTTTGTATTTGTTTATGAATAATTCCCTTTTGCTATTTTTTCGTGTTTTACAAAATGTTTTTGCATGCATTTTTTCTTGTTGCAACTTTGTTTTTATAATTGTAATATCTGCGTTACTTTTAGTCCTTTTTTATTACAGGAAAGTTTTGTAAACGTTTTTTTCAAACGCATTTACACGAAAACGCTTTCTTTTACTTTTTGTCGATTATTATAAATGTTTTTTTTGCAATTTTTTTTTGTTGCGATTTTGTTTTTATAATTGTAAATGCAGACGTTACTTTTTTCCTATTTCTCAGTAAAGGTTTGTTCAAACGCTTTTTTTTTGCCACAAACTCTTGTTTTTTTGTTGTGTTTATCAAAATGTTTTTGCCTGCATTTTTTTCTTGTTGCAACTTTGTTTTTTATTCTTGTAATGTCTGCGTTACTTTTCCCCTTTTGTTACAGAAAGATTTTTGGCTGATTTTTCAACCGCATTTTCACCGAAAACTGCTTACTTTTTGCCTTTTTGCGGCATTTCGCTAGCCGTGCATGTACATTGCAAGAAATTCCCTCTTGTCGTTTTTTTTGCAATTGTCGTTTTTTTTACAACTGTAATTTCGTTTTTGTACGACAGATATTTTTTTACAAGTTATTATCAAAAATAAAAAATTTTCACATTAAAAATGCCGTAACAACTGTTTTTTTTCACGGTCATCACGGCAATTTTATAAGTTTTTATGTTTTTCTTTACACAATTTGTTTTACTGGAAGAATGAAGTACAACACTTCGTCGCTGTTGTTTATCGTTATCACGCAACTGTTGTGTTGGGCAAACTGCATTTTTATGGCTTCGGCGTTTATCACTTTAAGGCAGTCGTTGAGGTACTTTGCATTGTAGGCGCAACGCACGTCCTTGCCCGTCAGAGAAATGGCAATGTTTTCCTTTGCCGTGCCGTATTGGCTGGTGGAAGAAATGTTCATGTTGTATTCCTCTATGTCCAGCACGACAAGGTTGTTTTTGTCACCACGGGACATGATGGAAGCGGTGTTCAGCGAACGCTCGAAGTTTTCTTTGTTTACAAGCAGCGTGGACACAAATTCCTTGGGAATTATGTTGTCGTAACGGATGTACTGTCCGCTGACAAGCAAGCGTGTTTGCAGGCGAGTGTTGGCAAGCACTACCGAAAGATAGTTCTTTTCCACAAACACTCGCAAAAGGTTTTCGCTGTCTTCCAACAGTTTGGACAGTTCCGAAAGACTTCTTGCGGGAATGGTGGCGGAAATGTTTTCCGCCTTTTCTTCCAAAGCCTTTTTGCTCATTGCAAAACGGTAGCCGTCGGTGGCAACCGCAGTCAGAGTGTATCCGTCAGCCTCGAAAAACACGCCTTTAAGCATGGGACGGCTGTCGTCGGTGGCTACGGAAAAAATAACGTTGTTTATTATCTCTTTCAGGTTTATTTCCTGAATAGTAAAGTAACTTTCGTTGCTTATCTCTTCAATTTCGGGGTAATCTTCCACGTTCATCGTGGTGATGTTACATTCGCTTCCCGAAGTGGAAATGGTAAGTCTGTTGTCTTCCGTTTCCAACGAAACTTCCGTGTCGGTGCCGGCAATGTTGCGGATGTAATCGCCAAACACTCTTCCCGGAACAAGCATCGCACCTCCGACAATAACGTTGGCGTCCACGGTTTTTTCTATTGCAAGGTCTTTGTCGGTGGCAAAAAAGGTAAGTTTGTCGTTTTCCGCAGTAACTTTGATGCATTCCAACACGGGAGCGACATCTCTTGCAGGCAATGCCTTGGATACCTTGGAAATTGCGTCGTTCAAATCCAGACTGTTTACAATAATTTTCATATACCTCTCCTTTGGTGCAGTGCGTCCTTGTTCAATGATACTTTTCTTCTGGTAGTAGCAGTATCAGGGGGTGTGAAAATGTGTACAACCCTTGTTTTTCCCTCGTCCGTTACAACATTTTGAAAAATTCAGGCAGGCTTGTCCCATATCTAGTGGTATGTCTAAAATAATTTGTGTGGAAAACCTTGCCCGTTTTTCCGTGTACGGTGTAGAAACAATGTGGATATCCACATTCCGCCGTGTAAAAAGTCCCCGACGTTGAAGAAAACTTCTTCGGACGCCTTTTTAGTACTTAATAATTATACTATAAATACAGCCAAAAAGCAAGACAAATTGCAAAATCGGCAAAAAGAGGAAAACATTTTTTTGCGGAAATCAACCTGTTGAAGAGGGAAAAATCCCGCAAAGAAAATGACACGAAAACAACAAAACCGAAAGGTAAAAGAAAAGCAAAACGGTGCATAAAAAAGCGGTAAGACAAAAAATGTTGCAAAAATCTTGAACGATGGCACAAAATATGGTAAAATAACTAACAACACAAAACAAAAGGAGAATAGTATGAGCGTACTTTTAATTGACGCAGACGGCGAATTGTGGTACACACGTCAGGAACAACTTGGCGTAGACTACATCAAAATGCCCTATGCCTACAACGATGAAACCTACTACTACGACCTGGGCAAAAACACCGATTTCCGCAAGTTTTACGACGCAGTGAGAAGCGGTGTGATACCTACTACGATGGCACTCAACCCGCAGGAATACGTAGAAATATTGGAACCCTACTTCCAAAAGGGCGAAGACGTGCTGTACGTCAGTTTTTCCCACGCAATGAGCGGCACCTTCGGACACCTCGAAACGGCATTGAAACAGTTGAAGGAAAAGTATCCCGAAAGAAAATGCACCGTTTTTGACACCAAAGGAATTTCTTTGGGTGCGGGAATTCAAATGGAATACGCCGCCGAACTTAAAAACAGAGGCGCAACAGACGAGGAGATAGTTGATGCGCTGAAAGACTTCACCGACAGGGTGGCGGTGTACTTTGTAGTGGATGACCTCATGCATCTGAAACGTGGCGGACGTCTTTCCGGTTTTGCCGCATTTGCAGGCACCATGTTGCAACTGAAACCCATTCTCACCTTCGACAAGAAGGGAAGCCTCACTGTATTGCAAAAGGTTTCCGGCAAAAAGCAGGCGCTGAAAGTAATTGCCGACAAGGTAATAAAGGATCTCACTGGCACGGCGTACAACGTGTACGTTGTGGATGCCGACGTTCCCAAAGAGGGCGACATGGTTGCCGATATGATAAAGGAAAAAAGGCCGGATGCCAAAGTCGTGCGTCAGACGGTAGGTCCCGTCATCGGAGCACACTGCGGCCCCGGTACAATAGGCGTTATTTTCATTGCCGACAAACGCCCCATTCCGTTGGAGAAAGAGGAAAATGAGTAACATCATCGTTAAGGAAATCTCCTCCAAAAAGGACAAGCACAAATTTTTCAAATTTCTGATTGACCTGTACAGCGACAATCCGCACGCTTCACCCAATTTGTACATGGACGAGTTTGCGGAGTTTGACCCTCAAACAAACGACGCCTTCCGTTTTTGCGAGTGCAAAATGTTTCTGGCGTACCGCAACAACAAAATTGTGGGCAGAATTGCCGGCATCTGGCACAAGGGCGTCAACCAAAAAAACAACGTCAAGCAGTTGCGTTTCACCCGTTTCGACGTGGTGGACGACTTTGAAGTAACCAAGGCGCTGTTTTCCAAGTTGGTGGAGTGGGCAAAAGAAATAGGCATGGAAGAAATAATCGGTCCCATGAGTTTTTCCGACCTCAACGAAGAGGGTATGTTGATAGAAGGTTTCGACAAGGACAGTACCTACATCGAAATTTACAATCACCCCTACTACGTAACGCACATGGAAAAACTTCACGCCTACAAGGTGGTGGATTGGAACTGCTACGTCATCAAAGTGCCGCAACAGTACGACGAAAGGCTTACACGAATTGCAACGCATGTTGCAAAACGCAACGGCTACGAAATAGCCGACGTCAAACAAATGGCGAAGGAACGTGGACAAAAGCGTCTGAAAGACATCATGATGCAGTGTCTGACAGTGCTGGACGAAGCGTTTGCCGATTTGTACGGCACAAGCCCGTTAAACGAAAAGCAAAAGCAGCGTGAAATGGAAACGCTGTTGCAGGTATTTGTGCCGGAACTTGCCTGCGCCGTAATGAAGGACGGCAAAGTGGTGTGCTACGGATTTTGTATGCCTTCCATGCTCAAAGTACTGCAAAAAGGGCGTGGACGTATTTTCCCCTGCGGAATAATTCCCTACATTCAGACAATGACGCATCCCAAGGTTGCCGACATGATGTCGGTGGGAGTAACTACCGAACACAAAAAGTTGGGAGCCGTTTCCATAGTAATGGATGAAATTTTGCGTGGATGCATCAAGTTGGGGGTGGAGTACCTTGAAACGGGTCCCGAGTTGGAAGACAACCTCAACGTTCAGAACCTCTGGAAAAACTACGACAGAAAGTTGGTAAAACGCCACCGCTGTTGGGGAATGAAAGTGGAAAATCTGGACAAATTGCTGAAAGAGTAAAAATTGGAAAAAACAGAAAATAACCCCGCACCGAAACACAGTGCGGGGTATTTTTTACAAAACAAATGTTGAATGTTTCTGCTGAAACATGTTTGAATGAAAAGGTTTTCAGGGGCAACGGTTGAAAAGAACGTTTTTGCGTAACAGAAAATTATCTGCAAAACACAACGGAAAATTGTTGAAAAGGTTAGACAGTTTGCAAAAAGTTTCAGAAAGTGGCACCGTTTTATGCGTAAAAAGGGAAGAAGTTTTGTGGCAAAAAACAAAAGGTCTGTCTGTTTTCAAAAGATAAAATAATGCTTTTTAGTAAAAAAGAAGGCTTGTGGTTGAATAAGGTTCAACAAAAATGCCATTTTCCGTGCAAATTATTCTTTTTCAATTACCGATTTTGAAAGAAAAATCAGGTATCGACAAATGGTTAAAAAACGACCTTTTAGTTTGCGAAAGATAAAATAATACCTATCGAAAAACATAATGCGTTTGCTTGAATAAGGTTCAACAACAACGTGCTTTTGCTTTCAGGTTGTTTTTTTGCAACTACCGATTTTGAAAGAAGCAGGCTTTGACAAATGGTCAAAAACCGACCTTTTAGTTTACAAAAGATAAAATAAAACCTATCGAAAAACATAATGCATTTGCTTTAATAAGGTTCAACAACAACGTGCTTTTGCTTTCAGGTTTGTTTTTTTGCAACTACCGATTTTGAAAGAAGCAGGCTTTGACAAAATTCAAAAACAAAAATTTGTCTGCAAAAAACTCGCACAAAAAACCAACTATCAGGCAAAAGATAAAAAACAATCAAAAAAGCCGTAAACACACTACAACTGCGGCAACATTAAACATTTGTTAAATGTTTGACAAAGCCTTTTCTTTGGTGTAAACTGAGGCAAAAGCCCCGTGAGGGCAACTCGGAGAAACAAATGAATAAGAAAGAATGGTTTCGGGCTTTGAAATTTACTCTGTTTTCCGTATCCGCAGGAATAATACAAATTTTGGTGGACACGTTGCTGTTGGAAGTGTTCGGCTTTGGCGAAAAAGGATTGGCATGGCTTGCCTATCTTGTAGCGTTGGTGGCGTCGGTGGTGTGGAATTTCACCTTCAACCGCAAGTTTACCTTCAAATCGGCAAACAACGTGCCTGTTGCCATGCTGAAAGTTGCAGGCTACTACCTCGTGTTCACGCCTCTTTCCACGTGGTGGACGGATTACTTCGTGGAAACGCTTTACGTAAACGAATACATTGTGCTTGCAGTAACAATGGTAATAAACTTCGTAACGGAATTTTTGTATGACAAATTTGTCGTTTTCCGTGGAAGCGAGGACACCAACGACTTGGCAAAAAAGCAGGCGGAACAACAAAAGCAACAAGGCACGGCGGTAGCGGCGACGGTGAAAAACCAAGTTGCATGCACCACGGCGCAAAGTAGTGAAAACACTTTGAAAGAACCAGCAACGAAAGTTGAAAGCAGCGAAAAAGACGACTAGCACAATAAAAACGGTCAAAAAGCAAAAAACGAATCTTTCGCCGATAATTTTTGTGATAAAAGATAATTTTTGAAATTCACCGTTGAAAGTGTACCCCACTAGTAACGTAACAGACCTGTTTCAAGGAAGGCATGTTGTAAAACACAAAGTTTTAGCATGTAACAAATTTTTCACTACGGTTGCAAAAATTCAAGACAAACACGGCAAAATATCGTTTGAAAAACGGTGTTTTTTCGTGTGGTGAAAGTAAACGGTTGCTAAAAAGAAGTTTCATTGGTAAAAGGTCAGTTAACGGTTGTGAAAATTCAAAACATCGGCTTTTTGACGCTCATTTGTTCAAATGTACAACCACAAATAGCGAACCTGCGGTAAAAGCAACGGCACTTGTTAAAAACGAAAGATAAAAACGCCGAAAAAACTGTCCGAAAAGCGTACAAACAAATCGATACGCAAGGAACAAGCAAAAGACGCAAGGCACTTAATTCAGTTTCAACAACAGGCAAAAAGGCTACACTAAAAAAGCAAAAGTGTACCAAGAAAAAAGCGTGAGCAGTCAAAGTGTTTGACAACACGTTTTGCAGTTGATATAATAAAACCGCTCAACACGGAGGCATATCGAAGCGGTCACAACGAGGCGGTCTTGAAAACCGTTTGGGTGAAAGCCCACGGGGGTTCGAATCCCTCTGCCTCCGCCAAAGTGCGGCTTGCCTGAAAGTCGCAAACAAAAGGACACCACAAAACGGTGTCTTTTTTATTTGCTCCGTATTGCTTCGCCGCACAACAGGCTTCGGCAGAGGGACAACGAAATAATGTGACGGGATTGTTGCACAATCTCTATTCCGTCGCAACAAAGTTGAGTTTTATAAAATTTCCCCTTTGAAAAGATAGGCGTTATTTGTTTTAGCAAACGTTACTGTTTTGTCAAAATAGTAGACACTAAGATGCATAAGGTTTGTCAGTAGTTGAAATACATTTTGTACTTTTGTAGTTTGGGTGATAGAAGAAAATACGGAAAAATTAAATACGTATTAATGAAATTTTGCATAAATATTGACAAGCACGCACAAATGTAATATGATTTTCATAACTATTCTAAAAGCAAATGCATATTCAAAAGAGGGGGAAATTATGGCAGAAAACAGTTTGGTATTGGAAAAAGAACGCCTTGCGCAGGAACTTTCCATAGGGTACAAGTACTTTGGTAATTTGCACAAAACAGAAGAACTGTACAAAAAGGCGAAGGGGGAGTATTCTCAAAAAAAATTGAAATAAATAAACGTAGTTGTTATCCAAAGTACAACAGCATGGCAGACGTGATTAAAAACGGGAAGGTTGTTGACATTACAAAACTTAAAGCATTGTCTGTTGGCAAATCAATACAGATTGAACAGAAAAAAAGAGAAGAAAAAAGTATAGAGGAAAAAATTGAACAGATAGAGCATGATATCAAAAAAGAAAAAGCAAAGTGTGTTAGACAAACAATAAAAGCATGGATTGCCGTTTTGATATGGGTAGCCATATTGGTTTTTTCAATCGTTTTTTTCACAAACGTCGAGTTCAGTCAAGCAGTGTTAAAAAATTTAACAGGTGTTGTTAAAGTTCTTGCTGTTATTGGAGTGATAGTAGCTTTTTTGGCAGATATAGTAGCTATATTTTTTTTTATTGGTTAAAAATGGTGAAATTCTTGACTTTTCTAAACTAATACTATTAAATTTAAGAAAAAATTCATTTATAAAAGGAAAAGAGCAAGAAAAAGCATCATTGCAGAAGAAAAAAGAAACATTGTTTGACATTTCAATGGAAACGATACTGGAAAAAACACCTGACACCCAGTTAATTAACCTAGTACAAGAAAACGACCCGGATGTTTATGTGAAAATAGAAGAAATTTACAATAAAGACAGAAAAGAGTATCTGGAAAAGAGCAAAGAGTTAAGCAACGAAAAACAACAGGAAAAAGAGAAAGCGTACAACCCCGTAAAAATTGCCAACGAAACGCTGAATTATTTCAAAACCGATATGCTCAAAGAAATACGCAACTATCTTACGGTGATACCGTTGGACTACTTCAACGAAGAAGCGATAACGGGCATGTTGTACTACTACACCAACAAGCGTGGCGACACGATAAAGGAACTGATAAACCTGTACGAAAACGAAAAGTTCAAAGAAAAACTGCTGGGCAGCATACAGCAAAACACGAGGACTATGCAAAGCATAGGCAAAGTGGTGGTAACTCAACTGCAAACCATTTCCAACAAAATGAACTCTTTGCAGATGGAACTGAAAGCCATGCAAAATTCGTTGGAAGAAGTTTCCCGTTCCAATTTGGCAAATGCGTACTCGGTGCTTTCGGTAATGCAAAAGCAGCTGGAAACGCAACAGGAACAGTACAGACAGTACGAAGAAACGGCAAAAATAAACAGTCAGTTGGATTCCGTCTACAAAAATCTCACCGTCGCAATCGACGGAGAGCCGGTGGACGTAAAAATTTACGGCTGAAAAACATAACTGCACAAAGTAAGAACGCATGCACAATATGCGTTCTTTTTTTGCACGAAACACGACGGAATGTTTGACAAAAGATAGTTTTCCCGTAAACTCAAACGTCTTTTGGTAAAACAGTGCAAACGGCTGTTTTGCAAATAAAATGTGTGTACCGTCAAAAAAACGTGGGGCTGTTTGCCGTTTTCGAAAGGCACGGCGAGTTATGCCACAAAAAAGGCTTGCCTTAAAGTCGTAAACAAAAGGACGCCGAAAGTCGGGCGTTTTTTTGTTTTTTCCGTATTGTTTCGCAAAGTCATTTTACGCCATAAACAAAAAGTAAAAATGTTCCGGAAGTTTTTTCAAAAGTCAAACCAAAGAGCAGCCTTTGATAAAAGCAAAAAATAATGTGCAATGTTATTGAAATAACAAAAAAATACTGTTATAATATTATTCAAAATAAACAAAAACATTTATACAAAAACAAACAGGGAGGTAATATGTTCAGAATATTTGGCGAAAAAACACCTGCGCAAAGAATACGTCAGGCAGAAAAATCCACTCAGATTTTGCGTGAAAAACGTAGTAAACTCAGTCCTATTTCAGACGAGAAAAAAATTTGGAAAATAAACAATAAGATTCATGCCAATAAGGTTGAAAAAAGCATAGCGTACAAGGAATTGGAACAGCCGAAAAGGGAAACAAGAAAAACCAATAATAATATACTTGTAAAAATCGGCAAAACAGATAAAAGCAAACAAATTCATTTTCACGGTCATTATCATTCTCATAAAGATAAATAGAATCAACAGGAAAAACTAAAGAGGCAAAAGGTGAGTAAGGAAACAATAATAATAGTTGCAACGGTAATACTGTTTTTGATAATTTTTGGTTTAATAGCCTACTTTGTAAATAAAAAATGGACTAATAAAGTAAAAACGGTAAGTGAAAAATACGAAAAACTGAATCAGTTAAACAAAGAATACCAAAAAATTTTTGTAATCGTGAATACCCATTTCAAGTTTGAAAAAACATGCACGACAAAATACCAAATAGACAAAATAAATCTTTTTAAATTTTTTTGCAGTAACATTGCAGACGATTTTTCATATTACGATAAGTTGACGGAAAATGTATTGTTAAACAGAAAAAATCAGAAAACATATCAGTGGATGGTGGAAAATATAAACTCAACTGTTACGAAAGAAAAAGCGAAGGAAGTTAAAGTACCTTACAAAACATTTGTTAAAATAGAAAATAAAATTTTTGACAAAGCCATATTGAAACCCATAGTGGATGTAATTATTCATTGTTACGCCACATACACAAGCCCGCACGGGAGAAATTCTTATCGAAAAGAAAGATATTACGGAATATCGGACGTAAAAAGTGCAATTGATGAGATAAATCAGCAAAGAGAATATAGGCAAAGCAAGCAGTATCAACGGTCATTAATGACAAATTCATTGCGTTACGATATATTAAAAAGAGACGGTTTTCGTTGTCAAATTTGTGGTGCAACTGCTGCGGACGGAGTAAAGTTGCACGTCGATCATATTGTGCCTATTGCCAAAGGAGGTAAAACGGAGCCTTCCAACCTGCGTACACTTTGCGACAGGTGTAATTCGGGAAAAAGCGATAAAATAGAATCCGATTAAACAAAAATCGCTACACTAGGGGACAAAAATGTCCCTTTTGTTATATTCCCCCTTGTGAAAGCATAGAGTTGACGTAAGCGGGCATATATGGTACAATGTTTATAAATACACTAAAGGAGTAGCAAAAGCAACATTATGAACGAAGATGGCGGGCCTTGTCCAAACAAGATAGATTGCCACCCTCAAAAAGCAAGTTTGATTGTTCCCCGCACTGTAAAAGCAGTGTACAGATTTTTCCGCAGGTCGTTGTGCTAGTTAGTGCAAGCGGAACAGAAATTTTCAAGGAGCAATCGAACGTATGAATTACCCCGTATATATAATAGCAATGTTGGCGTGTGTCATCGGCTCGGCGTACTTTTCCGCCACCGAAACGGCATTTTCGTCACTTAATAAAACCCGAATAAAAACGCTTGCCGAAGACGGACACAAACGTGCCAAACTGGTGCTTAAACTTTCCAACGACTACGACAGGCTCATTTCCACGATACTTATCGGCAACAACATAGTAAACATTCTTGCGGCTTCTCTCGGCACACTTATGTTTGTTAAACTGTTGGGTGAAGACATCGGCGCAACCGTTTCCACCGTGGTGGTTACCGTTGTTGTGCTTATTTTCGGCGAAATTTCCCCCAAAAGCATAGCAAAGGATTTCCCCGAAAAGTTTGCAATGTTTTCCGCCCCGATAATTCAGTTTCTCATTTGGATTCTTACGCCGCTCAACTTTCTGTTTTGGCTGTGGAAAAAGTTTTTGTCGCTGTTTCTCAAAAAGAAGGACGACGAAAAACTTTCGCAGGCGGAATTGCTTATGTTTGTGGAAGAGGTGCAGGAAGGCGGTTCCATCGACACCAACGAGGGACACCTTTTGCGCAACGCCATAGAGTTTGGCGACCTAAAAGCGGAAGACATACTCACTCACCGTGTAGATCTGGAAGCGTTGCCCGTGGACGCAACGCCGGAAGAAGTTGCGGAACAATTTGAAAACAGCAAATTCAGCCGTCTGCCCGTGTACAAAGAGGACATCGACCACATTGTGGGCATACTGCATCTGAAAGACTTTTACGGCATCAACGGCATTACCACACAGCCGATATCCGAAATAATGACGCCGCCGCTGTTTATTCACCGAACGGAAAAAATAAGCGACCTGTTGAAACAGTTGCAAACGACCAAGTCGCACATGGCGGTTGTGGTGGACGAGTACGGCGGAACGCTGGGCATAGTAACGATGGAAGACATTCTCGAAGAACTTGTGGGCGACATATGGGACGAACACGACGACGTTTTGGAAGACGTGCGAAACATCGGTTACGACACCTACCGTGTAAATTGCAGCATGAGCATGGACGATTTTTGCCAGCAGTTTGACATCGACGCCCAATCGGAAAGCAGTACCGTCAACGGCTGGATTTCCGAACAACTTGACAAAATTCCTGAAAAGGGGGACAAATTTTCCTACAAAAACCTTGACATAACGGTAACGGACATAGATTCTCACCGTCCGCTGTTTGTGTCGGTACATGTAAACCCCGTGGAAGAGGATGAAAACGCCTCCGACAAGGACAAAAAAGAAGAATAAACACATTGTTTACAAAACAAAGGGACGAAAGGTAAAGTTTCGTCCCTTTTTTACTGTCTTAAAAATTTGCAACGCTTGTAATTTGAAAAAACAACGTTGCATGTAAAAAAACGACAGTTGGGCAAAGCAACAGAGGAAAAGTACACAAAAAGTTTGTACGGTTTCAAAAAGTTTGCACGTTTTTGTGCAAATGCCCTAAAAACACTCTGCAAACAACTCTTTTTAAGTGCGTTTTAACGCTTGAAACAAAAGACGTTGCGTATATTGAGTACATAGGCGCAAGGGACGAAAGGTAAAGTTTCGTCCCTTTTTTACTGTCTTAAAAATTTGCAACGCTTGTAATTTGAAAAAACAACGTTGCATGTAAAAAAACGACAGTTGGGCAAAGCAACAGAGGAAAAGTACACAAAAAGTTTGTACGGTTTCAAAAAGTTTGCACGTTTTTGTGCAAATGCCCTAAAAACACTCTGCAAACAACTCTTTTTCAAGTGCGTTTTTACGCTTGAAACGAAAGTCATTATTGCGGTTCGGTGCATGTTCGTGTATCCTGACACAAAAAACGAAACAACCAACGTACAAAAACGCCACAAACCAAGCGTTTGTCGTCAATCTTACGCACCAAACGCCTCTTTTGTGCGTTAGTTTGAAATACTACGCAAAAAACAAAACACGCCCATACCCTTAAAAAGACAGCACAAACGTACTTTCAGGACGACGGCTTTGCCTTTGAATCGAGAAAAACGTTTGCGCGTGTGTGTCTTTCAAACTAGCAAATGTCGTTGTACGGTTGCGCAAACGCCTCAAAAAGCAGTGAAACAAATTTGCAACAAATTGCGAAAACACAAAAACGCACCCGTTGTTCGGGTGCGTTTTTGGTTGAAAGTGTTTTTGTAGCAGTTGCCACTGCAAAGCGTAACTGTGTTTTGAAAAACACTTTTGCAAAAAGGAGTTTTGAACTTGTGTGCAGTCCTTTACCTGACGTTTTCGTCAGTTTGCCACCACCTGCCAACTTGACGGGTTGCTTTTGTCCAAGCGATAGCCTCTGGCAATGACGGAATATTGCGAGTAACTTCCCGCAATGGGCAAGTTGTTTCCCGAACGGTTGAACGTTCCGCCGGAAATCTGCACTTTTCGCCATCCCGGGGACAACTGGAAGTACAGTCCCGAACGTACCGAGCCGATAAACGTTCCGCCCGTTATCGTCATTGTGGCTTGCGTATTGCTGAACCACACGCCGTCGTAGGAGCCGTTTTGTCCGGTGCTTTCAAAGGTACCGCCGTTGATTACTATCGAAGTAGGGGCGTTTCGGTTTTCCACGGCAATGCCGCAGGCGTTTCCCGAAACGAGTATTGCACTTGAAGTGGGGTCGAAAAGTAAATCGGCATATTCGCAAACGCTGAATCCCGCCTGACCGCTCACCTTGAACGTTCCGCCGTAAATGCGTGCCGTGGCAACGACGTCCGCCGTTCCCATTACGAATGCGCCGCTTCCGAAAGCGGAGGGGGAACCGAATGTACCGCCGTAGACGGTAGCCTGTCCGCCAAACACTTTGAATGCGTACGAAGCGGCAGGGCCTGCAACGTCGCCTCCGTCCGACTTGTAGGAATCCTGTCCCACAAAGGTTCCGTCGTGAATATTGACTACGCCGTTTTTGACAACCACGCCTTCGCCCTGTGCGGAGGTGTATTGTCCGCCGTTTATGGTGAGGGAACCGCCTCTTACTTCCACGGCGGGGCCACCCTCTTTGTTTTGCTGATACGTCCAGTTGCTTGCTGCGCCGGGGATTGCTATGGGTCTTTCCCAATAGGTGGAGGCGCCTTTTGTCGTTACCGTCAGATTGTTGCTGCCTCTTTCGCCAAGAACTACCGAATCCGCCGAAGTTCCCGAACCGTCGGTGTTTACGTACACACCGCCACCCACGTTGCTTACTATTTCGCCACGCAAAATTTTCACATTGCACGTCATGGAAGAATCGGTTGCGGAGGACTGAACCCTTACGGCAAAACTCTTTATTACAAATTCACGGTACAGCGTATCGGCGTCGTACCTGTCCTCTTGCCTGTCGTTGGGCAATCCCGTGTGGGTGATGTTGAGGGTGCCGTAACTGAAAAGCGAGCCTCCCAACACAAGTACGGCGTCGGAGTAGCCTTCGCCGTCTCTCCACGAGCAATCGGGGTCAATTTCGCAAACAATGTCCGTCTGTTGCGTCTTGCCCGTTTCGCCAAGGGTAAGGCTACCGCCGTCCACGTACACCGACGTTCCTCTTGACGACGTAACGCTCAGGTTACCCTTTGCGGTAACGTTGCCGTTGGATGCGTAAATGCCAAGGCTGTCCGTTACTATGTAAGCGTCGCCGTTGAAGGTAAGCGAGCCTCCTTCCGAGCCCAACGCCGTACTTCTCAAAACGTTTGGCTGGTGGGTGTTGTGTTTGGTAACGACGGCAATGTCCATCCTGCCGTTTACGGTGATGTTTCCGTCGTAGGAAACAATACCGGAAGAATTTTGTCCGTACACCGCCACAAACACGCTGCCCAGCGACACCGTGCCGGCGGTAACGTAGATTCCGTGCGCCTGTTCGGCGTTTATTTGCGTTACGTTTAGGGGATGGTCGTTGTTTTCGAAAATGCTGACGTCGTACTCGTTGCCTCCCCTAGGGAAGTGGGAAATTCCGCTTTGGTAGTCGTTGTACACTGCGCCTGTTATCAGCACCGTTTTCACCGAGTTGTCGGAAGTGCTGACGACGCTTCCCTTTTCGGCATAAACGCCGGAAACGCCGTCGCCGCCGCAAATAAACAGTCCGTCGCCCAGGTGTACCGTTGCTTTACCGTTGTCGGAATACACCCCCGCACCGTTGAAGGAATTGTTTATTCCTTCGGAATTGGCAAGGTCGGTGCTTTGTCCCATGAAAAACTGCGCCTTGTTGACAAAAATGTCCAAATCACGCTCCACGCCGTTCAAAGCGGTGGTGTACACTCCGTAGCAATCGGAAATGTGTTCGATGTAAAACAGCGAATAGTTGTTTTTGTCGCTTCCGTTGAGGTTTATCTGTCCGAAGGACGCCGAAACGCCTCTTGCACGCAGTCCCGACATTTTGAACACGCATCCGTTAACGGTAACGTTTGCCGTGTTTACGCTGCCTTTGTCTACACAGCGAATACCGAAACTGTCGTCCGTTTGCATGTCAAAGGTGCAGTCGGTGGCAGTTACCGTTCCCCCTTCCAGGTAGATTCCCCTGTTGTTGGCAAAAGCAGTGCCGGACGAAGAATTTGCAAAGGAAAGGGTGGCGTTGTTGATGGAAAGGGTGGATTGCCCCGTTGCCTGCGAACGTATGCCCGCAATGCCCGAACCGACAACGTTGAAATTTATTGTTGCCGTTACGCCGTCAATTTCAAGGGTGGAATTTTCTCCGCTTATGCCGATAATGGCATTGTTGGAAAGTTCCGCCGTCTGTGTGGATTTGCTCGCGTTCTTTCGGAAGTTGCCTCCGAACACCGTCATCTTTCCGCCCGAAACGTGAATGGTGTCCCCCACTTCGGAGTAGAAGTTTCCCCCTGAAACGTTCAGGAATTCGCTTTCCATCGGTTGCGTGTAGGAACAGGAAATGCACACTCCCTCTTCCATTGCCGTGAAGTCGCCCCTTTCCACCGACATATATCCGCCCGAAGCGGAAACGCAGTAGGCGGTGTCAACGCCGAAGTAGGAATGGTACGCACCGCCACGCAGGTACAGATTGCCCGACATCATGCGCACCGCCGCAAAGTTGGAAGCGGTATCCTGCGCCGTGGCTACTACATTGTTGTAGCCGTACACGGTGGCTTTGTAGACGTTTTCCCCTGTGCTTTCGGTGGTGTAGTCGTAACGGAAGGAGTTGCCCTCCGCCACTCTTTTGATGTAGTAGGAATACACAAAGTCGGCGCTGCCTTCAACGTTGGTAACTTCGCTTGTTGCCGAGGGGTCTTTCACCGTGAAACACAAAAATGTGTCTGACGGCAAAAAGACGTTGTAACGTGCGTCGAGATAGACGTTGCCGTTTATCAGGTGCTTGGGGTTGCCTTGGGAATCGGTAACGGAAGAAAGCGTTACCCTTGGCAGAATAACGGGCAAAATTTCGTTTCTTTCGGAATAGATTCCCCCCTCTTTCACATGCACGGGGAGTGTCATTGTCGAATGAATTGTTCCGCCCCTTTCCGTTGTGCCGTTTGCAAGGTACTCCTGCGTGCGTGGACCGCTTTCAAAGGTTCCTCCCGAAACGGTGAGAGTACCGCCGTCAATTTGCAACACGCTTCCCACGGGGTTGTAGAAACTTCCGCTTTTATCGGGGGAAGAGTCTATTATCGTAAGGTGAACGCCCTGCTGAATGTTGAGCATGGGCTCACGGCTGTTGCGTACAAGTTGGTGTCCGTTGAGGTTTATTATCAAATCGGAGCCGACGTCGGTAACGCCGGTGGTGATAACTATCGATTCGCTTGCGTCGTCGGAAATTTTAATGTTGGTGTAGCCGTTTTGAATTGCGCTGATAAATTCTTCCATGTTTCCCACTTCAATCTGGTTGGAAACAATGTATTCCAAATCGCTGCCGTAGTTTCCGCCCGTGGTTTCCTGTTCGGAAAAGAATCTGCCGTAGGAAAAGGAAAAACTGAGCAGCGTTACTATAAGCAAACTCAAAAACACGCACAACAATATGTTTTGTATTCTCTTTGACATAATCAGCCTCCCTGCTCGTCGGCTTGAATAAACAGTACGTTTATCTGCGTGGGATAGGCTTTACTCAACGCCTGCCCCATGTTGAAGTCGGCAACGCCGTCAATTTGTTTTGCGTATGAGTCGTAGTGTGGATTGTCGGGGAAATCCGCCATGCTGACATGGTTTGTCATCAGTCCCGAGGAACATTGGGCAAACAATCCGTGAACGTCGGTGATGTTTTCAAACAAAGTGTCTTCCAACGGCGTCGAGTCGGCGTCAAAAAAGTTGGTCAGCGGGTGAGCGACGGCTGTCGCCCCTTCCAGAAGAGGCGCAACGTGGCTGAAAGTTATTTTGCTGCCACCGTTTTGGTAGTCGAAAGTTTTTTGCAACCGCACGGTGGTGTTTTGTCCCGTTGCCGTCCATTGACCGTCGCTGAATGCGTGCAGCGGCATTTGTTTGTCGAAGTGGTATCCCAAAATCTGCGGACCGTTTTCGTACAGCGTCTTGGGTTGAGAATTTGGCGCAGGGTCTTCAAACACCTTTTCCAAAGCGTCCGACCATTGCATGCTGAATTCGCTGTTGTTTGTGGCTTTCACCACCGTCAGAAACAGTACAAACTGCTTTTCCGTTGCGCTGCCGTCGGCGTCGAGCAACATGTCGGAAAGTTGCAAATCCACCGTGTAGTAGGGTATTTCCGCCTGACAGTCAAGGTACAGAAGCGGAGCGGAACTTTCCGCAACCTCTGTGCCTTCAATGTATTTTCCCCTCAAAAATCCCACGCTGTACTGCGTAAGACGCATTTGGGAAGATATTGTAAGTTTGTTGCCCGTCTGCGAGCAGTAGGCGGTAATTTTGCCGTTGTGGTTTTGTGCCGTTCCCGTAAATCCTCCCTGCACGGCAAGCACTTCGTCAAAAGGCACGCCGTCGGTGCGTGCGTCGTAGTCGGTAAAGGACGCCGTGTCCACGTTTCTGTCAAAGGTGGCAAATGTTCCGTCGTCGTTGTAGATAAATTCGCTCAGCACGTATTGAGGCGAACTGACGGAGTAAAAACCGTTTTTGTCTATTTCCACAATCTGCAAAGCAAGATTGGAGGCAAATTCCGCCGGTGCGTACAACCTCAGCGTGCTTTGAAGGTCAACATCGCTTATTCTGTCCACCTGTCCGTTTTCAAACCGTGTGTTGTTTCTCACGGTGAAACGAATGGAACGTGCCGTGTTCATTGCCGTTTGCTCTCCGTCTATTGTCAGCCAGTAGTCCACATTGGAAAATGTCGCAGCCGACATGTCGGATATTTCAAACGAGCAGGCAAAACGGCTCAACGGCGATGTAACGTCGCCGCTGTTGAAACCGGAAAACCTTGCAAAGGAAATACCGCTGAACAGCAGACTTATTGCCAGCAGGTAACACAGGTATCTAACTATTGGTATTTTTTTTGTCGTTTGTTTCATCTTTGTCTGACCGTTTGCTGAAAAAATCCGTTGCAATCCAAATTGCGGCGCACGCCGCAATCAGGCAAAATATCCCCGCAGGGCTTTGCAGAAAGGAAACAACCTTTCCGAATCCATGCCACACAAACACCACCTTGCCCACAATGTTGTCGTTGGTAACGTTCAGTCCGTCCGCCGTATTGTTGGCGTCCCCCTTTGTGGCGTAGGTGTTGCCGTCGGCAAAAATTATTCGGTGAGTAATGTAAACGTTGCTTTCCTCTTCCAAAAAGGTAACAATGTCGTTTTCCTTGTAGGAATTTTGTTTTTTGGTAATTATGAAATCTCCCTCTTCGATGGCGGGAGACATGCTTCCCGTAACTACTGTGGCGCAGCCTATGCCGAAAACGGTTGGCATTGCGTTTTTGAAAACCAGCCTCTGCACCGCAATGTACACGTTGTAGACAAGCAGCAACGCCAACAGCACAACGGCTGCAATGCGCACTGTTTTTGCAATTACTTTTGTAGCCTTCATCTTTTCACCCATGCGGTAAAGGCTATGTGAAGGGAATAGGTTGCGCTGTTTTCGCCTGCAACGGTATCTGTCGCATCGTTGTGTTGCCACTGCCATTCCAACTCGAAGATGGTGGAAGAGTTGGCTTCTATGGAAAGGGTTTGTTGCGAAAGTTGTTCCGCCGTTACAAAGTTGTTTTCATCGGAAATGTACGCCCCGTCCCTTTTCAGTCGGTACAGCATATTGATGCCGTACTGATTGGTTTCGCTGAAAGCAAGGGAAAATTCCAAAGCGTCGGCATTTTTGTTTTGAAACACAAACCGATACTTTCCCGTTGCGCCGGGAACTACCGTCGTGTCGCCGAATTGCTTTTGGTAAAAGATGGGCAAGTTTTCCGTTTCCTGCCAACTTGTGCCGTCCTTGGAAGCAATAAACAACGTGGGCACGTAGTCGGAAACGGATTTGACAATGACAAACACGCACAGTACCGACGTCATCAAAAACAGCAACGCCAGCAGTATTGCCCACAGGGCAAGCGACGGACGGCGTTTAAGCGTCGCCACGTAGGCGTTTTGCATGGAAAGAACGTTGTTTTGTTTGTCAAGGTAGGCAAAGTGTCTTTCACTGTCGGAAACAAACACCGCCTTGCCCTGTTTGACAAATTTTCCCACAAAGTTGTCGTCGTTGTCCTTCCAGACGCTTTTGCGCACCTTTCCCACACGGTAGCCCGATTTGTCCACAACGTAGGCGTTGCGTGGAAGTTTCACGTTTTCGCTGTTGTCGAAGTTGACGTCTTTGGAAGGTTTCTCGTCGGGCAACGCAACAACGGCAACCTCTTGTTGTGGCGGTGCAACGGATGCGGCAACCTTTTTGGTGCGACTTTTTTTGAAAATGTCCGCCTGGTCCTTTTCACGGTAGTCGGGGTTTTTGACAAGTCCGTTCTGACTCATCACAGCGTCTATCAGTTCTTCGGCGTACTTGGTTTGCCTGTCGGAAGACAGTTTTATCATCAGCGGATACTTTGCGTATCTTGCCACTTCCGACATGTCCCTGTGATGGTACTTGTCGGCGTTGAACTGTTTGGGGTCCAAGGGCAAAAACAACCGCAGGTAACCGCCCACGATACGCAGTATGCCAAGAATTTTTTTGCCTATGCCGAATGTTTCGCCGCTTCGGTTGATGCGGCTTGCTACCGCACGTGGTTTTTTTGTGGCGGTAACGTAGGAAAGAAAGGCGTTTTTCACTGCGTCGTAGCGTCTGCCCGTTATGTATCCCGCCTCTGCCATTTTTTCCGAAAAGCCCCTGCTTGTGCCGTTGAGCGCGTTTGGCAAAGTACCCTCGCCCGCCGTTTTTTGTGCAACTGCGGCGGTGGTGGCAGGCGTTGCCTCTTCAACAGCCGACGTGTTGCCTTTTTCCGTTGCTGACGGCGTTTGTGAAACTGCGGATTCCTCTTGTAATGCCTGTGCCTTTGTTTCGTGAACCGTTTCAGACTCCGACGCAACACTTTGCGTTTGAGGGGCATTTTGCAGGGAATCTCTTGCCTCTTCCGTCGTGTCGGCGGAAGCCTCTTCAAGTGTATCCGAGGAAACTGCCTCTTCTGCGGGTTGCGAAACCTGCTCTTCTGCGTTGTGCGTATCGGCGTCCGTGGCGTCTTGTGTCCGCTTCGTTTCCTCAACGGCTGTTTCGGCGTCGGTAGCGGCACTGCCTGTTGCGTCAATTTCGTTGTTGCCCTCTTGCTTCGGCAAAACGCCCTCGGACGTTTTGTCGCCGGCAATGCTTTGCGCAACGTTCCCAGTTTCTTCAACCGTTTGCCCTTCCGCAAAAACGTCTTGCTGTGTTTCGGGCACAAGGACAGCCTCTGCCTCCGCCGACAAAGTTTTCGGCTTGGGCAAAGGTTTCGACGTCTGCTGCGAAGTGGGTTTTCGCCTTGTAATTATTACTACTTTTTTCTTTTTCACTGTTATTTCCCTTTTTGTCGGAAAGTTTCCGTGTGTGGAAACTGTGTGTGGTAACTATTTTTTCGTTTTGTGTAAAAGCGTAATTTTCCTTTTAATGTACGCGCTTTGTGCGCAAATTTTGCTTTGATTGTTTTCAAAGCGTGGCTTGTTTTGAATTTGAATGTTTACAACCGTTAAAATGTCGTATCTGTAAAAGGCGACAAAATGCCTTTGTGATTGTGGCTGTGCGTACCGAAAAGTTACGCCAAGCCGTCAAGTTTTGTTTTGATGCTATTAAATGTTTTTGAAACGTTTTGCGCTTGAAAACGTTTGTCAACGGAAAAAAGCGCCCGCCGTGTCGCTGTGCCACACAACAAAGTCGTGCGACACGGCGAGAAGAGCTTTTTGTTCCCGAAAAATGTCAGGCGGGAAGTTGGCTGTTTTGAACAGCAGTGTAGGAAATGTCAAAGGAAACGCCTTTTACGTTTTCGCCCACCCACGTGTCACGTGCGTCGGCGGCTTCACCTTTAACGGTATCATAGTCGGAAGACCACGTTACCACTGCGTAAACGTAGAGAGTGCCGCTTGTTGCAGGCACGTTGATTGCAACGGTGTAAGCGGTAAGATCGCCAACAGCAGGGGATACTTCCTCTTCTGTACTGGTGTACAGTTTGATGGTGAACAATCCTTCGATTGCGCTTTCAGTGTAGTCTCCCCAGCCTCCTTCAGGTGCGGTAATGGTGGATGCGCCAGTCGTCAACGTTACAAGAGCGTCCACGTCGCCGGTGTTTTTGATTGTCGCCACAAGCACGGGTGTCGTGGAATGTGTGCGAGGGGTGTCGACGTATGCGGCCTTCGAAGGGGACAGTTGATTAAATTTTGCTTCGATTTTGCCTGCGTCGCCTGTGCCTTCGCCTGTAATCTTCCAAGTGGCAACTTCTACGGTGCCTTTTCCGCCACCGCCACTGGTGTAGCGTGCGAAGGTGCTTGCCAAAAAGCAGCAACTCACAAGCGTCAGCACCACAACGGCGACAAACAACTTGGAAACAAGTTTTCTTTTTTGTGTCATAATTTTCCTCCCGTTATGTTGAAATATTTATGAAAAGGTTTCGTGTGTGGTAGCAAAACCTAATCTTCGCTATAAAATTGTCCTAAAATATGTAAAAAAACAGTGGGCGATGCGTTCACCCACTCTGATACTGCTTGTTGGGCTTTGTGCAACGGTTGTTGCAAGGGAATGTCCCTCGAAAAAACTGCCTGCAAGAGGAATTGTCCGTCCCTTATTATCTGTTTTTTCTTTGCTGATTTTGGAAAGAGTCCCCGTCCGACGGGTTTTCTTGTGCAATTTCTTGCTGTGTTTGTGCCGAAGACGACGTTTGTTGTGTCTGATCGGAAGAGGCGTTTTGTTGCCGACTTTCGTTGACCATTGCACGCAGACGCCTTATTTCCTCTTCCTTTTCCTTCAATTGCTCTTCCGTCGACTTTTCGGCAGAGGGCTTTTTCTTGGCTGCGTTGGAAACTATGTCGTACACGATAAACGCAATGACGGGAATTCCCACAAAAATGAATATTCCCAACGGCGTTTGCAAAAACATTGCAAATCCGCCAAGACCGCCCACGCTTGCTACGCATTTTCCCAACACGTTTTCAAGCGGAATTGCTCCGTCGGTGGTGTTGTTGGCGTCGCCTTTGGTAACTACGGAAAGGATTTTGCCGCTTGCGTCGGTGTTCACCGAAACTATGCGGTGCGTAACAAACACGTCGGACGAACGAAACGTTACCACGTCGCCTACCGCAAGTTGCTGTTTGCTTTGTTCATCCAGCACGGAAACGAAAATGAGAGCGTTTTTGTCGAAACTGTCGGGATTGTTTCCGCTCATGGAACCGCTGGTTACCGCAAGCGGTGCAATGCCGAACACGGAAGGAGGCACATCGGGATTGGTGCTTCCCTTGATGATAAGCGTTATGTTTATTGCCAGCAGGGGAACAAGCAACACCGACAACACCGTCATTATCACTATCGCGACAATATTCTTTTTGTTTGCGTTTGCCATTGGCTATTCCCCCGAGGTGAAAATCACAACACGCACGCACTATTCTATTCCGCATTGTATTTTTTTACAACGGGACATTAAAAAAGCGTGCCTCGAAACCGAAGACACGCAATGCACAAGTATCTCCGATTTGCTACCACACAAATTCCAACATAACGGGAAAAAAAGAGATACAAAATGCCTCAAGTATATCGTTATGTTGTGTAATGATTTGTGTGGTATGCGTATTTTAACACAAAATATTTTGTAATGCAAGAGATATTGACTTTAATTGTGCAATTTGCTCAAAAAAATGTCTCAAAAAAGTCGGTAGCGGCAATTTTTGTCGCATTTTCGTTTGTTTTTCAAAAAATTTCCCGTTGCAAAAACGTTGCATTTTACGCAAAAGGGCGTACCCGTGGTGTCAAATTTTTGCAGGCGTAGCATGATTTTGCAAAATTGCGTAAAGAATATCGCTCAAACAATGTTTCGGCGATGCCGTTTTGCAGGTTTTTGCGGTACGGTTTGTAAAACAATGTCTTTTTCGTTGACGGCGTCGGAATTTGTTTGCTCAACTTTGCCACTGCTTTTTGAATTTTGCATTGCACAATTTTTTTGTACCGTATGCGTTATTTTTTTACCTTGACGGTAATTTTGTTTTGTATTTTCACTTTGTTAAACACGGTTGCGGTATTTTGCCGTTGATTTTTACAACCGTTAAATACTTGTTTTGACAAACACGGCGTTGCGTACATAAAATTTGTGTGAAAAAATATACGCATTTTTGTGCTTTATTTTTATATATCGGACTTTCGCTTTGCACAATTTTTTTGTACCGTATGCGTTATTTTTGTACCTTGACGGTAATTTTGTTTTGTATTTTCACTTTGTTAAACACGGTTGCGGTATTTTGCCGTTGATTTTTACAACCGTTAAATACTTGTTTTGACAAACACGGCGTTGCGTACATAAAATTTGTGTGAAAAAATATACGCATTTTTGTGCTTTATTTTTATATATCGGACTTTCGCTTTGCACAATTTTTTTGTACCGTATGCGTTATTTTTGTACCTTGACGGCAATTTTGTCATGCAATTTTTGCATTGTTAAATACGGTTGCGGTGGTTTTGCCGTTGATTTTTACAACCGTTAAATACTTGTTTTGACAAACACGGTTTGGCGTACACTAGTTTGTGCTAAAAGGTGAGCAGTCCTATTGTTTCCTTTGAAGTCTGCGTTTTTGCTTTGTACATTTTTTGCTTTTGCTTTTTACGGCTAGTGCATTTTGGCGCAAGGCATTTTTGAAAAAGCAGGTTTTGGAAAATTCCGCAAGGTGGTTTCTCATTCCTGCGGTGCTGTGTCTGTTGTATTAAAAGCATTGCGGCGACATTTTTCAAGTATTTGCAAAAACAGATTGCAAGAGTCGTGTGGCAATTTGTTTCGGTTTGCTTTTGGCGACGACAAAAATTTTGTTCACTCGAGCAATTGGATTGTAACAATTTGACTTTTTGCGACATAAAGTAGTAGCAACGGGGGCTTTTTTTGTTCAGGTACAGCGACTTGCTTTACGAAATGCAACTTTTTTGCCGAAACGGTGTGGAAACGGGCAACATCGGCAACAGCGAATTGGGACAGCAAATTCCCTACATTTTTGTAGGGAAGAAAAACGGCAACTACATGATTGTTCAGGGCGCAATACATGCCCGTGAGCATCTCACGGCGTTGCTGGTGGTCAACCTCGCCAAACACCTCGTGAAAAATCCGCAACTTTCCATTTTGGGAGGCATCTACTTTGTGCCTATGGTAAACCCCGACGGCGTCAGGCTTTGTCAGGAGGGGGTCGGTTTTGTCGGCGACAAACAGCGCAAAAGCAACTTGTTGGCAATCAACGGCAACAGCGACTTTTCACTGTGGAAAGCCAACGTCGACGGCGTGGACCTCAACGTCAACTTCGACGCCCGTTGGGGAGAGGGGGCGGAAAACTGCTTTTGCAAGTCGTCGCAAAACTATGTCGGCAAATATCCTTTTTCTGCCAGGGAAACGAGGGCGCTTGCGGAATTTACCTGCAAAATCAAACCCTGCGTTACCCTTTCCTACCACCTGAAAGGCGAGGAAATCTATTGGGAGTTCGGTCAGACGTCGCACCGCCGTTACCGTGACAAACGTTACGCACAGGCAATTTCAAATTACACCGGCTACAAGGTGGTTTCCCTTTCCGACAGCGTGGGCGGTTACAAGGATTGGTGTGTGGAAAAATTCCACATTCCCTCTTTCACGGTGGAAGTGGGCAACGACAAATTTGCGCACCCCTTTCCCTACTCGCAATTCAACGTCATTTTTCAGCAAAATGCCGACCTTCCCAGAAGGCTGCTAAACACGGTAGTCAGCGACAACGAAAAATTGAAAGAGGCGGGTCTTGCCGACGTGTTGAGGTAGTCGCAGTGTGTGCCGACCGTCCCTTGCCGCCTTTGCAAAAGGGACAAATTTTTTACACGGCAAAAAGCGTATTTGTCCGACAAACCGTTGGGTGTGCAATTTTTGGACGCACAAAAATTTCTTTGACGTTTGCAGGCAAAACGTTTTCCGTGAAAGCGTTTCAAGTTTCGTTGCCGACGTTGAGGTTTTCCGCAGGCTTGACCGTCGAAACGGAAAATGCGAATTTGTCGTTTTTGCAAAGCATGCAAAAACAATTTTGCAGTAGTGGTTTTTGTCAGACGGACGGTGTAAAGTGTTGTTTAGGTGTCGTGCTTGTCCTTTACCTAGGCAAACAATTTGCAAAAAAACCTCTGCCAACCACTGTGTGCAAAAGGCAAACTTACGTGCAGAAAATTAAAAACAAACTCGGGAAAAATGCAATTTTGTCGCTTGTGCAAAGCATGCAAAAACAATTTTTGCAGTAGCGGTTTTTGTCAAACGGAAGAGGTGAAGCGTTGTTTAGGTGTCGTGCTTGCCGTTACCTGAGGCAAACATCTGCAATAAAAACCCTCTGCCAATTCCCGTGTGCAAAGGGCAAATTACAGTGTAAAAAGTCAAAAACAAACTCGGGAAAAATGCAATTTTGTCGCTTTGCAAAGCATGTAAAAACAATTTTGCAGTAGAGGTTTTTGTCAGACGGACGGCGTAAAGTGTTGTTGATGCGTCGTGCTTGTCCGTTACCTGAGGCAAACAATTTGCAACAAAAACCTCTGCCAACCCCTGTGTGCAAAAGGCAAACTTCCGAGCATAAAGTCAAATACAAACCTCGGGAAAATATTTTTTCAATGCAAAAAACGGCAAACAGCAGGTTTCTTTTTTGTTGTTGAGGTTTTCATTTTGCAAAAATATAAAAGTTAAAACAATAATAATTTTCTTAAAAATGCGTTTATAATGTCGTTTTAGGTATTTATAAACGCATTTTTTTGTACAATTTGGTTGTATTTAACAAAACGTGCATGTTGCGTTTGCGTCTGCCGAATCTTTGGGCATTGCGTATGTTGTCTGTTGAAGTGTCCGATTGTTGACAAACCGAGGCAAAAAGAGTATAGTTTTCCCGACGGAGGCACAACTTGCAATACACAAAGCGGTGCGATTTGCACATTCACACACAATACAGTTTTGACAGCAAGGCTACAATGAAACAGTACGTAGACGCCGCCCTTTGCAAAGGCGTGGACGTGCTGTGTTTCACCGACCACATCGAATGTGGAAATTTCAACACTTTTCGTGATTTTCCCTTTGCCGCCCGTGCGGAAGAGTTCCATTCTCTGAAACAACGTTACGGAACGCAACTGACTTTGCTTTTGGGCTTTGAGGTTGGCGAACCGCACCTTCATCCCAAAGAAATGCGGTTTTTGCGTTCCCTGCAACCTGACATGATAATCGGTTCGGTGCATTATCCTGCAAGTTATCTCCCCGAAAGGCACTACACCAACTACGAGTATCAGCGTCTGTACGACAAATTTGTGTCGGACATGGTGTCCGACGGCGATTTTGACGTGTTGGGACACATGGATTTGCCCAAACGGTATCACGACGACTACGTGGAAGACGCGGAAACGCTTTGCAAAACTTTGCAGGTGTGTCTACAGCGTGGAATTGTGCCGGAAATAAACACGTCCCGTTACTTTTCCCGTCATTTTACCTTGCCTTCGTTGGAAATAATTGCCAAGTACCGAGATTTCGGCGGTAAGTTTGTAACCGTCAACAGCGACAGCCATTCGGCGCAGACGCTTGCCGACGGTTTTGACCAAGTTGTTTCAAACCTTCCGCAGGGTTTGCGTCTGTGTTACTTTTGCGGCGGTAAAATTGTGCCGTTGCAGTAGTTTGTTTTCGGCGGTAGTTTGTTTTTGCAAGATAAATTTTTTGTTGAAAAGTAAAATTTTTACCGCAAAAATTGCCCTTCAAAAACAAGGCGCATATTGATTTTTATCGGCAAAAAAGGTATAATAATTTATTGTAGAGTTGTTTTGCGACAACATTGGGTTTTGTTGCGCCGACGGCAGTCGTCGGCAGTTTTTGTAATGGTCTTTGTTGTTTCAAAACTTTGAAAATGGGTGTCAAAAACAACCGTTCAGGGGGTAAAATTGAAGAAAATCGGTGTAATTTCCGACGTGCACGGCAATTTGCCCGCTTTGAAAAGGGCGTTGGAATATCTCAAAAGCACAAATTGCGACGAAATCATACACACAGGCGACATAGTGGACATAGGAGCGCAATCTTTGGAATGTCTGCAAATGTTGTCGGAAAACAACGTGGTGTGCCTCATGGGCAATCACGATTGGGATTTTGTCACGGGAAACGCACGGCACAAACAGTTTTCTCACGTATCCACGGCACACAAACAGTTTGTTTTTGCGTCCTTGAAGGGCATGGAAGCGGTTGTCGGAAAATTCCCTCTGAGCGTCGAGCGTATCTGCGGGGGCAAAAAGGTGATTTTTGAGCATTACTGCCGTTATCCGCAACCAATAAACGGCTACTTTTTCCGTCCCACTGCCAACAATCCCTCTGCGGAAATTTTCGACGAAATGTACAGCGACTACAACTGCGACGCCGTGTTTTTCGGACACAAGCACGAGCCGTGCGACCTTACGGGAAAAAGGCTGTACGTCGACGTGGGAAGCGTCGGCTGTCATCCGCAACCCGTAGCATGCGGAATAGTGATAACCTACGACGACAACAGTTTCAGTTACAGCAGGTTTGCCCTTCCCTACGATTTGAAAAGCGTGGAAGACAGCATGACAAAAGGAAATTTGCCAAGCGGCAGGTATCTTTTTGATTTTTATTTTTTACACAGGAAGGATTTGCCTTTTTGCGAGGAGGAAGAATGAAAGGTTTTGACAACGAAAAGTACATCAGGCTGCAATCGCAAAACATTGCCAAGCGTGTGCAGGAATTCGGCGGAAAACTTTATCTGGAATTCGGCGGAAAATTGTTTGACGACTACCACGCATCCAGGGTGTTGCCGGGATTCAAACCCGACACCAAGGTGGAAATGCTGTCCAAAATCAAGGACGAAGTTGAAGTGGTAATTGTAATAAACGCCGTGGACATTGCCAACAACAAGTTGCGTGCCGATTTGGGCATAACCTACGACGAAGACGTGCTTCGCCTTTACGACGAACTTGCTACCCGTGGACTTTTTGTCGGCAGCATTGTGATAGCGCAGTTTTCTTGGGAAAACGTTGCCGCCGTCAACTTCAAACGCAGGCTGGAAAATTACGGCGTTAAGGTGTACTGTCACTATCCTATCGAAGGCTATCCACTCAACGTGTCGCACATAGTGTCGGAAGAGGGGTTCGGAAAAAACGACTACATTGAAACTTCCCGCAAAATCGTGGTGGTAACGGCACCAGGCCCCGGTAGCGGCAAAATGGCAACATGCCTTTCGCAGTTGTATCACGACAGCAAACGAGGAATAAAAAGCGGTTACGCCAAGTACGAAACCTTTCCCGTTTGGAATTTGCCTTTGAACCACCCCGTAAACATTGCCTACGAGGCGGCAACCGCCGACCTCAACGACGTCAACATGATAGACCCGTGGCACATGCAGGCGTACGGCAAGTCCGCCGTAAACTACAACAGGGACGTGGAAGTTTTTCCCGTGCTCAATGCCATTTTCACCAAGGTTTTGGGTGCTTCTCCCTACAAGTCGCCCACCGATATGGGTGTGAACATGGCAGGCTACTGCATTTGCGACGACGCCGTGTGTTGCGAGGCAAGCAAACAGGAAGTAATTTGCCGTTTTCTCAAAGCAAAAACGCAGGCACGCAAGGGAAAGTGCGATTCTACGGTGGTGGACAAGTTGGATCTGATAATGTCCAAGTTGAACCTGAAAGAAGAGGACCGTCTTGTGGTGGGCTATGCAAGGCAATACGCCAAGGAAAACGGTTGCGTGGCAAGTTCGTTGATATTGCCCGACGGCTCCGTTATTGTGGGAAAATCCTCCTCCCTTCTCAGCAGTACTGCGGCTTTGGTGCTCAATTCCCTCAAAAAACTTGCCAAATTGCCTGACGTCAATTTAATTGCTCCGCAGGCGTTGGAGCCCATTCAGAAATTGAAAAAGAACTGTCTGGGGGAAAAGAACCTGCAACTTCATGCCGATGAAGCGCTGATTGCTTTGTCCGTATCTGCTTCCGTCAACCCCATGGCGGAACTGGCTCTGGAACAGTTGGGCAAGTTGCGTGACTGTCAGGGACACATAACAGCCATTGCTTCGCATGCCGACGAAAAAACAATGCGCAAATTGGGCGTGCAGTACACCTGCGATGCGGTGTACCCTACAAAACGTGTGTATTTTGACTGATTTTTTGCATACGGTTGGTGATTTTGTGTACAATTTGCACAAATTTTCACACAAAAAAAGTAGTGTTTAACTGTGAAAAACAATTGTTTTTACAGACAATCGGTGCGTTAATCCCGACGTTTTTGGCTGTTTTTCAAATTGAAACGTCGTAGTGTTTTGTAAAAATTGTTGCAAAGCGGAACGCAGGAAAATGCACAAAAAGTTTTTTACGTTGGCAACATTTGCCGAGTTTTCTCATCTGCAACTAAAAAACGCCCGTCCTGCATTTGCAGGGCGGGCTTGTGTTTGCAATTTAACGGGCAATCAGGCAATTTCCAAAGCAAGTTTCATCATTTCCGTGAAGGAATTTTGTCTTTCGTCGGAGGAAAGTTCCTCTCCCGTCAGCAAATGGTCGGAAATGGTGCAGATGCACAGGGCGTTTTTGCCTGCACGTGCGGCATTGAGGTAGAGTGCCGCCGCTTCCATTTCCACAGCCAGAACTCCCATCTTTCCCCACACGACAGAGCCTTTTCCGTCGTCGTAAAAGGTGTCGCTGGACAAGACGTTTCCCACCTTGTAGGTGTAGCCTTCTCTGTCGGCAACTTCCACGGCTTTTTTAAGCAGCGAGTAACTTGCAATGGGAGCAATGGTCCCCGGCATTTCAAATTGATGTGCGTAGTTGCTGTTGGTGCATGCTCCCTGTGCAAAAACAAGGTTTCTCACCTTCAGATCGGGGTGTATTGCCCCTGCCGAACCTATGCGGATTATGTTTTCCACTCCGTAAAAGTTGAAAAGTTCGTAACTGTAAATTCCAATAGAGGGCATTCCCATGCCGCTTGCCATCACGGAAACTCTCTTTCCGTTGTAATATCCCGTGTAGCCTTGAACGCCACGCACGTTGTTTACCAATTTTGCGTCGGTAAGAAAGTTTTCGGCAATAAATTTGGCACGCAACGGATCTCCCGGCATAAGTACGGTTTTTGCGAAATCGCCTTCTTTTGCAGCAATGTGAGGGGTGGGAATAGGCATGTTGTTTTTCTCCTTTATTTGTAGTTGAAGCGTCGTAAACAGGCAAAGTCGCTGTTTTCCGCCACCTAAAATTATAATTGCAAATTTTGCCTTTGTCAATACCGACTTTGCGACGGTTGTTGTAAAAAATACAAAAAAGGTGTAAAACGAGCCGTAAAACGCTTTGCAATGCGGCGTTACAAGGTTGTGTTTTTCCTTGCCAAAGGGTGACACAGCGGACAACGAAAATTGCGGTTGAGGTTTTGCGTTGTTTTCTTGTGTTGTTGAGAAACGCCTCGAAACAACACAAAAATGCACCGATAAGTGCATTTTTGTGCATTATCGGTGCATTTTTCGTCAATAAGTAAAAAAACGGTAATGTCAATTGTCTTCGTACACGTCCAAAACAACAACTTGCGGAACGTCGTTTTGCGGTACGTCTTCCAACTGCAACGTTTCGCTGTGTGCAAAAGTTATCTGCTTTTTGTCAAACAGTTGCAAAAACTTTTCCACGCCGTCTATTTCAAAATTGTGTTGCGGTGTTTTGTAGTGCATCGGTACGACAATGTCGGGGCAGATGTTGTCCACGTACCATTTCGCACCGGAGGCGTCCACGGTAAACTTGCCTCCGACAGGCACAAGCAACACGTTTGTTCCTTTCAGTTTTTCTGCAAGAGAAGCGTCTCTTTCGCCTATGTCGCCCATGTGAACGACACGTATTCCGTCCACGTTGAAACAAAACGCCAGATTTTTTCCCCGCAATTTGCCTTTCTGGTCGTCGTGAAAACAGGGTATGTTTGTAATGTCGATATCGTCCGCCATGACATGTACTTCTTTATCCAACACGGCGGGGTTGCCCTTTACACCGTCGGTGTAGTCGTGGTCGTCGTGGTGGTGGGAAACAGTTACAACTTCGCAACTGAGTTTGGGCATGTTTATTCCCACCATCTGACTGTTGTAGGGGTCGCAAATTATCGCCGTACCCATCTGACTGATTATTCTGAAACAGGAATGTCCCAAGTACTGTAATCTCATCCTTCACCTCGTTTTTTTGTATTGTACAACTACTTGCCTTTTGTGTCAAGGTGCAAAGGCGTTTTGGCTCTACAACGGGGGACGTATGCGTCAAAAACACCTTGCAAAAAGATTTTTGCTTTAATCACGACATTTTTGTGGGAATTTTGACTAATTTTGTATATTGTAAAAATAGTGTGGATTTTTTTCGTATTATTTGGTATAATGATTCTGTATTGCTGAAACAGTAACGTTTCGCCTCTGTTTGAGGCGTCCGTTTTCACAACAAAGTGAACTTCGGCAACGTAAAGAAGGGGGCTTTTGATTATGAAATCTTGGAAATTGGTTGGACCGGGACAACTTACAATGGAAGAATCGGCGCCGACTGTTTTGCAACAAGGTTTTGTCAAGGTCAAGGTGGAAGAAATTTTGTTCAGTTCCTTGGACCTTTGCCTGTACAACGGAACATTCAAGCGCAAGTATCCTTTTGTGCTGGGAAGAAACGCCGTCGGCGTTGTTTCCGAGGTGTACGACAAAGACAAGTCGTTGCTCAAAAAAATGGACAGGGTGGTCATTGAACCCTACATTGTTTGCAACCGTTGCGCCGAGTGTCTGGAAGGGGACTTCGAAAGATGCACCGATTTGCAGTACATGGGGCAAAACAGCGAGGGGTTGTTCAAAAATTTTGTTGACGTATCAATAAATCAGGCACATCGTCTGCCTGACAATCTGACCAACGAACAGGCGTTGTTTGTTTCCTACATTGCCTTTTGCCTCAACATTGTGGATTCTATCAAAATGGACAAGGGCGGACACGTCGCCATTTTCGCATCCACCAAAACAGGCATAATTCTGGCGCAGTTGGTACTATACTATCAGGGTGTTCCCATTCTTGTTTCCAACAACGAGGACCTTTTGGAAAGCGCACGTGAACTTGGCATTTTCTACTGCCTCAACAGCACCCAACTGGACATAGAGGAAGAAATTCTCACCATCACGGGCGGAAGAATGTGCCGTGAAGTGGTGCTTTTCAGCGACAGCGAGTTCAGCGTCAGGGATGTGTACAATGCCGCCGCAAAAAACGCCACAATTTGTCTTGCAGGTGCATCAAACAAGGACAGCAGATTTTCTCTTTCGCAGATAAGTCAAAAGCACCTAACCATTTTCGGCGTGTACAACGGCGTGGGCAACTTTTCTTCGGCAATCAATTTGCTTGTTACCGGCACCGTCAAGGTGGACAAACTTATCGGCGGAACGCTCAACTTCAACACTCTGGACAAACAGTTGGCAAAGATAAAAACAGGCGATTTGGCGTTGAAGTCCAAAGTTATCAAAGTAGATTGAATTTCAGGCTTTTGAAACGGCGTTTCAAAAGCCTTTTGTACGAGGTACGTTATGGAAAAAATTGCAAGTTTCACAGTAAATCATCTGAAACTTTTGCCCGGCTTGTACGTTTCACGCAAGGATGTTTGCAGCGGCGTTACGGTAACAACATTCGATTTGCGTTTCACCGCCCCCAACAAAGAACCTGTTGTGGACGTGCCTGCCCTGCACACCGTCGAACACCTCGGCGCAACGTTTTTGCGAAATTGTCCCCAAAAAAACAGCGTGGTGTACTTCGGTCCCATGGGATGTCGCACGGGGTGCTACCTTGTGATGTTCGGCGATTTGCAAAGCGACGACGTGTACCCGCTGGTAGTGGAAATGTGCCGTTTTATTGTGTCTTTTGAAGGGCAAATCCCTGGCGCAACACCGTCGGAGTGCGGAAATTTTTCTTCGCAAAATCTGGATATGGCAAAGTACTACACGCAAAAGTACTTGCAGGAATTGACGCAACACAAACGGTTTGTGTACCCTCAATAAACCAAAAACTTCAAGACGGTTGTTGAAAAACCGTCTTTTTTTGTTGTGCTTTTGCAGTAACACGCTGCAAAAAACCGTGCTTTCACGCAGTTGCAAATTTTTGCGACAAAATCCGCAACGAAACAAAGTCTTAATGTGCAAACAGTGTGTTGCACGTGGAAGTTTTGCCGAGTAAAAACCACGGGCAACAAATTTTGTAACGGTACAGTGCGTCGGTAAAACAAAATTTATTCAAAAACACAAAAAAGCAAACAAAAAAATCCCCTGCAAATACAGGGGATTTTTGTATTGTTCATCATGCCGTTTTGTAGGTGAAACTTTGCAGTAAACACTGCGTCAAAATTTTTTTGCAGGGACGTGCCCTTTTGCCGCCATTGAGTTTCCCCATTCAAGGGTGCGACATAAAGGTACCGCTTTTTTTTCAAAAACAAAAGGCAAAGCGAAACGCAGCAATTCAATGTCAGTTTCCGGAAATACTCAGACTTCCCACAAAAATGCTTCCCGTGCAAATGTGTCCCAGTGCCACGGCGTCGTCGGAAACACATTTCACGTCGTTTAGCAGTTGGAAAATGTTTCCCGAGGCGATAATCAACGTTACGGGAGAGGTAATTTTTCCCTTTTCGATACGGAAGCCGGAAGACTGCAAACTGAATTGACCGCTTGTTACCGATACTCCTGCGTGCAAGCCTTGCAAACTTGTTATCAACAAACCGTCGTCTATGTCTTTTATCATTTGGTCAAACCCGACGCCGCTTGTTTCAAGGCACAAATTTGCAGGCATTCCGTTGCCGAAACGGAAACCGTTTCCCGTCGGTTGCACGCCCATCATTTTTGCCGTTTTCAGCGAGTGCAAAAATGTTTTCAGCACGCCTTTTTCCACCACGGTTTTGGGAAAAGTTGCCACGCCCTCATCGTCGAAGGTGTATTTTTCCACGGATTTTTCCGCAAACGGGTCGTCGGTAAGCGTTATGTTGTCGCCAAACACCTTTTGTCCCAGTTTGTCGCCCAGCGGTGAAAGTTTTTTAATGACGTTTTCTGCGCTGAACATCGGCGCAAATGCTCTCAAAAGGCTGCATGCTGCGTAGTTTTCCAAAACAACGGGGTACGATTTGGAGGGCACGCTCTTTCCGCCGACGGAATCGTAGGCACGTTGCGCACTTCCGGCAAACAACCTGTCCTTGTCAATGTCGGAAACCTTGCGGAAAAACTGAAATGCGTAGGAAGGACGAACTTCCCCGTTGCGTGTTACGGCAACGGAAATGTAAAATGCCCCCATCGTTCCCGTCCGTGAAATGTCAAGTCCGTTGGAGTTGGTAATTGTTACCGTTTGGGTGGAAATTTCCAAACTGCATTCGGTAGTGGTGATTTCCGCCATTTTTTTGCGGAAGTCCTGTTCCGTTTCCGTGCAGAGTTTGGTGAAATCCGCCAAGGTGTATTTGTCGAAGTCGGATTGGCTTTCCGGCAGAGTGGCGTATTTTTCCGAACCGCCGAAAATAACGTAGGGGTCGTCGCTTTCGATGGCTTTGGCGTTGCGTATTATCATATCGGCAATTTCTTCCGCCGATTCCGTTTCCTTTTCCACGTACACCGAAGCAATTTTTCCGTTGTACACGCCACGAATGTAGTATTCGTTTTTCTCGGCTATGTTTTCCGTGTCCACCTGCATGTTGAAGGTGGAAATTTCCGTGCTTTTTTCCGCAACGTGGTAAACTTCAAATTCGCTTATGCCTTTTTGTTCAAAAACCTTTTTCAATTCAGATACGTTCATTGTTTTTTACCTCCGCTGCCGCCTACCGTCATGTTCTGAATACGAATAGTGGGTTCGCCCACGCATGCGAAAATGCTTCCCGAGCGAGAACCGCACACTCCGTACCCGAAAGACCTGTTGTTTGCCACCATGTCGATGTTGAGCAAAGCGTTTGCGCCGTTGCCTATCAGCGTTGCCCCACGCACGGGACGTGTTATTTTGCCGTCTTCCACCATGTAGCCTTCGGAAACGGAAAAGTTGAATTCTCCCGTTACGGGGTTTACGGAACCGCCACCCATGGATTTGCAGAAAATTCCGTATTTTGTGTTTTTGATTATGTCTTCAAAGGTGCTTTCGCCGTTTTCGATGTAGGTGTTTGTCATTCGGGAAGTGGGGCTGAAACGGTAACTTTCACGTCTGCCGCTTCCCGTTGAGGGCATTTTCATAAAACGAGAATTTCTGTCGTCTATGAGGTAGCCTTTCAGCACGCCCTTTTCTATAAGCACGTTGCGTCTTGCCCTGTTGCCCTCGTCGTCGATGTTGGTGGAACCCCATTCGTTAAAGATGGTGCCGTCGTCTATTGCCGTTACAACGTCGGAGGCAATTTTTTCGCCCAATCTGCCGGTAAATACCGATTGACCTCTTGCAACGCTGGTTGCTTCCAGCGAGTGTCCGCATGCCTCGTGGAAAAGCACTCCGCCAAAGCCGTTGTGAATAATCACCGTGTACACGCCGCCTTCAATTTCGTCGGCTGTCAGCATGCGAAGCGTTGTTTGGGCAACTTCCTTGCCGAAGGTTACCAAATCGTATTTTTTGTACTCGTCAATGTCGAAGTTTCCGCCGATGGAATTGGAATTAGCCTGCGACTTTACTCCGTCGCTTGCCACAACTCTTGCGGCAATGCGTTGCTGATTGCGCAAGTCGTGCACGAATTTGCCTTTGGTGTTGGCAATGGTTACACGTTGAGTGTGTTCTTCAATGTTGACGATGCGTTGCACAATGCACCCTTCAACGGATGCAATGGCGTCATCCACCGTGCGCAGGTAGGATATTTTTTCTTCAACGGGAACGGTGTCGCTGGGGCGCAAAATTTTTACGTGGTCGGTTTCCGCCGTTGTTTCCTGCAATTCAAATTTAATTCCAAGCGGTTTCCCGTCGTAGGCTGCGGACAGTTTTGCAGCCAAAGCCAAAATCCCCTTTTCCGAGCAGTCGGAAGTGTAGCCGTACACCTCCTGAAAGTCTTTCAGCACCCTTATTCCCACACCGTAAATATGACGTGTGGTGCTTTTGTCTACTTTACCGCCGACAAGTTCTATTCTGCCGTTGACGGTATCTTCGCAAAAAAGTTCGGCAAAATCTGCACCCGTTTCAAGGCACCGTTGCAAAACTTTTGTAGCAACATCTTTGGTTACCATAACTGTCATCACCTCCGTAATTGTAACTATTGTACAGTAACAACAGGAAAAAAGCAACTTCAACAGACGCCTATTGCAAAAAAACTCGTCAAAATTTTCACAAACGGTGCAATTTTTTGCGACTTACAGGCGAAGTCGCATGACGTGGGCAAAGGTGGGAAAGAGGGCAAAAGTAACAAGTGGCACAAAGGTGGTTTTTAACGGTGACGGGATTCGTCCCACGCAGTGGGTAAGCGAAACGTAGTGGAGCGCTACGTTATTTCGTCTGCCCGTCACGAGAGCAGAGGGCGACAAGCAAAAGGGAAGCAACAAAAAAAGAGGACGTGAAACAGTCCTCTTTTTGTTGCGACTTACAGGCGAAGTCGCCCGCCGTGGTCAAAGGTTAAAAAGACGGCAAAAGTAACAAGTGGCACAAATGCAGTTTTAACAATGACGGGATTCGTCCCACGTAGTGGGTAAGCGAAACGCAGTGGAGCGCTACGTTATTTCGTCTGCCCGTCACGAGAGCAGAGGGCGACAAGCAAAAGGGAAGCAACAAAAAAAGAGGACGTGAAACAGTCCTCTTTTTGTTGCGACTTACAGGCGAAGTCGCCCGCCGTGGTCAAAGGTTAAAAAGACGGCAAAAGTAACAAGTGGCACAAATGCAGTTTTAACAATGACGGGATTCGTCCCACGTAGTGGGTAAGCGAAACGCAGTGGAGCGCTACGTTATTTCGTCTGCCCGTCACGAGAGCAGAGGGCGACAAGCA